>Ga0326728_10016136_pt1 | contig 15325 bp, 13 predicted proteins | sample MB3enrmetagenome_FD_207602 | JGI IMG/M metagenome (GOLD analysis project Ga0326728, IMG submission 207602) | Lab enriched peat soil microbial communities from McLean, Ithaca, NY, United States - MB31MN | ecosystem: Environmental > Terrestrial > Soil > Wetlands > Peat | place: USA: New York...
TAAGGATGCAGGGGCGCAGCAGTCTGCTCCGGTGGCTGCCGCGGTTACTCCTCCCGAGCGTTCTCCGCAGCATCCGGTGGGGCCCAGTGAGGCGGGCAGCAGGCTTACTCCAGCTACGATTCGAAACGTGCGCGTGCAGCGTGGACAAGGCACTCTGGACGTCATCATCGAGGGACCCAACTCAGCGCGGCCATTTCTACTGAAGAATCCCGATCGCCTGGTGCTGGATTTCAACAATGCAGTGCTGCGGCCATCAGTCCGCAACATCCCGGTGCATGGCAGGGACGTGCTTCAGGTCCGGGTAGGCCGTTTCCAGGCTGAGCCTCCGCTGGCACGTATCGTGATCGACCTGAGCGGACCGCGTGATTTCGATGTTGAGTCTGCTCCGGAACAGGTGATTGTGCATGTCAAGAGCGAACAAGCCGAGACACTCTCAACACCTCTAAAACCCGCTCCAGCTCCGGCCCTGGCTTCGGCTCCTTCTCCGGCTCCGGATACTGCCCTGGCCTCGGCTTTGGCTTCGGCCCCGGCTCCGGCTTCGAACCCCGCTCCGGTCTCGGCTCCGGCTTCGATCCCTGCTCCGGCTCCAGCTCCTGCCCCAGCCTTGGCTTCGATCTCGGCCCCGGCTTCGATCCCGGCTTCGATCCCTGCTCCGGCCCCAGTTCCGGCTCCAGCTCCTGCCCCAGCCTTGGCTTCGGTCTCGGCTCCAGCTCCGATCCCAGCCTTGGCTTCGGTCTCGGCTCCGGCCCCGATCCCTGCTCCAATCCCGACCACAGCTCCGGTCCCAGCCTTGGCTCCGGTCTCGGCTCCGGTCTCGATCCCTGCTCCGATCCCAGTTCCGGCTCCAGCTCTTGCCCCAGCCTTGGCTTCGGTCTCGGCTCCAACTCCGATCCCTGCTCGGATCCCGACCACAGTTCCGGCTCCAGCTCCGGTGGAGGCTCCGAAGGTGGCGGAACGGCCCCGCTTCAAGGCTACCTCCTTGCAAACCAGTAACGGCGCCAATACGGCACCGCCAAGTGCATCACCCCCAAAATACGTCGCGGCGTCTGTGTCCAACAGCAATTTGCAACCCAGGACGCAACAGAGTGTTGATCCCAATGTTCGAGCGAACGTTGCGGCCGATACGATGGCGAGTTTTCCCCAGGCAGATAGGCCGGAGGTTGAGATTGCCCGCTTGAATGCATCGGTCCCGGATCAGGTTCCAGGCAGCGTGGCGGCAGCGGCGCAGTCGTCTCCCAAATACACGGGCGAGCCGATTTCGGTGAACTTGAAAGACGTGGACTTAAAAGATTTCTTCCGTCTCATTCACGAGATCAGTGGCCTGAACATCGTTCTGGATCCCAGCGTGAAAGGAACTGTTACCCTTGTGCTCGACGACGTGCCCTGGGACCAGGCCCTTGACATCGTATTGAAGAACAATCAGCTGGACCGCGAGTTGCAGGGAAGAGTGCTGCGCATCGCGTCTATCGACACGCTGCGGCGTGAGGCGGTCGATCGTCGCGCTCATGCCGAGGCGGTTGCCCTGGCAGTGGATCGCCAGACCATCACCCGCTTCCTCAGCTACGCGAGTGCGAAGAACGTGGTTCCGATCATCAAGAAGTTCCTGACCGCCCGTGGGGAAGTCATCCAGGACGAACGCACCAATGCCCTCATTATCTCGGACATTCCCAGCGTCCTCCCCACCTTGGATAACCTGATTACAAAGCTCGACCGAAAGAGCCAGGAGGTGGAGATCGAGGTACGGGTGGTTTCAGCAACACGATCGTTCACCCGGGACCTTGGCTTCCAGTTGGGCTTTAACTGGGGCAATGGCACCAGCACGATTGGCGGCTCCAATCCGAGCACCACGACGACCACAACTACAAGCACGGGCACAACCACCACCAATACCAATCCCAGCTCCATCCCACTTTTCACCAACTTCCCGGTAACCGAACCGTCGACCGGATTTTCGATCAGCAACATCACCAAGACGTATGGGATCGACGCGATCCTGACGGCGGCCGAGACTCACAACCTGGCCAAGGTTCTCTCCCGGCCTAGGGTCGTGACCCAGAGCAACGTGAAAGCCGAGGTGAAGCAGGGCGTGGAGATACCTGTTTACACCGCTCAAACCGCCAACGCGAATGCCAGCGTTTCCTATGTCAATGCGGTTCTGCGCCTCACGGTAACGCCGCAAGTCACCATTGATAACACGATCTTCCTGACCGTGGACGTTGAGAACACCCAACCCAGCGGCGAACTCAATGACAACTACATCCTGACGACCCAGCAGGCGACCACCCAGGTGCTGGTCACCGATGGCGGCACGGTTGTCATCGGCGGGGTCATCCAGACAACGAACACCGTAAGCGTTTCGCAGACGCCCTGGCTGGGTGATATTCCGTGGCTTGGCAACCTGTTCAAGCAGCGCTCAGTTTCCACGCAGACGGAAGAACTGATTTTCTTTATCACTCCGAAAATCATCCAAACCTAAACGGCGCCCTCTGTCTTGCGCAAACGGGCTTCTTCGGGAGCCCGTTTTCCGTGGCAGCGTTTACAATCATCATGATGAACTTTCGACGGCGGCAGAAAGAGCTGCGCGAGGAGCTGGATCGACGGAAGGTGGATGCGCTTCTGGTTACGCATCTGCCGAACGTGCGCTACCTGTGCGGTTTCAGCGGCAGTTCCGGCGCCCTGCTTGCGGCCCGGCATCCTGTCTTCTTCACCGATGGAAGATATGCGGAACAGGCCTCGGCCCAGGTCGAAGGCGCCCGCGTTGCCGTCGTGAAAGGCTACCCGTTGGCGGCCGCGGCTGCAGCGTGCGTCAAGTCGGGGATCAAGCGTGTGGCCATTGAATCCGAGCATCTCACCGTGGCTCAGCTAGACGCTTTTCAGAAGGCGCTGGGCAAGGGCGTCAGAGTCATCCGGCTGGCGGGCGCCGTGGAACAGTTGCGCGTGCTGAAGGATGCCGACGAGATCCAGTTGCTGCGCAACGCCGTGGAGCTATCCTCGAAGCTTTTCCGGCCGCTGCTGAGAGCGATGCACAGTGGTCTGGCGGAATCCACGATCGCGGCAAAGCTTGAATTCATGGCCAGGAGAGCTGGCGCGGAGGGAATGTCGTTTCAGACGATTGTCGCTTCGGCTGAACGTTCGGCGTTGCCGCATGGGGTCGCCTCGGCGGCGAAGCTGCCCTCGACCGGATTCGTGGTGTTAGACTACGGAATTGTACTCGACGGCTACTGCAGTGACATGACCCGGACCGTGCATCTGGGAGAGGCTCCGGCCGAGGCGCGTGCACTTTATGATGCCGTTCTGGAGGCACAACTGGCGGCGATCCGCGTGGTGCGACCCGGTGCCACGGCTGCAGAAGTCGATCAGGCAGCGCGCCGGGAGTTTAAGCGTGCCAGGCTGGATCGCTTTTTCTCCCACTCCACCGGACACGGCGTGGGACTGGAAATACACGAGTTACCAAGGCTGGCGGCACGCAACGACGCGGTTCTGAGCCCCGGGATGGTTGTAACGGTCGAACCTGGTGTTTATCTGCCGGGGAAATGCGGCATCCGGATTGAGGATATGTTGCTGGTGACGGAAGACGGAAACGAGGTGCTCACGCCGGTGAGCAAAGAGTTGATCGAATTGAACTAGAGTGTGGGATCAAGGGTAAGTACAAAAAGGTGCTAAATCCATCGCTGCGTCGCGAACCGAGCGGCACTCCTGGAAACCAATGAATCAAAAGGAAATCAAAGAGCTGATCGAGTTTCTTGTGGAGAAGGATATTGCCGAGTTTGAACTGGAGCGTGGCGATATCAAGATCCGCGTCAAGCGTGGGCAGAGGGCTGCGGCTGCTTCCTGTGAGGCACCTGCCGCGGCCGCCGCGCCTCTGCCGCTTCCGACTTCTGTCTCGGCTCCGGCGGCAAGCGCTCCCGCCAATGAAAGCGAAGAGGGCATCGATATCATCAAATCTCCCATTGTGGGGACTTTTTACGAGGCTGCGTCCCCGGGCTCGCCCGCGTTTGTTAAGGAGGGTGATACCGTCACGGTGGGCCAGGTGCTGTGCATTGTCGAGGCCATGAAGCTGATGAACGAGATTGAATCGGAGACGGCGGGCAAGATTTTGAAAATACTGGTCTCCAACGGTCAGCCCGTCGAGTACGGCCAGCCATTGTTTAAGATTCTTACCAACTGAACCGTCCGAACCCGGGCCGGGTTTGGTGGTCTTCTGCGGCGTAGCGGAGGCGTTCCGCGCAATCGATGCGAACCGCGCCTTGAGCCATGCATAAGGGACCAGGCGGCCATGCTGCACGTCGGCCTAGCCAGCGGGAGCACAGGGAAGCATGTTCAAGAAGATTCTGATTGCCAATCGCGGTGAAATCGCGCTCCGCATCATCTGCGCCTGCAAGGAACTGGGCATCAAGGCGGTCGCGGTTTATAGCGAGCCGGACCGCAACTCACTGCATGTCCGTTTTGCCGATGAAGCACTGTGCATTGGACCGGCGCGCGCCGGCGATAGCTACCTTCATATTCCCGCGGTGGTCAGTGCCGCCGAAATTGCCAACGTAGACGCGATTCATCCCGGTTACGGATTGTTGAGCGAAAACGCAAATTTTGCGCATGTCTGCGAAGCATCCGGTCTCAAGTTCATTGGACCCCCGCCGGAGATCATCCGCATGATGGGCGAAAAGGAAAAGGCGCGCCAAGCCATGAAGCGCTGCGGGGTGCCAATCCTTCCGGGTTCAGACGGAGTCATCGGTACCGGTCAGGAAGCGCTGCAGTGGGCTCGAACCGTAGGTTTCCCGGTCATTGTGAAGGCCTCCGCGGGTGGAGGCGGCCGCGGAATGCGCATCATCCGGTCAGCCGAGGAATTGCCACACATGTTCAGCGCGGCGCACTCGGAAGCGGCCTCGGCTTTTGGCAATGGGGACCTCTACATGGAGAAGTTCATTGAGCGGCCCCGCCACATCGAGTTCCAGGTTTTGGCCGACGAGCACGGAAACGTAGTGAGCCTGGGTGAGCGTGACTGCTCCATCCAGCGCCGACATCAGAAGCTGGTGGAGGAATCGCCTTCTCCCAGCGTGTCTCCTGAACTGCGCAGCCGGATGAACGGCATCCTGGAAAAAACCATGAAGGAGATCGGCTACGTCAACGCCGGGACCGTCGAGTTTCTGATGGACGAGGATGGCAGCCTTTTCTTCATTGAGATGAACACCCGCATCCAGGTGGAACATCCCGTCACCGAGTTTGTCACCGAAGTTGACCTGGTGAAGAGCCAGATCCTGATTGCCGCCGGAGCCAAGCTCGGCGACATCGTCGAGCGGCCCATCGTTTCACGCGGCCACTCGATTGAGTGCCGCATCAACGCCGAGCATCCCGAGAAGTTCACGCCCTCAGCCGGCCGGATTACCGTATTCAACGCGCCCGGTGGGATCGGCGTCCGGGTGGATACGGCCCAGTATCAGGATGGCGTTGTACCTCCGTATTACGATTCCCTGATCGCAAAGTTGATTGTTCGGGGCAAAGATCGCCCGGAGGCGCTCGCCCGTATGAGAAGAGCCCTGGACATGTTTATCGTAGAAGGCATCCACACCTCCATTCCTTTGCACAAGCGCATCGTGCGGGACCCGGATTTTGTGGCGGGAAACTACGATACCAAGTTTATGGACCGCTTTCTGGCGAAGAAGTAGCCCACCAGGAACATCAACCGGCGGCCACGAGCCGCCCTTTCAGCAAAGAGCTCCGGGGAGTGAACGGCCATGAAGCTTCCACTCCTCTTTCCCATCCTCGACGCAGACAGCTTGAGCGCCATGTGCGATGGCGGAGGGTCACTGCCGAAGCCGTCCTGAAGGCTGGGGCGGACTCGGTGGCCGTAATCGGCGACATTTCCCGTTCGCCGCGCGAATCGGCTAGGGAATTTTTCCGCCTGATGATGTAGAGTTTTGTTCTAGCGTTCCGAACGGCTGCTGGCGGCGGGTTGGGGCGATTTGCCGTAGCTTTTGATTGCCCAGGATAATTCTGTTCTTAAGGAGAGCGGTGAGTCAGCTCACAAAGCAATCTCATCCCGGACAGGACCAGGAATTTGTAAAAGGCCTTGGTCTCACCAGTGCCACCACATTGGTGATGGGCTCGATGATTGGATCGGGCGTCTTTATCGTGGCGGCTGACATTGCACGCATTGTAGACTCGCCGGCTCTGCTGATTGCGGCATGGCTGGTGACCGGGTTCATGACGGTAGTGGCAGCTCTCTCCTACGGTGAACTGGCGGCCATGATGCCCAACGCGGGCGGCCAGTATGTCTATCTGCGAGAGGCGCTTGGACCACTGTGGGGTTTCCTGTATGGCTGGACTCTCTTCCTGGTGATTCAGTGCGGTACGATTGCCGCCGTCGGCGTTGCTTTTGGCAAGTTTCTCGGCGTCTTCCTGCCTTCGGTTTCCTCCTCCAACTGGATTTTGCACATCTGGAAGGTGCCTGCAATTCACTTGGGGCCGATGGTGCTGGGGAACATGGAAGTAGGACTGAATACCCAGAACCTGGTTGCCATCGCCATGATCGTACTGCTCTCAACCGTCAATATTTTCGGCGTGAAGACCGGTGCCATTGTGCAGGTCGTGTTCACGACCGCGAAGATTGCGAGCCTGCTGGGACTCATTGTGCTGGGAGTCTGGGTTGGCAGCACGCCCGAGGCGCTGCATGCAAATTTCGGTGCCAACTTCTGGCTGCATGCGGGACTGGGCGCGCTGCACAAGATTCCGGTCGGGGTCAGCGGGGCCACTGCCCTGGTCTCCACCATTACAGTCATCGCCGTGGCGCAGGTTGGATCGTTGTTTTCAGCAGATGCGTGGAACAACGTCACCTTCACCGCGGGCGAGGTTCGCAATCCGCAACGCAACCTGCCCCTCTCGCTTGCGATCGGAACCGGCACGGTCATCCTCATCTACATTGCGGTGAACTTCATCTACCTGCTGGTGCTTCCACTCTGGGGCGACCCTTACGCCATGACCAGCGTCGGGCGCGGGATTCAGTACGCTTCCGAGGACCGCGTGGCCACGGCGGTGATGCAGCAGATCATGGGACAGAGCGGGGCCAAGTTGATGGCGCTGGCAATTTTGGTCTCCACCTTTGGCTGCAACAATGGACTGATCCTGGCCGGCTCGCGTGTCTATTACGCCATGGCCAGGGACGGACTTTTTTTCCGCTCGGTAGGCCGGTTGCATCCGCGCTTCAAAACCCCGCACCTATCTCTCCTGGTGCAGTCGATCTGGGCTAGCGTACTGTGTCTCAGTGGAAGCTATGGCCAACTGCTCGATTACACGATTTTTGCCGTGCTGCTCTTTTACGTCCTCACCCTTTTGGGGCTGTTCGTACTGCGCCGCACGCGCCCGGATGCGCCGCGTCCTTACCGCGCACTGGGCTATCCCTGGCTGCCCGCCATCTACATTGTGATGGCGTCGTTTATCGATTTAGTCCTGTTGCTCTATAAGCCTCAATATACCTGGCCGGGTCTGGCCATTGTTCTGCTTGGCATTCCCGTCTACTTCCTATGGTCGCGCCAGGCGAACGATGGCGGCACTGCGGCATAGTTCAAGCCCTTGATTGAAGGAGAGCGGAAAGTCAATGTTGAATCTGCTGGCAAGAAAACCAATGCACATGCTTCTGCATGAAGCATCCGAACAGGGCGAACGCAGCCTGAAGCGCGAACTGGGCCCCGTACAGCTGACAGCGCTCGGAGTCGGAGCGATCATCGGCGCTGGGATTTTTGTCATGTCGGGCTTGGGTGCGCACTATGCCGGACCCGGATTGATGTTGTCCTTCGTGCTCTCCGGATTAGGCTGCGCGTTCGCAGGCCTGTGCTATGCGGAATTTGCGGCGCTGATTCCACTGGCTGGCAGCGCCTATACGTATGCCTACGCCACCCTGGGCGAGTTGTTCGCATGGATCATCGGCTGGGATCTCACCCTGGAGTATGCGATGGGCGCCAGCACGGTCTCATCCGGATGGTCGAACCATTTCATTGAGTTCATGCGCTACTTCAACGTGGATATTCCACTGTGGCTGGCCTATGACCACTGGACGGGCATGCGCGCGGCACAGGACATCGTCGCCCGCCATATGACAAAGCTGGCGCATCCGGACCTGGCTCCCGGAAGCCAGAGCTTCTTGCAGGCGATGGATGCTCTGAAACACAGCGGCTCCCCGGAACTGGCGCAGCAGGCGCGTGTACTGCTTGGGGCGCCGCACATATTCGGAGTGGAGATCGGCTTCAACCTTCCGGCATTCGTCATCGCACTCCTGATCACATGGGTGCTTGTGGTCGGCATCAAAGAGAGTGCACGGTTCAACGCCACGATTGTCACCATCAAGGTCTCAATCGTGCTGTTTGTAATCGTCCTCGGCTCGCATTATGTGAACCGCGGCAATTGGGGCACGGACTGGCACTCGTTCGCGCCCTACGGTTTTTCGGGAATTGGCGCAGGAGCCGCCTATATCTTCTTCGCCTACATCGGATTTGACGCAGTCTCCACGACAGCCCAGGAGGCCAAGAATCCGCAGCGCGATTTGCCCATCGCCATCATCACTTCACTGGTCGTATGCACGGTGCTCTACATTCTGGTGGCTGCCGTGTTGACCGGCATGGTTCCGTGGCGCGAGATCAATATCGAGGCTCCCATCGCGCGCGCATTCTCCGACCGCAGTCTCGGCTGGGCATCCCAGATCATCACGACGGGCGCACTGGCGGGACTGACGAGCGTGATGCTGGTCATGCTGCTCGGGCAAACCCGCGTGCTTTACGCCATGGCAAGCGACGGTTTGCTGCCGAAAAAATTCTTCAGCGCCATCCATCCCAAGTATCGCACCCCCTACAAAAACACGATCCTGGTGGGATTGCTCGCGGCCATCGTTGGCAGCGTGACCCCAATCGACGACATCGGCAAGATGGTCAATATCGGCACCTTGCTGGCTTTCGTGATCGTCTGTATCGCCGTCATGATCCTGCGCCAGACAAACCCTGACCAACATCGTCCGTTCCGCGTCCCGTGGGTGCCGTTCATCCCGGCCATGGGGATTCTCTTCAACGGCTACATGATGTACAAACTGGGTTGGGTGAATTGGGCGCGGTTGATCATCTGGCTGATTATCGGCCTGTTCATTTATTTCTTCTATGGCCGTCACCATAGCAAAGTGCAGGCGGCGATCGCCGAGAACGCTGCTGCCCCGGCAGATTAAGCTGACCGGCTGACCGGGAAGCGCTCTTGCCCGCAAGAGCGCTTTCTTGTGCGCAGATTTCCCGCGCGCCTCGCGGCGTCGCTCTTGTGTCTTTCCGCCGTGCCCCCTGTCCGAGTACAATCGCCGCGAGAGTAGCGATGCGGGCACTGCGAAATGTAAGGGTACTTTCGGCGGCTCTATTGTGCGTGGCGATGATCGGCACGGCCGGCTTCCACTTCATAGAGCACTGGAGCTGGTTTGACGGCTTCTACATGGTGCTCACCACACTGACCACCATTGGCTACCAGGAAGTGCACCCGTTGTCACAGGCTGGACGGTACTTCAACGTTGGTATCATCCTTACCGGTGTCGGGTTGGTGTTCCTGCTCCTGGGGGCGTTCGGACAGGCACTGCTGGAATTTGAATTCAACAATCTGATTGGCAGGCGAAGAATGCAACGGGAGATCGGGCGGTTGAAAGGACATTACATCATCTGTGGCGCGGGCCGCGTGGGCCGCGCCGTGGCTCGCCAACTGGAAAGCGAACCCGCGCCGTTCGTCATCCTGGAAAGCAACGAGGTCAAGGCCGAGCGAGTCCGGGCGGAAACAAACTGGTTGATCGTCCACGCCGACGCAACCCTGGAGGCGCAACTCGTGGCCGCGCGGATCGGCGAAGCCGCCGGATTGGTGGCTGCAACCACCACCGACGCAACCAACACCTACATCGTGCTGACGGCGCGCAGTTTGAATCCGGGCCTGAAGATCATCGCGCGCGCCAGCGAAGAGGACGCGGAGAAGCACTTGCGGACTGCGGGAGCGGACCAGGTGGTTTCGCCCTACAGTTTTGCTGGATTTCGAATTGCGCAGGCTTTCCTCCGTCCTCACATCATCAACTTCCTTGAGGTGGCTCTTCTGCGTAGCTCCGAGCTTGGATTGGAACTGGAGGAGCTGACGATCAGTCCTTCCTCGGTCTATGTGGGCCAGGGATTGCGCTCCTCCGGAATTCGTCATGACCTCGGGATTACGGTTCTGGCAATCAAACGGGAGGGCGAGGAGATGAAGTATAGCCCGGCGCCTGACGCTGTTCTTTGCGCGGGAGATCACCTTATCATCATGGGGGAGCCTTCGAAGCTGCGGGAGTTGGAATTGCTGGCTGGAGCGAAACGGTGAAAATCACGACGGCTGCCGAAATGTCTGCAATTGATCGTGCCACGACGGAGCACCATGGCGTGCCGTCCCTGACCCTGATGGAGAACGCCGGCAGCGCGGTGGCTGACTTCGCGCGCGCGCACTGGCCGGCTGCGAACCGATTCACCGTGGTTTGTGGCAGAGGCAACAACGGCGGCGACGGGCTGGTTGCCGCCCGTCGCTTGCACGGTGCCGGCAAGGTGGTGGAAGTTCTGTTGCTTGGCGCCGCCGAAGGACTGAAAGCGGACGCAGCCAGCATGTTGGCGCGGCTTCCTTTGCGGCCGATCGTGGCGTGTACTACCGAGGAAGTTGGGCGGGAATACGCGCGCAGCCTGGCCGGCGCGGATCTTATCATCGATGCGATATTTGGAACCGGATACAGACCACGTAAAGATGCGTCCCACTCTCAGGAGTTAGCCGAAGCCGCCATTGAGGCGATCAATGCGGCATCGGCGCCGGTGCTCTCGGTTGACCTGCCTTCGGGCTCGGATGCCGATGTCATCTCCGGCGGCGCGGATGCTTCCACCGTGGTGTGCCGCTCCAGCGCGGTGATTACTTTTACGGCGCCCAAACCCGCTCACATGTTTGCTAAATTGACGCGGGGACCCATCGAAGTCGCACCGATCGGCACTCCGGAGGTTGCGATCGTCTCTACGCAGAATCTTCATGCCGTGACCCCGCAGGAGGTCTCCGCACTATTCGTCCCACGTGCGCTGGACAGCAACAAGGGAACCTTTGGACATGTGCTGGTAGCGGGAGGATCGCTGGGGAAGGCTGGAGCTGCCGCCATGTGCGGCACGGGCGCCTTGCGCATTGGAGCCGGACTGGTAACGGCGGCAGGCCCATCGTCCGTGCTGCCGACCCTGGCGAACTTCGCGCCGGAGTTGATGACCGAACCGCTGGGCGATGCGAACTCACACGCCATGGCCGCAGCCGACGCTGCACGCCTGCTGGAACTGGCGAAGTCCCGGGACGTGCTAGCCATTGGGCCGGGCTTATCGCAGCGGCCCGGGGTGGCGGAGTTTGTGCACCGTGTGGTGAAGGGATCACGCTGCCCGGTTGTACTGGATGCGGATGGATTGAACGCATTTGCCGGTTTGCCGGAAACGCTGCAGGGCGGTATGCGCCCGCTGATCCTCACGCCGCATCCTGGGGAAATGGCGCGGTTGACCGGGCGCAGCGTGGCAGAGATCCAGGCGAACCGGGTTGACACTGCGCGGGAGTTTGCCCGGCAGCATCGCTGCGTGGTGGTGCTGAAGGGATTCCGGACGGTGATTGGCTACGCGAATGGCGCGGTCTGGGTGGTGGCCACGGGAAATCCAGGCATGGCGACCGGTGGAACCGGAGACATTCTCACGGGTATGATTGCGGGCGCGCTGGCCCAGTTTCCTGGTCACCTGGAGGAAGCCGTACGAGCTGCGGTGTTTCTGCATGGGCTGGCAGGGGATGCGGCCGCCGAGCGCATGGGTGAGGAGGCGCTGGTTGCGACCGACCTGCTCCACTGTCTGCCGGCAGCATTCCGCAAAATGCGGCAGCGTGCCCGGGCAAGAAACATTCGCCTTCGCTAATGTAATTTTGGGCTCGATTCATGGCCTGCGATGCTATGATTCGGGCAATGACACGCGATTTTACTTCGCATTCCGCCGAGGACACGATTGCGTTGGGACGCCAGCTGGCGTCCCAACTGCGGAACGCCCACGTGGTGTTGCTGCGAGGGGATCTGGGTGCGGGAAAGACGACATTGGTGAAGGGCATTGCCGAGGGCTTCGGAGCCGCCGAGGCCGACGATGTCACCAGCCCAACGTTTACCCTGATCCACGAATACCACGGCCCGGACAAAGACGTCTTTCACGTCGATCTTTACCGGCTGGAGAAGCCGGGCGAGATGGACTCGCTTGGCCTGGAAGACCTGATGCTGGAGGAGCGCAACGTGTTGCTGATCGAGTGGGGCGAGAAGTTTCCCCGCATCCTGCAACAGAAGGACGCCGAGATCGTCATTTTGCGCGTGGGCCACGACGAGCGCAAAGTGCGGTTGACGATCGGGGCATGAGTTCCGCGGCCGCGGTTCGCGACAACATCGCCGCGCCGGGCAGCATTCCCGTGCGGTGACGGGCGCGGCGCTTCTTGTGATCTGCGTTTCCTAATATCCCATCACGTTGTAACCGCAATCGACATGGATCACCTCACCGGTGATCGCAGAGGCGCCGTCACCGGCGAGGAAGGCAGCGGTAGCGCCGACCTCGAGGGGATCGACGTTGCGCTTGAGGGGCGCGCGCTCGGAGACAAGTTTGAGGAACTCCCCCAGAGTGCCAATGCCGCGCGCGGCAAGGGTTCGGATGGGGCCGGCGGAAATGGCGTTGACACGGATGGCTTTCGGTCCGAGCGATGCCGACAGGTAGCGCACGGTGGCTTCCAGTGCGGCTTTGGCCACGCCCATCACGTTGTAACCCTGCATCACCTTCTCGGCGCCGAGATACGTCAAGGTGATGATGCTGCCGCCGTCGGTCATCAGCGGCTCGGCGCCGCGAGCCAAGGCGATCAACGAATAGACGCTGATGTCATGGGCCATGCGGAAGCCTTCGCGGCTGGTGAGCAGGAAGTCGTTCTTCAAGTCATCGGCCGGAGCGAAGGCGACGGAGTGCACCAGGATGTGGATCTTGCCGTCATACTTCTCGCCGATCTGCTGGAAGACCTGGGTGATCTCCTCGTCCTTGGTGACGTCACACTGGAATCCCTGCGCACCGGGCAGGCTGCCGATAATCTCTTCGGCCTCCAGGCGCAGGCGTTCGTTCTGATAAGTGATTGCGATCTGTGCGCCTTCAGCGTGCAGCTTTTGGGCGATGGCCCAGGCGATGCTGCGCTTGTTGGCCAAGCCGAAGATAACGGCCACGCGCCCTTCGAGGCTATTTGCCATCTATGTATGTGCTCCCCAGCAATGAACTTGAGATTGAATCCGTACTCAAAGGATAGCAGCCCGTGGACCGAACTGGAAACCTCTTCGCGGCATGCGCACGGGCCGCGATCACCAGTGATCGTGAGATTCATCACATCGATATGTCCGAAAGATGGTTATGTTGGAGGCGTTCTTTGGAGTTACTATGACGACCAAGACTCTGGAAACGAAGGTTGCGGTTCTCGATGGGCAGGATTTGCCCGTCATTGAGCCACAAAGAGGAGCTTGTGTTGAGTTCGTGAAGTTCTGCAAGGAGCAGCACCTCAACTCTCGCGCAGCGCACACGTTTCTGCGCGTGCTCCATAACAAGCCATGGGAACAGGAATGCGAGAAGATTCGCGAAGCCATGCGTCCCGAAGTCGATCGCATTTTTGGACCAGCGGAGAAGGCGCTGAACGAAGGCGTCAATTGCAAGGAAGTTCTGGCCATGCTGGTCGAGGCATTGAAGAAAGCCGAAGATCTGTAAGCGCTGCGAAAATTTTAGCTGGGTGGAATTTATTTTTTCATTCGGTTCGTTCATAGCAAAACCCGTCTTAACCGGCGGGTTTTGTTGCGTCTGCACTGGGTTTGGCGCCGAAGGATTGACTGCATAGGTAATCGTTTGAGAGCCGTAATTTATCAATCTGCCAATGGTTGCGAGAGGTCACGAACAATTACCTATATAGTCATCATAATTAACTCTAGATAATGTCCATATGGTAACTATTGGCAAAACCCAAATCCGAAGGAACGGCAAGTCCGGCGGCAGGTTCGCAAATTTCAACCTGGCGACGGAAGCGAAAAGGTCTGAGTGAGCCACCCCATCGCGTAGATCAGAATTCAACGCCCGCGAAAATCGTGACATTCAGCTTGGCCAGATCGCCAAGAGGACAAGCTGCGGGGGAAGGAAGGGCAGCGGTGGTTCCGTACAACCTCGTCCCGGTGACGGTTCAGTCGCTACTTGGGGGCCAGTTACCCGGGAGAATTTCCCAAACGAGAGCTTGTACACTTCCTGCCGGTGGAGGATTATGTTTCGCGGAAGCAATGCAAGGTGTATTCGACCGAGTCCGCAGACGGCAGATGAGAGCCGTTCCGTGTTTCCGCGCGAGCGTCGCCAGATTGCGGCCCGCGATTCATTCTGCAGCGCTTCCCAGGAGGTGAATCGATGAACCATCGTCTCTGCACAGCGTTGGGCTGCATGGTCTGCTTTGCCGTGTTCGCCGTGGTTGCGGTTACCCCGGCTGCGGGCCAGTCCGTTCCGATCCCAACCGCTACCTACGTTCCGGTGACCCATGACTCCTATCCTTTTGGCGCCGCCAATCATCTCAACGTTCCCGAAGACCTCGCCCGGGTTGGCTATGTTGAGGAAGAATATTTCGTGAGTGGAACCGCCAACGTTTACAACTGGACGCCGCCCGGCGCAGCCACCGTGCGCACGGCTAATGCGCCTTACACCACGCGCATGCTGGTTCGAAGACCCATGGACCGCAGGCAGTTCAGCGGCAATGTGATTGTCGAAATCATGAACGCCACCAATTATGTGGATTTCGAAATCGGCTGGGCGATTTCCAAGGAGCAGATCGTACACCACGGCGACGTCTGGATTGGTTTCACCAGCAAGCCGGTGACGGTGGCCGCGCTGAAGACCTTCAATCCGACGCGCTACGCGCCGCTGAGCTGGGCCAATCCGCTGCCGCTGACGGACCCGGATAATTGCACGACGCTGTACACCGTGATTGGCGGCGATAGTTCACGCGCCACCGAGAACGGCCTGCTGTGGGATATCTTCAGCCAGATCGCGGCATTGGTAAGGAGCGACGCGTCGGACAATCCTCTGCGGAAGTTCCGGGTCGAGCGCGTGTATGGCTATGGCTATTCGCAATCGGGATTCGATCTGCAGACTTACATCGATGCGGTGCATCCGCTGGCCAAGCAAGCCAACGGCAAGTACATGTTTGATGGGTTTCTGGATGTTGCCGGATTCAATGCTGCGGCCACCATCAACCAGTGCGCTCCGGGACTGGA
>Ga0326728_10016139_pt1 | contig 15321 bp, 12 predicted proteins | sample MB3enrmetagenome_FD_207602 | JGI IMG/M metagenome (GOLD analysis project Ga0326728, IMG submission 207602) | Lab enriched peat soil microbial communities from McLean, Ithaca, NY, United States - MB31MN | ecosystem: Environmental > Terrestrial > Soil > Wetlands > Peat | place: USA: New York...
GCGGCGCTTCCAGCAACTGGCTCGCGAAGCGGCGTTTCGACTGCTGACCAAGAAGGTGATCCAGCCCACCGAGGCGGAGATTGCAGCGAACCCGCGCGCGCGCAGCGCGAAGATGCGCGTTGCCGAGAAGATTGCTGCGGAGTCCATGTCATGACCGAGTTCTACACGGTGAAGCAGATCGATAATTCGCGGTTGGTTCGCACGGTGGCGCCGGATCGCTTGCGCGAATGCGTTCGCCTGGTGGGCGTGGGTGCCTTGCTGGCGATGATGGCGCTGTGCTACGCGTGGCAGCACTTCGAGTGCATTCAGATGCGCTCGCAACTGGAATCGCTGAAGCAGGAGCACTCCCAGGCGGTGGAGTTGAACCAGGAATTGAAGCTCGAAGTGGCCAGCCTGCGCGATCCCGGGCGCATCGATCTGATTGCGCGGCGCCAGCTCGGTCTGACGATCTCGGCGTCGAGCGAAATCGTGCCCACCGAGCCGCCGATGGAACCGGTCATGGCTCAGGCGCGGACCTCCAGCCCCGCCGCCGCGCAGTAATTCCGCCGGACCGGGCGGGCTTGCTCTCGCGGGCCGGCGTGAGACCGACATCTTCGTAAGGCGGAGTCCCGGTCAGAGCCAATGGATCTGCGCAGTCCCCGCAGCCGAATCTTTTTGGTGGCCTGTATTGCGTCGCTCTGGATGGGAGCGGCGCTGGTCCGGCTGGCCTACCTGCAACTGTTCTGCTACAGCGACTTTCTCAACCGCGCCGAGCACCAGCAGCGCTTGATCGTGGAAGTAAGTCCTCGCCGCGCGGATATCACGGATCGCAACGACCGGCCGCTGGCGATGAGTGTGCCGGTGGACACCTGCTTCGCCGTGCCTTCGGAGATCGCCGACCCGCAAATGGTCGCGCATCTGCTCGCGGGGGTACTGGGCATCTCCTCCGACGACATCCTTGCGCATTTGGATTCTTCGCGCACCTACGCGCGGATCGCCAGGAAGCTTTCGCCTGAAACGGTCGAGCGGATCGAAGAGCTGAACCTCAAGGGAATTTATTTCGAGAAGGAGGACGCCCGCTTCTATCCCAAACGCGAACTCGCCGCCAGCGTCCTCGGCTACGTGGACACCGATCAGAAGGGGCTGGGCGGAATCGAGTACTCGCTCGATGACCGCATCCGCAGCGAAGGCGGCCGGAGATTCGTTCTCGCCGACGCGCACCGCCGGGCGCTCGATAGCAGCGATCGTCAGCCGCAAGCCGGCCAGAGCGTCGTTCTCACGCTCGACCAAAATATCCAGCACATTGCCGAACGCGAACTCGACGCGGCGATCGCGCAAACCCACGCCATCTCCGGCACGATCATCGTGGAGGACCCGAGCAACGGCGAGTTGCTCGCCGTGGCGAATTGGCCGTCGTTCAATCCCAACGCCGCCGGTTCCAGCCCCCCCGAGGCGCGCATGGACCGCGCGATCAGCGCGCTCTACGAGCCCGGGTCGGTCTTCAAGATTGTCACGCTTTCCGCCGCCATCGATCAGGACATCACGCGCCCGGACGAGGTCGTGGATTGCCAGAACGGCGCCATTTACATCGCGGGCCACCGCATCCGCGACCACAAGCCGTATGGCGATCTCACCGTTTCGCAAATTCTCGCGTATTCGAGCGACGTCGGCGCGATCAAGATCGGTTTGCGGCTGGGCGCGCCGAAACTGTACGACTACATCAACGCGTTCGGTTTCGGCCAGCCGACCGGCGTGGATTTGCCCGGCGAGAGCCGCGGGATGTTGCGGCGCCTGGAGAACTGGACGCCCATTTCCGTCGGCTCCATTTCGATGGGGCAGGAAATCGGCGTCACACCCCTGCAAATTCTCACGGCGATGTCCGCCATCGCCAACGGCGGCCTGATTGTGCGGCCGCACGTCGTGAAAGCATTGCGCCGGGGAGACGCGGTCGTGGTGCCGGAGCAGCCGGCGCCACGGCGCGTCATTCGCGCGACGACGGCGGCGACGATGCGCGAAATGCTGGAGGGAGTCGTGCTCACCGGCACGGGCACCGAAGCGCGACTCGATGGCTACACGGCGGCGGGCAAGACCGGCACAGCGCAGAAATTCGATCCCGCGACGGGGCACTACTCGAGCTCGCAGCTGATCGCTTCGTTCGTGGGTTTTGCGCCGCTGAATACGCCCGCGATTGCCGTGTTCGTGCAACTGGATTCGCCGGTCGGGCCGCACGAAGGCGGCGAAGTCGCGGCGCCCGTCTTTCAGCGCGTTGCGCAGCAGGTGCTCGAATATTTGAATGTGCCGCATGACGTTCCCGTGGCGCCAAAGTTGCAGCTTGCGAGCCGCCGGCGCGCGCAGCAGCAGCCGGCTCCCGACGTGAGCGATTTCGATCCCGTCCAGACAGACGATTCCGCCGCTCCGGCGGACGCACCCGCGCCGGAGGTTTCCGCGGCTCCGAGCGCTGCGCCGCAAACGGTCGAGCTGGACGAGGCTCAGGGCGTGGCCGTGCCGAATCTCGCGGGCCAAACCGTCCGCGTCGTCACCGAACAGTGCGAGCGATTGGGCCTGGTGCCCGTGCTGGTTGGCAGCGGAATTGCACTTCAGCAATCGCCGGCGCCCGGCGCGAATGTGCGTCCAGGATCGCGCGTGACCGTGCAATTCGGCCTCGCGGCATCGCCGCCAAAAACTTCGCTGCCGCGCCCGGCGCAACCCGTTGCGCAGGACTCCAACGGCGGAAGGACACGCTGATGGCTCGCACCAGCCGCGTAGTGGAATTGAGCGACACCTCGCATCGGCCTATACTGACTGTGCCAGGAATGAGACTCAGGGCCCTGTTTCAAGGCGTTGATCTAAGGCGTCAACTTCCCGACGCGGAGCTTGAAGTCGCCGCGCTCGCCTATGACAGCCGAAAGGTTGTCCCGGGCGGAGCGTTCTTCGCCATCCACGGCGAAAAACTGGACGGCAATCGCTTCGTTGCGGACGCGCTCGAGCGCGGAGCCGCGGCCATTGCCAGCGAGCAGCCGCGCCCTGCGACGCTGCCGCCGCATGTGGCGTGGGTCGAAGTGGTGGACGCGCGCAAGGCGCTGGCAATCGCGTCGGCCAACTTTTTCGGCCGTCCTGCCGAAGTGCTGAACTTGATCGGCATCACCGGCACGAACGGCAAGACCACTACTGCCTACCTGATCGATTCCATCCTGCGCGGGACGGGCCGCCGGACCGGGCTGTTCGGCACGATCCAATACCGCACGCCTTCCGCGACTTTCCCCGCGACCACGACCACGCCCGAATCGCTCGACCTGCAGGCGTATTTTGCCCAGGTCGTGCGCGAGGGCGGCACACACGCAGTGCTTGAGGCCAGCTCGCACGCCCTCGCACTGGATCGCCTCTGGGGCTGCTCGTTCGCGGTGGCGGTCTTCACGAATCTCACGCGCGACCATCTCGATTATCACAAGACCTTCGAGGCCTATTTCGCCGCGAAGCGCCGCCTCTTTGAAGGCACCGGCGACGCCGCGCCCGCAGTGGGCGTCATCAACGCCGACGATGCTTACGGCGAGCAATTGGCGGGGCTTGCGAGCCGCACGCTGACCTACGGTTTGCGCGCAGCCGACATCTCGACGCGCAAGTTTTCGCTCGCGATGTCCGGCCTCGAATTCGTTGCCGAGACGCCCGTAGGCCGCGTCAATGTTCATTCGCCCCTTGTGGGCCGCATCAACGTTTACAACATTCTCGCCGCGATCGGCGCCGCGATCGGTCTGGGCGTTGAAACACCCGCCATTGAAGCGGGCATCGCGCAACTGGCGGCGGTCCCCGGGCGATTCGAGCGCGTTGACCTCGGCCAGCCATTCTTGGTCGTCGTGGATTACGCGCACACGGACGACGCGCTGCGCAATCTTCTCGCGACCGCGCGCGAGTTGGACACTGCCGGGCGCGTCATCACCCTCTTCGGCTGTGGCGGCGATCGCGATCGCGCCAAGCGTCCGCTGATGGGAGAAGCCGCCGGCCGCGCCAGCGATTTCGTGGTGCTCACCAGCGACAATCCGCGCAGCGAAGATCCGCTGCGCATCATCAACGACGCTGTCGTTGGCTTGCAGCGCTCCGGCCTATCGGCGCAGACGGGCGCAGACTATCGCATCGAGCTTGACCGCGAGCGCGCCATCGCCATCGCGCTCGAAGCGGCGCGCCCGGGCGACATCGTCCTGCTGGCGGGAAAAGGCCACGAGACCTATCAAGTTTTAGGCGATCGCACCATTGATTTCGACGATCGCGAATTCGCGCGCCGATGGCTGCGCAAGAATGGCTATGGCTCCTGATTCGTTCGCAGGGGCCCGCGCCGTGCAGCTGGATTCGGAGGCCCCGTAGCGGAATGCCCGGGGCGGGGCGTTCAACCGAGGTGACTCGAAACCGGTGAAAATCAGCCCGCTGGGGAGACTATGCGGTGGACGGTTGGGGAAGTGGCTGGCGCACTGGATGTTGCGCCGCCCGCCGGGCTCGACCCCGTGGCCCGGCTGGCCGGCGTCTCGATTGATTCTCGCACCGTGGGTCGCGGCGAGCTGTTCGTGGCCATACAAGGACCGCGTCACGACGGACACAGTTTTGTGGCTGCCGCGCTGGAAAGCGGCGCTCTGGGTGCGGTCGTGGCGCGTGAGCGCATGGCCGAATTTCCGGCGCAGCTCCGCGGGCGGATCATGCCCGTGGACGACACGTTGGCGGCGCTTCAGGGGCTCGCGCGCGCCGTGCGCCGCAAATGGGGCCGGAAACTTGCGGCCGTTACGGGCTCGGTCGGAAAGACGACCACGAAGGAAATTCTGGCCGCATTGCTCGCGGCGCGGTTCACAGTCCTGAAGTCGGAAGGGAACTTGAACAATGAGTTCGGCCTGCCGCTCACGCTGCTGCGCCTGGAAGAAACGCACGAGGCGGCCGCGGTCGAGTTGGGAATGTCGCACGCCGGAGAATTGCGCCGGCTCGCCGCGATCGCCGAGCCGGACGTCGGCGTTGTAACGCGCGTCGCTCCCGTGCATTTGGAGTTTTTCGCGTCGGTGGACGAAATCGCGGTCGCCAAGCGCGAATTGATCGAAGGCTTGCCGGGCGCGGGGAGCGTGGCGGTCTTGAACGCGGACGATCCGCGCGTCGCCGCCTTCGCGAGCGTCGCGCCTGGCCGGGTGGTCACGTTCGGCGCTTCGCCCACGGCCGATTTTCGCGCCGCGGCAATCGAGGACCGCGGCGATCGCGGCACGTCGTTCGAGTTTGTTTTTCCCGGCGGCAGCGCTCGCCTCGATCTGGCTCTTGGCGGGCGCCATAACGTCGAAAACGCCCTGGCCGCGCTCGCAGCGGCGAGCGTTTGGGGCGTCGGCGCCGCCGAAGCGGCTGATGTTTTTCCGCGACTGCGCCCGGCGGGGATGCGCGGGCAGGTGGTGCATTTCGCGGCGGGCTTCACCGTGATCAACGACAGCTACAACTCGAATCCACTCGCGCTCGACGCGATGGTCGCTTTGCTCGCGAGCCACGCGGAGGCGCACCGCCGGATTCTAATCGCCGGCGAAATGCTCGAACTCGGTTCGCGCTCGGCCGAACTTCATCACGAAGCCGGCCTCCGCGCCGGCGTCAGAGGAAACCTCGATTGGGTCATCGGAGTGCAAGGCGACGCCGCGCAGTTCGTGCGCGGCGCCATCGAAGCCGGGCAGCCCGACGCGCGCGCTGAATTTTTCGCGAATTCCGGGGATGCCGCGAAAGCGGTCGCCGACCTGGTCGCGCCCGGCGACGTGCTGCTGGTCAAAGGCTCGCGCGGCGTGAAAATGGAGCGCATCGTCCAAGCGCTCGAAGCCCGCTACGCGGTTGAGCCCGAGCCCGCGGCGAATTCGGCCGCAAGTCCCGCGGCGGGGGAGCGCGTCTGACATGCTCTACTGGCTGTTTTACCGCATGCTCGAGCGCCATTTCCACGCGCTGAATGTTTTTCGTTACATCACGGTTCGCACGGCGATGGCCAGCCTGACGGCGCTGCTCCTCACTCTCGTCCTTGGGCCGTGGGCCATTCGCCGGCTCCGCGAGTTGCAGATCGGGCAATTCATCCGCGAAGAAGGCCCGCAGAGCCACCGGTCGAAGGCTGGCACGCCCACCATGGGCGGCGTGCTGATCGTGCTCGCGACGGTCGTTCCCGTGCTCCTCTGGGCGGACCTGGAAAATCCTTACGTTCTTCTCGCCACGTTCGCGCTGGTGGGCTTCGGCGCAATCGGCTTCATGGACGACTACCAGAAGATTCTTCGCCGTAGAAATCTTGGCCTCACCGGCAAGCTGAAATTCTGCTGGCAAGTCTTAGTGGCCCTCATTGTCGGCCTCACGCTGCTCCGCCTCACGCAGGACGGAGCCTATTCCACGCAGCTCAGCGTGCCGTTCATCAAGAAATTTCATCCCGATCTCGTCGTGGACCATCTGCGCGGCCACGGGCTGCTTTCGGTCGTCGCGTACTTGCCGTTCCTTGTGTTTGTCGTGCTCGTGATTGCCGGCTCCTCGAACGCCGTCAACCTCACCGATGGTCTGGACGGTTTGGCGATCGGCTGCGTCATCGTGGCCGCAAGCGCGCTCACGGTCCTCACGTACATTACGAGCCACGCCGGATTTTCGGCCTATCTCGACATCCAGCATCTCCCGCAGGTCGGGGAATTGACCGTGTTTTGCGGCGCGCTGGTCGGCGCGTCGCTCGGTTTTCTCTGGTACAACGCGCATCCCGCCGAAATTTTCATGGGAGACGTCGGCTCGCTCGCCCTCGGCGGCACGATCGGCGTGATCGCCGTCGCGATCAAACAGGAAATACTCTTGTTTTCGATCGGCGGGGTGTTCGTGCTCGAACTCCTGTCTGTCGTTTTGCAAGTCGGGTCTTTCCGCTTGACAGGCAAACGCATTTTTCGCATGGCGCCGTTGCACCATCATTTCGAGATGCTGGGCTGGAGCGAATCGAAAATCATCGTGCGCTTTTGGATCGTGGCCATGGTCTTCGCGTTGTTCTCGTTGACCACTTTGAAATTGAGGTGAGTGCGTGAGGCCTGGGATCGAATTATCGGGGAAGCGCGTTTTGGTGGTGGGCCTGGCCCGCACCGGGATCGCGACGGCCTTGTTCTGCGCTGGGCGCGGCGCGCGCGTTACGGCGAGCGAGGAGCGCGCCGAAGAGCAAATGGCGGAGGCCGCCGCGAAACTTCGCGAGGCCGGCTGCGCGCTCGAATTCGGCGGACACACCGCCGCCAGGTTTCTCGATCAGGATTTGATCATTCCGAGTCCCGGCGTGCCCCAGAGCCTGCCGCAGCTCGTGGCCGCGCGCGCCGAGCAAATTCCCGTCTGGAGCGAAATCGAACTGGCCGCACGTTTTCTACGCGGGCGCATGGTCGCCATCACGGGATCGAACGGCAAGACCACCACGACCGGGCATATTCTCGAAGGCGCGGGCATTCCGACAATCATCGCCGGCAATATCGGCACGCCGCTGATCTCGCGCGTCACCGAAACCAGCGATTCCAGCGTGACCGTCGTGGAAGTCAGCAGCTTTCAACTCGAAATCATCCAGGAGTTTCGCCCCGACGTCGGCGTGCTCCTGAATGTCACCCCCGACCATCTCGATCGCCACGCTTCTCTCGAAGCATACAGCCGCTTGAAGGCGCGCTTGTTCGAGAATCAAATCGAGCAGGACGCAGCGGTCATAAACGCCGATGATCCCGGCGCCGCGCAATACGCCCCGTCGAAGGCGGAATTGTTCTGGTTCAGCCGGTCGAAGCGCGTCGCCAGCGGCGCGTATCTCCGCGGCGACGAGGTCGTTTTTCGCCGCGAAGGCGTCGAAACCGTTCTCCTGCACCGCCGCGACATCGGCCTGCGCGGCGATCACAACGTCGAAAACGTGCTCGCCGCCGTTTCCGCAGCCGTTCTCGTGGGCGCGCCGCCATCCGCCATCGCCGAGGGCGTGAAGAGTTTCGCCGGCGTCGAGCACCGCATCGAGTTCGTCGCCGAGATTGCCGGCGTTTCGTATTACAACGACTCGAAAGCCACCAATGTGGACGCCACGCTCAAAGCCCTCGACGCGTTTCCCGGCGGCGTGATCGTGATCCTCGGCGGCAAGGACAAGGGCAGCGACTACGGCATCTTGCGGAAATCGCTGCGCGAACGCGCGCGCTTGGTCCTCCTGATCGGCGCTGCGGCGGAAAAAATCGAAACGCAACTGCGCGGCGCCGTGCCCGTCGTCCGCGCGGGCACGCTCGAGCGTGCCGTGGAAGTTGCGTTCGAGCGCGCGCATTCCGGCGAGACGGTTCTGCTGGCGCCCGCGTGCTCGAGTTTCGACCAGTTTCAGAGTTACGAGCATCGCGGCCGCGTCTTCAAGCAGCTCGTCCACCGTCTAGAGGAACCCCATTCCGGCGGCGCGCCGGCCCGGAAGGAGTGAGCGTGCCGCGCGGCCTCCAGACCGACCGCTGGCTCTTCCTCGCGACGCTCGCGCTTTGCCTGATCGGCGCCGTGATGGTGTTCAGTTCTTCCGCGATGACGGCTCGCGAGCAGTTCGGCAGCAGCTATCACTTCCTCCTGCGCCAGGTCTTGTGGCTCGTCATAGGGCTTGCTGGCATGCTCGGCCTGATGAATCTCGATTACCGCAAGTTCCGCCAGCCGTCGTTCCTCTTCACGGGCATGTTCGTCGTTCTGATTCTCCTGGTGGGCGTGTTCTTCCTGGACCGTTCGCACGCCACGCATCGCTGGATTCGCGTCGGGCCCGCGAGTCTTCAGCCGTCCGAGCTGGCCAAGCTCGTGGTGATATTTTTCCTCGCGTGGTTTCTGGAATTGCGGCGCCGGCCGCCGAGTCTCGGCATCAACGATTGGCGCCGCACGCTCTTGCCGGCGCTCGGGCCGGTTCTTCTCCTGGTGGCGCTGGTCGTGTTCGAGCCCGATCTCGGCACGGCGGTGGCGATTTGCCTGATCGCGTTCACGATTCTCTTTGCCGCGGGCCTTTCCTGGACCTACGTCGGCGCCGCCGGCGTCTTGGGCTTGGCAGCGGTCGGTGCGTTGATCCTGGATCGCTCGTATCGCTACGAGCGCGTGATTGCGTTCCTGAATCCGTCGGCCGACCCGCAAGGGCACGGCTTTCAATTGATGCAGTCGCTCATCGCGGTCGGCTCCGGCGGATTCACCGGCGTCGGCCTGATGGAGAGCAAACAGAAGCTCTTCTATTTGCCGGAAGCGAGCAGCGATTTTATTTTTGCCGTAATTTGCGAGGAGCTTGGTTTTCTCGGCGCCGCGTTTGTGCTGGCGCTCTTCGCCGTATATGGCTGGCGCGGCATTCGCGCGGCCTTGCGCGCGCAGGACGATTTCGGCCGGTTCGTCGCGGTGGGCATCACGGCCATGGTCGTGAGCCAGGCGCTGATCAATCTCGGCGTCGTGCTGGGCATGATGCCGACCAAGGGCATACCGCTGCCGTTCATCAGTTACGGCGGATCGAGCCTGGTGGTGATGCTACTGGCCACCGGCGTGCTTCTGAATATCAGCCAGCAAGCGGAGTGATCGCGCGGCGCGGAGTGAAACGTCTTGGATCTGCTGATCGCAGGAGGCGGTACGGGCGGGCACGTCTTTCCGGCGCTCGCGGTTGCGCTTGAATGGCTGTCGCGAGACGAGAGCCGCAATGTCGCTTTTGTCGGCACGGCGCGAGGCTTGGAAAACAAACTAGTGCCCGCGGCGGGACTCCCGCTTGAGAGAATCCGCTCGGCGGGCTGGAAGGGACTTGGCGGCATGACGCTCTTGAAGAATATTGCGCTTCTGCCGGCGGGCCTTTGGGATTCCGCTGCGCTCCTACGCCGCCGCAAGTATGCCGCCGTGTTCGGCGTGGGAGGCTATGCGTCTGGCCCGGTGATGCTCGCGGCTGTGTGGCGAAATCTGCCGACTGTGATTTTCGAGCCAAACGCCGAACCCGGCTTCACGAACAGCGTGCTCGCCAGCATGGTCACGCGGGTCGCCACGGCCTATCCCGCGCAGGCCGAGCGCCTCGGGCGCAAAGCGGTTCTCACCGGATGCCCGGTGCGCGCGGAATTTTTCCGCGCGCCGGTGCGGCAACCCGCGCCGCCGTTTCGCCTCCTCATCACCGGCGGCAGCCAGGGCGCCTCGCGCATCAATCGCGCCGTCGTGGATTCGCTCGAGCGGCTCGCCGCGCGGAAAAATCAGATTTCCATCGTTCACCAGACCGGCGAGCGCGACTATAATTCGGTGCGCTCGGCGTACGAGAGCCGCGAAATCGCAGCGGAGGTCCTGCCTTTCATCGCCAACATGGCGGAGCAATTTGCCCGGGCCGATTTGATCGTTTGCCGCGCCGGAGCCATCACCGCGGCGGAACTCGCCGCCGCCGGACGCGCCGCCATCTTCATCCCGTTCGGCGCCGCGGCCGATAGCCACCAGTTGCGCAACGCCCAGGAATTCGAGCGCGCGGGCGCCGCGCGGCTGATTCCCGAGCCCCAGCTCTCCCCGGAACGGCTCACGCAGGAGATTTTTTCGCTTCTCGACCAGCCCGCGCGCCTCGCGGAGCTTGCCGCGCGCGCGAAGGGCTTCGCGCGGCCGGATGCGGTGCGCGACATCGTCAATTTGATCGAGCAGGCGGCGCAAACATGATGACGACGTTTCACAAGTTCCGGCGCATCCACATGGTCGGCATCGGCGGCATCGGCATGAGCGGAATCGCCGAAGTCCTGCTCACGCTCGGCTATACGGTTTCCGGTTCGGACGCGAAATCCTCGGCGATCACCGAACGGCTGCAAAATCTCGGCGCCGAATTTCATGAAGGCCATCGCGCGGAGTACGGTCAGGGCGCGCACGTCGTCGTCGCCAGTTCGGCCATTCGCCGCGATAACCCCGAATTGCTCGAGGCCGCGCGGCTGAAAATCCCCGTGATTCCCCGCGCCGAGATGCTGGCCGAGCTGATGCGCCTGAAATACGGAATCGCAGTGGCCGGCGCGCACGGCAAGACCACCACGACTTCGATGACGGCTTCCGTGCTCGCGGCCGCCGGACTGGATCCCACGTTCGTTGTCGGCGGCCGCGTCAATCACGTCGGCACGACGGCGCGCCTGGGCCGCGGCGAGTACATGGTCGTCGAAGCCGACGAGAGCGACCGCTCGTTCCTGCTGCTGACGCCGGTGGTCGCCGTCGTCACCACCATCGACCGCGAGCATCTGGACCATTACGCCTCGCTCGAGGAAGTTCAGGACGCCTTCGTGCAGTTCGCCAACCGCGTGCCGTTCTACGGCGCCGTCGTGCTCTGCCTGGACGAGCCGAACGTGCAGGCGATTCTCCCGCGCGTGCAGCGGCCGGTGATCACCTACGGCACTTCGAGCCAGGCCGATGTCGTCGTCAGCGACGTGCAGCTTCTCGGTCTCGAAAGCGATTTCCGTTTGAGCTATCGCGGCGACGATCTCGGCCGGTTCCACTTGAGCGCCCCGCCGGGAATTCACAACGTTCGCAACGCCGCGGCGGCCGCGTCGGTCGCGCTGCACCTCGATGTTCCCGCCGATCTGATTCGCGAGGGCCTCGAGAAATTCACCGGGGTGGGGCGGCGCTTTGAGATCAAAGGCGCCGTGCAGGGCGTCACGCTGATTGACGATTACGGCCACCATCCCACCGAAATTCGCGCCACGCTCGAAGCGGCGCGCGGATGCGGCTACGACCGGTTGCTCGTGCTGTTCCAGCCGCACCGCTATTCGCGCACGAAAGCTCTGTGGAACGATTTCTGCCAGGCCTTCAATCAGGCCGATCTGCTCGTTCTGACCGACATTTACCCCGCGAGCGAGCTGCCCATCCCCGGCGTCACCAGCGAGGGCCTTGCCGAAGCGATTCGCGCCGCCGGGCACAAGGACATCGTGCACTGCGGCACCATCCAGGACGGAATCGAATCGCTGCTCCGGCGCGCGCGTCCGGGCGACGCGATTCTCACGATTGGCGCGGGCAACGTCGGCCGCGCGGCGGGCGAACTGCTTCTGCTGATTGGAGCGCGGGACACCGACGGCCATGCGGCTCACTGACGCCAATTTGCTCGCCGCATTGCCCGCCCTCGGGGTCGAACGCGTCGCCGGTGCGTCGCTCGCCGAGCGCACTTCGCTCGGAATCGGCGGCAACACGGACCTGCTCCTCATTCGGAAGCACGAGTCGCTGCCGGAACTCGTCTGCCGATTGCGCGCCGCCGCGATTCCATATCGCTTTATCGGCGGCGGCACCAATCTCCTGATTCCGGACGGCGAATTGCCGTGGATCGTTTTGCAGCTTGCGCGGCGCGACCCCGACATTCGCATCGAGGGCAATTTCGCCTGGATCGACGCTGCGGCCGATCTCGGCCGCACGGTCACGACCTGCGCCAAGCGCGACCTCGGCGGTATGGAAGGGCTGATCGGCGTGCCGGGGACGGTGGGCGGCGCGCTGCGCATGAACGCCGGCGCGTACGGCACTCAAATCGGTTCTTACGTGCGCGAAGTGGAGGTGTTCCGCGCCGCCGCGGGCAAGATCGAGACGCTTCGGGGCGCCGAGATTTCTTTTGAATATCGGCACACTTCCTTCGCGCCCGATGATATTATGCTGGCGGTGAAATTGGAGCTCCCCTCCAAGCCGTTCCTCGAAATTCTCCAAGGGATTCGCATCTGCAATGAGAAGCGGCGTTCGAGCCAGCCGCTGAACCAGAAGAGCGCCGGGTGTATTTTCAAGAATCCGCCGGGCGCCTCCGCCGGCCGCATGATCGACGAATTGGGCCTCAAAGGCCTGAACGTCGGGGATGCGCGCGTGAGCGATCGTCACGCCAATTTCTTCGTCAACGCCGGGCACGCATCCGCCGCGGACATGCTCGCGCTGATCGCGGAAGTCCGCGAACGCGTGCGCAAGGCGTACGGCGTCACCCTGGAGAACGAGGTCATAGTTTGGAACGAATGAGCGTGGAAAGAGTAATGGCCAAAGAGCCGGACAATTTCCCGCCGGAAGCGCTGAACGACGACGAGCCGCGCTACCTTCGCCGGCAGAAACCCGTCGAGGTGCGCCGCAAGTTCGGCCGCAAGACCTGGCCGATCTATCGCCGCGTCCTCGTGGGCGGCGCCGTGACGCTGGCGGGCGTCTTTGTCCTCGGTGTGGCGGCTCGATTCTTGCTTTTTTCACCGACGGTGCGGCTCGCGAGCCTCGATCAGATCGAGGTCACGGGCAATCATTTCGTCCCGAGCGCGACCGTGGCCGCGGCGTTCGCTCCCGATCTCGGCCGCAGCGTGCTGCGCGTGCCGCTCGAGGACCGGCGCAAAGAATTGGCGGCGATGCCGTGGGTGGCGCAAGTTTGGGTCAAGCGCGACTTGCCGAATCGCATTCGCGTCGAACTCGTCGAGCGCACGCCGATCGCATTCCTGCGCTTGCCGAACGATCTTGCGCTGATTGACGCCAGCGGCGTGATTCTCGACCGCCCGCTTTCCGCGGAATTTCATTTTCCGGTGGTGAGCGGAATTTCGGATTCCACGCCGGCGGACGCCCGCGCGCTGCGCATGAAGATGTTCGCCGAATTCATGAAGGACATCGAAATCGTGCGCTCGGACGCGGCCGACCGCGTCAGCGAAGCCGATCTTTCCGACGAGCAGGACGTTCGCGCGACGCTCACCGGAATCGGAAACGAGGACGGGCCGGTGCTGGTGCATTTCGGCGATTCCGACTTCGGCAATCGCTACCGCCTGCTGGCCGAAAATATCGACCAGTGGCGCCAGAGCGCGGGACGCGTGGATTCGGTGGATCTGCGATTCGCGCGACAGGTGGTGGTGAATCCGGAAAGCGGGACTTCGGCGCGCGCCATGCCCGCGGACGAAGCGGGCGTGAAGTAATCAGAATTTGTGCAGTGCGAGTTTGGGGCCGGGGGAGTTGCAAGGGGAGAGCGGCGGCTTGGCGAAAAAGGACAAGCACCTGGTGGCGCTCGATGTCGGCAGCACGAAAACGTGCGCGCTGATTTGCGAGTGGGATGAAGCGGGGCTCCGTTTCCTTTCGATGGGCGCGGCGGACTCGAAGGGGATTCGCAAGGGCCTGATCGTGAATCTCGAGGGCGTGGCGAGCTCGATGCGCCGCGCGCTCGAAGCGGCGGAGAGCGAGGCCGGCGTGCCCGTCGAGCGCGCCGTGGTCGGCATCGGCGGCAGCCACATCCACGGAGTGAATTCGCGCGGCGGCATCACGCTCGGCAATCGCCCGCGCGACGTCGAGCGCGAAGACGTCAAGCGCGCGGTGGACGCGGCGCGCGGCGTCACGCTGCCGGAGGATCGCGCCGTGCTGCACGTCCTGCCGCAGGAATTTCTGCTCGACGCGCAGAGCAACATTCGCGATCCGCTGGGCATGGTCGGGCAGCGCCTGGAAGCGGACGTGCACCTGGTGACGTGCTCCGCCACGGCGATGCAGAACGTCGTCATCGCCGCCAATCACGCCGGCGTAGAAGTCGCCGACACGGTGCTCGAGCCGCTGGCCGCGGCCGAAGCGTGCCTCACCCAGGACGAACGCGAGCTCGGCTGCTGCCTCGTGGAGATCGGCGGCGGCACCACGGAGCTGATCGTTTTCACGGGCGGCGTCGTGCGGCATTCGGACGCGTTGCCGGTCGGCGGGGATCATTTCACGAACGATCTCGCCGTCGGCCTGCGCACGCCGATTCCTGAAGCCGAAAAAGTGAAGCGCGAAGAGGCCTGTGCGTGGCGCGGATTGCACGGCGAGGACCACGCCATCGAGATCGCCAGCGTGGGCGACCGTCCGCCGCGCACGATTTTTTCGCGCATGGTGCACGAGATCGTCGAACCGCGCGCGCAGGAATTGCTCGCGCTCGTCAGCGACAACCTGCGCCGCGCCGGGCTCGACACGCAGATTCCCGCGGGACTGGTGCTCTCGGGAGGCGGCGCGCGTTTGCGTGGCCTCGTCGAACTGGCCGAACACGCATTCAGTTTGCCGGTGCGGCTGGCGTCGCCGCACGGGCTCGGATTTATGCCGGAAGAGTTGTCCCAGCCCGAATACTCCACCGGCGTAGGACTGCTGATGTACGTGGCGCGCGCCCGACGGCAAGCGCCCGCGCAGCAGCAAACGCTGATGGGAAAATTCAAGAGCATGTTCGCGGGCTCGTAGGGGACCGGTGGGAAAAGCGTCCGGCGAGCATCGGGGGAGAGAAGCATGACGGCAAAGGACATGGGCATTCGGATGTCGTTCAGCGACGACCACAACCAGGGCGCGCGGATCAAAGTGATCGGCGTCGGCGGCGGCGGCTCGAACGCGGTGAACCGCATGATTCGCGCCAAGGTGGAAGGCGTCGAATTCATCGCGGCCAATACGGACCTTCAGGCGCTGAAGCTCTCGCAGGCGTCC
>Ga0326728_10016140_pt1 | contig 15319 bp, 13 predicted proteins | sample MB3enrmetagenome_FD_207602 | JGI IMG/M metagenome (GOLD analysis project Ga0326728, IMG submission 207602) | Lab enriched peat soil microbial communities from McLean, Ithaca, NY, United States - MB31MN | ecosystem: Environmental > Terrestrial > Soil > Wetlands > Peat | place: USA: New York...
GCCGACTGCGCCACGACGACCGCACCCCGTCGATTCTGATGACGGGACTCCTTCAGCGGGCGACCGCACAGATCCTCTATGACATCTGCCGCGAGCCGCTCGAGTGGGGCCCCCGAATCCGCGTCACCGACACCGTGCGCGCGGCGCTTCCGTACATCGATCGCGAGTTCGCTGGCGAAGCGTGCCTGTCGGTGGGAGGCCCGCTGCACGAACTCCACGAGCACTTGATCCAAGGCGTCGTCATCGTGGGGCCGCACGAGTGCATGCCCCACAAGATATCGGAGGCCCAGCTCGGTGCCGCCGGCGAGAACATGCCCGTGCCGTGTCTCGCGATCTCCGTCAACGGCGATCCCATCGACACCGAGGCCCTCGATCGCTTCGCATACGACATCCACGAAGGGCATCGACGCGGTTTGGCACGCAACTTCGGTTCGCTCCTGTCGACGGACCGGGCGAGTGACGGCCGCGGCGTCGGAGTGGGCGCGCCCCTCGTCCAACTTCGGCTCGGCAAGGGGCGCCGGGCTTCGAACGGGGAGTCTAGACTCTGACCCCTACCGAGTGACCTTCTCCAGTTCGCACGTGGAGCTGCACCCGTCGCCGTTGACGTTGTTGCCGTCGTCGCATTGCTCGGGCGGGGACTGGAGGATTCCGTCGCCGCAGTGGGGACCGATCTGGCACGTCGACGTGCACCCACCGTACGAGCCATCGTTGACGCCGTCGTCGCACTGTTCAGGGGGCGACTGGACAATCCCGTCACCGCAGTGGGGACCGATCTGGCACGTGGGGGAGCACCCGCCGTAGGCGCCGTCATTGACGCCGTCGTCGCACTGTTCGCCGTCTTGAGTCTGCGTGATGGCGTCGCCACAGCGCGGACCGAGGGTGCAGTTCGGGCTGCAATGATTGTAGGCCCCGGTGTTGTTCGCCGAACCGTCGTCGCACTGCTCGGGCGGAGTGACGATGCCATCGCCGCAGTTGGTGACGCAGACGCTCGGCGACATGTTGAAGCCGCTCAACGTGAGCTTGAACGACGACCCCGTCGTCATGCGCTCGGCTTGAAATACGGCGATTTCGTATACGCTCCCGTCCACGAGACCGAAGGTCGCACCCACCTTCGAACTGAGCGTCACGCTCCCCTCGATCGGCGGGTGCCAGCCTCCGATGTCGACCGCGAGCTGGTGATTGACAAAGACCCAGACGTCATCGTCGCCGACGAAGTCGAGTAAGGCGTTGGCGCTCCCGTCGAACGTAAACCAGTACTTCACCTCGCTCGTGAAGCTGAAGTCGTGCATAACCCCCCCTGGCTCGTTCTGCCATGTTCCTCCGTAGTAGGGAGGTATGGTCGCTAGAGAGGAATTCGTCTGATTGAAAGGTCCGCCGTCGACAGGGAAGAAGACGGGATTGCCGTCGTAGTAAACAGGGGTCGCCGTACAAGCCGCAAGGTTGCCGGCTCCGTAGGGCGTGCAGGGCGCAAGACAAACAGCTCCGGCGGTGGCAGCAAGCTGCGTCAGACAGGTAGCCGCGGTGCAGCTCGCGTTGTCGCACCAAAGCGGATTCGCGTACGAGACCCACTTTTGCCCCGTCGCGTCCTTCCACTCGTTGACGAACCCGCCCGCTCCGTTGTCCCAGAGGGTGATCGAACCGTTGATGAGTGCGTTGACCCCCGGCGTGTTCCGATACCACTCGCTGAACGTCGTTGCCGAATGGATGTAGCCGTTCGCAACCGAATCCGTCGCCGACGCTACAGGCTTGTCGTCCGCGTCTAAATTCGTCTGCACGAGACCTAGAATGGCCGTTTGGTTCTGCGTGGGAGGCTGGAAGTCCGGATTCACGGATTCGTCGGTGTCGCGGAACGCCGCGGGAACGACCATGTGGCAGTGCGTGCCGTCCGGGTCGCACGCTGGTCCCTGATTGGTGCACGTGTACCCGGGTTCGATCGTGCACGTGGACGAACAACCGTCCCCGTTGCGCAGGTTGCCGTCATCGCACTGTTCGTTGCCAAACTTGATCCCGTCGCCGCAAACCGAAGTGCACGCGCCCGCCTTGCAGTTGGGCTCCAGCTGGCACGTCGCCGAGCACCCGTCGAAGGGTGTCGTGTTGCCGTCGTCGCATCCCTCGGCCCCCTCGACGATGCCGTCGCCGCACGTCGTCTTCGAGCAGACGCTCGGCGAACCCGAGCACTTGTAGCCAACTTCGATTTGGCATCGCGAGTTGCAACCATCGCCGTTGACGGCGTTGCCGTCGTCGCAGCCCTCGTTTGGGTCGACCTGCCCATCGCCGCACACGTACACGCGAGTGCACGGCTGGCCGGGCGTGCGACAGACATATCCTGGCTCGACGAGGTCGCATGTAGCCGAACAGCCATCGCCGGACACCGTGTTTCCGTCATCGCAGGCCTCGCCGGGCCCGACCACGCCATCGCCGCAGACAATCGTCGAGACGCACGGTTGGCCCGGCGTAGGACACTTGTAATAGAGTTCGATCTTGCAAATGCCCGAGCATCCGTCCCCGGGGAGGGTGTTTCCGTCGTCGCATTCCTCACTGGGTTGATTGATAAGGCCGTCGCCGCACGCCGGCTGCGGCGCGCACGCAGTCGGATCCGTGCTCGCACACACGCTCGTGTAGCTGGTATCGGGAGCCACGAGGATCCCCGAGTCGGTGAGACCTCCACTCGAACTGGGGCTCGTCCCATCCGGCAGTTGGCTCCCGCTAGCGTCCAACGTCGGGCTCCCCAACCCACCATCGACGCCATTGTCGCCCCCCGTAAGCGGAGCACCCCCCCCGGCGGCGCACGCAACCACTACGGTGACCGACAAGGACGCAAAGACAGCTGGTTTGATGTTGACCGAACGCATAGTGCCCTCCGGACACGCCCATGGATCGCAGGGGATGAGATTCCGACATCCCCTCATGGTCGAGGCGCGGTCGTTCCAGTAAGAAAATGATGAACCACGAAACATTCACGAAACAAACAGTGCGATAAGCGGAAACCATGCTCAGCCACATGGATCCCGGCGACACGGCGTGGCTCCTCGTCAGTAGCGCGCTCGTCTTGCTCATGACTCCAGCGCTCGCCCTCTTTTACGGCGGGATGGTGCGCCGAAAGAATGTGCTTGCGACGATCGTTCATTCGATCGCAGCCATTCCCATCCTTAGCGTGGTGTGGGCGGTCTGCGGATATACGCTCGCCTTCGGTCCAACGGTCCACGGGGTGATTGGAAGGCCGGATTTTGTGTTCTTGAACGGCGTGCCCAACACCCTTCACGGGACGGTGCCGACCCTCGCATTCGTCGCCTTTCAGATGATGTTTGCGGTCATTACGCCGGCCCTCATCTCCGGCGCATTCGCTGAGCGCATAAGTTTCCGCGCATACGTGGTCTTTATCATTGCGTGGTCGGTGCTCGTGTACGTGCCGGTCTGCCACTGGATGTGGGCCGACGGGGGATGGCTGCACCAGCTTGGAGCGATGGACTTCGCCGGCGGCATCGTGGTCCACCTGACAGCGGGTCTCAGTGCGCTTGTGTGCGCTATCGCGGTAGGCAAGCGCCTCGGATATCCGAAGCACCGGGTTCTTCCGCACGATCTGACGATGACGCTCACGGGCGCCGGCCTTCTATGGTTCGGCTGGTTCGGTTTCAACGCGGGGAGCGCTCCCTCGAGCGGCCACGTCGCAGCGCTCGCCTTCACGACGACGCACCTCGGCGCCTCAGGGGGCGCACTCGGCTGGCTCGCTGTCGAGTGGCGACATCGCGGCAAGCCGACGGCCCTCGGCGTTGCCTCCGGGCTCGTGGCGGGGCTGGCGACGATCACACCGGCGGCAGGCTTCGTCGCCCCCTGGGCGGCTCTTATCATCGGGCTGGCCGCTGGGGCTCTCTGCTACCGGGCAGTGCTCCTCAAGGACCACTTCGGGTACGACGATTCCCTGGATGCCTTCGGCGTTCACGGCGTTGGCGGGATGCTGGGCGCGCTCCTGACCGGAGTATTCGCCCAGAAGATCCTCAACGCAGACGGCGCCGACGGCGCACTGTTCGGAAATGTTCACCAGTTGCTCGTCCAGGCGATGGCGTGCGCGGTAACGGGCGTCTACTCCGTCGCGCTGACGTTCGGCATCGTCAAGGCCATCGACGCAACCATCGGCCTGCGCGTCACCGAGTCGGATGAGCGCGAGGGCCTCGACGCGACGCAGCACGGCGAAGAGGCGTACGTCGATGCAGTCGGAACCGCCTCGGACATGGGGGTCGAGGTTCCCATGGCCTCCGCCGAGGCCAGAAGGGCACCGTCGGCGCAGCACTCCTGATCCTACTGCCCTCGACGCTCGACCGCCACATCGGCGAGCGAACGGAATCGACCGCCAGGATAGAGCCGGATATAGCGCTCGGCGTAGTCGCCGGCCGCCCGTCGATCGTGACGCGCGTCAGCGGCTTCGATCGAGAGTGCAAGCGCATCCTCGGTCAGAACGCCGCGTGGGTGATCCCGCATGTAGTCGTCGAGAAGACCGGAAGCGCGCGCAGCGTTTCCATTGGCGCGCAGCGAGCGAATGGCCTCCAGCACCTGACCCGGATCCTCGCCGTCCTTGTCCGGTCGGCGAACGGCCTTCGGTTCGGACGCCACGGATGCCTTCGGATTCGAAGCGGGTCTGACTACTGCATTGCCCACCGAATGGCCTCGATTGGCGCCGGGCGCGACCGGTCGCGGCGACGACGACCATTCGGGAGCTTCGTTCGGGCTTGAAGTTGGAGCCAGGTCGGGGACGGACATCGCCCGCGGGGCGGCCGCCAGGCCTTGCGCTCCAACTGGCACCATCGTGTGCTCGGATGCCGTGGAAACCTCGCGGGCGCTCTCGATCCTCTGATGCGAGGTCCACAGATGATTGCCCACCGCTGCTGCCGCAATGGCCGTGCCTCCAAACAGGACGACGGACGCTACGCTTCGCGGCAAGATGCCGCGTCCGCGTGCGTGCGGGAGGAGCACGCGCGCGAGAACGCGAGGCTTCGCAAACGGTTCCGCCTCGAAGCGAGGGCTCGCTCGAACTAGCGTCGCGAGCTGGTCCTCCGGAGTGCCGGGCGCGAACGTCTCCTCGATCAGCCGCTTCACCGAACCCCCCCCTTCATCGACAACGGGGGCGCTTCGCGGCCGCCCTCGAACCCCCCCGAGGACGTCGTGTGCAATCGAGCCAAGTGGGCGACGAGCTTCTGCCGCGCCGTGTGGATTCGCGCCCAAACCGTGTTGACAGGCACGCTTTGAATCTGGGCGACTTCCTCCCCGCTGTATTCCTCGATCTCGAACAGCACGAACGCCGCTCGCTGGGTGTCGGGCAATTTCGACAAGATTCGAGCCAGGAGGGCTTCGCTCTCTTTCGCGCGGAGCGCAGCCTCGGGATCCACGCCGCTCGCGACCATCACCATGTCGTCGACGAGCGGGTTTCCGAGCGACAGTCGAAACCAGCGAAGGCGACAGTCTCGAACGCGGCGCCGCGCGATCTGATAGAGCCACCCGGGGAGGTTGTGTCCGTCGAAATCGGCGAGGCGACGGTGGACGACCAAGAAGACGTCCTGCGTCAAGTCCTCACGTTCATCTTCGGGTCCACCGAGCGCCCGGATCCAGCGCGAAACCTCGTCGAAGTACTGCTCGTAGACCTCCTCAAAACGGGCACGCTGCCGGAGCGTGACCGACGATCTTGCAACCGAATCCCCGATGAGGTCACCGACTGGCATGCTCACTGGGCCCACTCGAACAGTAGGGGCCTTGCATCCCAAAACCTTGTCGGAAAGGCGACGGGGCGCCCTCGAACGAAGACCCGGTGTATCGTGCCCGAACCAAGGATCACTCCGCCATGAACTCGCTCCTCCGCAAGATGGATGCCTACTGGCGTGCCGCGAACTACTTGTCCGTCGGCCAAATCTACCTGCTCGACAACCCGCTGCTCCGCGAACCGCTTCGCGTTGAGCACATCAAGCCGCGGCTCCTCGGACACTGGGGAACCACGCCCGGGCTCAACTTCCTATACACGCACGCGAATCGCGCCATCAAGGAACACGACCTCGACGCCCTGTTTATCACCGGACCCGGGCACGGCGGCCCGGGCATCGTCGCGCACTCGTGGCTCGAGGGAACCTACAGCGAAGTCTACCCGGATGTGTCTCCCGACGAGCGCGGCCTACGCAATCTGTTCCGCCAGTTCTCCTTCCCCGGCGGAATTCCGAGCCACGTGGCTCCGGAGACTCCTGGCAGCATCCATGAAGGTGGCGAGCTCGGATACGCGCTCTCCCATGCCTTCGGGGCAGCGTTCGACAACCCGAACCTGCTTGTATTTGCGGTGGTCGGCGACGGCGAGGCGGAGACAGGACCGCTCGCGACGAGTTGGCACTCCAACAAGTTCCTCGACCCGCGAACCGACGGCGTCGTGCTCCCGATTCTTCACCTCAATGGCTACAAGATTGCCGGTCCGACGGTCCTCGCGCGCATTCCGCGCGAGGAGCTCGAACAACTGATGCGCGGCTATGGCTACTCGCCGCGATTCGTGGAGGGCAGCGATCCGGACGCGATGCACGCCGAGATGGCAGCAACGCTCGACGAGGTGGTCACGGAGATCAAGCGCATCCGCGACGACGCCCGCGCGTCGAGCACTCCGTGGCGTCCTCGGTGGCCGATGATCGTACTGCGATCCCCCAAGGGATGGACAGGGCCGAAGGTCGTCGACGGCAAGCCCGTGGAGGACACGTTCCGGGCGCACCAGGTGCCCTTCGACATCGGCCACGATCCGAAGCGTGTCGCCATGCTCGAGACATGGATGAGGAGCTATCGCCCCGAGGAGCTATTCGACGCGAGCGGGCGCCTCGTACCCGAACTCGCCGAGCTCGCCCCGAAGGGCGCACGTCGAATGAGCGCGAACCCGGTGGCCAACGGCGGCCTGCTCCGCAAGGACCTGCGCATGCCGGATTTCCGAACCTATGCCGTCGCCGTTCCGAGCCCGGGCGCCGTGACCGCGGAAGCGACACGCGTCCAAGGCAACTTCGTGCGCGACATTCTGACACTCAACGCGGAGACGAGAAACTTCCGAATCTTCAGCCCCGACGAGACCGCCTCGAACAGGTGGACATCCGTATTCGATGTCACGAGCCGCAACTCGAATGCCGAGATTCTCGACACCGATGATCACGTGGCGCCCGACGGACGCGTGATGGAGATGCTCAGCGAGCACCAGTGCGAGGGGTGGCTCGAGGGCTATCTTCTCACGGGGCGCCACGGCATCTTTTCCTGCTACGAGGCGTTCATTCACATCATCGACGCGATGTTCAACCAACACGCCAAATGGCTCAAGGTGACACGCAACATCCCCTGGCGACGACCGATCGCGTCGCTCAATTACCTGCTCACCTCCCACGTCTGGCGGCAAGACCACAACGGTTTCAGCCACCAGGACCCCGGCTTCATCGACCACGTCGTCAACAAGAAGGCCGACGTCATCCGCGTCTATTTGCCGCCGGACGCCAACACGCTCCTCTCGGTGACCGACCACTGCCTGCGCAGCGTCAACTACGTCAACGTGATCGTCGCCGGCAAGCAACCCGCCCCTCAGTGGCTGACGATGGAGCAGGCCGTCAAACACTGCTCAGCGGGAGTCGGCATTTGGGACTGGGCGAGCAACGACCAAGGCAGCGAACCTGATGTCGTCATGGCCTGTGCGGGCGACGTCCCGACCCTCGAGACACTGGCCGCCGTCGACGTGCTGCGACAGCACGTGCCGGCCTTGAAGATCCGAGTCGTCAACGTCGTGGATCTCATGAAACTCCAGCCATCGAGCGAACATCCGCACGGTCTGTCGGACCGGGAGTTCGATGTCGTCTTCACGACCGACAAGCCAATTGTCTTCGCCTACCATGGGTATCCCTGGCTCATTCACCGCTTGGCCTATCGCCGAAGCAACCACAAGAATCTGCACGTCCGCGGCTACAAGGAAGAGGGCACGACGACGACGCCGTTCGACATGGTCGTTCGCAACGACCTCGACCGGTATCACCTGGTTCAGGACGTCATCGACCGCGTGCCGGGCCTGGGCACACGGTTCGCGTCGTTGCGGCAGAAGATGGCCGAGAAACTCGTCGAACACCGGGAGTACATCCGTGCCCACGGCGATGACATGCCGGAGATCCGCGACTGGACGTGGGGCGCGCGGACGACGTAGGTGGCCGGTGTCTTTCGGTCGATCCCTTCGCGATCCCGGCGTCGAGCGTGCTCGCCTACGGGAAGTAGGCTCCGCGCGCTCGCCGCCGGCCTCGCTTGGTTTCGACCGAAATACACCGACCCTCAAGCGGCCCTGCGCTACTGCTTCGTAAAGACGAGGCTGCCGGTCTCGCTCCCGGTCGACGCTCCAGCGCCCGCAGTCGGCGTCATCGTGAGCTGTCCTCCGTTCGCGCTCACGCAGAACGAGTATTGGGTGATCGTGCTCGTCGTCGTCGACGTCGCCGTCGCGTAATTGCCCGAGATCGTAAACGTGCCGGTGTCGTCCGAGGACGTGCTGGGAGATGTGGACGTGCATGAGCACCCGCCGCTTACGTTGCTGCACGACCAGGTACTCCCTGGATTCGCGGTCTGACCGGCCTGGGCCAAACCGTTACAGTCGGAGGCACCTGCCGAAGCGAGGCACGAGGAGGCAACCGTACCGCTCTCGGTCTGCGATACGGTGACCGACGATGTATAGCTAAGGTCGGCATTGACGATGAGGGTGCCGCTGGCAAATGTCTCGGTGATCTGGTCGCTCACGGGTCCACAGGTCTCGCTCAAGCTCGAGGTCGTCTTGAGGCATCCCGCCGTGAGCTTCCACGAACCGACCGGGTTCCCCCCGCACGGAGTCGTGTTCGAACACGCCGCGTTCCCTCCATTCCCGGAGCTAGAGCACCCCGCGAGCGCCAAGAGCGAGACCGCAGCGATCACGAAGATGGATATTTTCATGGTCGCCCAGTCTCGATGAGTTCGATATTCCCGTCAACCGTGCGAATACCGCCCACACGGTCGGACTCCCCGCAGGCCGTTCGCTTCGCGCTACGGTACGCGGAGCGCCATGATCCCTTCCTCCACGCCGGTCCGCTGGGGAATTCTCGGATACGCGAGAATCGCCCGCGAAAACGTGATCCCAGCGATTCTTCGATCCAATAACTCCGTGCTCCACGCGCTTGCCTCACGAGAGCCGGAGAAGCTTGGCGAGGCCCGAAAGCGCTACGATTTTGTCAAGGGCTATACGAGCTACGAAGACCTGCTGCGCGACCCCGACGTCGACGCCGTCTACATCCCTCTTCCCAACGCCCTGCACGTGCCGTGGACGCTCCAAGCGGCCGCCCACGGCAAGCACGTCCTCTGCGAGAAGCCGCTCGCCATGAACGCCGCCGACTGCGAGCGGGCCATCGCCGCATGCGTCGAGCGTGGGGTGCTGCTCATGGAAGGATTCATGGTTCGATACACGGCGCGTACGTCGGCCGTCGTCGACGTTCTGCGGAGCGGAGAGCTCGGCGAGCTTCGCTTCATCCATTCCGAATACCGATTCAGATTGTCCAATCCTGCGTCGATCAAACTGCGGCCCGAGCTCGGGGGTGGCGCTCTCTACGATGTCGGGTGCTACGCGGTCGACTTCGTCGGAGTCGCGACGGACGCATTCGCGCGGACAGAGACCGGGCGGCCGGACTCGATGGGACCCCTGCCGGAGTCGGTCCACGTCGCAAGCGTGTGCGAGGGCGGAGTCGACCACAGTCTCTCCGCGTTGCTGAAATACCCCGATGGACTCGTGGCGGCGCTGCACTGCGGGTTCAATTCGGAGAAGCGAATTTTCTCCGAAATCGTCGGAACGACCGGCGTCCTGGAAGTGCCTGATTGGGTTTCGGACGAAGCGGGAACGCTCACGCTGACCACCGCGAACGGAAGGCGCGAGATATCCTTCGACGCGAGCGATCGGTACCGCCTCGAGATCGAGGGCTTTGCCGACGCCATCCGAGGACGGGGTTCCCCGCGCGTGCGGCTCGTGGAATCCGCACGAAACGCCCGGGTGCTCGATCGCATCTTCGCGGGCATCGAGTAGTCCCCTGGCCGTCGCGCCTCACGCCAACCAGGCTATCGTCACACCCTCTCCGCCCTCGTCGGATGGCGCGGACCGGACCCGTGCCACACACGTCGACTGCGAGAGCTCCTTGCGTACGGCATCGCGTAGCGCACCCGTACCGTAGCCATGCACAAAGAACACCGCATGGGCGCCCGCGCCGATCGCACGGTCGAGGAAGCTCATCGCCATCGCGAGAGCGTCGTCGACGCGCAACCCACGCAGGTCGCACGTGTTGTCCCTCGTCTGCGTCGGGGCTTCGTCGAGAGGCTCGACGCGAACTCCGCCCCGACCCCGTGCCGCTGCTGCGCGCGCAGGCGCGACCTCGGGCCTAGTTACCTCGCGAAGCTCGGTCACTGCGACGGTCAGCTTCAGCGCCCCAGCAGCCACGCGAACCTGGCCCCCTTCGAACACGTCGACCACATCCGCCTCCGCGCGCAACCTCTGAACCCAAACGCGTGTTCCGCGCCGCAGATCTGCGGCGCGAACGACACCGCGCGGCTCCTCGAACGTGCCAACCATCGCCTGCGGCTCGAGCGCCCCCCCCAACGCTACCTGGGCTGCCACCTTGTCAATCGCTCTCTCCGCCTCCCTGAGCGTGTCAGGCTCGACCTTCTTCGCCCGCAGCCGCGCCTGCGCCGCGCGCAGATCGTCTCGTGCGCGGCGAATCCTCTCGAGGAGTTCGCGCCCCTCGTCGGAGAGCAGCCGATTCTCGCGACTCTTGGCCGCCGTGAGCTCTGCGTCGAGCCGGACTCGCACGACCTCCGCCTGCCTCTCGCGATCCTCGGCGGCCATCCTGGCGAGCTCGAGAGCCGCCCTTTCGTCATGGAGTTTCTTCACGACCGCTTCGAAGCTCAGGTCCTCGCGCGTGAGAAATCGCTCGGCGCGGTCGATGACGGTCGACGGCATGCCGAAGCGCCGTGCGACCGCAAGCGCGCTCGAACTGCCGGGAACGCCCATCGCCAGCAGGAAGGTCGGCGTCATCGTGGCAATGTCGAATCCGACGCTCGCATTGACGAAGCGCGAATCGACGAGCGCGAGAGCCTTCAGGCCTTCGTAGTGGGTCGTCGCCGCCACGGCTCCTCCGCGAACGCAGAGACTGTCGAGAAGCCCCGCGGCGAGCGCCTCGCCTTCGCGAGGGTCCGTTCCCCCCGCGACCTCGTCGAGCAGGACGAGCGCCCCTTCGGTCGTTTCGGCGAGGATCGCCGTGATGTTCGAGATATGGGCGCTGAACGTCGACAGATTCTTCGTCAGGCTCTGGTCGTCGCCGACGTCGGTGAGCACCACGTCGAACATGCCGACCGTACTGCCTTCCGCGCACGGCACCGGCAAGCCGGCGCGCACGAGCAGCGCCGCGAGCCCCATCGTCTTGAGGGCCACCGTCTTTCCCCCTGCGTTCGGCCCGCTCACGACCATTACGCTGCGCGCCTCGAGGCGCAGGTCGCTCGGAACCACGGTCGGAAGGTCGAGCGCCAAGAGCAAGTGCCTGGCGCGCAAGAGTTCCAGTCGCGGAGTGTCGACCACATCGGGGAAGACGAGGGAGGCGTCCTGGGCCAACCTCGCCGTCGCCGCCCGCACATCGGCCAGGGCGAGGGCCCGAGCCGCCGCCTCCACGCTTCCGAGATGGTCCGCCACGAGCGATGTGAGGCGCGCGTAGACGGCCTCTTCTTCGCGCCGGACCTCGGCATCGAGCACCTTGAGGCGATTGCCCATCGGGATGACGGCCCGCGGCTCGATGAACAGAGTTCCGCCGCTCGTGCTCGTCGCGTGGACGATTCCGGGGAAGCGCTCGTGCGAGTCGCTGCGCACGGGGAGCACCCAGCGGCCTTCGCGTTCGGTCACGAACCGGTCGCGCAGAACCCCCTCGTAGCGCGCCATCAGGTCTTCCATCCTCGCCAGCATGCGCTGCCGAGCGGAGTGCCACTCGCCGCGGAGCTCGCGCAGCCGCGGGCTCGCGCGGTCGTTCAGCGTACCGTCGGGATCGAAGCTGTCGGCGATCTCGTCGGCGAGGTCGTCGAGCGTCGGATCGGTCGCGCACGCAGAGAACAGTGCCGGGACGTCCTCGCGGCGAGAAGCCAAGAACCGGCGCAAGGAGCGCGCCGCTCCGAGCATGCGACCGACCGCCAGAATCTCCGCGGGCGATAGCACGCCCCCGATCCGCGCTCGCTCGACGGCCTCGCCGACGTCAGGGACTTCGCCGACAGGAAGCGCGCGCCCGTCGGCGAGCAGGCGCGTCGCTTCGGCGGCCTCCGCGAGGGCCGCGCGGACACCGTCCCGAGTTGTCTCGAAGGGGAGAGAGAGAGAGAGGCCTCGTCCGAGCGGCCCGGCGCATCGAGCCGCGAGCGCGGCGAGAACACGATCCCACTCGAGGTCGGCGCGAGTCTTGGGGGGACAGGGGTCTTCGCGAAGCAGGTGCACGGAGGAACGCGGCGAGGGGCGGAGGGGCGGAGCATACGCCTAGTCGACAGCGACAGCGACGACGATTGCGAGCGGCGATTGCGATGGGCGATTGCGATGGGCGATTGCGATGGGCGATTGCGATGGCGATTGCGATGGGCGATTGCGACGGGCGATTGCGATGGGCGATTGCGATGGGCGATTGCGATGGGCGATTGCGACGGGCGATTGCGACGGGCGACCGCGAATGGTGACCACGCTCAGGGCGTCGCAGCGGCTTCGAGGTGGGCGCCTTCTGTTCTCACTTCCTCGGTCCGCGCGACGGCGGGCCGCCGTTAGTGGTAGCCCACGAAACACGCCACGAGCGCGGCAATCACGGCCGCTGCAACCACAGCGACGAGCACGATCCACATCACCCAAAGTTGCTGGCGGACCCTCGCGCGAGGCGAATAGTCAGGAGGAAGCGGAGGGTCGATGCAACGTACGCCGCGGCTCGCCGAGAGATCGATGTCGAAGTCCATCCAGAGCGAGACCAGACGGACCTGTCCTTCGTAGACCGGGACGGACTGAACGATGCCTGGCATCTTGACCTTGGGCCACCATCGGGCGACTTCGACTCCGTCAACCCACGCGGCCCCGCGGCTCGTGATCACCTGATCCCAGTCGGCGTCGAGCTCGCACCGACGACCGTTGACATCGAGGATCCAACGCTTGCGCACGATCCAAGCTTATACGGTCTTCACCTGGATTCACGCACGATCCCAGCACCTGGAGCGCGCTTTGGGTCATGATATTCTTCGGCTCGCAAGCGGGACCGAGGTCGAGGCGGAAGAGAAGTCAGCGTACGAGTGGGCGAAGTTCCTAGCGGCGGAGACGGACGAAGAGAGACTGAGGCTAGCAATGGATAACGCAGACATCCGCAAGGCGACTGAGGCGCTCGACCAGTTGAGCCAGGACCCGAAGGCGCAGTGGCTGGCGCGGTGGCGTGAAGACCAGATGCGGATGTTTCGAGTGGAGCAGGCGGCGATCGAGCGCAGAGGGCTCAAGAAAGGGCTTGTGCAAGGGATCGAGCGAGGGCGCGAACAAGAAGCGCGGGACCTCATCCGGCGGATGCTTGACAGAGAGTTCGGTCCGCTCGGGGCCTCCGCGCTGGCCCAGCTCGACGCGGCCGACCACGCGGCTCTGGAGCGATACGCGGATCGCGTTCTGACGGCGAGATCGCTCGAGGAAGTCCTCGACGAGTAGGGACGATTCGCGATCGGATATATTTGATTTGCGACGAGCGACAGCGATGGCGACGAGCGACAGCGACAGTGACAGCGATGGCGACGAGCGACAGCGACGGCGAGCCGTCAGCTCCGTCGCACTCAACATTGCCGAAGGGAACCGCAGTCCTCTCAAACATCGTGACCACGCTCAGCACGCCGCTAGCCCCTTCGCGTGCGAACGCCACCATTCAAGGTCGCGCCCATCGCAGTCGCCCATCGCAGTCGCCCATCGCAATCGCCCATCGCAATCGCCCATCGCAATCGCCCATCGCAGTCGCCCATCGCAATCGCCCATCGCAATCGCCCATCGCCACGTGAAGTTCACAATCGACGTGGTCATCTGGTTCAAGGAGAAGTAGCAGTGGCCCGGACCGCGAAGACGCAGGCGTGCCCCGAGTGCGGGGGGCTCATGCGGTACGAGAAACATGAGGACGTGGTGACCTACCGGGGTCACGAGCACGCGATCAAGACCCTTGGGTGGTGGTGCACGAATTGCGGCGAAGGAATTCTCACGGGCGACGCCCCCGTCCGGCACGACAAGGCGTTCCTGCAGCTCAAGGCGAATGTCGATGCCCCGCCTCTTTGAGCAAGACATCGAGCTTTGCACCGAGATCCTGGTCGCGGTGATATCCGCGTTCCGTAATGAGCTCGAGGTTCCGGCGAACGATGTCGAAGTCGAGATCGGGAACGAATTCAATGAGCCGCTGCGCATCCATTCGATCCTGAAGTCGCGTATCCCGCATCGAGAGCACCTTCATGGCGAGGAGATCTTCGGCTCGCGCAACGCGGATTGTTCCAACCGCCGGCACCTCGACTTCAGTCGCACGAGCGACGACTTCCTGCTCGATTCCGGAGCTCGCGAACAACAGATCGACGGTGACTCCCTGCGGGGAGAGGAGCCGCACAGTGGAGAGGCGCGCCGTGGCGTCGTTCTCGACGGTCGCAGTCGGACGATACCCGCGAGCGCGAAGCCCGCGGACGAGGGCCTCGGCGTCCGCATCGTCGACCACAGTCACCGCGACGTCGACGTCGCGGGTGAATCGCGGCTCACATCGGGTGGACACAGCCAGCCCCCCGACCACAGCAAAGGCTCGCTTCTCGGCTCGCAATGCCGCCGCGATGGCTCCCAAAGCTCGAGGTACCGCTCCCTCGTTCATCCGTCATCGCGGCACAGCCACGCCGTGAGCATTCGGTCGATCTCTTCCTCGAGTGCCTGCGGGTTCTGTGCGCGAAGACGAGCGCGCTCGAGACCAATGCCCCATTCCATGAGCTCCAGCGCCTCGGCGAGCTTCTCTCCGGGTGTCTTGCCCGCGGCGAGCTCGATGCTGCTCTTCAGGAGAGCGTCCACGAATGCAGCGTAGCATGCACTGTGGTGGACCGACTTTTGCGTGACTGCGGCCGTGGCCGGGGCGTGCACGCCTTCTCAGAACGACGTTGGGTTTGTCCGTAGCCCCTGCGAACCGTATCGTTTGTGGCGGTCACGCTCATACACGACCCTCTCCCGCTGACGGACGACTCCGTCACGCTCATACACGACCCCGTCACGCTCATACACGACTCCGTCACGCTC
>Ga0326728_10016141_pt1 | contig 15318 bp, 12 predicted proteins | sample MB3enrmetagenome_FD_207602 | JGI IMG/M metagenome (GOLD analysis project Ga0326728, IMG submission 207602) | Lab enriched peat soil microbial communities from McLean, Ithaca, NY, United States - MB31MN | ecosystem: Environmental > Terrestrial > Soil > Wetlands > Peat | place: USA: New York...
GCCGCGCAACTCGCGGACCTTGGGGTCATAAGCCTGGAGAAAGGTCTCGTAAAAGTGGACGACCGGGTCGCGGTGCGGACCGCGTTTGCCGAAGCCGGCCAGGATTTGAAAGAGGTCGGCGTGGTCGAGGCCCTGGATTAGGTCCTCGACGTAGCCGGCGAACGGTTCGTCATCCAGCGCGGCGCCGGTAATCTGCTCGAAAAAGGCGCGGAGGAACGGGTTGGTGCGCGGGATGAGCCGCTGCGCCTTCTCGCGGGTGAATTTGCCCGGCCCGGCCGCCACGCGGGCGCTGAACAACCCGTAAGCGAGCGTTTGGGCGAACATGTCGGCAAATTCGTCCACGGCCTCGGCCTCCTTTTGCGGGTGGTCCTGGGGCGCCAACTCGGGCAGCAGGGTGGCGGCGAAGGCGCTGCGCCAGTCGCGCAGTTGCGTGGAGGCCTGCCGCGTTTGGAAGGCCCGCGCGATGGCATCGCGAATCAGGTGCGCCAAGCCCGCCAGCCGCCGGGCAGGTCTTCGGCCGAGGCAATGTCCGCCATTGGTTGCGTGTGCTCCGTCGCGTCGCCGCGCCCGAGGGCGCGATCGAGTTCGCGCAGGTACTCCTGCGCCGGCCCCGCCCGGCCCGCGCCATACCGCGACGGGTCCTCCCGCAATAGGTCGCCCTCGGTCATGCTGGCCGGGGAATATGAAGCGGGCCGCTCCAATTGCAAAGAACGAATTGGCGGCGCGCTTGACGAGGGGCACGCGAGGGATTGATGCAACTCTGTCAGAGTTGACGTTTTTGGGGCGTTGACCCGGCCTAGGCCGACTTCGTCGTCTAACGCCGGGCTGGATGATACCATCCCTTCAGGATTGGCACGGTCGGTATTCATAAGCTGCCGTGATTTACCGATTGCCGATGGGTTCGATACACTTTTTCAGCCCAAGGAAGAACAAAAGAGGTTGAGAAATCGCCAAGAGAAGAGAAGCGGGAAGCCGGACGACGGGGTATCGGTATGGCGCCAATTAATGGGACCATGCGAAGGTTTTTCAACATGCCGCCACAGACGTTCCGGCTGCTGCTGCTGGTGGTGGGGATCGTGGTGACGTATTCGACGGCGCGCTGCTTTCTGACGCCGCCCTCCTTCGGGCAATACGGGTGGTTCCGCGGGGAGGCGCTGGCGGAGCTAGGCGCGCGCGAGCCGGTCTATGCGGGCCGGAAGGCGTGCGAGGAGTGCCACGCGGATGAGTTCAAGAAGCTGGTGGAACACGGGCACAAGACGCTCTCGTGCGAGGCCTGCCACGGGGCGGCCCAGGCGCACGCGGAGGACCCGGACAATCCCGGCGTCAAGCTGGACAAGCTGCACTTCAGCGTTTGTGTGCGGTGCCATGAGGCAAACCCGTCGCGTCCTAAGTGGCACAAGCAGATTGTGGTCAAGAACCATTATACCATTGCCAAGTGTACCGAGTGCCATGTGCCGCACATGCCGGAGGAAGCGCCATGAAGAGCCACGTTTCGCGCCGCGGCATGATGGGCCGGATTGGGGCCGTCCTGGCCGGCTTGCTGGCCGGCCCCGTGGCCAGGACCGTCCGCGCGGCGGTGTCCAAGGGGCTGGCTTCGGCCGGGGCCGCGCCGGGCTACGAGCCGGCCAAGCACAAGTGGGTGATGGCCATCGATGCCAACCGGTGCATCGGTTGCGGGCTGTGCGCCCAGGCCTGCAAGAGCGAGAACCATGTCCCGGCCGGTCCCTATTATCGGACTTGGATCGAGCGCTATATTATCCTCAAGCCCGAGGCCGGGGCCGACCGGGCGCGGGGGGAGACGCTGGTGGACAGCCCGGAGGGGGGGATGCGCGGTTTTGGCCAGCCGTCCGTGGCCGCGGAGCGGATTCAGCACTCGTTCTTCGTGCCCAAGCTCTGCAACCTGTGCGCTCATTCCCCCTGCACGCAGGCCTGCCCGGTCGGGGCGACCTTCGACTCGCCGGACGGGGCGGTGCTGATCGATCCGAAGTATTGCATCGGCTGCGGCTTCTGCATCCAGGCCTGTCCCTACGGCTGCCGGTTCCTGAGCCCCGTCACCCATACGGCCGAGAAGTGCACGCTCTGTTATCACCGGATTACGCGAGGCTTGAAGCCGGCCTGCGTCGAGGTGTGCCCCACCCAGGCGCGCGTCTTCGGCGACCTGAAGAATTCGGCGCCGGAGGACCCCATCCGGCAATTCTACCAGAACAACCTGGTGCAGGCCCTCAAGCCGCAACTGGGGACCGATCCGCGGCTGTTCTACGCGGGCATCGATAAGGAGGTCCGGTAGCATGACCAACGCCATCACCAACCTCGTGGTCGAGGCGATGCCGCGTTTCGAGGGTTACGTCTATCCGAACGAAGCCACGCACCAGCCGCTGTGGAGCGTGCTCATCGTGCTCTATCCCTATATCACCGGCCTGGTGGCCGGGGCGTTCATCATGGCCTCGCTGGTGCGCGTGTTCAAGGTCAAGGCCCTCGAGCCGGTGTACCGGCTCTCGCTGCTGACGGCCTTCGCGTTTCTGCTGGGCGCCCCGCTGCCGCTCTTGTGCCACCTGGGGCACCCCGAGCGCTGCTACGAGGTCATGATGACGCCGCATTTGACCTCGCCGATGGCGGTCTTCGGTTTCATTTACGCCTGGTACCTGATGGCGGTGCTCTTGCTCGAGCTGTGGTTCGATTATCGCCAGGACTTTGTCCAATGGTCGCGCAACACCAGCGGTTTCCGCGGCATTCTCTATCGCGCCTTCACCCTCGGCGTGATGGATGAATCCAAGGAGGCGGTGGGATTGGACATGAAACTGGGCTGGATCATCTCGATTGTGGGGATCCCCTCGGCCTTTCTGCTTCACGGCTACGTGGGCTTCATTTTCGGCTCGATCAAGGCCAACCCCTGGTGGGGAAACCCGCTCATGCCAATCATCTTCATTCTCTCGGCCATAGTGTCGGGCATCGCCCTGTGCGTGTTCAACTACATGGTGCTGATGTGGGTCCGGCGGCGCTCCCCGGACATGCGGTGCCTGGACGCGATGGGGATGTTCCTGTTCTACGCGCTGGTCATGGATGCCGCCATTGAAGGGCTGGACTGGGTCCACCGCATCTATTCGGCCGACGAGGCCTTCCAAATCCTGCGCGAACTCGCGACGCAAAAACTTTTCTACACGCTCAATCTGGGCCAGGTGCTCCTGGGCACCGCGGTGCCGCTGCTGCTACTGGGCACCTTGCAGGTCTTGCGCCGGCGCATACCCGAGGCGGCCCGCAAGCGCATGTACTTCGCCGGCTCGGCGCTCATCCTCCTGGGCGTGCTGGCGATGCGTTGGAACGTCGTCATCGGCGGCCAGCTTTTCTCCAAGAGCTTGCGCGGCTTCATGAGCTACAAGATGGATTTCGCGGGCATGGAGGGGTGGTTCATGGGGGCGGTGCTGCTGGCGCTGCCCTTCATCCTGCTGACCGTGCTCGTGAAGCTGTTTCTGGCCGAACGCCCGCCGGGACGGGCACCGTGAGCCCCTCAAGCCTGGGCGGCGGTTGTTTCACCACCTTCCGGACCAGGGCCGCCCGCTCATGAAGAGCCTCGCCGCCGGCGTCGCCCTCCTGGCGGTGTTCACGCTGGCCGTTTCCTTCATTCGAGGTCTGCGCCAAACACCACAGTTCCAGCTCGGCCCAATACGCCACCTGGGCGCTCAGCTCCTTCGGCTTGGCCATGGCCGCCGGGATCGCCGTTATCCTGTGCGGCTTGGCGTTGCTCCTGGGCAGGGCGACGCGCGAGCGGAGGCCCGGGGTGTCCGGCACGCGCCGCGCCGCCCGGGATCGCCGGGAATGACCCGTTAGACCCCGGTTCCAAAGCCTCCGGACGTTGCGGTGAGCCAAGGTCTAAGGACCCGCCGCTCCGGCGCCTTCCGAGGGGCACCTCGCCCCGCCGCAAGGCTGGCCGGCCGCGAGCTCGCCGGCCGCGTCCCTGGTTTCCACCAGGTCCTTCATCTGGCAAAGCGAGTGGTTCCAGAGAACATCGTGGACATAGGCCGGGAAGAGCAGCCGAAACAAGCGCCAGAACCCTCTGGCCGCCCAAGTCCGCCCGCGCGTGAAGTTGAAGGCCACGTAGATGGACAGGCCGCAGACCTCCCGGTCGAGTTCCTCGATCTCGAACACCAGCGCCCCGCCTTTGGCAAAGCCGTCCCGGACCCGGTAAACGGCCAGGTGCCCGGCGGCCACCTGCTCGAGTTCCAGGTGGAAGGCAAGGCGCCGGGCGAGCGCCTCGTAACGGATCACGCAGCCGGGGGCGTTGGGCTTGCCCTCCGTCCGACGGATGCGGACCCAACGTGGCCGGAGATAGCCGCGATCCGGTTCGCCGAAACGCCCCAACTGCTCCAAGATTCGATGGCGGGGGGCGTGGATTTTGATCGTGTACATCCGTTCAAATTCCAGGCGCTCGGGCAGGACGACGCTGGAATTCACAATCAGCCGAGCAAACTCCCGGCGCTTGGCCTCCAGCCGCTCGAGCGGCACGCCGGTGGTGAAACGGCCGAACCCCTCCCAGCGCAGGCCAAAGCACAACTCCGTAAGGTAGTTCCTGAAAGTGACCAGCACGCCCCCCGTCAAGATGAGCCAGACGGTGGCGGGATGAATCATGGAGAGGAATATCTCCTCGTACGCGTCCTCGCCGCTGGCGATGCGCCAGAGGATTTGCTCGAGCCGCCGCCGGGCGCGCGGGGTGGTTTTCCGTTCGGTGATGACCGCCTGGTAGAGCACGCGGCTCAGCACCGAGGAGCCGAAGAACAACCGGTGCAGCAGGAACACGACCCAGGCGAAGCGGTTGTCCCGCTGGAATCGCTTCAGGACCGGCCCGTATCCCCGCCTCAGGCTGGCGGGGTCGATCCCCTCCGCCAGCACCGTGTGCGCCAGGGCGTGCGCGGTCTCCTGCGCGCTGAGGATGCCATCCTTGTAAAGCCGCGCGGTCGCCAGGTCGCCCACCGCCGCCACCCGCCGGCCAAAGGGGCGTTTGGCGTTGCCCACCACCATGTTCGGGCTGCAAGCGCAGGCCGGGGTCAAATAGCTGCCCGGCGGCAGCAGCTTGCGAATGTGCGGCAGGTCAAGGAATCGCGCCGTGAGGTCGCGGGTTTTCTCGCAATCGCTGGCGCGGTCGACGCTTTTTCCCACCAGCACGGCCGTGATGAATCCGCGCTTGGGAACCAGGGCGCACATCTCCAGCGGCACCGCCCGCGAGCCGTATTCCACAAAGTGAATGGTCCCGGCCAGCGCCGCGGGGATGCGCGCCCGGTCCCGGTTCTCGCCCGAAGGCGCCGAGCCAGGCGCCACCCCCGGCCCTTCGAGCCTCGACTCGGGACGCTCCGGACCCCGCGCGCGCTCGAAAACCGCCGCCGGCTCGAGCTCGAGGATCATCGCCCGGCGGGACCGCGGAGGGACGAAGCCGGGAATCAGCGACTTTAAGGACCGCAGCATGGGACCGCCGGCCTCGGTGGGGCCGACGCTCTCATTGATCCCGGCGGCAAAAACCGCCAAGTCCGCCTCGAGCCAGTTCTCCGCTCCGCCGGCGCGGAACCGCACCAACGGCTTGCCGCCGGAGGCGTATCTCACCTCGTTCACCTCGCCCGCCATCAGCGCCGCCCCGGCTTTGACCGCCTCGGCCAGGAGGAAAGCGTCGAGACTGTAGTGACGGTCGGCGCGCTTGAGCGGACGCGACCCGCGATAGACGCACAGGATTTCCCTCCCCGGCGGCACCTCCAGCTCGATGTTTTTCCAAAATCCCTGGATCGTGATCGCCTCGATCCGGCTCTGGATCACCTCCGACGGCAGGCGCAGGTCCAAGGCCCGCAGAACCTCGTTCAGCCTCGGGGAGATTCCTCCCGCGCAATAATTGCACCCCTTCCAATCGCAGGCCGCGCCCGCCCGCGCACCCAAGTCCGAAGCCAGCCGCCGCTCGAAAATGGAGACCTTGAGCCCCCGGCCAAGCTGTTGGCTCTCCCGGAGCAGGTGAATGGCAAAAAACGCCCCCGCGGGCCCGCCGCCAATAATGGCCACCGTCGCCCCGGGCTCCAACTCAATCCGTGTGCTGCCGGCCGGTTCGCTCATCGGAATCGCTCCCTCCACGGCGCGCTCCGCAGCGCGAATGCCACGCCGTTGCTCTGACAAGAGCAAAAAGCGTTGCCCATGGGTTGGCCGGTCCACAAGGGCCGGCTGGCTCGGACGACGCCGGACGGGGTAAGGGTAAATAAGCCATGCCGATATATGTCTTGCTGTAGGCTATTATAGCCTTTTTCAGCCTAAAGAAAAGCAAAAAAGGGTGATAAATTGCCAAGGGAGGAGAAGCCAAAAGGCGGCCGGCGGGTTAGTGGTTCGCGCGGCACAACTGTCAGCCATGCGGACCTTTTTCAACATGCCGCCCCGGGTGTTCCGCCCGTTCCCGCGGGCGGCGGGGACGGCGCCGGCGCACCCGAGCGCCCGGCGCTCGCCGCCGCCTTCCTTCCGGCGGCCCTGCTCCCATGAATGACAAACCCAGGGTGTCGGCCGCGCTTTTCCTCCTGACGGCCATGTTCCTGCTCCTGACAGTGTCATTCTCGAGGCGGGGCTGGATGGAGCCGCCGCCGCTGAAGGCCAACGCGCTCCTGGACCCGGAACTGGTCCGGCCGACCACCATGCGCACGTCTTACGCGCAGTTGATTCGGGTGCAGGCCGATCTTTCGGATTTCGACTGTTACGCCTGCCATGAGACCAACAAGCCGCCGACGCTGCGGTTTGACGGGAGCAACAACCTGGTGATCCCGAAGGAGCACTCGGACATCGTGATGGCGCACGGGCAGCACGGGCGGAACAACAACTGTTTCAACTGTCACAACGAGCAGAACCTGCTGCTGCTCCAGACCCGCGACGGGCGCCAACTGAAGCTCGAGAACTGCCCGCCGCTGTGCGGGAGCTGCCACGGCCCGACCTACCGGGATTGGGAAGCCGGGGCGCACGGGCGGACGGGGGGCTTTTGGAAGAAGGAGGCCGGGCAGACCACGCGCCTGATCTGCGCGGACTGCCATGACCCGCACAGCCCGAGGATCGGGACGCGGACACCCCTGCCGCCGCCTCACCCGCTCCACGGGGCCGGCCGCGCCTGGGCCGAGACGGAGCATTGACCCATGAAGCCTGAGCAGCCTTCCAGCGACCCTGCGCCCGGCCCGGATGCCGGGATGAGCCGGCGCAGTTTTCTCCGGGGTTCGGTCGTCTTCGCCTCGGGTCTCGCGGCGCTGGCGGCCAGCCTTGCGCCCCTGCGCGAGGTGGACGATTTCCCCTCGCTCGAGCAGTTCGCGCAGAAGTACTACAAGGAACTGACACCGGCGGAGATGGCCAAGGTGCTCAAACGCATCGAGGACGAGGTCGAGCGGCAGTACGGGTTGCGGCCGCACGTCAAGGACCTCAAGCCGCAGCAGGGGGTCCAGTTCGTGTACGCGCTGAACCTCACGCGGTGCGTCGGGTGCCGCAAGTGCGTCCACGCCTGCGTGGCGGAGAACAATCAATCGCGGACCCCGGAAATCCAGTATATCCGGGTGCTCCGCCTGCCGGACGGTTCGTTGGACCTCGAAAAGGCCGAGCACTACTACCAGCCACAATCGGTTCCGGAGAAGGGCTATTTCTACATGCCGGTGCAGTGCCAGCAGTGCCAGAACCCGCCCTGTGTGAAGGTCTGTCCCGTGCATGCCACCTGGCAGGAAACGGACGGGATCACCGTCATTGATTATGATTGGTGCATCGGCTGCCGGTATTGCGAAGCGGCCTGCCCTTATTGGGCCCGACGCTTCAATTTCGCCCAACCCGCCATTCCCAAGGACCGCCTCAATCTGGACATGGCCTATTTGGGAAACCGCCCGCGGCGGCGCGGGGTGATGGAGAAGTGCCATTTTTGCGTGCAGCGGACGCGGGCGGGGCGCTATCCCGCCTGTGTGGAAGTCTGCCCGGTCGGGGCGCGCAAATTCGGCAACGTGCTCGATGCCAACAGCGAGGTCGCCTACATCCTGCGGACCAAGCGGGTGTTCATCCAACTGAAAGAGGAGTTGGGCACCTCGCCCCGGTTCTTCTACTACTTTGACGTATGAGCCGAGCGATTCGGGACTACCTGGTGTTTCTGGGCCGGTGCGGGCGCATCGCCTTTGTGGGGGATTGGCGGTATTACGCGTGGATGGGTTTGCTGAGCGTGCTCTGCCTGCTGGGGCTCAACGCCTACGCGCGGCAGTTTGCCCACGGCCTGGTGGTGACCGGCATGAGCGACCAGGTGTCGTGGGGCGTTTACATCGCCAACTTCACCTTTCTGGTCGGCGTGGCCGCCGCGGCGGTAATGATGGTCATCCCCGTCTATGTGTATAACAACGAGGAGCTGCACGACCTGGTCATCTTCGGCGAGCTGCTGGCCGTGGCGGCGATCCTCATGTGCCTGGCGTTTGTGACCGTGGACCTCGGGCGCCCGGACCGTTTCTGGCACCTGATCCCGGGCCTGGGCCAGTTCAATTTTCCGGCCTCGATGCTCAGTTGGGACGTCATCGTGCTGAACGGCTACCTGCTGCTAAACGTGCACATTTGCGGCTACCTGCTCTATGCGCGCTACCATGGGCGGAAGCCGGCCCGGTGGTTTTACATCCCCTTTGTGTTCATCGCCATCGTCTGGGCGGTGTCCATTCACACGGTGACGGCCTTTCTCTACGTGGGTCTCGGGGGCCGGCCGTTTTGGAACTCGGCCATTGTGGGCCCGCGCTTTCTGGCCTCGGCCTTCACCGCCGGGCCGGCGTTGATCATTCTGGCGCTCCAGATCATCCGCCGCGTCACCAATTACGGGGTTACCGATCGGGCCTTGCTGACGCTGCGGAGCATCGTCCAGGTCTCGATGTTGATCAACGTGTTCCTGCTGGCCAATGAAGTGTTCAAGGAATTCTATTCGGGCAACCTCCACGTGGCCTCCTCCAAGTACCTCTACGTGGGCTTGCACGGGCGGCACGCCCTGGTGCCGTGGATTTGGACGGCCATCGGCTTCAACCTCCTGGCCATGGTGCTGCTGGTGCTGCCGGTCAGCCGCAGCTTGCGCTGGCTCAACCTCACCTGCGTCCTCTGCATTATCGGCATTTGGATAGAAAAAGGCATGGGACTGGTCATCCCCGGCTTCGTTCCCACTCCCTTGGGAGAGATGCTCGAGTACCGGCCATCGCTGAACGAGACGCTGGTCTGCTTCGGCATCTGGGCCTTCGGCCTGCTCTGTTACACGGTCTTCCTGAGGATGGCCGTGCCCATTTTGCAGGGGCGGCTTTGCAAGGCCAACGAACGCGCGCCCGGCGGGAGGTCCCCGGCCGCCCGCGAACCGGCCATCGGCCGACCCTGATGCCTCGCGGACCATGTCCCGCCCGCTCTCAGCCGAAGATGCCCGCCAGCCCATGGCGGCCCACGCCGCGGCCAAGGGACGCGAACTCCGCCAGCGCTACGGCTGCCGGCTCGGGTGGCACGAGCTGCTGAACCTGCTCGAGGACCGGGCCTTTGTCCGGTACCCGTGCGCGATCGCCTTCGACGCCGCTCCGCTGCTGCCCGGGGAGTTTGCGTATCCGCGGCCCAGAGGCAGCCGGCCCGAGGACGGATTCGTAATCCACGTTCACCCGATCTTCCAAGCGAACCTCGAGGAGGTCCCTTTGCTGGTCCTGTACCAATTGGCGAGCGTCAATTACGGCGATTTCGCCTCGGCGGCCGACGCGGAGGCCTTTGGCGCCGCGGCCCTGGGCTTGGACCAGGAGGAGTATTACGCGGCGGTGTGCCGCCTGGCCGATCGGCTTGGCACGCGCGAACGATCCCGCCCCGGCGTGGAGCACGCCGGCGCAGGGGAGACAAGTCCGCGGGGTTCTGCAAAAACGCCTGATTTTTGAAGGCTTTTTTCGTTGCCTAAAATTAGCCACACCCACACCAATACCGCTGCCTTGGGCACGCCACCGACTCACCAAGCCGGGTGGCGGCCAAAGGCAAACGGCGGTATTGAATGTCAATGTACCGTCCCCGTGACCGTCAAGGTCCCGTCGACGTAAGAAACGTTGTAATTGGGCAGGCCGGTCCCAACCACCGGCGGGCCCGGAATAATCGGATACATGCCTGGTTTCGCCAAGGTAATCGCGCCGGGGCGGCTCAGCGTCACGCTCGTCACCGTGTTGCCGTTGACCAGCCCAACGGTGGTGAAGAGTGTCGTGCCCAGGTTCAACTTCTGCCCGTAGGGCTTGGTCTGGTTGTCGGCCGTAATCATCAACTGCGCCGGCTTGACCGTCAGCCGGCCGGGCCGATAGTAAATCTTGTAATTGCCCAGGCCCTTTCCAACGGCCGAGCCAGGGGTGATGGTGATGGGGTAAGGCGACCCGGCCACAGTCGCCGCTGGCGCCGCGCCGGCGCTGGTCAACGTCACGCCTGTTACCGTGTCTCTGCCGACCAGTCCGACGGCCTTGAACGCCCTCGTGCCAAGGTTCAATTTCTGCCCGTAGGTCTTTCTCTGGTCTAGGGCGGTGAGGGTCAGCAGCGCCGGCTCAACGTTGATCGTCACGCTGGCCGTGAGCGGAGCGACCGCCGTGTCGGTGGGCCTGAAGGTGACTGAGAGAGTCTGGCCGTTGCCAGCCTCAAGGACGGTCCCGGCGGGCGGATCGTAAGTGAATGTGCCCGCGATGCTGGGCGTCACGTACGCATCCAGTTGTGCGCCGCTCAGCGGCGTGCCGTAGGTTATCGGCGTCGGGGCGGTCCAGTAAATCGCCGGCGTCGACGGGGCTTGTGCCAGCACGAACACGGTTCCGTTCAGGTCCATAATTGGCGGCACGCTGTATTGATCCAATAGCACGGTGTACTGAAAGAAGCCAGGCAGGGTGGTCTCCGTAGGCGCTACTAGAGGGGGACCTGCCTCCGGCGCCGAGTCGCCCTGGACCGCTACAGGCCGGCCGCCGACCGGATAGTAATACAACCCCGGCTCGGGCTCCGAGAGGCTGGTGACCGGGTAGTCGAAAACCGCCGTCAGCCAATCGAGAGTCGAAGGAGGCGTCGAAGGGGGCGTCGTAGGGAACGTGACTTTGAGGTCAAAATAAACCGCCGCCGGCGAGCCGAATGCGGGAGTGCTGGCGGGAGGAGTGGAACCGTAGGTCGCCACAGAAACGCTTGGGAGGTCGTTGTCAGAATCGCCACTATTACTATTCAGCGTCGCCGAAATGCCGCCCGACGCGGAGGTGGGCGTCACGGCCACCGTTACCACCTGTCCCGGTGTCGTCAGCGGCGGACTGCTGCTTGGAATGCACTTGCCTGCGGCCCCAGCCGCATAGATATTAGCGATGTCCCCCGAATTCAATTCCGCGTTGTAAATGGACACTTCACCAATGGCGCCCGCAAAATACTGGCTGGAATACTCGTATGGCCAGTTACCAAGGTTGTCCTCACCGATTCTCCACCACCCGGTGTAAGGCTGGGCACCGACTCCATCCGGGTTGTTCATTGCAAGGTTTCCATCGACGTACAAATTGATTCCATCTGCTGCGTTTAGTGTGGCCGCCACGTGGTGCCAGAGCCCGTCGTTGCACCAATAGAGGGAATCAACCGCGGACAGGCCGCCCTGAAACCAAACTCCAAAGTGAAGGTAGCCGTCGCTGTCCATCAGAATAATGCGGTCATACTGGTCACCCCCCTGGGTTCCGGTTTGGTAGCTGGAGAAACCGATCAGCACTCCGCCGCCGTCGTACCCCGGGGCCGTCATAAACCAGCACTCCAAAGTGAAGGTTTCTGGATCGGAGACTTGGTCGGAAGTGGACAGGTAACCGCCTCCGTCAAAGCTAAAGGCCAGCCCTTGTCCGTCAATGCCGGGTGCGTATGTCACCCCGGGGGGGATGGTCGCCTCGTCGCCCTCGCCGGTCGCGTTGTTCTGGCTCTTGATGTCAGTGGTATTGCCCTCACCAGGCCACCAATAAACAGGGCTCGCCGTGGTGGGCGAGTAGCAACTGGGCGTCGTGGCGGGGGTTCCTTGCTGCGTGACGGTGACGGTTTCGCCGAGCACGCTGAAGGAGCCAGAGCGGGACGACCAGGTGGAGTTCGGGGTAAAGGCAAAACTTACCACGCCCTCGCCTGTGCCGGAGATTCTCAGCCAGGGCGTCGATTCAACGGCTGGCGCGAGCCCGGGCAAATCCAGATTAACCGTCGTCGGCACCACCGGCGGCAACGAATCGCCCCCCCAGGAAGAGGGTTCCGGTTGCCTTAGGGGCGTCGGGTCCACGAAGGCATACGGCAGTTCCTCAATCGCCGGGGTGCCCCCCTCGGCCACATAGACATCGCCCGCCCCGTCCACCGCCACGCCTTGGGGATTCGGGAAGGCCGAGGCAAACAAGGAATCCAGCGGGCTGAAGCCAGAGCTCGAGCCACTTTCTGACCAAGTGGACAACACCGGCATCCATTCCATGAGCGGCTGGGTGCCGGAGTTGACAATATAGACATTGCCCGCGCCATCCACGGCCACGCCTTGGAGACCAGTCAACCCAGAAATCAGCGCCCCGACGTAACTCTCGTCCGGAATCACCTCCCAGATCGTCTGGTTCGCGGAGTCGGCAATATAGACAGTGCCCGCGGCATCCACCGCCACGCCAACGGGATTGAACGCTGAGTACGATGAGGGCAACGTGGCCAAGGAGATGGCCCCTGCGGGCGATGTGGCTAAGGCGACTAACGGGGTCCCGATGCCCTCCGCCGTCGTCCACGGCCAGATCGTCTGATTGCCCGAGTCGGCAATATAAATGCCTTGGATAGCATACGCCGCCACGCCAACGGGATTGAACGTTGCGCCGAACGCTGTGGGACCAAAGCTGCTGCTGGTGACGGCTGGGCTGAAGTAGCCGTCGGGGCTCCCCGGCAACCACGCCCAGATCGTCCCATACGCGGAGTCGGCGACGTAGATATCATCCGAGGCATCCACCGCGACACCCGAGGGAACCCATGCCGTCGGTGGCGGGGATGCCGGGGCCTTCGCCGGCCCGCTGGGCGGCGACCACTCGTAAACCATCCCGCCGCCGCCTGCGTCGGTAAAAAAGACATTGCCCGCCGCATCCACCGCCACGCCTGCGGGAGAGATCAATCCCGAGGAGGCCAGCGTCGCCACCGGCGGGGTCAGCGCGGCAAAAGTTCCATAAGTATAAGCTGAACCGGCCTGGATGACGGTGAGCGTGACCGTCGGTACACCAGAAGAAATGGTGATGGTGCCGGTCCGCGTGAAGCCCGTGTTCGGTTCGCAAGTGAACGCCACATACCCGCTGCCCGTGGAGAAGGCAGCTCCAAAGCCAAACTCCCGGAACCATGTCGGATACGACTCGACACCCCAGATCGTGAAAGGACTCCCGGCCACAATGACGCGGTCCCAGGTTCCCCCGGTCGCCCCTTCCACACGAACGCTGGCACCCAGCGTGAGGCCGCTGCTGCTGGGGCCGCTGAAAACGGCGGTGAAAGCCAGATCGCCGTAAAAGTGTAATTGGCAGGGGGCGGGGCGCGGGCGTCTTATGGCTTTCGGCCCATCGCCACCAGGCAGTCGGCCGGGACACACTTGTCGGCCATGACGCAGAAGAGTTTGCAGGGCGGTACGCCGGTGTAGTCCACCAGCATCTCTAAGTTGCGACCGGTGGGAAACCGCTTACCCAGCTCCCACGCGTTGATCGTAGCAACTGACACACCCAACTCCATGGCGATCTTCTTGAGCGGGATGTCGTTCTTCACCCGCCAGTTGCGGAAGGCGGTCGCAAAGCTGGCGCGGATGTCGCACTGAAAGTTCGGCTTTGGAGTCACGGCAGGAGTCGGGGTGAAATTCGCCCGGCAGTCAAAAAAGCGGGCAGTCCGGCACTCCGTTGCCCAACCGAGAGAATCGAATGCGCTTCAGAGCGCCTGTTTGCCTGGGGCGTGAGGCAACCCCTCCAGTCAGGAAGCTCTCCCGGGGCCTCGCACGGTGGCCTTCATGTTTCGAATTCTCGCTCATGCCCCAACCCGATCGCCTTCAACGATCTTTGCCGATTCGCCCGACCAATCTCACCATTTCCCTTGAGCGATGCACGCAAAAAACTCGCAACCCAGTGGCTCAGGGGGCGGAGGACAGAATTCTTCAGACGCCCTGATTGTCCGGCCTTTGGGCCTCGGTTTTATATAGGCACGTATATACGAGAGAAGCAGCTTCGTTTCCGTCGGTTTCAACCCTTTACACCTCCCGCTTTGCTCCCGGGAGAATCATCCGCGCGACGCCATCGACCAGCTTCATTTCGTGAAAGTCGATAATCAACCCAAGCGGGAGGTTCAGGAGCTTCATGTAGCTCAGGAGTTGCGCTTTGTGAATTGAAAAGTGCGTGCCTGCGAGTGGTGTACACCAAGGAAACGAAGGAAACGAAGAACTTCGTCCCGCGCCCTGGCCCGGGGCTGTTGGCATCCCGAGGTGCCGGGATTGGAGCGTGGCCGCAGTGGGTGGAAATCCCAGGGCCAGTCTTAGATGCCCCGCCGCGACGCGGTGCGGTCGTGACCTGGCCGGCACTTTTACCGCACCCGTCCCCCGGCGCTCACTTCTTGAGGCCGCGGAAATAGGCCACCAGGGCCTTGACCTCGGCGTCCTTGAGCATCTCGCCGAATGCCTTCATCCGAATCTTGTCCCCGTCTTTGACCCCTTCCTTGATGGCCTTGGCCATCTTGTCGTCCTTGAGTTCGGCCTGGTTCTTGGGGTCGGTGTAATCTTTAATCTCGAGTTTCCGGCCCATGGTCGTTTTGCCCTTGCCGTCCGGGCCGTGGCACTTGGCGCATTCCTTGGCCCAGATGTCCTTGGCCTCGCCGCCGCGCGCGCTCATGATTCCGGCGGCCAGCAGGGCCAAACTGATGGTGGTAATCCTTTTCATGTGTGGTTGAGTCCTGTCAATTAAACCTGCGATAACCAATAATTATTGTTCGGCCATCCGCCGGGCCGCTTGAGGGGAACGATTCCCGTCAAGGCACAGCGGACGACGGTGCGCAGTTTGCCGGAATCGCCTCGCGGCCGGCAAGTAAAATATTCTGTAAGGAACTAAAACAATATCTTATTTTACGTATTCTTGAATCAACCGTTTCTGTTGGTGAGGCGGGTGAGCGCTGAAGGCCGGCGGGCCGGGCTAAGTGGTCGAAACCCAACCCGCGGCGGGGAATCGCAATGCGCGTTTGCGCGGCGGGCACTTTGGTGCGAGGGTCCATGTTGACAACCACCAAGAGGTTGACCAGCAATGCCCATACTTATGCTTATGAACACGAACGTGAAACCCATCCCGGACGGATTCCACACCCTCACGCCTT
>Ga0326728_10016142_pt1 | contig 15318 bp, 17 predicted proteins | sample MB3enrmetagenome_FD_207602 | JGI IMG/M metagenome (GOLD analysis project Ga0326728, IMG submission 207602) | Lab enriched peat soil microbial communities from McLean, Ithaca, NY, United States - MB31MN | ecosystem: Environmental > Terrestrial > Soil > Wetlands > Peat | place: USA: New York...
CGCCATGCCCTTGATGACTCCGTTGCTCTCGCTCCCGTTGCCGGCCACCGTGCCTGCGACGTGCGTGCCATGACCCATGAAATCCTCGCCGGTCGGATTACCTGTGCACGACCGCCCGTTGCACCATGCGCTGATGTTTATCACTCGTCCACGGACATCCGGATGTATCGTCGATAGGTTGCCGGTGTCGAGCCCGCTGTCAGCTATGGCCACGATGGTGTCATTGCCACTGAGGCCGAGGCGCGACCAGACGTCGGTAGCGCCCAGGGTAGGGGCGGTATAGTTATTGTCTATCTTCTGGGGGAGTCTGAAATCCGCCATCATGACTCCCGGGATTGACTGTATCTCCGAAAGCTGGTTAGGGTCAGTGGAATTGACTATTATGGTCTGCCCGTCATATACGCTCGCGGGGGCTATTGCGTCTATCGCAGAGAGCATACTATTGGCATCTTCGCCGGGGAAAAGGAGGACGTCTATGCCGGTGGCCGTAGTATTCGTGGCTTCGCTGCCCGTACCGGTCCGGTTCAGCTTCGCGAGCGGGAATGCGCTGGTCGGCATGGTTCCCCTGCGCACCCGCACTACATACGAGGACTTCGCGGCGTCGTAACCGACAATCTCCAGGCCTGAGGATTCGATATTCGCCCTTTGCGCCTGGGTCACGGGGCCGTTGATGCTCACGGAATAATAATCGTATAACGAGCCGTTGCCAGCCTTGATTACCGGGTTCTGCGACGGGCCGTCCGCTGCATATGCCACGAAAGCGAAGCTGGCCAGGATGCAGATTAAAACTAATAGTACTGTCCCCGCTCTCACATGGTAATATGAAAACGCACATATTAAAACGATTGTGGTTTCCTGTCCTACCCTGATGACATTCCTGGACCTTAATGCGCGCCTGCTTGAGGCGAAGGCACGGAAAGGAGCCGACGTCCGCAGGATTCTGTCCGGATTCGCAGCCAACGGAGCGCTTCCCCTGGAAAAGAAGTTCGTCGAGCTGTGCTTCTGCATCCTGGTGGCGAATTCCAATTTAGAGCAGACGAAGAAGGCATGGGAACGGGTGGGGAACGGGTTCCTCGGCATGGATGAAGGCGCACTCATGGGAGCGCTTAAGGAAAACGGCGTCCGGTTCCACAACCGCGCCGTATATATAATAGAGGCGAGGGGGAAGATGGACGCGCTGGAGCAGGCCCTGCGCCTGCGCCCGGATATGCGCATCAGGGAATGGCTGCACGACAACATCAAAGGGCTCGGCTGGAAGGAGTCGTCGCACTTCCTGCGCAACATCGGCTTTTCAGACTTCGCGATAGTGGATACGCACGTCGCGGGGGTGATGCGCGGTTACGGGCTGGTACGGAAGGCGCCGAAATCGCTGTCGTCGGAAAAAACCTATCTCGCGCTCGAGCGCATACTCGGGAGGAAGGCGAAGGAGCTCGGCATGAGCATGGCAGAGCTGGACTGCTATCTCTTCTATCTGGGCAGCGGCAAGCTGCCGCGGAAATAGCTCAGCACCTGCGCTCAGGCATGTGGCGGCAACTGTGGCTCGCCAGGCCCTGCTGCAGGCCAAGGAGCACTAAGCCTATGCAGGCAGCCAGGGCAACATCTCCGATAATATCTTTTGCGGCATCGGCTTTCTTCTGCTGCGCGGCAATCTGGGGTTTGGCTTTCTGCACGTCTGCCTTCGCAGGAAGCGGTGCAGCGAGCAGAGCTACGGCAAGCGCGCCCATCAGCGGCCGCATGCAGCGCCACACGCGCGGCGTTGGCTTTCCGGCCTCGTCCGCATGCAGTCGTCTTGCAATCATGGGTGGCACACCACCGGCCTGGCCTTGTAATCCGGTTCATCTTTCCAGGGGTCTTTTGAACGCCGTTTAGAAGACTTTCTTGCCAGATACGGCTCTCTGGGCAGGACGGCCACGGATGTACCCGTGATAGGCTTCCGGACCGGCCCTTTCCGATGATGCCGCGGGGTTCCCCTGGTTTGCCGTGCATCGGTTTGCGCTTGGGCAGCGGTTTTCGGTACGTCAGCCTTCGCAGGAAACGGCGCTGAGAGGAGCACGGCCACCAGAAGAGGCTCCATGCATCGCCAGGTAAGCGGCGGCATGCCCGGCCCTGCGCCTTCAATCGGCCTGGAGCGCTGGTTTATCAAACGCATAATTACATCTATGAACATAAATATTTTTAAATGAAAGATACTCTGGAAATCCGTTCCTCAGCCCTTCTTCCCCCGGTAGAGGTCTATCGCACGGCCCAGCGCATCCTCTGCCGCTGCCGCGAGCGCTTCCGGCATGGTCGGGTGCGCGTGTATGGTGGCAGCCAAATCCTCGAGCGTCGCTGCCATCTCGATTGCGAGGGTTGCTTCTGCGATGACGCTGCCTGCGCCTTCGCCTATTATCTGCACGCCGAGTATGGCCCCCTCCGCGTTGGCGACTATTTTTATGAATCCGTCCGTGGCGCCCATGGTCTTGGCGCGCCCTGAAGCTGAATACGGCATCCTGCCTATCATGGGCTTCCCCTGCCTGGCAGCTTCCTCTTCGGTCAGGCCGACGATGCCGATTTCCGGCTTGGAGAAGACCACCATGGGCATGGCGCGGTTGTCGAACGCGCTCCTCTTCCCTGCGATGACTTCTGCCGCGATTTTTGCTTCCCGGAACGCCTTGTGGGCCAGCTGCGGGCCGGGCACTATGTCTCCGATTGCGAATATGCTCCTGTCAGTGGTCCTCATGGCGCTGTCCACGGTTATGAGGCCTTCTTCGTTGAGCGTGACTTTGGTCTTGTCCAGCCCCAGCCCTTCGGTGTAAGGGGTGCGCCCGGTGGCCACAAGGAGCCTGTCGAAGGGTATGCGCCTGGCTCCTGAGGGCGTCCTGGCCAGCGCGTCGTTGCCGTCCAGTCCGGTTATCTCGCTGCCGAAGAGCACTTCTATGCCCATCTCCCGCATCTTCTTGAGCAGCAGTTCGGTGATTTCCGGCTCCATACGTTTCAGCAGCCTGTCCCCGTGGTGCACTATCGTCACCCTGGAGCCGAGCTTGCTGAAGAGGTTGGCCATCTCCACCGCGATGTAGCCCGCGCCTATTATCACGAGCCGCTGGGGCACCTGCGTGAGCGAGAACACGTCGTCAGAGCTTATTATCCTCTTATGGTCGAACGGAAGGTTCTCCACGCCGCGGATTTTCGTACCTGTTGCTATTATCGCATTCTTGAAATGGATTCCCCTCAGCCCTGCTTCCGTTTCGACCGAAAGCGTATCAGAGGAATTGAAGAACGCCTGCCCTTCAATCACCTCGATTCCGTTCAGGCTGCACAAAGTCGTTATCCCATCGCGCAGCTCTTTGACCACGCCGTCCTTCCATGCCTGCATCGCAGGGAAGTCCAGCGTGACGCTCGCGTTCAGGCCCATCTTCCTGGCGAACTGCGAGTCGTATTTCACGTCCGCGGCGTGTATGAGCGCCTTGGACGGTATGCAGCCCAGGTTAGTGCAGCATCCTCCCAAGAGCGCCTTTTCTATCAGCACGGTCTCCAGCCCGAGCTGCGCTGCGCGTATGGCGGCTGTGTAGCCGCCCGGCCCTGCGCCTATCACCGCCACATCGACGTCAGTAGTTAACTCTCCCATCACTATGTCAATCACCTTGAAAATTTCCCGAGTTTTTCTCATGATAAATTTTCATCAAACTTCATGAGATTTGGCTTCAGTCTCATCGTCCGGTTTCATCAAACTTCATGAGGACTTTCAAGTGAAACTTTAAATGCCTTGGGCCAGATGGATGGGCTGACATGGACACGACCGACGAGCTGCTTTTCAGAATACTCTTCACCCTGCTGTGGGTTATTTTCATCGCCAACCTGAGCTGGATAAGGTATTCCTCATGGGCGGGGGAGCCCAAAGGCAGGGCACCGGCAGCCAGGGCAGACCTGCCCCAAAGCAGGCTGCACATCCTGGCCCTCGCGCTGTTCGCTCCGTTCTGGTTTGCAGGGATAATACTCTATATCCTCATTCCGGGCTGGATAGCGTTCCTCTCGTTCCCGCTGCCCGACTGGCTCCGGTTCATCATGGCCGGCGTGGCAGCCCTGAGCCTTCCGTTCACGCTCTGGGGCTTCCGGACGCTCGGCAGGAACTGGGTCCATGCACTGGAGCCGTCGGCGTTTCTGAAGAAAAAGCAGGCTGCCCTGGTGACGGGCGGGCCATACCGGTACGTAAGGAATCCGATTTACCTGGGATGCTTCGTCTTCATAATTGCCCTGGCGCTTCTGGCCGCCAACTGGCTCCTGCTCCTGCCTGCGCTCGTGCTGATATCGATAGTGTATGCGCAGATACCCGGCGAGGAGCGCATGCTGGAGAAGCGGTTCGGCGACGAATACCGAGAGTACATGGAGCGGACCCCGCGCATCATCCCCGGGCTTTGAGCCGGGAATCCGCCAGGTTCCAGGACAGATGTTATCATGGGATGATGAAACTCAGCCATTAGCTATTTATAAGTCGTCTCAGAGCGGCGTTCAATAGACACAATGTAGATTTTATGGGCGACTTCGTCCACAAAATAGAGTACTCTGAAACGGCCAAGACGAATCCGGTAGCTGCCACTGCGGCCTTCGATTCGGGCAACGTCGTACTCTTTGAAAGGAACCGGAACACTGGTCAGGACACCACAAAGAGCATTGATTTTAGAACGGATGGCTTCGTCCAGATTGTCATAGTCTTTTTTGGCCCTATTGTTCCAGAAGTATATACTTCAAACAACAAATCGCCTTTATTTGCGTATTTTGGAGAATGGGGTCACATTGCCTTTTTTGGCATCGGCTATGGCTGCGTCCAATTCCCTGAGTTCTTCCTCGCTGAGTTTTTCTTCAGGAATGATAAGGTGCTCCAGTGTGGCAATTCGCTGGTTTACCTTCTTGATTTCAGCATAGACCATGTCTATGGTTGCATGTTCATAATCTCCCATATTGTTCACAGCCAAGATTAGTGCAGTTGAAGTATATAAAGGATAGCTGTCACGTAAAATCAGGACATGTCCACGAGAAGCAGGTCCGGGTCTTCCAGGTGCTTCATGACAACGTTCATGAATTCCGTCGCTATCGCCCCGTCAATCACGCGGTGGTCGAAGCATATCGAAATCCCCATCGCCTTCCTGGCCGCAACATAGCCGTTCACCACCAGGGCCATATCCTTTATGCGGTGCATGCCGAGTATGGCCACCTGGGGCGGGTCGATTATCGGGGTGGAGAAGAAACCGCCCACGCTCCCGACGTTGGTTATCGTGAACGTGGCGCCCCGCATGTCCTCCAGCTTGAGCTTCCGCTCGCGCGCGAGCGCTGCCAGCCGGTCTATCTCCGCTGCCAGGTCCACCACCGACTTGCGGTCTGCGTTCTTTATGACCGGCACCATGAGCCCCTCGGGGGTCTCCACGGCTATGCCGATGTTGATGTCTTTCTTGGCTATCAGCTCGTTGGCGTCGTTGTCGAAGAGCGCGTTGAAGCTCGGGTATTTCCTGAGCGCGACCACGCACGCCTTCACAACAAAAGGCAGGTAGGTGAGGTGCACTGCCGGCTCGAAGATGCGCTTCTCCCTCTCGCGTATGGATACGAGCTTGGTGACATCCGCAAAGTCCATGCCGCAGGCGTGCGGTATGTGCGTCTTGGAATACAGCATCCGCTCGGCGATAGTTTTCCGTATGCCGGTCATCGGTATCCTTATGTCGCCGTCCGCGGTCTTGATTATCCCGGCCGCGCCCTGCTGCGCAGTGCCTGCTGGCCCGGGAGCCTGCGGCTGCGCGGGGATTTGGGACTGCGCCGGACGGCCTGCCGCTTGTGCTGCAACTTGCTGCACCGCGCCTGCCGGCTGCCGCGTGGCTTGCCCGGCGCCTGCGGATTGCGCGCTTCCTGATGCGGCCTTCACGTCGTCGTCGCTTATCCGCCCTGCCGGCCCGGTCCCTCTTATTTTGGTGATATCAACATTCAGCTCGCGCGCGAGCTTCCGCGTGGACGGGGCTGCGAGGATTCCGCCTGGAGAAGCAATCGGAGGTGCCTGCGCTGTTTTCTGGGCTTCTTTGGCCTGCGGCGATTGCGGTGCGCTGCCCACCGCTTCGCCCGGGGTTCCTATCACCACGAGCGTATCGCCCACGTTGACCACCGTGCCCTCGTGGAAGTTTATCTTCAGTATGGTCCCGCTTGCCGGAGACGGCAGTTCCACCACCGCCTTGTCGGTCTCGACGTCCACTATGGCCTGGTCTGTCTTGACAGTGTCGCCTTCCTTCACGTGCCATTTGACGACCGTGCCTTCGTGGATTCCCTCTCCAACGTCCGGAAACTTGAATTCCTTCACGATGTTTTCACCTTAGAACCTGGCGGTCTCCATTATGCCCCTGAGTATCCTGGCCTTATCCGGGAAGAAATAATCCTCTGTAGTGGGGTATGGTATGATGACATCCCAGCCGGTCACACGCTTCACCGGGGCTTTCAGGCTGAGGAACGCATTCTCCATTATCCGCGCTGCCACTTCGGCGCCGAAACCCACGGTCTTCACCGCTTCGTGCACTACGACGCACCTGCCGGTCTTCTTCACCGACGCGGCTATGGTGTCCCAGTCGCACGGCGCGATGGTCCGCAGGTCTATCTGCTCGACCGACACGCCCTGGGCTTCCGCCTCCGTGACCGCGTCCTTGCTCACGTGCGTCATCGCACCCCAGGAGACGAGCGTGACGTCGCTGCCTTCCTTCAATACGTTGGCCTTGCCCAGCTCGAGGGTATAACGCTCTTCCGGGACCTCTTCGCGGAATGCGCGGTAGAGCCTTTTCGGCTCGAAGTAAAGGACGGTGTCCGCGTCTTCGATGGCGGCAGCGAGCAGCCCCTTGGCATCGTAAGGGGAAGATGGATAGACCAGTTTCAGCCCGGGTATGTGCGCGTAAATCGTTTCCATGCTCTCGCTGTGGTGCTCGAGGGCGCGTATGCCGCCGCTGCAGGGCAGCCGCAGCACCATCGGGACGCTGAACATCCCCCTTGTCCGGTTGCGCAGCCTGGAAGCGTGCTGGACCAGCTGGTGGTAGGCGTTGTATTCGAAGCCCTGGAACTGGATTTCGGCAACCGGGCGCATGCCCAGGGCCGCCATGCCCACGGCAGCACCTATTATGCCTGACTCTGACAGCGGGGTGTCGATGACGCGGTCCCTCCCGAACTTGCCGTAAAGCCCTTCGGTGACGCGGAAAACGCCGCCGTCTACGCCGACGTCCTCGCCCATGAGCAGGATGCTCCTGTCGCGCTCCATCTCCTGCTTCAGGCAGGAATTTATCGCTTCCACCATGGTCATCTTCATTGCGAATCACCGAAACATTCCTTCATCTGCTCTTCCAGGTTCTTGGTCATTGTGGCGTATACGTACCTGAACATGTTCCTGGGGTCTGGCTTGAACGCCTCTGCCTTCACCACCGCATCTTCTATGACCTTGACTGCATCAGCCTGTACCTTGGCCTCGAACGCCTCGTTCCAGATGCCCTTGTTCTTCAGGTATATCCGGAACCTCTTTATCGGGTCGCGCTCGAGCCAGTATGCGACCTCCTTCTCGTCGCGGTATTTCTTCGGGTCGTCCGAAGTGGTGTGCGGGCCCATCCGGTACGTCACCATCTCCAGCAGCACGGCCGGCTTTCCGGCCTTCACGGCTTCGATGGCTTCCTTGACCGATTTGTACACCGCGAGTATGTCGTTGCCGTCCACCTGCAGCCCGGTCAATCCGTATGCGAGCGCCTTCTGGGCTATCGTTTCGGATTTCGTCTGCCACTTGCGCGGAGTGGATATCGCGTACTGGTTGTTGGATATCACGAACACCGTGGGGGTGTTCAGCACTCCCGCGAAGTTGAGCGCGTCATGGAAGTCGCCCTCGCTGGTGGCTCCGTCTCCCCCGCACACGACCACCGCGCTCTTCTCGCCCTTCATCTTCATGGCGTATGCGCCGCCGACAGCGTGGGTGAGCTGGCTGCCTATCGGTATCACGTACGGGAAGCAGCGCAGCTTCTTGTCCAGCTTCAGCCCTTCCTCTATGCCCCTCCAGCCTATGTTGATGGTCTCCAGCGGCACTCCCCTCAGATAGCACGCGAAGCTTTCCCGGTAGCTGGGGATGAGCCAGTCCTCGGGCTTCATCGCGAACACCACCCCCATGGAAATCGCCTCCTGGCCTTCCAGCGGCGCGTATGTGTACATCCTGCCGGTCCTCTGCAGCGCGATGCATTTCCGGTCCCAGAGGCGCCCCAGAACGAGATAGTAATACATCTTCTCCAGCGTTTCCCGCGGCAGGTCCGGCTCGAGCGCCTTGTCAAGGACGCCGTCCTTGTCGAGAACCTGCAGATAATCCGTGTGTCCCTCGTAAACCCTGCTTACCGCCATGATTGCGATATTCCGGCAATGCTTATATAATTAGCGAATTTCCCATCAAGCCGCTTTCTTCAGCACGAACACTTCACCGTGTATGGTCACCTTGCGCGCGCCCAGATTGTCCCGGGTCAGCAGCGCGCTCAGGACCATCGGCGCGACTGCCCTGATTCTGGGACTGTCGTGCGACTTCAGCTCCTCCAGCTTTTTCTGCGCTCCTTCGGCCAGCCTGTCGGCCATGGCAAGGCTTGCGTGAAGGAACGAAGTCTGGAGGATTGTCATGGCGTTGGCCCTGACGCTCTCGTCCTTGTGGCTCCGGAGCATCTCCAGCTTCGCCTGCGCCCCGGCAGCCAGCTTATCCGCCAGCGCGGGATTGCCCTTGTTCAGGATGCCGCAGACTATGCTCCTGGCATGGTCCCTGACGACCTTGGGCATCTTTGGATTCCTGAGCATCTCCAGCTTCGCCTGCGCCCCGGCAGCCAGCCGCTCAGCCAGCGCAAGGTCCGCCTGGTGGAGGGCAGTGCACATGATATTCAGTGCGTTGTACCTGACGACTCTGGCATTGTGGTTCCTGAGCATCTTAAGCTTCGCCTGCGCCCCGGCAGCCAGCCCATCGGCCAGCGCAAGGTCCCCTCTCTTGAGCACGCCGAAGATGATGCTCCTGGCATGGTCCCTGACGACCGCGTCCTTGTGGCTCCGGAGCATCTCCAGCTTCTCCTGTATGTCGAAAACAGAGACCTTGCTCAGATTTATGTGCGGACGGGCGAATTTCGCCTCCAGATACAGCCCGGTCTCAGCCAGAAGGTGCGCGGCAAGATGCGGCAGGGCCGCTTCGAGCCTCCCGTCCACCTTCAGGGAGCGCTTTCCGCAACCATCGGCATAAGAGCGGGCTATGAGCCTTGAGATGCTGATTGCGAGTTTCCCGTATTCGCAGGCAACCCGCCCTTCCTGCGGGCCTGTTTCCAGCAGGCCGAGGATTGCTTTCTGGAATTCCGCCACCTCCTGCCTCTGGGGTCCCATGCCCAGCGGGCTGGTCCTGAAGGCGAGGATGGATTCCACGCACCGCTCGGTCACCGCGGATTCCACGCTGCTGCATTTGGCGTAGCGTGCGATTTCTTCTATCGTGGGTTCGTGGATGTGAAATCTGGCATGGGCCTCCTGCGCCTTGCGGGCCGTTTCGCCCTGGGCAAGCCTGCTGAGGCAGCCCAGAAGCTCCTGTCTTGCCTTATGAACCATAATAGTATACTAAATAAAACCATTTATAAAGACGCTTAACTCATGCCGGTCCTCTGCAGCGCGATGCATTTCCTGTCCCATGCGCGTGCGAGGACGAGATAGTAATACATCTTCTCCAGCGTTTCGCGCGGCAGGTCAGGCTCGAGCGCCTTGTCAAGGACGCCGTCCTTGTCGAGAACCTGCAGATAATCCGTGTGTCCCTCGTAAACCCTGCTTACCGCCATGATTGCGATATTCCGGCAATGCTTATATAATTAGCGAATTTTTACTCTGGCCGATTTCGCTAAAACTAATGATGAAAACTCATGAATTTCCGGGTACTGGTTTCGGGAAGCATTTCTTCCAGATGTAAGCCGCGATAAGCAGTGGCACTAAAATAAGAATCAACAAGACGGCTAAGAAGTATGTTGCAGAACTGATAACGAGCTCCAGAATCCAGTACTGGGTGATTGTGACTATCATTCCAATAGCCCAAACGAGCACCACCGCACTGATGATTGCCACCTTAACTGCGAAATCCGCCTGGCGTTTTTTGAGGCTCCCGTCTTTCTCTTTACGCCGCCGGAAAATCACGATGGCAGATATTATGATGGACAGGATCATGATCCCAATTATGATCGCCGCTACAAAGAGTCCTAAGCCGAGTGTTGCGACAAAATCCAATGAGTGCTGCTGAGCGAACGCAAGCCCGGAAAGCAATGCGAGTACCAGCAATACCCTGAGCGCAGGTTTCATGAACTATTCTTTCATCCCCTGTTTAAAACCATTTCTTCCGGTCCTGTTTTGTGCCTTTTCAGGGCAGTTATATAGGCTTACGGTATAGCGTACCCCTTTATATACCCCGAATCAAGGCCACCGGCCCGGCGGGTCAGCTGCGGCATTTTGAGAACGCTTCCCCGGCCTTGTAGGAGCTTCTCACGAGCGGCCCGCTGGCGACGTGCCTGAATCCGAGCTCGTGGCCTGCCCGTTCATAGGCTGCGAATCTGTCTTGCGTTACGTACTCTTTTACCGGGAGGAACCTCGCATCCTTGCCCGGAGAGAGATACTGGCCTATGGTGAACAGCTCCACGCCGGCGTCGCGCGCGTCCGCCATGGCGCGCACGACTTCATCGTCCGTTTCGCCCAGCCCGGCCATGATGCCGCTTTTAGTGATGAGCTTGCCGGACAGCTCGCGGGCGATTCGCAGCGTTTGGAGGGACTTCCTATAGCCAGCGCGATGGTCTCGCACAAGGGGCGTCAGCCGCTCCACGGTCTCCAGGTTATGCGCGACCACGTCCGGCCCGGCATCCACGAGCTTCGCGATTGCGCTACGCCCGCAATTGAAATCAGGGATGAGCGTTTCCACTTCCAGGGCGGGTATCTTCTTGAGCGCGCGCACGCAGGCAGCGAAATGCCCTGCCCCGCAGTCAGGCAGGTCGTCGCGCGTGACCGATGTTATGACCGCGTATTTCAGTCCGAGCGCTTTCACGGCCTCGGCGAGCTTCGCGGGCTCGTCTGCATCCGGAGCGGACGGCCTGCCGGACTTGACCGAGCAGAACCTGCAGCAGCGCGTGCACGTGTCGCCGAGCACCATGAACGTTGCCGTGCCGCCTGACCAGCATTCGCTCCGGTTCGGGCAGTGCGCGCTCTGGCACACCGAGTGCAGCCCGCCCATGAGCGCGCCTACGCGCCCCGCAGCTCCGTTGTCCACGAACCGTACTTTGGGCTTCATGAGACGTTCAACCCGCATCCGCTCATCGCACTCAATTCGGCCACGCTCAGCTCGCCGGTCTCCCTGGTGCCGTTGCCGAAAACCCAGGTCGGATATCCGGTTATGTTCGCGTCCATGCACGCCTGCGTCCGGCCGCCGGCAGGAGTGGCGCATTCCACGTAATCCACGTATTGCCAGGAGCCGCCGAACACGCCCTCCTGGTCCTGGCAGTCCGGGCACCAGTAGGCGCCGTACATCTTCACGCCTTTCTGGGTGAGGCATTTGGCGAACGAGTCGCTGGCTATCTCCACGCATCCGCAGAGGAGTAGCACGCATGTTGCCGTCATAAGCAGCGCTTTCATGGTGATAAGTCAGCCAATAATGTTAAAAGAGGGAGGGGACGTCAGTATATGAGAGGTGGGAACTTGTATCACATAGGAATGGTCCAGCAGGTCATCTCCCCTGGCAGGGGAATCGTAGGTTCTGACACAAGCGTCCAGGCGGTCGTGAAGATGTGGGACGAGAACCTCTTCATCCTCGGCGTGGACAAGAAGATAGCCAAGGCAGTGAGGAAGGGCGACTACGTCATCGTGGATTATACCCCGTTGTCGGACGTTTCAGTGAACCGCAAGCTGCGGCTGATAAAGGTATTGCCTGTCGAGACCGGCAGCAGCATCTGGGCGGAGTTCCGCGACGAATACGAGAAGCGCAAGTCCAAGCCAAACCAGGCAGCCCCGCCGCAGCAGCTGAGATACATAAGATAGCTACCTGAATTCGATGGCAGGCCCGTTCTTGCCTATCCAGACTTCGTAGAGCGCGAGCTGCCCCCGCCCCTTTTTCATGATGCGCGTCTCGAAACCCTGCATCTCGTATTGTTCGGATAGGCGGTTGGCTTCCTCCATGCTCTGCGTGGTTGCGATGAGCCGCATCTGCACTCCGGTCCGCGTCAGTTGCCCGATATCCGGCCGTTCCATTGTTTTCCCTCCTGTTTCCCGGATGCCCGGGAACTTATGACGAGAGGTTTCCCACGCGCGCCTCAAGCGCGCGTGCGGGAAACAAAAATGGGGTCACTGAGATTTGAACTCAGATCAAAGCCTTTTTCGTGGCCATTGACTGTTGGTTTCCTCAGGGCTTTTTCCCTGGGCTTTTTGCCCTATGGAGGACATCAGTCAAAAAGGCCACCCGAAGGCTCCAGTCTACCAGATTAGCCCATGACCCCATGAGCGTAGCGAATGGGGGCACTCTTGAACAGCAGTTCAAGCCCATGACCCCACTACGATGTCATGAGTTCATGCGGAAGTATTTATAAAATCCGACCGTAGCCGCCGTTATCTGGAGCGGATGAGAATGTCAAGCGGAAACAACGTAGAAACGGCAATCAAACGGCTGTATGAAGTAAAGGAAGGCAGATACAGCGGGAAGCTGGGGAGGTGGGCCTGATTCCGTTGCCAGGTTAATCTTCCGGGTGCTTTTTCCAAGAAATCCGTATGGGCCAGCTGGGCCAGGGTGAAGCGTTCTCTCTGGAGGGAAACAATTGTCAAAAGTTTCCCTCCTGAAAGGGAAACGGTTATAAATCCGGCATACCCGGCTTCATTAAAAATCAGAAGCTAGCTGCCGTTTGCGGCTGCGCCGGCTCCGGCATACCCCCCGCTGTAATTCCCGGCGTAGTGGCCCATCTGCTGCGAGACGCACATGAACGTGCTGTTCTGTTCCTGGCAGGTCCCTGGCAGCGCCCCTCTCTGGGTCTGGATGACGCAGGCCGTCCCAACCTGCATGCCCTGGCATGCGGCGGTCGCCTGCTGAATCATCGCCTGGTACATCTGCTGCCTTTGTGCGGCCGTAAGATTGCCGTAGCCCGAGTGATTGCCATAGCCGGGCCCGTAAGCACCACTTCCAGGCCCGGGATTTGCCGATGCAGCGCCCTGCTGCGAGCTGTTCGCAGCTGCCTGTCCGGCCGGCTGGTTTCCTGTGCAGCCCGAAACAAGGAGAGCGCTCACGATAAGAACGGCAAGCATCAGAACTGGGAGCTTACCTGGCGCTTCATCCATGGGCATTCACCTACGAAGTATGCCGAGGTCCTGCATCAGCTGTCCGGTGAGAGTCTGGGCCTGCGTTTGCAGGTTGTATATCTGCGAATAGATGCCGAACGTGCTGGAGTTCAATTTGTCGAACAACGCTCCGCCGAACCCGTAGGTCTGGTGGAGCTGCTGCGCGGTCTGGTAGTCGCCCGACTGCACCGCGTTGTTGAACTGCTGGAGCGTCTGGTTGCTGGTTGAATTGAGGCCGCTGGTTGGATTGAAGATAGAACCATGCCCGCGGCCGAATTGCTGGCCAGGGGCGTAAGTCTGGTTTGAGCCGGAGCCATGCCCTCGGTGCCGCATCGCACCGTTCATCATGCCTTGCCGATTACCGTTGCGGCCTCCGTGGGCGAAACCGGACTGCCCGGCTCCCATGAAGTGCATCCCTGTGCCGTTCATGCCGAGGTCCTGCGCCAGCTGGGCGCTGAGCGTCCGGACCTGGGCCTGCAGGTTGTATATCTGCGAGTAGATGCCGAACGTGGTGGAGTTGAGCTTGTCGAATATGGAGCCGCCGATTCCGTATGTCTGGTGGAGCTGGAGCGCGGTCTGGTAATCACCGGACTGCACTGCAGCATAGAACTGCCGGATGGTCTGGTTGCTGGTGGAATTGCCGTTGGCCGAACCGAAACCATGCCCGCGGCCGAATTGCTGCCCTGGGCTGAAGGTCTGATTCTGCCATGAGGTGTTATTCTGCCAGGACGTATTATTCATCATGATGGGCTCATGCCCGTTCCAGTTGCCCATAAAAGCGCCCATGAATCCGCCGGGCATTGCAAAAGCCGCCCCGGCCAGAACCAGAAGCGTGACCGCGAACGCCGCCACTGTTGTTTTACTGCTCATGATTCCACCTCATTATTCCCGCATCAGGTAATGCTAATGTAACCTTAATGTAGGTAAGGATTTAAAATGCTTGTGATGCGATTTCCGTTTCAGCAGGGAAAACATGGAAGGAATACACTGCCACGGCATCTCCAAGAGCTATGACAACGGGAAAAAGGCCCTCAGCGGCATCGGCTTCACCTTCGGCCAGAGGGGCATAATGTCCGTAATCGGCAGGAACGGTGCTGGAAAGACCACGCTCACCAGGATACTCGCCACCGAGCTGATGCCGAGCAGCGGGCAGGCGGAGATAGACGGGATAGACATAATCGCCAATCCTGGCCCGATACGGGAGATGATAGCCATAGTGCCCCAGGAGGCGCGGCCGATAGGGTGGCTCACATGCAAGCAGGCGGTGGTCACTTACCTGCTCTATCGCGGCTACGGCTATTCCGAAGCGTCAAAGAGGGCCGTGGATGCGCTGGGGAAAATCGGCATAGAGCAATATGCCAATACGCTCACCCGGCGGCTTTCCGGCGGCACGAAGAGGAAGCTCACCATCGCGACCGTGCTCGCCTCGGATGCGAAAATAATATTCCTGGACGAGCCGACCACCGGGCTGGACCCCATATCGAGGAACGAGCTGTGGAACATGCTCGAGAAGCTCAAGGAGGATTACCTGATATTCCTGACCACGCACTATCTGGAGGAAGCGGAGCGGCTTGCCGACAGGATAGGCATAATGGAGCTGGGGCACCTGCTCGCTTTCGGGACGATGGCTGAGCTGAGGGAACAGGTGAAGTACGAGTACTGCATAAGGACGAAGGGCAAGGGGAAAGCCAGGCTGAAGCTCAAGGACGGGATATACATGACCGGCCGCGACGGCACGGACCAGATATTCACAAGCAAAAAAGAAGCGTTCAGGATATCGAAAGAGCTGATAAAGGAAGGGGCGTACGTATCATCCAACCCCCTGAGCCTTGAGGACATATTCTATTACATAGTGAAGATGCGCCTGAGTGAGGACTATGAAGAGAAGTAGATTCAGCCAGATAATCGCCTCCATACTCGTCAATTCGCTGTACGCGCTGGAGAATTATCCGGTCACGCTAGTGAATTCGCTCCTTGCGCCCATATCCATAATCA
>Ga0326728_10016143_pt1 | contig 15317 bp, 12 predicted proteins | sample MB3enrmetagenome_FD_207602 | JGI IMG/M metagenome (GOLD analysis project Ga0326728, IMG submission 207602) | Lab enriched peat soil microbial communities from McLean, Ithaca, NY, United States - MB31MN | ecosystem: Environmental > Terrestrial > Soil > Wetlands > Peat | place: USA: New York...
CTTTGCGTAATCTTCACCATCGCCTCGGCATACTCGGGCTTGAAGGTCGGGCAAGTGATGGAGGCTGCGATCCCCATTTCCATCCTGGCCATCGGCCTGGCGCGGGTTTATGGACGCCGGTCGAGCCTGCTGGAGAATGTGATCATCACGGGAATCGGAGGCGCAGCAGGCGGCGTGGTTGCCGGCGCCATCTTCACGCTTCCGGCGCTGTACATCCTGCATCTCGATCCTCGCCCGGTGCAGACCATCTTCATTTGCCTGGCAGGCGGCTGTCTGGGTGTTCTTTTTTTGATTCCGCTGCGCCGCTACTTTGTGCGCGAGATGCACGGTCTGCTGCCCTATCCTGAGGCAACAGCCATCACTGAAGTTCTGGTCACCGGCGAAAAGGGAGGTTCGCAGGCCCAGCTATTGCTACAGGCGACTCTCATTGCGGGCGTTTACGACTTTTTCGTAACCACATTCCAGGTGTGGAAAGAGTATGTGAATCTTCAGTTTGTGCCGGTGGTTCGACTGGTTGCCGATCGCGCCCGGATGGTGTTCAGCTTTGACGCCATCGGCTTCATTCTGGGGCTGGGCTACGTGATGGGCCTGCGCAGTTCCATGATTCTCTGCGCCGGCGGCGTTCTATCCAACTTCGTCCTGGTCCCATTGATCTGGTTCATCGGAAGCCATATTGACGTCTCGGTGTATCCAGCCGTCGTGCCCGTTTCCAAGATGACCGCTGTAGAGATCTATCGAAATTACGCGCGCTTTGTCGGCGTGGGGGCCATTGCCACCGCGGGCATCTTCGGCATCCTCAAGTCGCTGCGGGTTGTGGCTGGATCGTTCGGGATTGCGCTGCGCACATTCCACCGCGGCGAGGCAACTCAGCCGGAGCGAACCGACCGGGATCTGCCGGTCGTCTACCTTCTCCTGGGCGTGGTTTTGGGAGCCATCGGAGTAGCGATCTTCATGGGACAATTCCCGGTCTCCTGGAGCGTGATGGCAGCGGGCCTGGCGTTGACGCTGCTCTTCTCATTCTTTTTCACCTCGGTAGCGGCCAACGCCGTTGCCACCACGGCACGCAACCCGGTGTCGGGGATGACCATGCTGACAATCATCATCTCTTCGGCCGTACTGCTGCGGTTCGGACTCTCAGGAACTACCGGGATGTTCTTCGTGATGGCGATCGCCGGCATGGTATGCACGGCCTTGTCTATCTCCGGGCAAACCGTCACCGACCTGAAAGCGGGTTATTGGCTTGGATCTACCCCAGCTGCCCAGGAGAAGGTCAAATTCCTGGGCGTGACCGCATCGGCGATTGCCGCCGGACTGACCATCGTCATGCTGGCCCACACGTTTCAGTTCGGAGAAGCTATCGCGGGGGATTCAAGGCCGGTGCTGGCATCGCCTCAGGCTTCGATCATGAAGGCTCTCGTGGAGGGATTCATGAGCCGCCAGCCGGTCGCGTACCTGCTGTTTGGCGTGGGGGCGATGATCACGCTGGTGCTGGAGATGCTCGGCCAGCCTTCTCTGGTGTTCGCCCTGGGCATGTATCTGCCGCTGGAGCTGAATACCCCTGCTCTGGTGGGAGGGTTCTTGTCCCATTTACTGAACAAGCGTTCGCAAAAGGCCGCGGGCGAGAGCGGCAAGAGGATTCGTGAGCGCGCCGTGATTATTGCTTCCGGGCTGATGGCCGGCGGCGCGCTGGGAGGAGTGCTGGGCGCGGCCCTGCGGCTCTTCCCGTGGTATCGCGAAGATCTGGTCAAGACGCCGTTTTATGCATCCGATGCCATCTCACAATCTGTCTCAACTCTGCTGTTTGCGGGCCTTTGCTTCTATCTCTGGTTCGGCGCATTGAAAGAGGAAAAGGAGGACGCTTGATGGATCAGGCAGGAAGGCATGTTGCCGACGCTGTACTTGGCATTGACACACTGTGGGGAGGAGACGTCCTGTCCGCCTCGGGGACGGGGCGCTTTATTGCCGATTCCTGGTTCTCCGATGAGCCTCTGCCCCTGGCCTACACGCATCCGGCTGCCGCCCGCATCCGGGAGTCGGGCGGCGTCTCGAGCCAGAGCGTCGATCGCGAGGCCGTGGAGCAGTATCTGCGTGAGGTTGACCTTCCGCAAGCGATCGCCGGTCTACGTGCAGAGGCAGGAAGGACCGCCGGGCTGCGGCCTCCTTACCTCCTCGGGCTCGCAGATTCCCTGGCGACGATGTGGGATCTGGCCATGGAGGTTCTCGGCAAGGGCGATGCGGTGCCCTACTCGCGATGCGTCTTGGCAGCGACGGGAAGGGCGCCGGAACCCTCAATGCCGGAGGCCAAGCGGGAGCGCGTCGCGGAGCTTCTGGGTCGCGCCGGCTACGCCCCCACCGGCGAGGGCGGATTGCTGCATGCCGTGGATGCCTGGCGCGCCGAACGGACCACCCCCATGGCCAGCGTGCGCGGCCTTGGTGCGGCCGTGATAGCCCAGTACGACGGCCTGAGCGCGAAGAATCTGACGCCGCACCTTCCCCCGGAGCTGGCGGCGGTGCCGAGAGCGAACATCCAGTTCCTCTCCATCCGGGACGCCTGGTTTTCCGGTTCCATGAACTACATCGGCCGGGCCAGGAATGCAGACTTCACGCCGCAGTACGAGGCAACCTACGAAATCAACGCCTCGCTGCGGATCTCGTACCCTGAATTTGTGCAGTTGGTAAGCCATGAGGTAGTCCCCGGCCACGTAACCACCTTTGCCTACCTCCAGGATCTCTACGTTCGCGGCCAGGTGGGCTTCGAGGCCACCGTGCTGACCATGAACACCCGCGCCGCCACCTTGTTTGAGGGTATTGCCAACAACGCGATTCTGATTGCGCACGGCGTAACCGAGGTAGACCAGTTGCCCGACGAAGACTTGCAGATCGGCGTGCTGCTGGCTCTGCTGCAAGACGATGCCAAGAATCAATCCTCCTACCTGACCTGGGGCGAGGAGCGGCAACAGCCGGAGGTGGCAGCCGTGCTCCGCCGCGACTTTCTGGTAACGGAAGAACGCGCCGGGAAGCTGTCCGGCGCCTGGGGGCTTCATCCCCTGCTGGGCAGGATGTACCTTCCCGCCTACCGGACCGGCACGGAGCGGGTTGCGGAACTACGGCGAAGATATCCGGCAGACCAGGTGCTTCCAGCCATCTACGGCTGCCGCGGCTTAGTCGATATTGAGACTGTCGACCAGGCTATCCTGCACGGCGCTGCCTGATCACCGCGCCGGCCACTCTTCGACGACAAGCCCCAGGTCGTTGAGCTGCTGAATGGCGGCTTCGACGTTGCGGCGGACCTTGGGACGGTCCTTGCGGCTGGCCAGGGGCGACTCCGCCACGGCGATCACGCGCCCGTACCGCCATGCGCCCGGCGGTAGCGCGACAAGCGCATCGGCCAGGTCGGCGGGGCGCAACTGAATCTCTTGCCGCCGCGCCGCTTCAGGCCGCAACATGGTTCCCTTCCCCAGGCTGCTGGGGTTGGCATCTGTCATTGTCACGCGCAGGTTGAGCGTCTCCGCATCGACCGAGAGGAATGGATTGGCCCACGCGCCGGGCTCATGCACATCCACATACATGCTCTTGGTGGGCAGCGGAATGCGGGCAATCGCGGCGCGCTGCTGGTCGCTCTTGCTGGCGGAGGCCTGGGCCGCGGCCTGAGCCTGGTGCTCGGCCTTCACAGCGTTCTGCGCCACCCCAACCACCGCCTGCTCTTCTTTGTGGCAAGCGGCCAAAGCCACGGCAAGCAGCAGGGCCATGGCCGCAAATCCCCTGATCTGTGCGCGCTGAATCACATATCAAGGATAACAGCGCCGGCAGACGCCGCGCCTTTACGAGCCGCTGAACGACGAACGGCAGCGCGGCACGGAACCTCGTCACTGCGGGACGCGTACCGGCTGTAGTAATCTCCGTGGCAGGAATCTGGAGGATCAAGGTGAGCAGAAAAGTTGTAGGCATAATAGGCAGCTACCGCAAGGGCGGGACGACCGATGCCGCCGTGACGGCGATTCTGGATGGAGCAAGGGAGCGAGGAGCCGAGACGGAGACCATCTACCTGCTCGACCGGCCGATCGAGTTTTGCACCAACTGCCGCCAGTGCACCCAAACGCCCGGCCCGGAACGCGGCAAGTGCAGGCAACAGGACGGCCTGGAGTCGCTGCTGACCGAGATCGACGCGGCCGACGCCGTGGTGCTGGGCAGCTCCATTAACTTCGGAGGCGTGACCGCCATTTTTCGCCGCTTCACGGAGCGGCTGATCGGCTTCCTCTATTGGCCGTGGGGCGAGGGCATGCCTAAGATGCGAAAGACGAAGCCCACGCGAAAGGCCGTTTTGGTGGCCTCGTCGGGCATGCCGGGGTTGTTCATCCCCCTGTTTACCGGGGTGGCGAGTGCGCTGCGCCTGGCGGCCAAGACCCTGGGCGCTAAACCCGTCGCCAGCCTGTGGGTCGGCCTCTCCGCCATGGAGCAGAACCACCAGCTCTCGGCGCAAACCAGGGAGCGTGCGCGGCGCATCGGCTGGACGCTGGCATAAACGCGAAGAATCGCGCTCACTTGCCGATCAGGCTGCGCGCAATCGCATCCAGCATTCCATTCAGGAAGTTGATGGACTCGGGCGCGGAGTAGCGGCGGCCAATCTCCAGGGCCTCGTTGATGACGATGGGAAATGGCGTGCTCTTGAAGCCCAGCATCTCGCCCACCGCCATGCGCAGCAGGTTGCGATCGACGGCCGGCATGCGCTCCAGCCGCCAGTGTTTCGAGTTAGCCACGATCAGTTCGTCGATCTGTTCCTGACGGGCTGTGGCCACGCGAAAGAGATCCTCGGCAAAGCCGCGCACCTCCGGCTCGACCTCATCGGCAGCCTTCCAGAAGGTGGCGCGCACCTGGTCCGGGGTCTGCTTGCCAATATCCGCCTGAAAGAGCATCTGCATGGCCAGCTCGCGCGACTTGCGCCGCGGTCCGGCGGTCAAGCAGGGCCGCCTTCCACGCCAGGGACGTGGGTATTCTGGTTTTGCTTCAGCTTGCGGGCCAGGCTGGCCATCTCGATGGCGGCCAGAGCGGCCTCGAAGCCCTTGTTGCCGGCCTTGATGCCGGCGCGGTTGAGAGCCTGCTCCAGAGTCTCGCAGGTCAGCACTCCAAAGCTGTGGGGAATGCCGGTCTCCTGCTGCGACTGGCCGATGCCGCGCGCCACTTCGTTGTAGATGGCCTCGTAGTGGGCGGTTTCGCCGCGCAACAAACAACCAAGCGTAACGATGGCGTCCACGCCGCCGCAGCTGGCCAAGGTCCGCGCGGCGGCGGGAATCTCCCACGCGCCGGGAACACGGACCACTTGAATCGCTGCCCGTTCGGCGCCGCTGCGCAGAAGTGCGTCCAGAGCGCCTTCAAGCAGGCGCTCGGCGATGACCGCATTCCAGCGCGCCACCACAATGGCAAAACGCATTCCCGCGGCCGACAGGTCACCTTCGACGGCTATCGGCTTTCCCTTGACCGGATCGGCCCAGGCCCAGAAGCTGAAGGCGAACCCCGGCACCGGCTCGACGGTAAAGATGCGCGACTTCCAGTGGGTGTCCACAATGCGGGAGAGGCGTGCGACCGCCGCATCGCCGCCCTCTGCGCGCAGCCAGCTCTCAGCCGCCTGGCGCACGGCATCGAGAGCGGTCACCTCCACCAGAACGTCGGCGGTCGAGGGAAACTCGCCATCGACAAACTCCAGATTGCCTAAGGGCGCAAGAAATGCCGCGCCTCGGCTGGCTTCTTCCTTCCATCCGGCACCCGAAGCAAACCCCAGCGCGGAAAAGAAGCTTACCAGCCGTTCGTACGCCTCGGCGCTGCCGGCGGGACGAAGGAAGGAGATTCCCTTGATCATGATTCGATTCTATCGTGCGACGGCGGCTCTGCCCTTTCGCGCAGCGCCCTATCTATCCACAGAAAAGCCGGCGCGAGGCCGGCGTTTCTGTGGATGAACACCGATGGACCGGCGGTTACGTGGTAGAGCGCGGCTTGACGACGATGACGGTAGCGGCCATCGGATTGGTTGTGGGCGCGGCCAGTGTGCAGCCGGGGTCATTGCCACCGTCGGCAACGGGCATGCACGCAGGCAGGTTGGGAGCGATCTGCTGCGTGTCGGCGTTCGCCGGGTTGGTGGTGACCAAGGGCACGCTGATGTAGTGGATCAGATTGTCGCCCGCCGTGGAGACGAAGAACAGCGTATTGTCTGGAGTGAAAGCACCCGCCACGGGAGCCGTGATCGACGACGCCGCCTTTCCGCCCATCGTGAGATAACCCACCGTGCCGGCAGCGCCCCCCCTGCCCGGAACATAATAGGGCAGCGTGGCGCCGGGCGTCGACCCCGTATAGGTGACGAAGGCCAGGTTGGAAGCCGGCGATGCGACGACTTGATCGACGGAGCTGGCATTGATCTTTGTAAGTTGCACCTGATTCACTGTGTGCGAGATCGTCAGCGGCGTGAGCGTGTTCGACCCGGCGCCTGGACATTCACCACTGGGGATGGTAACGCCAATATCGGAGAGCGTGATCCCGCCATTGATGAAAGCAGCGCCCAGGATGTGCTGGCCGTCGGTAGTGGCGGCAAGCGCATCGGTCTGCACCGGGTTATTGGTGGCGCTTAGCACCGTATCACCCAGGGGATACAAGGCCGAATTCCCTACCGTGCCGGAGGGGCACCAGGTATGAGCCTCGGTGGGCACGCCCCGGAGGTAGGCTCCCACGCTGGGGATGGTAAGCGCCGGAGTCTGCACAGTGCTTTCAACCGCCGCATTCGGCGCCAGCGAACTCCACGGCAACGAACCCGTCGGCGGCGAAGGCGGCGAGCTGGGCGGTAATGGATAGGTCGTCCAGCCAGTATTCACGTTATAGACATACAAGGTGTCGCTGTGGCCGGAACCGAGACTTGCATTGTCAGTGATGTACAGCGTCTTCGAGTCAGGCGTCCAGGCCGCAGCGTTGCCCAAGCCGCCGTTGGAAGAGCTGACGCTGCCGGAGGCAGTGCCGTACAAATAGAAAATCTGGCGCTGCTGATCGTTGATCAGCAGCGTCGAATCGTCGGGAGAAACAGCCAGCACCACGCCCGGGGCATTGATGTCCTGCTTGCTGAGCGTGTTATTGAAAGCGCTGAAAACCATCAGTTCGTGGGACGAACCGAAGTAGAGATTCTGACCGCCGCGGTCCATCACCATCGAATTCGGCACATAAGGCAGGCGTATGGGCGAGCCCACTGTGCCGGTGAGCAGCTCGACGGGAACAACGTATTGGGACTGGCCCGGCGCCCCAAACCAAACGTAGTCGCTGGCCGTGCCGGGGGTGGTCACCGTAACCGGATTCGACGTAATTGAGAGGCCGTTCCCATACAAGCCAATCTCATTGATGGGCTGGCAGATGATATAGATCGAGGCCACGCCTGGGAAGTTTGTCGCGATCCCACCGGTGGGAGAGACGCTGATATCAATTGGATCGGTCGACTGGTAGTCCAGCGCAAGGCCGCTGATGGGCAAATTGTTGATGTCTAGAACCGTGGTCACCAGATTCTGCTGCACGCCCTGGGCTATCGTTCCGGTCGTTGCGCCGCTGGCCAGGGTGACATTGATCGACTTCGGCGGGCAAGTGGAGAAGTACCCGGCCGATGAAGTTCCTCCGGCCACCGAAGCGGTGATCTCCGTGGTTCCCGGCTGCGCGGCAGTAATCTGGTTGGTCTCGTTGTTGATCGAACCCACACTCGAAGTGCCGACGAGATAAGTGAGAGTGCCAAGAGGCGCGGCGCAGTTGGGAACCGAAGTGACGCCCGCTGGCAGCGGGCAAGCGTAATTCGCTGGGGTCACAGAAGACGGCGCGCAGAGCAGTTGCTGCTGGTTGTTGCTTCCCACAAAGCAAGCCTGCGAATCCAGTTGCGCCTCCTGCCCCTGCGAAAGGCAGGCCTGCGGCCCGACAAGCGTAACAGAGGTTACCTGCGCATGCACGTAAACTGCTACGGGATTGGAGGTTACCGACTGGGCAGACGCCGTGATGTACGCCATCCCGTAAGGCAGGCCGCCGGTCGATGGGAGCGGATTCGGCTTGCTGCAGATCGTGAAGTTGGCAATGCCGCCACCCGTATTCCGGTTCCAGGTTCCAGCGCACATGTTGCCTGTGGGCGAGATGTCAACCAACTGGTTGTTCGTCGTGCCATAGGTGTACGAGCCCGAATAACTGGCAGCCGAGCCCTTGCACGTATAAGCCGAGGGTGCACCGGCCTGCTGCGTCTGCCCAAAAGCCAGCGAGATGCCGGTGGTTTGAGGCTGCACAACAAGGGACGCCACGTCCGTGTCTTTCAACCCGTAACCCAGTCCGTTGCAATAGCTGGCGCCTGGATTGCGCGTGCAGCCGGAGATCGATATCCCGGCCGGAACGGCCAGGCACAACAACCAAACAAGCGTCAGAAACCGCCGCATGAATCCTCCCCGCCCCGCCTCTTCAAACCGCGGAACGGTCCCTCCGAGTGCGTCAAAAAAAGATGGTCAAAGCGATTCTTCAATCGCCGCAGCAGCAAACCGCTGGCCCAAGAGGCCTTTTCCCAGGAGAGTCCCCCCCGCAGGCAGCTTGCAATGAAAACTGCAAAACCGCCGATCAGCAGCCCGCCAACAAGTCCGATACCAGCCTGCGGCCGGTGGAATCCGCTCATTTGGCCATCGGGTCAAAGGACCAAACGCCCGGCTCCCGGCCTTACGCTCTTCCACGAGCCTGCCGGCGCAATACGCTCTCCGGAACTCCAAAGAAAAGTGTATCAGGAGCGGCTGGTTCCCGGCAGAAAGCTGTGCGCATCGGTTCCTTTCCCATCCTCCATAGACGCAGGCGCGCGCCGATGGCGAGCAGCATCTATTCCGGCGGCATGTAACGCTGAAACCATTCCACCGCCCGCTCCATCACATCCGCTCGGTGCGCCGGGTCAACAAACCCATGTCCTTCATTGGGGTAAACCACCAATTGCGTAGGCACATGCCGGTTCCTGAGCGCGTGCCAGAACTCGAAGGACTGCGGCGCGGGGCACTCGCCGTCCCGGTCGCCCACCACCACCAGCGTGGGCGTCCGCGCCTGCTTGATAAAATTAATGGCCGAGCTCTTTGCATATATCGCCGGATCGTCGTAAACGGAAGCTCCAAAGTAGGGAATCATCCACTGGTCAATCGAGTTCTCGCCGTAGTAGCTCTGCCAGTCCGAGATCCCGGCGCCTGCAACAGCCGCCTTGAACCTATGCGTCTGGGTCACGGCAAACATGGTCATGAACCCGCCGTAGCTCCAGCCGATCAGGCCCACGCGGTTCGGGTCAACGGGGTACTGGGCTTCGACTGCGTCAACCCCGGCCAGGATGTCGCGCAGATCGCCATAGCCAAAGTCCCTGCGGTTAGCCAGGGTGAACTCCTCGCCCTTCCCAAAGCTGCCGCGCGGATTGGGCTGCAAGACAAAGTAACCCAGCGCCGAAAAGGCCGCCGCGCTCAGCACATCGCCCCCGCCCCAATGCGGCTCCTCAGCCCAGGCCGGGCCGCCATGCACCTCGACGATCAGCGGATACTTCTTGGCAGGATCGTAATCCCTGGGCAGCATCAGCCAGCCCTGAACATCGAAGCTATCGCTCTTCCAGCTCAGCGATACAGATTTGCCCCAGGCCGGTTCCACGCCGCTATTGAAGTGCGAGAGCTGGCTCCAAAACGACAGTTCCTCGCCGCTCACACTCCCCGGTCTGGCCGTATAGATCTCCTCCGCATGGTCGAAAGTGCTCGACCGGAATACGAAAAGCGAACGATTTGCCGTCGCGGAGAGGCTCATCTCCATCCGCCCGTCGCCGACGCTGCCCGGAATGCTGAAGATCGGCAAGCCAAACTCGACTCGCCCGCCCTCGCCGGTCCGGTCGCCCTCCAGGTGGTAGCGAACCAACCGCGAATTCCCGCCGGCAATCTCGCTCGCAAAGAGATTCTCGTCGTTCTCCCACTCCAGCCAAACCGAAGAAGTTGGCTGCCCGGCAGTCAGATTGCGCGGCGCGCCGCCATCGGAGGATACGATCCATACGTCGCCTCCCGTCGAGCCCTGGTCGCTCATCAGCCCGCCGATAAAGGCGATCGTCTTGCCGTCCGGCGACCAGCCTGGCACCGCGATCTGCAAGCCGTGCAGCGGGCCGGCAATCTCGGCGGGCGCTAGAATGGCCCTCCCCAAGCCGGTGCCCAAGCCCGTCCCGTCCCATTCCTGCGTATAAAGCTTGGCAACCCACCAGTTGTTCTCTCCTGGCGGATCCGCCGCAACATAGGCCAACCCCCTGGAGTCTGGCCGCCAGTCGAACTCGTACACATGCAGATTGGCCGGAGTGAGGAAACCATAAAGCCGCCCAGAGTCTCTTGCCTGGGGACTCGAAGGATGGACCGATGTAAACGCAACCCGCTGAATCTCAACCCCGTCTTCGCCGATCACACCGGCGGGTGGTTTCATCGCCGCCAGCGCCCCGGCCGGCCGCGTCGCCCCCTCAACATACAGGAATGCAATTTTGCTTCCGTCCGGCGAAAAAGCAGGGGCTTTCACGTATCCCTTCAGCGCGGTCAAGCGCTCCGCCGGCCTCGACTCCAAGTGGGACAAATACAGATCGGTCTGCTCGCCCGGCCTGGCGCAATCGGAAAAGAACGCCAGCGCCTTTGAGTCCGGCGCCCAAACTATCTCGCTCTCCTGGCAGCGCTGCTCCGCCTTGGCAGCCGCTGTCACGCGCGCGCTTTTGGCCAGGTCGCTCAGCGGGGCCACGCTGATCTCCTCGCCTCCGCCGGTCCGCTCCGTCCATGCCAGCCGCTTGCCGTCAGGGGAGACCGCCAGTTGCTCCACGGAGCGGCCCCGCCGCAATCCCTTGAGCACCTCGTCGATGCGCGCGAGATCTGGCTCCTTCGCCGCATTGGAATCTGGCTGTGGAGCCGGGTTCCCATTCTGAGCCATGGCACGGGGGAGGCTGAGAACCGCGCTCGATATCAGGACGGCAGCGACCATCGATCCGGTACGAGCAACTCTGTCCAGCGGCGTCAAATTCATACGAAAATGCTATCAGGCAAACCACCCTCCAGGGCGGATTAGGCACACAAGCCGCTTTTCTGATAAGCTTGAGATTCTGAGTCCAACTGCAGGAAAACACAATGTCAATTCATCCCGTAATGCAGCGCTTGGCAGAGAAGCTCAAGCGCACCGACCTTCCGGAGTTCGTGCCCGGCGATCAGGTTCGCGTCCAGGTGAAGATCAAGGAAGGCGACAAGGAGCGGTTGCAGGCCTTCGAAGGTCTGGTGATCGCCATCAACAAAGGGCCCCAAGGCACCTTCACCGTGCGCAAGATGAGCTTTGGCCAGGGCGTGGAGCGCATCTTCCCCTTCAATTCGAAGGTGATCGACAAGATCGAGAAGGTTCGCAGTTACCGTGTGCGCCGCGCCAAGCTGTTTTATCTTCGCGGGCTGCGCGGCAAGGCCGCCCGCCTGAAAGAAGTGGATCGCGCCACCGGCAAGGTTCGCGCCTAACTCCGCCTCCATCAGTTCCACCCAACCCCGGCTCCGGCCGGGGTTGTTGTTTGTGCGACGAAACGCAGTTTGCTGAGTCCAGCAGCGCAGCGGAGCGCGCTATAATCCGGCCACAGCCATGCGCGCGAGCAACTACCGGATTCAGATCACCGCGGACTCGGTCGATGTCGAGTGCGATACCCCATTTCGTTCCAGGACCTCGCAGCACTCCTTAGGCGTCTTAGCGATTGCGTGTTCCCTAGTTATGCTCTATTCGGGCGTTGGGCACGGGCGCAATCCGGGCATCTGGGTGATTCTAGCGGACTCGCGACCGAGCTCTCCGGATTTTATGCTCAATGCTTTTGGTACAGTGTTCGTTCTGGTCGTGGCGGTTGTGTTTTTCGCCTTCGGCGTCCGATACTGTCTGCCTTTCGGCGAGCGCCTGCATTGTGACCGCTCTACGCTGACCTGGTCGAAGATCCCATGGGTGAGCTTTGGTAACCACTGGGTTGAGCGTTCGATTCCGATGTCCGAGATCCTTCAAGCCTCCTACGCCATCGTTTACAAATCGAAGGGCGTATATGGGATTCTGCTTGATGCATATGGCATGCCATGGAAGTTGTTCTGGGGTATTGAGACGCCGGAGGCAAACCGCATTCTTCGCGGCCTGAAAGGACTTGGCGTCAAGATACGTCAGGATCCTGAAATGCGCGAGAGTATTCGGGAGACGCTTCGGGACCGAAGAGCGCAACTCTAGCAAGCCGCGCTTTTCAGGCACTGTGCTTTCGCGTGCTGGATATACTCGGAAGCATGGCAATTGAGCAGACCGTTTGTGGATGGACGCTGGAGGATACAGCGCGTGAGCGTGGAGCGCTGCGCATTGCCGGGCTCGACGAGGTGGGGCGCGGGCCGCTCTTTGGACCGGTCGTGGCTGCCGCGGTTATTCTTCCAAGAGGCTGCCGCCTGCCAGGCCTGACCGACTCGAAGAAGCTCTCTGAGAAGAAACGCAACCAACTCGACGTGGAAATTCGCGCCAGCGCCGTCGCCTGGGCCATCGCCTCCGTCGATGCCGAGACGATCGACCGCATCAACATCCGCCGGGCGTCGGTGCTGGCCATGCGCCACGCCGTGGAGCAGTTGGCGCTGAGCCCGGACTTCCTGCTCATCGACGGCCGCGACACGATCGATTGGGATTGCCCTCAGCAGGCCGTTATCCGGGGCGATGCAATTAGCCTCTCCATCGCCGCCGCCAGCGTCCTGGCCAAGGTGCATCGCGACCGGCTGCTGGTCGAACTGGACGGCGAGTACCCCGGCTATGGGCTTGCCCGGCACAAGGGCTACGCCTGCCCGGAGCACAAGGCGGCCTTGGAACTGCTTGGCCCGACACCGCTGCACCGCAGGAGCTTTCATCCGGTGGCTCAGGCGGCGCTACAATTCCCTCAGCCCTGAATTCCTGTGGAGGCTCGTCTTGGCGCATCTGCGATTGCTGTGGGCTCCAACTCTCGCCTGCTTGCTGCTGACCGGCTGCGATAACCGGCCCAAAAAGCCCGACCCCACCAAGGGCGCGGTAGCGGGTATCGTGCTGTGCGCGGATACGGGCAAGCCGGCGCGGTTTGCCACTGTCACCCTCTCAGCCGCGCCCAAGGCGAGTGCGAAGGCAGATGCAAGCAAGACGGATGAGAACAGCGACCAGGGCAGCCCGCTTCCGGCCACCGAGACAGCGATTACCGATTTGAATGGGCGTTTCCGCATGGAGGCCGTCGAACCCGGCCGCTATTATGCTTTCGCCACCCAAGAAGGCTATCTGGATCCTTTGACCGGCCTCGATTTTGCCCGGCTCGATAAACGGAGCGCCGGCATGGACCGCAATCTGGACGCCATCGATCAGTGGAAGGATCACCTGGTCGAATTGACGGCCAGCGTGCACCGCACCACGGAGATCTCTCTGCAGATTGAGCGAGCCGCCGAGATCGCCGGTACGGTAACCTTCGATGACGGCAGCCCGGCCATCGGAATGCACTTTCAGCTCTACCGGAAGAGCGGCAAGACCGGCCTTGCCGAGGTTGGCCTGCCTCTCTTCGATGGCTGGTCGACGCGCGCGGTGAGCGACAGTCACGGCCATTTCAAAGTGACGAATCTGCCTACAGGAGAGTTTGCCGTCTGCGCCCTGATGCCCTCCGACTCACAAGACACCGCCCCGCGAGTTTGCCTGGGCAACACCTTCCGCAAGCAGGACGCAGTCACCGTCAAAGTGCGGGCCGGAGAGACTGCCACCGGCGCTGACATCGTGATTCCTCTCTCCGGAATGCACAGCGTTGCGGGAATCGTCACTGCCCTGGCCGACGGGCACGCTCTTGGGATGGGGACGGTGCGCCTGCTTTGCGCCGACGACCGGGAGAAGGCGCGCGAAACTTCCATCTTCGACGATGGCAGTTTTACATTGCAGTATGTCCCGGAAGGCAAGTACATCCTGCAGGTGTCCGGCGCACAGGATGCGGAGCAGAAAGCCGCCGAGCCCGCGCCCGGCCAGGATAACTCTCAAGCCGCACCTGCAAAAGCCCCTGCTGGCATGTACGCAGACAAGGAGATTCCGCTTGTGGTTCTGAATGACGTGGACGATCTTCAGGTGTCGCTTGCCGCGGCAACGCCGGATAAACCTCAAAGCCAATAGGCGCTCCGAATCGGTGGCGCATAGGTCCAAGGCTGGCATGCAGAGTTAGCCGGCTGCCCGCGCAGCAACCGCCTTCCTGCTCTGGACGAATCGCTGTCGCATGGTCCACGCGGGCCGCGCCAGCAGCAGGACGCCCACAAGGATGGTCATGGTCAGCGGCGTCAGCACCCCCGGCTTCACCTGCCACCAATAGTGAATCACTCCGCACACAGCGGCCGCATAGACCAGCTTGTGCAGGCGGTTCCAGCGCTTGCCGCCCAGCTTGCGAATGGCCCAGTTGGTGGAGGTGGCCGCCAGCGGCAGCAGCAAGAGCCACGCGGCAACGCCGGCGGTGATGAAGCGCCGCTTGGCAATATCGGCGGCCATCGAATTCACATCGAAGCCCGCGTAAAGCGCGATATAGGTCAGAAGATGAAGCGACGCATAGAAGAAGGCGAATAACCCCAGCAGCCGCCTGAACTTGATGAGCCAGTTGAGGCGCGGCGACAGCCTCCGCAGCGGAGTGATCGCCAGTGAAATCGTCAGCAGCCTCAGCGTAGCGAGTCCGGTGGCGAAGGTAATCGTAGCCGTGGGGTCCGCGCCCAAGTTGTTGGCCGCTGCGCCCCAGGCGAGCTTGCCCAGCGGCCACAGGCAGGCCAGCCAGGTGAGAATCTTGAGCAGAATGAGGGTCGATCGTTTCATGGCTTTCCGGTGTGCAGGGGTTAGCGGAGTGGGCGAGTCAGCTCCGCTTCAGAAATACTTGCGCAGGTCCATGCCGTTATAGAGCGAGGCAACCTGATCGCCATAGCCGTTGAACAGGAGCGTCGTCCGGCGCTGTGCGTAAAACGGCTGGCCTATCCGCCGCTCCGTCTTCTGGCTCCAGCGGGGATGGTCCACGTTGGGATTGACGTTCGAGTAGAAGCCGTATTCGCTGGGGGCCTGGTCGTTCCATGTGGTGGGCGGCTGCTTGTCAAGGAAGCGCACGCCCACAATGGACTTGGCGGACTTGAAGCCGTACTTCCAGGGCACCACAATCCGCAGCGGCGCGCCATTCTGGTTGGGCAGCACCTCGCCATAGAGGCCGAAGGTCAGTAAAGTGAGGGTATTCATCGCTTCGTCCATGCGCAGCCCCTCGGAGTAGGGCCAGGAGATGGAGGTCTCGGAGCCCCACTTCC
>Ga0326728_10016148_pt1 | contig 15314 bp, 14 predicted proteins | sample MB3enrmetagenome_FD_207602 | JGI IMG/M metagenome (GOLD analysis project Ga0326728, IMG submission 207602) | Lab enriched peat soil microbial communities from McLean, Ithaca, NY, United States - MB31MN | ecosystem: Environmental > Terrestrial > Soil > Wetlands > Peat | place: USA: New York...
TTCCGCATCGCATTCTCAACATCCATCCCTCGCTGCTCCCCGCCTTTCCCGGCCTCGACGCGCAGCAGCAGGCCTTCGATTACGGCGTGAAGGTGACGGGCTGCACCGTGCATTTTGTCGACGACGATCTGGATCACGGCGCAATCATCCTGCAGCGTTCCATTCCCGTGCTCGAGAACGATGACGCGCACTCGCTCGCCGATCGCATTCTCGCCGAGGAGCACATTGCCTACACCGAAGCCATTGCCCGCGTGGCCGGCGGGGAGTACGAGGTCCGCGGGCGCCGGTATGTAAAGGCGGGGAACAGGGATTAGGGATCAGGGAACACGCCCTTCACTCTTTTCACTTCCATCACTTCTTCGCTCGTTCACTCCGTTCACTTCTTCACTCATTCGTTGCTTGTCAAGCCCCCTCGGTCCGCACATATTGCGTAACTTGATGATTCTTAAATGGTTTATGTTCGCGCCGACGTTTGCAGGTAATTGACGCAGAATCACTTACTCTTAAAGACAACCGAACAAACAGTGGAAGCTATAGCAAAACCAGGGTCGATGTGTCCCGAAGGCACGTTGTCCGAGTCGACGCGACCATCAGGGAGCGGCGACCTTGGCCGAATCTTCACAGGGCACAGTAACCCTGGTTTTGCCGAAAGCGCCGGGCGATGGGATGTACCCTCCCCCCTGCAGTTCCTGATTTCGCCTGCATTCTGTCTCTGTGGGCAGGCGATCTGGCAGAAACAGAGTCGAACCGCAGCCATGAGTGGCGTCGCGGCGCACGCCCGCGCGGGAAGCGAAAACTGCTTCGCGCGAGCGCGGGACCGCTGTTGTCTCGATTGGGTAGCTCTCCACCGGATGCCAGGACCGGAACCACGGCAACATCCGGATTTTGAGAGCTACCCCTGACCATGCGCACGGCCGGCGACGGGTGCAGCGCCGGCCTGCGCGGGAAAAGTGATCGGCGCAACGCACACAACCCCATGAAGCGCGCTCGCCGCGGCGAAGAGACGTGGCGCGAAGGAGTTTTGACCCATGAATGTTTTAACGAATATCTGGAATCATCCGAAGACGTCAGCGGCGGGGCTGCTGATCGCGGTGGTGAGCATTGCCGGAGTGCTGTCGCAGCAGGGCATCTCGCTGGGCAAAGCGGGAACGGGCACGGTGGTCTCGCTGGCCAGCGCGTTGGCCACGGCGCTGCTGGGATTGCTGGCAAAAGATCCTGAAGCAGCGAGTCAGCAAGTCGGCGGTTCAGCAAGTCAGCGTGCCGGCGTCTCGAGCACCAGCGCAAAGCTGGGCGCGTGGATATTGATCGCGCTGACCGTCAGCGCAACCTTGCCTACCACCGGATGCACCAAAAGCACCAGCGAACTACAGTCTGATGCAACGACGCTGGCCTCGGCATTGAACAATCTTGCTGCCGTTATCCAGACCTCCGACGCGACCGCCGCCAGCAACCTCAAGACAGCAGCGGCTGCGCTTACGGCAGCAGCGCAGAGCGGGACCACAGGGCCGGCTTGGGAACTGGCTCTTAATGCGGCGACGTCTGGGGCTGAAGTGGTGCTTTCGGCAATCCCTGTTACGGCTCCCTATGCAGCGCTCCTGTCCATTGCAGTTGCGGCAGCGGAAGCCATCATCGCAAATACGGTGGGTGGCCGGACCTCGGTAAAAGCGGTAGCGACAGGCAACAACGGCAACTTGCTCTGGTACATGCGTACCGGGCGCGGGCTCCTCAGGCACCGTTTTGGTCGTGGCCCTGCAGGTGACTTTAAAGCATCGTGGAATACTGAAGCGGCAGCCACTGGATTTGCCGGAGCGGCAGTCAAGTGATCTACGAAAACATCACCCCGCAGCGGCTCGCGGCCATTGAAGCCAAGGCGCAACACGAGCTTGGCATCTCCATCAGCAGCAATGAGGGAACGGCCACAAAGAACGGAATCACGATCAGTTGGGTATACGACCCTTCCGACCAAACCCTGACCGTGGGCGATACGCGCAAACCGTGGTACGTTCCCGAGAGCAAGATTGATGAAGAATTAACGGAACTAATCAATGCAACCGAGCCTCCACTGGAAACTCAATGATCGGTGGTCAGTGGCCGTTACAGTACCGATGAAATGAAGCGGGCCGCTTCGATTTCGAAGCGGCCCGCCGTCCGTCAGGGGCTAAAGCCTCTCAGTTTTCCTTCTCATTTCGGCGCGAGTGAACTCGCACCCTGATACAAAACATAGGCAGTGGAGTTTTCGGCGGACTACTCTATGTGCTCGAGTCCCTCGCTTCGCCCAGGATTAGTTTGACCGTCATCCGGCGCTGGCCGCGCACAACCGTCACGCTCACGGTGTCGCCTGCCTGGTGCTTCTCCATGATGGCGTTGATGTCCTGAGGATCTTCGACCTCCTGCCCGTCGATGGCGATGATGAGGTCGCCGCCCAGCATGATGGGCGTGTTGCCCACGTAGGCCTGCTCGTTGCCGCCGTGCAGACCGGCGCGCTCGGCCGCTCCGCCGGGAAGCACGCGCTGGATGAGCACGCCCGAGTCAGCCGCGAGTCCCATCTGCGAGGCCAGATCGGGCCCGATGGCAAACGAAACGATGCCCAGCGAGGGCCGCTTGACGCGCCCGTACTTCAGCAGATCCGCCAGCACGGCCTTGGCGGTATTGATGGGAATGGCGAAGCCGATGCCCGAGCTCTGGTCGGCGCCATTCGAGGCAATCATCGTATTGATGCCGATGACCTCGCCGCTCGAATTCAGCAGCGGCCCGCCGGAGTTGCCGGGATTGATGGCTGCATCGGTCTGAATGGCGTCTTCAATGGGCGCGCCGCCCTCGCCGCGAATGGGCCGGATGGCGCTGATGATGCCGCGCGTCATGGTGCCGGCCAGACCGAACGGATTGCCGATGGCGTAGACCTTCTGGCCCACGTTGAGCTGCGAGGAGTCGGCCAGCGTCACCGGCTGCAGGTTGGGCGCATCGATCTGCAGGAGCGCCAGGTCGTGCGTGCGATCGAAGCCGATGACGCGCGCCGCGAACTTGCGCTTGTCGCTCAGCTGCACTTCAATGCCGCGATTGGCGCCCGCCACCACGTGAAAATTGGTCAGAATGTGGCCGGCCTTGTCGAGAATGAATCCCGAGCCCTGCCCCTGCTGCGGAACGGTTCCATAAAAGAAGTCGAAGACCAGTGCCGTCGAGGTGATGTTGACCACCGAGGGCAGCACTCTCTTATAAACCGCAATGTTGTTCTCTTCTTCGGCGTCGTACTTCGGCGCGGCCTGGGCCTCGGTGAGCTCGAGCGGCGCGTTCGACCCGCCGCCGCCGAGCAGCGCAATGCGCCCCATGGAGTGCGTAGGCTGGAGATACGTAGTCACCAGCCAGAATCCGCCCAGCAAAAGCACGAGAATAAGGAGAATTCGGCTCAATTTCATGGTTCAATTCCCTGAAAAATCCTAAAAGAGTTACGGAGGCTGACGGGCAAAGTTCCCCGAACCATCTCATGGAGCAGCCCTTTGGACGATGCATGTTTGGACGGCAAGGGCCGATCCCCGGCCACCCCTGTCCGATTCAAGCCCCAGCCATCACTCTTATTGTAGTGACAGCTAGTGGCCGGATTTGTTGCTCTCGGCCATACTCGCCTGAAGCAGCCGCGGCCAAAGCGCCTCGACCTGGGCGCGCAGCGATTCAATATCGCCCGAATTATCAAGCACATAATCTGCCAGTGCCGCTTTCTCGGCGTCGGGAACCTGGTGCGCCAGCCGGTTGCGCGCGTCGGCCTCGATCGCATCAATGCTGGCCCCACCGCCGCCACCTGATGCTTGGATGCGCGCGGCGTAGCGGCGGATTTTGAATTCGTCGGGCGCCGTGACGACGATGATGCGATCGATGCGCCGCCGCCAGTCGGCTAAAACGCTGTCTTTTTCGCCGCGGGCCCGGGCGTCGCGCACCACCTCAAAAATGAGCGCCGATTCAATGACGGCGACGGCCGATGGATCGCGCGCGAAAACCTCATCCATCCATCGCGCCTGGGCCGCGATCACGGGCGGATGCACGATGGCGTTCAGTTCCTGCAGGCGGCCGTGGCGAAATGCGAGATCGGCGAGGCGCGCGCGGTTCAGCCGGCCATCGAGGCCAACGACCTCGGGACCGAAGCGTTCGACGATTGCGGCAAAAACCGGCTGGCCGGGCTCCATGAGCGTGCGCCCGAGAGCGTCGGCTTCGATAACCTGGGCGCCCAGTTCGCGCAGCATGGCGGCCACAGTCGATTTACCGCTGCCCAGCCCGCCCGTGAGTCCGACGCGCAACACGCTACAACCCCCGCCGCGGCAATTCTCGTCTCATGCGGGCGGCGCGCACGGTGTTCGACATCAACATGGCAATCGTCAGCAAGCCCACGCCGCCGGGCACAGGCGTGTAGGTGCCGGCTATCTCGAAGGCCTTGGGATGAATGTCTCCGACAATGGTCGAGCCGCGTTTGGCAAAGGCGGCTTCGCGCTTTGCATCGCCCTTGAAGAAGCGGTCGAAATCCTCACGCGTCGTCAGGCGGTTGATGCCGACGTCGATCAGCGTGGCGCCGGGAGTGACCATCTCCGGCGTGATGAAGCCCGGCCGCCCGATGGCAGCAACCAGAATGTCGGCCTGGCGCGTAACCTCTCCGAGGTTCCGGGTTTTGGAGTGACAAATCGTCACGGTTGCATTTTCGTGAAGCAGCAGGATCGCCACCGGCTTGCCCACAATGTCGCTACGGCCCACCACCACCGCGTGCTGTCCGGCGATAGAAATGTTGCTACGCTTGAGAATCTCGATCACGCCGGCGGGCGTGCAGGGCGCAAGCGCCGGGCGACCGGCAAGCAGTCGTCCCGCGTTCACGGGATGAAAGCCGTCGACATCCTTCGCCGGATCGATTGCATCCAGCAGCCTTTTGGAGTCGACCTGAGGCGGTAGCGGCAACTGGATGAGAATGCCGTCGATGTCGTCGCGCGCATTGAGCGTAGCAACCAGATCGAGCATGGCCTCCGTGCTCACATCGGCGGCCGGCGTGATCAGGTCGCTGTAGATACCGAGTTCGGCGCAAGCCTGCACCTTGTTGCGGACGTAGATCTCCGAAGCCGCCACGTGGCCCACCAGCACCGCCGCGAGGCCCGGTCTGACGCCGTGTGCGGCCAGCCGCCCGACCTCCTCGGCCACTTCCTGCTTGATGGCGGCGGCAAGCGCCGCGCCGTCGAGAATTCTTGCCATCCTGCCTCCAGATTCATCGTATCGCTTCGGGTTCACCGAAGCGGCAAGTCTCTGACCGCTTGACTTCGCACGATTCTGGGGTACCCCAGGTCTCGATTTTGAGACTTGGGATACCGAGATGCCCGGACACGGAATCTATACGGTCAGGTGCTCACCATAAGGCGGCTCGGCATGGGCAACCCAATGTTGCTTTTGGCCGTCACGGCCGCTCATTGAACGGCGATTTCGTCAGACCTGTTCATTCCAAAGAACCTGCGACCGCACGTTGGCAAACTCCGCGTGCATCTTGTCACATCGGATTGTGAGCTATCTCACATACAGTCCCGCGTCCGATGCCTAATCTCAGAGCAGTCGGGAGTGTGCTAGATCACATCGCTGATCACAAAGCTCCCTCCCGGCGATGGCTGTACGGAGACAGCGCTTCATGAGCGGTCTGAAGGATGCAGGACATCTTTTTCGGTTTGCGGGGCTCTTTGTGGTCGCGTTCCTGGTGTTTCTGGTGGTGCGCGGCTACGTGGTTCCGAAGACCTTCGGGCAATATGGGCACTATCGCGGGGCGGCGATCGGCGAGATTGCCGCGCACCCGGTGAAGTTCGCCGGGCACCAGACCTGTGAGAGCTGCCACTCGGACATTGCCGATACCAAAACCAAGGGCGCGCATGCGCATGTGAACTGCGAGGCTTGCCACGGTGCACTCTATCAGCGTCTGCCTGCGCCGCCGCAGCCCAAGGGGAACCTCTACGAGCGCTTCGTGGCCCTGATCGTTCCCCCGGCTCCCCCCGATGCTCCTACCCTCCTCCACGCGGACGATCCCATGTCGGTGACCCCGGTCAAGCCGGACACATTGGTGCTGTGCGCGCGCTGCCACACGGCCAGTGCGGCAAAACCCAAGGACTTTCCCCAGGTGGATCCGGCGGACCACATGGGCGGAGTTCCCTGTCAAACCTGCCATAACCCCCACAGCCCGGCGATCGGATCCGATGCAGGCGCGGGCGCGAGCCCAACCCCGGGAGGTGCGAAATGAACATCAGCCGGCGTCATCTGCTCATTCTTTTGCCGGCCGCGGCCGTGGCCTGGAAATATGTGGAGGCCGGTACGCCCGAGGCCTCGCCCAACTACCAGATGAGCGAGCACTGGTGGGGCATGCTCATCCAGATTCCCAAGTGCATCGGCTGCGGCAATTGCGTCCGCGCCTGCGCTACGGAGAATGACGTGCCCGACAACTACTTCCGCACCTGGGTGGAGCGCTACAACGTCACGGACACGAACATGACCACGCCCGTGGTGATCTCGCCCGACGGCGGCAAGGAAGGTTTTCCGGTAGCCCAGGAGGACGCAGGCAAGTATTTCTTCGTCCCCAAGATGTGCAATCACTGCGCCGACTCGCCCTGCACGCAGGTATGCCCGGTGGGCGCGACGTTCATCAGCCCAGACGGCGTGGTGCTGATCGACCAGACCTACTGCCTGGGCTGCGCCTATTGCGTGCAGGCCTGCCCGTACGGTTGCCGCTACATTCATCCCCAAAAGAAAGTCGCCGACAAGTGCACGCTGTGCTACCACCGCATCACCAAGGGGCTCACCACCGCGTGTTGCGAGGCCTGCCCCACGGGAGCACGGCAATTGGCCGATTTGAAAAATCCGAACGATCCGATTCACGAGTTCCTGAAAACGCATCCCGTCGAGGTGTTGAAGCCGCAGATGGCTACCGGCGCGAAGGCGTACTACTACGGGCTCGATGGGTCGGTGCGATAAGAAAGGCAGCTTCTAGCTCCTAGCCTCTAGCTTCTAGCTGCATGTCGCAGACTGAAGCCAAAGCGGCCAGGACCAGCAAGACGAGCTAGGAGCTAGAAGCTAGTAGCTAGGAGCTGTACTTATGAACGGCGTTGTAGGCTTCATGTATCCGAACGAATATGCTCTGCAGTGGAGCATATTGATCGTTTTGTACCCGTTCATCACGGGATTGGTGGCGGGCGCATTCATTCTGGCGTCGCTGGAGCGCGTGTTTCGCGTGGAAGCAGTGAAGCCGACCTACCGGCTGGCCCTGCTCACGGCGCTGGCTTTTCTGCTCGACGCGCCGCTGCCGCTCCAGTTGCACCTGGGCCACCCCGAGCGCTCGCCGGAGATGTACTTCACGCCCCACGCCACGTCGGCCATGGCCATGTTCGGCTACGTCTACCTCTGGTACCTGATGGCGGTGCTGGTCTTCGAGATCTGGCTCGACTACCGCCGCGACATCGTGATTCTCTCGCAGCAATCGAAAGGTGTGCTGCGCGTGATCTACAAGATCATGACGCTGGGTTCGAGCAACATCAGTGAACGCTCGCTGCGCATCGATGACAAGGTGGGCTGGATCGTCACCCTCATCGGTATTCCCTCGGCGTTCCTGCTGCACGGCTACGTGGGCTTCATCTTCGGATCCATCAAGGCCAATCCCTGGTGGTCCTCGCCGCTCATGCCCGTGGTGTTCATCTTCTCGGCCATGGTGTCGGGAGTCGCCTTGGTCATGCTGCTCTACATGGCCACCACTAAGCTGCGCCACAAGAAAATCGACATGCGCTGTGTCGACACCATCGCGATGTACATGTTCTACATCTTCATCATCGACTTCAGCCTGGAGATGCTCGACCTGGTGCACCGCATTTACGAGGCCGACGAATCCTTCCGCAGTCTCGACTTCATGGTGCACACGCGGCTCTACATTCCTCACATCGTGATCCAGATCTGCCTCGGCACAGTCACGCCGCTTGTGCTGCTCTTTCTCACCCAGGTGGTGCACTTCCGCGAAGCGGTGCGCAAGCGCCTTTATGTTCTCTCGGGATGCCTGGCGCTGATCGGCATCTTTGCCATGCGCTGGAACGTGGTGATCGGCGGGCAGCTCTTCTCCAAGAGCTTTCTCGGCTATACCACCTACAAGATGGAGATGGTTTCGCGCGAAGGCCTGCTGGTCGCCGTGGGGTTGACCATCTTGCCCATGCTCTTCCTGTGGGCGCTGGTCAAGCTGCTGCCTCCGTGGCCCGAGAAAAGTCTGCACCAGGCCGCGGCGGGCGATTGACAGACGCACCGCGCGGCTCAGAACCGGTGAGGAACGATGAACGATCTTCCCGACGAAATCGAGCGACTTAGAAATCGCCTGGAAGCGCTGGAGCAGCGTGTCGATGCCCTTGAGCATCCGGTCGCTGCTGATTGGCCGCATCCCTTCGCGGAAGTTGAATCGGCGCTCGCCGCCGCGTCCGCGGCCGTAGAACCTCCTGCGCAGCCGGGGAATCTCTTCCCGGTGCTGGGCATAGCTCTGCTGGGCATTGCCGGCGCGTATGTGTTGCGTGCCGTCGAGGAGACCAGCGCTCTTCCGCGTCTGATCGTCGCCGCTGCCGGCATCGCGTATGCATTCCTCTGGCTGGTTTTGGCGGCGCGTGTGCGCGGCGGGCCGCGCTTCACCAGTTCCATTTATGCCGGCACATCCGCGCTCATCCTCGCGCCCATGCTTTGGGAGCTGACCCTGCGCTTCAACGTGTTGCCCGCCGCTGCCGCCGCGGTAGTGGTCTGCAGCTTTGCCCTTACGGCCATCGCTCTGGCCGTCTTTTCGCCGCGCGATCTCAAGCCGGTCGTGCGCGTGGCGAGCGCAGCAGCAGCCGCGCTGGCGCTGGCGCTGGCCATCGCTTCGCACATTCTTCTGCCCTTCGTGGTGGTGCTGCTGATTCTCGGCGCGGTTTTCGAGTTTGTGCCGTGGTGCGATCGCGTGCCTGAGGCGGGTGCGCTGATCGCGCTCGCCGCCGACGCGGTCATCTGGATTCTCATCTACGTCTATTTCGCCTTACAGACCGGGCACGAGGGTTACCCGGCGCTGAGCCGCGGCGCACTGCTCGCTCCCGGCATCGCCGTGTTTGCCCTGTATGCGGCGAGTGTGGGTGTCAAAACGATTCTTTACGCGCGGCCCATCGCAGTTTTCGCGGTCATTCAGGCCGTCCTTGCATTTCTGCTCGCTTCAGTCAGCCTGGCGGACTTCGGTCAGCCGGCCGGATTGGCAATTCTAGGCGTGGCATGCCTGGTTCTTTCCCCCGTGTGTTACGCCTTGGTCTTCACAGTCTTCGCGAGCGCACCCAATTCGCGCAACACAGCCGTATTTGCCGCATGGGCCGCGGCGTTGCTCCTCGCCGGCAGTTTCCTGTGTCTGCCGCAGTGGATTCTGGTCCCGCTGCTGGGCGCGGCTGCGCTGGCCGCAGTGGTTTTGAGCAGGCGGGAGCGTTGGGCGGTCTTTGAGTTCTACGGAATGGTGTTTTTGCTGGCCGCTGCGGCGGCTTCGGGGCTGCTCAGTTTTCTGGCGATTGCCCTCGTTGGTACGCCGAGCGGCGCGCCGGCCGTGGGCGTGTGGCTGATCGCGGTGTGCGCGGTGCTTTGCTATGCGCTCGTTCAGCAGCGCGAAGCCGAACGATGGATTCCACAGGCGCTGCGTCTCGGCTATGCCGCCCTGGCAGCTGGCGCCATAACAGCATTGCTCGTCGACGGGCTCATTGCGCTCGTCGCGCTGCGCGTAATGCCCGCCGCGCATCACCTGGCATTGATCCGTACCGTAACCCTGTGCGCGGCGGCGCTGGTGCTGGTCTCTGGCGGCGCACACCGGCAGCGCCGGGAGCTGACGCGGCTGGGCTACGCGGCGCTCGCCCTGGTCGCGATCAAGCTGGTTACCGAAGACCTGCGCCACGGCCACCTGGCCTACATTGCCGCTTCCATCTTTCTGCTTGCATTCACGCTCATCGCCGCGCCGCGCGTGGCGCGTGCGCGGCAGAAGGCGTGACACCACTCAACGATCGACATTCTGGTAGTAGACATCGGGACGGAAGTTCTGCGGCTCGTAGATCGGATGCGGGTTGATTACGGGCGGGTCATTCGGTTCCGGATTCACTGGATGCGGGCGAATCGGGTGCGGCCTGGGAACGCGGCGAGCCTCTTCAATCAGCTTCATCTTGCTGATGTGCACGTCGTATCCGGTTCCGGGCAGCAGCGATTCCAGCACAAAGGTCTCCGCGTTCCCGCTCTTAAGCTCGCGATAGCGATAAATGCCCACTTCGCCCTCGCTGTTTTCCGTTCCGCCTGAAGGCATGTCGAGGAAGCGCTGCGCATCGGCCACGCTGGGTGCCGCATGATTCTCGCCCTCGGTCAGGCTCTCCGCCGCGTAGGAGCGAACCAGCTTGGTCCAGTAGCGCGCCAGCAGATCGGTCGAAGCAAAGAGGTCGGCCCACACGATCTCGCCGCGTACCGCCACCACCACGCCCACAGCGTGCTCGTCGCGCAACTTCGCCAGCACCTCTTCGCGCGCCTTCATCACCGGCGCAGCCGCGTCATCCACCTTCTGGCGAATGGCCGGATTCTCCATCATTTTGGCGTAGCTCGTAGTGCCAAGCACCATGGGCGGCTCAGCCTCGTACATGGGTCCGCCGCTGCCGGATGAAACTGGCGGAGCCGCAGCCGCTTCCATCTTCGACATCGTGCCATGCACCGAGTCCCACACCTGCTGCTGGTCCTGGTCGACCATGGCGCGCTCGCGCACCGTGGGCTGAACCATAAAGCTGTTTGCCACCGACTTGTCTGACGCGCCGAAGACCGGTGAGCTTTCGGTCCAGCGCCCGGGCTCAATGCAGAAAACCGAGAGATCGATAGGGTCCGCATCGGCGGGAACGATACGATCCTTGGCCACAATGCGATCCTGCTTGCCGCCTGTCACCACTTCGCCCGCCAGCAACAGCAACGGCCGCTTGGAGTGGTTGACCAGCACCAGCGTGTTTACCTCGTCGCCGCGATAGGAGTCTTGCGGTTCCGCGGTGCCCCGCGGACGTACCAGTCCACGCGCGCGTCCGGCCTCGGTCACTTCTACCTCGCCGCTCTTCAGGCCCTCGTCGAGGGTGATGAACGGCGTTTCCATGGTGGATTTTCCATCGGCCCGCACCACCGGGAACAAGAGCAGGTTGCCGCTCTCGATCGGAGCCAGCACGCGGTAGGGGCCGTTCACGCCTTCCCCCGGCCCGCCGGCGGCCTTCACGCCACTGCCGTGCTCCCATGCCGCCAGCGCGAAGATCAACGCGGTCGCCAGTCCCCATCTGCCCAGGTTTTTCATCGCTCTCCTCCACTGCCCCTGATTCCCCAGGGCGTCTTCAACCGTCGAACGGTCAGCAGGCAGCTTCTTGCAATGTTTTTCTGGGACCTTGTTTTTGGGGTATCGTGAGGCGTGGGAATGGCGCCAACTGAATCTGTAGCCAGTGCAGCGGAGCCTGGGATCCCGAACGGGACCGGCGCGCCTGATTGCGTCCCCGATCGCAGCCTCGACCGCGCCCTGGCCACCGAGCTTTGGCGCAGTTGCGATGCGGCCGGTTGGGGCCTGACCCGCGACGAGTTCGACCAGATCCTCCTCGATGCAGCAACGGCGCAGAACTTTGGGCTACCTGAAGCCGCACTAGCAACACCGAAGCAACAAAGAACCTTCTTCCACGGCATGTGCGTGGCCGATCTCGCGCTCGCGCGCGCCTGCGCCCGCGGGAACGAGCGCGCATGGGAGTACTTCATCGCCGTCTACCGGCAGCCGCTCACGCGAGCGGCCATCGCTATCAGCGGCAGCGAAACCCTGGGCCGCGATCTGGCCGAGCAACTCTACGCCGAGCTTTACGGATTGAACGTGCGCGAGGGTCAGCGGCGTTGCCCGCTGCTTTCCTACCGCGGCCGCGGCTCGCTGCTGGGCTGGCTGCGCACCACGCTGGCCCAGCGCCACGTGGATCACTATCGCCGCACGCGCCGTGAGGAACCCATCGAAGAATTTGACGCGCCGGCGCCCGACCCTCCGCCGCAGACGCTGCCCCGCGAGCTTTCGCTGCTGGAGCGGGCGATCGAACAGACCGTGGGCGGCCGTCAAGCCGAAGAGCGCTATCTACTCGCAGCGTATTATCTTGACGGGCAGACTTTGCTTGAGATGGCGCGCGTGCTCGGCGTGCATGAGGCGACGGTGAGCCGCAGGCTGCACCGCGCGGAGAAAGAAATTCGCAAGCAGATCTTGAAACATTTGCAGCGTAGCGGCATGAGCCGGCCCGCCGCCGAGGAGGCGCTGGGCGCGGATCCGCGCGATCTGGAGGTGAACCTGAAAAAACTGTTGCAAAATTCGCAATCAGAAGCGTTCCAGGAACAGGCGGCGTCATGACTGCGACCAGCCAACACGGATTCCATCCCGATGCCGAGAGCCTGAGCGCATTCTCCGAGCAGGCGCTTGGCGAGCGGGAGCGCGCCGACGTGCTTGCGCATCTTGCCGTCTGCGGACGTTGCCGCCAGGTGGTGGCACTGGCGCGAGGCGCGGCCGACACGGACGTTGCGGCAGCAACCGCGCCGCCACGCAAGACTGTCGAACCAACTGCCTGGTGGAAACAGTGGCGCTTTGTCTGGGTTCCGGCTGCAGTCGCAGTTGCCTTTGCCGTGACCACGATCTCCGTCCTCATCGAGCACGCGGACCGGCATGGACCAGACGTCAAGATTGCAGAACAAAATCCCACCCCGAGCACAGCGCCGCCGGCAACGTCTTCGCCAACGGAGCAGCCAGAAGCCGTTCCGCCCACAGCCGCCATTCCCGCGCCTCCGCCGGCACACGCCGCGAAGCACGCGCCTCCCGCCACGCCCGAGCCAATGCCCGCACCGGCGCCGCCTGCAGTCGCTGCGCAAATGCCGCCAGAGCCTGGAGCCCCTGAGACCCGAGCCATCGATCAAGCGGAGGTCACGCGCGAAGCGCAGCCGCTTTCTCACGCCGAAGCGCAGCAAGCGCCCCCCGGGTTGCCGGCTGGGACCATGGGATCTTCCTACACGCAGCCGGCTGCTGCCGCGTGGGAGACGGAGCAAAAGCAAGCCGAGCAGCAACGCCAGGCCGATGTGGATACGTCGCATATGCGCGTGCTTAAGCACAAGGCCGCGCCCGCCGCGGCACATGGCGCCAACCAGCCCGCTCCGGCGGGCGCCACACAAACCGACACGGTCGCGTCTGCGCCGCCGCTCCAAACGCAGCCAGTCACGTTCGCGGAACCCGCTCCCGCATCGGCAAGCAATTCCTTATGGGAAGTCACCGGCCCCGTGAAGCCGACGCCGCTGCCCAGCGGACTGGCAGCCGTCTCCATCGCGTCTGGCGGGCATTTCCTGCTGGCCATCGATAAGGCGGGCGCATTGTTTTTGAGCAAGGATCGAGGCGCCACGTGGGAGCGCGTCGCCACGCAGTGGACGGGGCGCGCCGTCGCTGTGCGGCGACAAGCCCATGTCCATGGCGCCTTATATGCTGCTCCGGCCGCTCCAACCGGAACCACGGGAGGCTCCTCTCCCGATGCCGGCCTCGCACCTTTACCCACCGAATTCTTTGAACTTTCAAATGACAAAAATCAGACGTGGGTGAGTACCGATGGTCGAACCTGGACCGCAAATTAAGTTACTGCGCCCCCCATCTCACCTCGTTCGCGATTCCCGCCTCTAGAAATCCCTTCCCGCTGCCGAAGAACCAGTTGTCGGAACGTGCGCGACCGGCGCTTTAGGCGATCCCGCGCATCAAAAGCGAAAGCAGTCTCCGCGCCTGTCGAATGTTGCGCGAACCCAGGGGAGGTGCTGCGGTGGGAATCGATGAGGGACGTGGGCAAGCGGCCACGATGCCTTGGGCGCATCTGCGGCTTCCGCCTTTCCCGCAGGTGGCCGTCAGGGTTCTGCAACTGGCCAGTAATGAGAACGTGCAGCTGCATCAGTTGTGCGATCTCATCTCCTCCGATCCGGCATTCGCCAGCGAAGTGCTCACCGTCGCCAATTCCCTGCTCTACGCGCCGCGTTATCCCTCCACCAGCATTCTGCAGGCCGTGGCCGTGCTGGGCGCCAACACACTGCAAGGCATGTGTGTCACGGTCGGCGTGCGCGCCTATCTCGGCAAGACCATGAGTCACCCCGCGATGCGCAATCTCTGGCGGCACAATCTGGCGTGCGCCATCGTCGCGCAGCGGCTGGCGGCGGTGGGCTTCATTGACAAAGACACGGCCTTTACCGCCGGCATTCTCCACGACGTGGGGCGCATGGGCCTGGCGCTGATCCAGCCCGCAGCCTATGCCGCGCTGCTCGAAAAGCATCAGGGAGCCTCGGCAAGCCTGCTCGAAGCCGAGCGCGTGCTCTTCGGTTGGGATCATTGCGAAACCGGGCGCCAGTTGATCGGCGATTGGAAGCTTCCGGAAGAATTCGAATCCGTGGTCGCCCAGCATCATGAGCCGCGGCGCAAAGACGGCGCGTGGGATGTATCGGAATTGGTAAAAGTGAGCTGCGCCATGGCCTCCACCATCGGCTTCGCCGCGTTTCCCGGCTGCGCAACAACGCCGTTCAGCAATCTGCTGGAGGCGCTCCCCGCGCGCGAACGCAGGCTCTTCCACGGCGATGCGGAGACGCTGAAAAAGGAAGTGGCGGAGAACATTCACGCCATCGAGTCGGTGTAACGGCAAAAATCTGGGGTGCCCCATCCTAAACGCACTTCTTGCGTTTAGGGTGGGACAGCGGAGGTTTCACCGCCACGGCAACCGCGGAAATGCTCCAACTTCGCTACGTGCGCATCAGCTTGCGCTGCAACTGCTCCAGCGTCTGGCCCTTGGTCTCGGGGAAGAACAACGCGACCACGATCAACTGCACCACCGTAGCCGCGGCAAAGAACACGAACGGTGTGCCCGCGCTGAAATGGTGCGCCAGAATCGGAAACGTAAAGAGAATTGTAGTGTTGATGGCGGAAAGGCTGGCGTTGCCCACGCCCTGGCCCTTGGAGCGCACCGCATTGGGAAACACCTCGCCAATGTAGACAAACACGACCAGCCCCTGCGACAACGCAAAGAAGGCAATGAATGTCACAAGCAGTGGCAGGAGTGCTGCTTGATGGCTGTGAGTATTGAGGGTCCAAGCCACGCCGGAGAGGCAGAGCGCGGTTCCGATGGCGCCTACGATGAGCAGGCTCTTGCGACGCTAGCTGAGACTGCTGCTATAAGCCAACGTGCAAAATCCCAGAATGAGCAGTGCAATGGCAGCGATCATTCTCTTCACCGATTTCGAGCCTGCACCTTTCCACT
>Ga0326728_10016152_pt1 | contig 15310 bp, 11 predicted proteins | sample MB3enrmetagenome_FD_207602 | JGI IMG/M metagenome (GOLD analysis project Ga0326728, IMG submission 207602) | Lab enriched peat soil microbial communities from McLean, Ithaca, NY, United States - MB31MN | ecosystem: Environmental > Terrestrial > Soil > Wetlands > Peat | place: USA: New York...
CCATCGATTACACGCTTCCGGTGGCGAGCGCGCAGGTGAAGACCTGCGTGCTGCTGGCGGGCCTCTATGCCGAGGGCGCTACGTCGGTGACGGAGCCGGCGCGGTCGCGCGATCACACCGAAATCGCGCTTAGAGAATTCGGCGCGGACGTCACCGTGGAGCGCCGGAAGATCACAGTGGCGGGGCGGCCCAAGCTGACGGGGCGCGAGCTGGTGGCGCCCTCGGACCTGTCCTCGGCGGCCTTCTTCATTGTGGCGGCGCTGCTCGTACCGGGGTCGAAGCTGGCCATCCGCGGGGTGGGGCTGAATCCCACGCGCTCGGCGCTGCTCGATTTTCTCACGGGGATGGGCGCGCGGATCCGCATCCCCGATCTCGAAAGCCGCAACGGCGAGCTGGTGGGCGACATGCTGGTGGAGCATTCCGAATTGCGCGGCGGCGCCATCGAGGGCGGTCTCACGGCGGCGCTCATCGATGAGATTCCGGTGCTGGCGGTGCTGGGCGCGGCGACGGAGGAAGGACTCACGGTGAGAGACGCCTCCGAGCTGCGCGTGAAGGAAACCGATCGCATACGCACGGTGATCGAGAACCTGCGCCGCATGGGCGTCCAGGCCGAGGAATTGCCGGACGGCATGGTCGTCCCCGGCCGTCAGAAGTTCCACGCCGCCGACATCGATTCCTTCGGCGATCACCGCATTGCCATGGCCTTTGCAGTGGCGGCGCTGAGCGGCGACGGCGACTCGGTCATCCACGGAGCGGAAGCGGCATCGGTTTCGTTCCCCGAGTTCTGGGAAACGCTGTCACGCTGCGCGCAGCGCGGCGATTAGCGCGTCGAGCGCGATGGTCTTCTGTATGTTGCGGCGGATGAGCTGCGCGATTTCATCCACCTGCGCGACGGCCTTGCGGATCCACGGAAATGGCAGCTTGCCGGCGAGCGCTTGGAGGTCGCCGCGGATATCCTGGTTGCGGATTTCGCCGCCGCTCTCGCGCAGAATCAATAGGTCGCGCAACAGCTCGTAGAGCGCCTTGAGATACAGATCGAGCTTCTCGCTCTTGCTGCGGCCGATGGCCTCGGAAACCGGAACCCACGAGCCGAACGGCGCCAGGTTGGCGGCCACTTTCACCAGCGCCAGCATGGCGGCGCGGCGCTTGTCATGGGCCTCCAGATCGAGCGAAACGGCGAGGCCGGGGCTGCCGGCGGCCAGCGCCACGCGGCGCTCGGGCTGGTCCAACTGGCGCGCGGCGGCGAACTGCTCCATCTGGTCGCGCGAGAGCGGCGCGAAGTGGAACGGCACAGCGCGCGAGCGGATGGTGGGCAGCAGGTCGTAGGCGTTTTCGGCGGTCATGATAAGGACCAGGTGCGGAGGCGGCTCCTCCAGCGTCTTGAGCAGGGAATTGGCGGCCTGATCGTTGGCGCGGTCCACGCGATCGATCAGGAACACGCGCCGGCTGCCCTTGTGCGGCAGGTACTGGGCGCGGTCTTTGAGCAGGCGGGTCTGCTGGATGGAGATCTGGCGCAGCGGCCCGTCGGGCGCGAAGGTGACGAAATCGGGGTGCGTGGAAAACAGCAGCGGGTCCTCGTTGCGCTTGTCGGCGGGCCACTTCTCGCGCGCGGCGAGGGTCTCGAGGTTGTGCGGCAAGCTCAAGTCGTCCTGCTCGATCTGCTCGGGGTGGCCCAGCAGGCGCGCGCCCAGGCGGCGGGCCAGCGTGGCCTTCCCCACGCCCTCGGGGCCGGAGAAAAGCAGGGTCTGGGCGAGGCGCTCGTGCGCCATCATCTGCTCCAGCGCGCGCGTGACGTGCGGGTTGCCCCAGAAGTTGTCAAACATATGCGCTGACGATGCTCCAGACCTGGCGCTCGATGGCGTCGGCATCGGCGCGCCCGTCGACCACCTTGACGCGCTCCGGCTCGCGCGCAGCCAGCGCGTGGTAGGCCTCGTAAACCTTGCGGTGGAATTCGATGGATTGGTCGTCCATGCGGGTTTCGCAGTGCGGTTGCGCCAGGTTACGGGCGCGGGCGCGCGCCAGGCTGGTTTCAGCATCGATGTCCACCAGCAGGGTGAGATCGGGCTTGAGGCCGCGGCAGGCGATACGTTCGAGCGCCACGATGGTTTCCTCGCCGAGGTTGCGGCCGCAGCCCTGGTAAACCAGCGAGGAATCCGTGAAACGGTCGGAGAGCACCACCTCGCCGCGGTCCAGCGCGGAGGCGATCCACTCATCCACATTCTGCGACCGCGAGGCGAAATAGAGCAGCACTTCGGTGGTGGGGCTGAGTTCCTGGTTGGCGGCATCCAGCAGGATGCGGCGGATCTTCATGCCGATGGGCGTGCCGCCGGGCTCGGCGGTTTCGAGCACCTTCCGCCCCAAGCCGCGCAGGCGGGCGGCCAGGCGGTGCATCTGGGTGGTCTTGCCGGAACCATCCATGCCCTCGAAGGTGATGAACAGGCCGCGGGTTGCCATGGGAACCTTCCATTGTAACTATCGGAACAATTCTACCGGGCAGCCCAGATCGCCGATGGCGCTGCGTGCGGTACTGGCGGCCATAGATTCCTGACCCCTTTGACGGTACAACAGCGCCACGTTGCGGGAGGCCGCGCAGAGCTGGCTGTGCACCAGGGGACAATCCAGATTCAGGCTCAACGAACCGCCCACATTCCGAACGGCGCAACTCTGCGGTTCCGTCCGCTGGTACAGGGCCACCAGTTCGGAGGCGAATTGCGTGTGATTCGGATCTACGCCGAGGCCTTCGATCAGCGTAATGGCGGCCTGTTGTGGGTCGCCCATGTCGCGGTAGGCGGCCGACATCTCCTCGAAGAACTCCGGGTCCGGCTGGAGTGTACGGCCGAACTCGAGCGCTTCCAGAGCCTTGCGCGGTTCCGAGACGCGCAGATACGTGCGGCCCAACTCCAGGTACAAGGGAGCCCAACCGTATCCGGCAATTCTCTTGCCGAGCGCCGCATTCTCACGGCGGATTTCCTGGCCGTGGATGGTGTCGATTATTTCTCCGCGCAACAACGTTTCGAGCGATTTCCGATACCAGTAGTCGCCCTGCGGCGTGGCCAGCGTGTCGCCCTTGATGCGATAGCACCGGCCGGCGTTGGCATATACCGAGGAGGTGTTTCGTTGGTCGGGGAGGGAGTCGAGAATTGCCAGGGACCGGCCGGCTTCGCTGACAGCATTGTCCAACCCCGCCCCTTTGGCGGCGCTCAGAATAGACGCCAAGGCAATGTGTGTCTTATAACTGAGGGGACAGACCTTGACGGCACTGGTCCAAAGGCTATTATTGTCGAACCAGTCTAAGTTGCGAGTGTAAGTGCGGGCGGCGAACGCCACGCAAACGATGGCCAGAGCCGCCGGCGCGACGGTGGGAAAACGCTTGCAAACGGCACAGATGGCCACCACCAGACATCCGGCGAATCCGATTGAGGGCAAGTACAGGAAGCGCTCCGCCATGATGGTGCCGATAAGGATCACCATGTTAGAAGTGGGCGCCAAAGCGGCAAAGAAGAACGCAATAAAGAAGAAGACCGGTTTGCCCCGGCGGTAACAGGCAAGCGCGATGCCTGCGAGAGCCACGCACGCCGCCAGCGCGGCCAGCGCCTTCCAATCCACCCAGGTGAACAGCGGGATCTGGTTATAGGAGTAGTCGCAGGAAAGACGGCTGGGCCATAGCAACAGCCAGAGGTACTTTCCGATGACCTTGACCGCGGTGAGCCGGGCGGCCCAGAAGCCGGCGCCCGTCAGGGGGTTATCGCCGAATGAAACCGGCACAAATGGCAGCGTGGCGAAAACCCGATCGCGGACGTAGAAGAAGACCGGAAACGGCACCGCCAGCGCCAGGTATCCGGAGGCGCGGGCGCGCCAGGTCTGCGGGAATGCGAGATCGTAAATCACCATGGCGGCCAGCACCACCACGGCGCTCTCTTTCGAGAGCAGCCCGACCATGGTAGCCAGCGCCAGACCGCACAGCCACGCGAGTTTGCGCCAGCCCGACGCAGCCCCGCCCTGGACGTGGCACAACAGACCCGCGAGCACGCCGAATGCGGCCAGCAGATCGGCGCGGCCCACGATATTGGTGACGGATTCGGTGAGGATCGGATGCACAGCCCAGACCGCGGCCAGCGCAAAGGCCAGGCGCTCTTTCAGCTTGTTCTCCTGGAACAGCAGCAGGCCCAGCAGGTAGACCAGCGTGATGTTGACGGCATGCAGCGCGAAATTGACCCAATGATAGCCGGCCGGATGGGAGCCGTTGCCGAAAATGGCGTAGTTCAAAAGGTAAGAGAATGTGGTCAGCGGGCGGTAAAGCCCAGTGGTCATCTGATGGTTCCAATACTCCCCCGTCAGGATGAGGTGGAAATTCTCCGTTGTCGCGGCCCGGATTCGGGAATCTTCCAGAATTATTCCAGCATTGTCAAGCACAAAGCCGGTCCGGAAAGAATTGGAATAGGCGAGGAGTGCGAACGCCCACAGCGCCAGTATGAGAAGCGCGCGGCGCCGCCAGACTTCGCGGCTAACGCGGGAGCTGGGGCTCTCGACGGCGGCTCTTGCTGGCGTGACGCGAGGTCTTTCTTTTTGTCGGCTGGTTTTCATCGGCGATCATGACCATCTTAAAACGATGCTAAATTCAAGAATTAAGTGGGAACCAAACGGCAGCCGGGAAAGAAACGAAAGAGCCATCGAGACTCGCAGGCCGCCCAGGCCACTTCTTCTTTAGCCGAGCGGGCACTGGTCCTCTTGGAGCGCCGCAGCCTGGGGATCTTCGTGACTCTGGTTCTGATTGCTTCCATCCGGATTATTGCCACCTACACGGTGTTCAACCGCACCTCCGACGAGCCCCCTCACATTGCCTGCGGCATGGAGTGGCTGGACAAAGGGGTCTACCGATGGGAGCCGCAACATCCTCCTCTGGCCCGCGTGGCAGCGGCCTTGGGGCCGTATTTGCTCGGCATCCGCTCCCAAGGCACGATCAACAGGAATCTGTTCTCGATGACCTATGAGGGCATCGCCATCCTCGATCGCGACCACCAATATGACCTCACGCTCGCACTGGCGCGCCTGGGCATTCTGCCGTTCTTCTGGATCGCCTGCCTGGTGGTGTACTGGTGGGGCAAGCGCTATTTCGGCGCGGCCGTGGGAGCGCTCGCCGTGTTCCTGTTCAGCTTTCTGCCGCCGGTGCTGGCGCACGCGGGGCTGGCTACCACCGACATGGCGCTCACGGCGTTCCTGGGGGCGGCGTTCCTCTCCGGGCTGATATGGGTCGAGGAGCCTACGCGGGCTCGCGCCATATGGTTCGGTGCCAGCAGCGGGCTGATGGTTCTTTCGAAGTTTTCCTGCCTGGCGTTCCTACCCGCGAGCGTGGTGGTGGCGCTGGTCTGGTATTTGTTTGCCGAGCGTCCCAAAGTGGCCTGGCTGGCGCGCGCCGTGAGAGAACGCCTGCCCTCGTTTGGCCTGGCCGTGCTGGTTGCCTGCCTGGCGATCTGGGCGGGCTACCGATTTTCGTTCGGCAAGGTGGAGTTCGCCAACCTGCGCCTGCCCGCGCCGGAACTCTACCGCGGCATCCGAACAGTGATCGCGCACAATGCCGAGGGGCACTGGGGCTACCTACTGGGGCAGCGGAGCGGAACGGGCTGGTGGTATTTCTTTGAAGTGACATTGGCGGTCAAGACGCCGCTGGCGTTCTTGATTTTACTCGGATCTGGCGTGGCGCTGGCGTTGCGGAGACAGGAACGTTACCGGCGGCCCTGGCTTCCACTGGCATTTGCCGCCGGCATCTTGCTGGTGGGGGTGTTCAGCCGAATCAATATCGGCCTGCGTCACGTCCTGCCGGTCTATATCGGATTCGCGGTGCTGACGGCACTCGCGGTGGTCCGGTTGTTGGAACTCACGGAGACGCGGAAGTGGGTTCGAATCGCCCTCCCGCTGCTGGTCGTCTGGCTGGCCGGTTCGTCTTTGTTGAGCCATCCGGATTACCTGGCCTACTTCAACGAGCTGGTTGGAAGCGAGCCGGAGAAGATCCTGGTGGATTCCGATCTGGACTGGGGCCAGGACCTGAAGCGCCTCGCCAAGCGATTGCACGAGGTCGGTGCGCAGGAGGTGGCTTTCCTGCCGTTCAGCCTTGGCGACCTCGAGCACGAGATGGGTTTCCCGCCGATCCACGGAATAGATGTGCAGCGTCCCAGCCCGGGCTGGAACGCCGTGGGAGTGAGCTGCTGGAAGGAACTCCGGCTGGGGCTGGGCGACGATCACCCTGAAATCACACTCTGGCCGGACCGGGTTCAGCCGCTGGAGCGGGTTGGCAAATCCATCCTGTTGTATTATTTTCCTTACCCCACGGAGAACTTGGCGGCGCCGGCACGTTGAAATACAATGGAATTACGCTCAGACTGGAGACTGGATGAACTTCGATCAAGCCCCGATGCTGGTGATCTGGGAAGTGACGCAGGCGTGCGACCTGTCGTGCGTGCATTGCCGGGCCTCCGCGCAACCGGAGCGGAACCCGGCCGAACTGAGCACGGAACAGGGATACCGGCTGCTGGATGAGATCCGGTCCTTCGGGGAACCGCTGATGGTATTTACCGGCGGCGACCCGCTCAAGCGGCCGGACCTCTACGAGTTGATCCGCTACAGCGTCAAGATCGGGCTGCGCACCAATGTGACCCCTAGCGCAACGCCGCTGCTGACGGCCGAAGCTATCGAGGGCTTCCGGGCGGCCGGCATCGCCCGCATGGCCATCAGCCTGGACGGGCCGGACGCCGCCACGCACGACGAGTTCCGCGGAATCCCGGGCACTTTCGACCGCGCCATGTTCGCCTTGCGTCATGCGCGCGATATCGGGCTCGATACCCAGCTTCAGACCACCGTCACGCGGCGGAACATGGCACGCCTGGCGGAGGTGGCCGAGATCGCCAAGGAGGTGCGGACCAGGATGTGGAGCCTGTTCTTCCTCATCGTGACCGGCCGCGCGGCCGAAGGCGACGATCTCCTGGCGCCGGAATACGAGCAGGTTTTCGAGTTCATGTACGAGCTTTCCAAGACCGCGCCTTTCGGCGTGAAAACCACCGAGGCCATGCATTACCGCCGATACGTGGCGCAGCGCATCAAGGCCGAGCACGGGGTCGCCGAAAACCCCAACGCCAAGGGCGTGGCGTGGCGAACCGCGGGCGTGAGCGACGGCAAGGGCTTCGTGTTCGTCTCACACACCGGCGAGATCTTTCCCAGCGGATTCTTTCCGGTGAGCGGAGGCAACGTGCTCGACGATTCGCTCACCGACGTGTACCGGAACTCCGACCTGTTCCGCACCCTGCGCGATACCAGCCAGCGCCACGGCAAGTGCGGCATCTGCGAGTACCGGAACATCTGCGGCGGGTCGCGCTCGCGGGCCTACGCTTTGACCGGGGATTTTCTGGCCGAGGACCCGCGCTGTATTTATGAACCGCATCTGGCGGAAGCAGTGACGGACTGATGGCACATTCATAGTGTGCCTGGAAGGCCGCGGGTCAATGATTGACAAACGCACACAGCCTGCTAAACTCTAGGTGGGCTATAGCCCGCCTTATTGCGACCATGAACAACCGCCGTACACACGTCATCATTCCGGACCAACTGGTTGCAGAAATCGACAGCCTGGTTGGCAAGCGCGGCCGCAGCCAGTTTCTTGTTGGGGCCGCGACGTACGAGTTGAAACGCCAGCGTCAACTGGCAGCGTTGCGCGCGGCCACGGGAGCCTGGAAGCTCGCGGACCACCCCGAGCTCAAGGGGGGATCGGTTGCCTATCAACGGAAGCTGCGTGCAGAAGGTGAACGCCGCCTCAAGAGGCAGAGTGCTCGTTCCGCACGCTCATGATCTACCTTCCGGATACGAACATCCTCATCGATGTCATCACCAACCGCAAGGGACACGCAGGTCTTCTGGAGAGGCTCTTGTTGGAACGCCACATCCTGACCACTTGCGCGGTGATTGTGGGCGAAGTGTATACGGGAATGAGGGCGGCAGAGGAAACCCAAACCAGGATGTTGATGGAGAGCCTGGAGTTTTTGCCGACCACCTACGAAATCGCCAGGCAGGGCGGCATCCTTCGGCGGGACTTCGCCAGGCGCGGCCAGACGCTTTCGCTGGCCGATACGACCATCGCGGCGGTGGCACTTGCCTACCAGTGCACAGTCATAACCGAAGACGTCAAGGACTTCCGTATCCCGCAGTTGCAGCTCTACGTTCCGTAATGAGCCGGGCCGTGCCGGCCTTTCAAGCCCTGCCAACTGGTAAACTTTAGATATGTCTGAAGACGCACTTTTCTCTCTAGCCGGCCAAGTGGCGGTGGTGATCGGAGGGGGCGGTGTCCTCGCCGGGGCAATGGCGACCGGGCTGGCGGAAGCCGGGGCCGATATCGCCATTCTGGATGTGTTCGCGGAAGCCGCGGAAGCCCGCGCGACAGCCATTGCCGCGCTGGGGCGGCAGGCCATCGGCATCCAGTGCGACGCCACCAGCAAGGCCCATCTCGAGAAGGCCCTGGATAAGGTGCTGCAACGCTTCGGGCACGTGGATACTCTGATCAATGCGGCGGGGGTGAACTCCAGCACGCCGTTCTTCGAGATTGGCGAACAAGAGTGGCAGCGCATCCTGGATATCAATTTAAAGAGCGTTTTTCTGGCGTGCCAGGTGTTCGGCAAGGCCATGGTGGATGCGGGCCAGGGCGGCTCCATCATCAACATTTCGTCGGCTTCGTCCGGACCGCCGCTGTCGAAGGTGTTCACCTACTCGGTGACCAAGGCGGGGGTCAACCAGATCACGCAGTTCCTGGGACGGGAATTTGCGCCCTACAACGTCCGGGTGAACGCCATCCTGCCCGGGTTCTTCCCGGCCGAACAGAACCGCAAAATCCTCACCGAACAACGCGTCGCCGACATCATGGGGCACACTCCCATGAAACGGTTCGGGGAAAGCTCCGAGCTGGTGGGAGCGGCGGTCTACCTGGCTTCGCCGCGGGCGGCTTCCTTTGTGACCGGGTCGATTGTGCGCGTGGACGGCGGATTCACCGCCATGACGATCTGACTTCGTAGTAGTGCGCGGTGCGGGCGAGCACGAGTTCGGGGGGCAAGCGAGAGGTGAAAGGCTGGAAGGCGGGAGTGTCTTCGACGATCAGCAAGTCGGGGCGGAATTCGTCCAAGGGGAGCTGGGCGGGGTCGAGAGGGCGCTCGTAGAATTCGGCGATTCTCTGGCGCGCGCCTTGGTCGCTGGTGAGATACTTCACCACGTTGGCGTCCCTGGATACCACTGAGAGGACGCGTTTGCCCTGAGAACCCAGGGTATGCGCGGTCTCGCCAATGGCCGTCGCGGCGGGGTTGAAATAGTAGGAATACTCCGGGGAGTCTTGGCCGGCGCCCGAAGTGTACTGGTAGGTGTCGCGAATCCCGGCAAAAAGCAGCAACAAGAGTACGGGAATCCATAAGGCGGCGCGTTTCACGAGGACAAAGCCAATTCCCAGCGCGGCGAGCACCAGAAAGACGGGCAGGAGGATCAACAGGCGGGTCAGGCTGGGTCCGGCGAAACCCAGAGTCAGGACCGCGGTCAGCCAGACGGCAACCAGGTAGGTCACTACGGGCTGCTCGATCCAGCGCTTTATCTGAATGAGACCGACGATCAGGGCAATGGCGAGGACCGGGTGAACGGGGTGGAAGCCGGAGAGCGTGAGTGCGCCGCTGACACCGTCGAAATCGAAACTGCGACCGCGGCTGAGGCGGTAAGAGTCGGGATAGTAGAACGGCATGAAAGCGGTCCGGATCATGTTGACCACCCGGTCGCCGCCGGTTCCGAGGAGGACGTAGCTTCCACGGAACAGGAAGTCTCCGGGCCGCTGCAGAAAGAAGACCAGGTTGGGAATCGAGACTACGAACGCTCCAGCCAGGATGGCGCCGTAGCGCCGCAGCAGAGCCGTTCTCTCGCCCCATTTCCGGGACAGGCGGAAGGCCGCGTACAGAACGAAGGCGATGGGCAGCACGCGGGCGGACGTATAGGTGTAGATACTCAACCCGAGTACGGCTCCGCACAACAGGGCGATTCTGCGATCGGCCCCGCATTCCACACGATCCAGCAGAAGGGCGAACAGGCAGAGGAAGACCGGAGCGGCGATGGCGCGCAGTCCGGCCATGGCATAGTGGAAGAGCCAGATGGAAGAAGCCGAGGCCAGAACGGGAACCCAGGCGGGCACGGTATCGGTCAGGCGTTCGGCCAGTTTCCACACCAGCCAAATGCACGCCAGCGCAAAGATCCAACTCACCAGTTGAATGGGCAGCATAGTCCGGCCGAGTAACTGAATCATGCCGCCTACCAAGTACAGATAGAGAGTTTCGGCCGAGTTACCCACCGCGACGGTGAGGACTTCGAAGTGATGTCCGCCGACGAGGTAAATACCTCGCAGAGCTTCCTCGGCAACGTCGTTATTGAGGCCAGGAGGCGTCCGGCCGTGGGCATAAAGTAACATCGCGGCATACGCCGCGAAGATGGCGGCGACCGCGGCCAGAGCGTTCCGGCGCGACGTTTTGGGAGGCGGGCTGGCGATGGCGCGCCCAGGCCTCTTGGGTTGGTTGTGGCGCATGGATGGATGGGATCGCTTTTGCTGCCTTGCAGGCATATACTTCGAATCTAACATCGGGAGGGGGCGGCGGACCTCCGCATCATCGGCGTGAACCGTGAGCGGGAGTGCGTTGAGGGACACGCCGTGGCGGCCTCGCCGCGGGACAGATTTGCCCCCGCGCACGCGCGTGTGCTACTAATGGCAATACGCCCATGCCGAATGCCTCGAAACGCCGGTCCCGAGGTCGGCACGGGCGGAATGCTGTCCGGGCGCGAGGCCTTTCCGAAATGCAGCGCCGCCTCGTGCTGCTTCTTCTGATCATGGGCGTCGCCGCGTTCCTGCGGCTGTACCAGATCACCGCGCTGCCGCCCGGGCTCTTTCCCGACGAGGCGATGAACGGCAACGACGGCCTGGAGAGTATCGAGACCGGCCACTTCCGCGTCTTCTATCCCCAGAACGGCGGCCGTGAAGGGCTATTCCTCAACATTCAGGCTGGATTTGTATACCTGCTCGGGAACAAGGCTTGGGTGCTGCGGCTACCTTCGGAGATCTTCGGCACGCTGACGGTTCTGGCGTTGTACTTCCTGGCGCGCAAGCTCTTCTCGCCGGCGGTGGGGCTGCTTGCCTCCTTTTTTCTGGCAACCTCGTTTTGGCACATCGTGTTTTCGAGGATCGGATTGCGTCCCGCCGGTTCGGGCTTCTTCCTCGTCTGGGCGGCCTATCTCCTGGTGGAGGGCCTGAGCCGTGCGAGCGATGGAGGCGCCTATCGCGGCAGGATGATTGCGGCCGGCGCGGTCTACGGGCTGGGATTCCACACCTACATCGCGTACCGGGCCACCGGCGCGCTCATCCTGCTGATCTTTGTCTATTACTTCGTTGAGGCGCGGAAGGCGGCGTGGTTGGCGGCGTGGCGCAACGCCGTCGCGGTGTACGCGGGGGCGGCGGCGTTGGTGGTTGCGCCGCTGGTGCTGTATTTCGCGCGCAATCCGGAAGCGTTCGTGCACCGGAGCGCAGAAGTCTCGGTCTTTCGGGTGCCGCAGCCCTTCCTGGAGGTCCTCATCAATATTCGGAGGATGGCGCAGATGATTTTCTTCCGGGGCGATTACGACTGGGGACACAACATCGCCTTGCGACCGGAGGTCTTCTGGCCGGTGGCCATCGCGTTCGCGCTGGGAGTGACGCTCGGGTGCAGGGCCGTGTACCAGAGGGTGCGGTCTTGGTTCGCATATGCGGTGGCGCTACTGTGGTTGGTTCTGGCGGCTGTGCCGGCTGTGCTCTCGATCCAGAACATGCCCAACGCCATGCGAGCGATCCTGATGGTTCCCGCCGTCTGCATCCTGGCCGCGGCGGGCGCGGAGTGGATGTACCTTCAGCTTGCCGCGCGGGTGCGCCCGCGGTTGCTACAGGTGGGGGGCGCCGCGGTGCTGCTGGCACTGTGCTACGAACCGTACCACAGCTACTTCGACGTGTGGGGGACGAATCCCGAAGTCGGGCTGGCGTTCAACGCCGGCGGCGCGGACATTGCGGCCCGCATCAACGCCACGCCCAAGACAGCCGCTAAGAACGTCGTGGTGGTGGCGCCGGGGCTGCCGCCGGGGATGCCGCATGCTGTGCAAACGGTGAAGTTCCTGACCAGGAGCTACACCAAACAGCAACAGCAAGAGACCAACGTTCACTACATCACGCGCCTCGCCGACAGCGACGCGGATGGCGTTGCCTTTTGCGAGCAGGTCGGGCGGAAGATCGGGCAGGGAGACATCTTCTGCCTCCTGGCGCAGCCTGAGCCTCAGCGGGCATTTTGACCCGGCGTTGTGGCCTCCAGGTTCACCGGCGGGAACCGCGCGCACGGGCGCGTTGAGGGACACTCCGTGGCGGCCTGGGCCGCATCTCGCGCACCAGCGTGCCCATCAGGGCCAGGAATAAAACCATCAGCACGGCCTGCGGCACGACTGCGCGCCAAGCGGACGTACCGGCGACGTCATCGCCCAGGAAGTTCAGGGCATAATCGTGACGCGTCCACCAACCCCGCCAACCGGCGGCGTCCTCGTTCACATCCTGCTGGAGCCGCGCTTGCGCCCGGGACACAGCTTCCCGAGCCTCGGCGTCCGGAGGACGATAGCCGGCGAGGATGCCAAGATACCGTCGGCACAGGGCGAACCGGTGTTTGAGGAACCAATTGCCCCAAGCCACTTCGGAGAGCCCGTCGCGGGTGGGCGATCCCGGCTGGAAGCTGCCGTACGCCAGGTTCAGGCCGGCGGTGAACACGGTTCGTTGCGGAGTGTTTTCGAGCGCTTCGACGCGGGCTTGCAAGAACACTCCCAGCGAGAAATCGACGATACAGCCGGCCACGATGGCGAGCGCGGCAAGCCGCCGCCAGGGAAAGGCCGCGGCGATCAGCGACAGCCCCAGAACCTCCAGGGGAATCAAGGTCAGGTGGGCGGAACCGAAGAGGTCCCTCTCGCCAACCACACCGATCCCGACGAGGACCGAGCAAGGGATCAGGACGCGCCAGAATCGCCATTCGGGGACGGCGGGGGCGCGGCGCCGCACGAATCCCCATAGCAGCCACACCACGAGCGGGCCTCCCACCAAGCCCATGCTGAAAATCAGATTCACCTGGAAGAACCCGAATGCGTTGTCGCGAAGGACGCCCTCGGGATTCGCTTGGCCGGTATACGCTATCCCGTGTCGCAGCACGTAGGGCACAATCGAATCGGCCAGGTTGGCGCCGATCTTCAACAGGTTATTGCCCCGATACTCCCGCGCGGAGGTCACCGAGGTATTGGACTGGAACGTCACCCTGGGCCCGAATACCGCCAGCGACCACGCGAACCAAGTGGCCAACAACAGCCCACAGGGAACGACAATGGCGGCCAGCTCGCGCCACTTGCGGGGCCGCTTCCAGAACACCCGCAGCAGGTAATCGAGCCCCAGCAGCAGGCAATAGGGACCGGCGGAGTAGTGCACCAGCAACCCGGCCGACAGAGCCAGGAATGCCGCTGCCATCCGCACCCGGTCGTTCTTCCTCCGGGCGGCCAGGTAGAACCAAAATGCCAGGACCACGAAAAAAGCGGAAAGGGATTTGGTCCAGGTGTACGTGGCGTTCTCCATCACCACCGGGCTGAAAGCGAAGAGCGCCACCAGCGGCAGCGTCCGCGGCCGGCGTGCCAGGCCCAGCGCCGGCAGCATGAGGCAGCAAGGGAGAAACAGCAACAAATTGAGAAAGGCGCTGGCCAGTTGGAAGAGTTCAAAGCGGTCCTGAGTCTGAGCCAGGAAGAACGCCGCCAGCACGTTCATCATCGGCGGTCTTGACGGCAGTTGGGCTCCGCCCAGCAGTGGGGTATCCGCGGGGAAACGGTGCAGGAAGAACAAGGACCGCTGAAAATGTCCCAACCAGTCGCCGGTCCAGCCGAGTCCGGAATAGTTCCGGATTATGGCCAGGATCACCATCGTCCAGAGCAGCAGAAACGTATAACCCAAGACGGCGCGGCGAACGCGCCACGAACGGAGCAGGGCAATGATGTCTTTGCGGGCCAGGATGCCCAGCAAGACACAGACCAGAGACACTGCCACGAAAGCGCCGGTTGCGACCGCCGTGCCGCTGGCGGCGCGCGGGCTAAAGTGGTAGATGCCCCACGATGCCAGATAGAGCAGCACGAGCGACAAGCCGATGCCGCCGCAGAGCTTCTCCATGGGGCTCCACGGCAGCCTGCGGACGCAGTAGAACCCCGGTGCGAGGCTGCACACCGGGAGAAGGCAGAGGAGCAGCCCTAACTGGAACACCAACATATGAGACGATCGATCTTCAGTGTAAGGGAAACCCGCCCGCCAGCGCTACCGCTCGCAACTCCGGCTCCGGGACGGGGTTTACGACATATTAGGATAATTGGTTACCCGTGCGCCTTGATCGGTCCTTCTCCAGGCTTCTTCGGGTGCTGCCGCTCTTTGTGACGGCCGCCGCTCTGCATGCGCAGGTGCTGGTCTCGGTGCAGACCTCCGCCCTCACCCTTCAGGGCAATCAGACGGCAACGCTTACCGCCCTGGTGACCGGAGCCGCCAATACGGCCGTGACCTGGAGCTTCAGCCCCAATGTGGGATCTCTGGGCCCCGCCAGCGGTCCGAGTGCGGGCGGCATTTCGACCAATACCTATAAAGCGCCATCGGTTATTTCCAGCCGTCAGACCATCACGATTACGGCCACCAGCGTGGCCGACGGTATAACGGCCGCCTCCGTGCAGATTCAGCTTCAACCGATCGCCGTCACCGTTTTGGTCAACCCATCGAGCGTCACCCTGAATGCCGGACAGACGCAGCAGTTTTCGGCGGTGGTGACGGGTATCAGCGTCACCGGCGTGACGTGGAGCATCAGCCCGGAGGTGGGCGCCATCGATCCCAACAGCGGCCTCTATATTGCGCCCGCCTCCGTCACCACCAGCCAGAGGATCACCGTCACGGCTACCAGCATTTTCGATTCCACTGTCACGGGGACCGCCAGCATCACGCTTCAGCCGCCTGTGGCAGTCACCGTCAGTATCTCCCCAACTACGGTCTCTCTGATCGACGGCCAGACGCAACAGTTCACCGCGACCGTGACGAACAGCACCAACACCGCCGTGACTTGGTCCATCAGCCCGCAGGTGGGGACCATCGATAGCACCGGTACTTATACTGCTCCGTCGCCGGTCAGCGCATCTCAGAAGGTCACGGTTACGGCCACCAGCGTGGCCGACCCCACCAAGTCGGCCA
>Ga0326728_10016155_pt1 | contig 15310 bp, 12 predicted proteins | sample MB3enrmetagenome_FD_207602 | JGI IMG/M metagenome (GOLD analysis project Ga0326728, IMG submission 207602) | Lab enriched peat soil microbial communities from McLean, Ithaca, NY, United States - MB31MN | ecosystem: Environmental > Terrestrial > Soil > Wetlands > Peat | place: USA: New York...
TAAGGCGTCCAGGTAATAATCGCCATTCAATTTTTATTGCCTAATGACCTGAAAAGTATAGCAAGTCTTTTTTGTGAAAAAAATCCACGGATTACGGTTGATATTTAAGTCTTGATTATTTCCTGACCGCTGGTTGCTGAAAGCTGAGAACTGATGTTAAGTTGGTATTTTTCATAGGTATCCTTTATAATTTATTAAACCAAACACGCAGTGTTATTCATAAGAACAAATACATTATAAAAGGGGTTTTACCGATGAAAGAAGTCAAGAACATTACCGTGCTCGGCGCCGGCGCTATGGGCGCGCAGATTGCCGCCCTCGCGGCAGAGGCAGGTTACAAAGTAACCGTCAGGGATATTAAACAGGAATTCCTCGATAAAGGCCGCAAGCTGATGACCGAAGCCTGGGATAAAAGGGTTAAAAGAGGCGAATTTACCGCCGAGAAAAAAGAAGAATTATTGGGTCGGCTGAGCTTTGTCGTTAATGTCAAAGAAGCCGTGAAAAATGCTGACCTCGTCATTGAAGCCGTCCCGGAAGTCATGGATTTAAAGAAGGCAGTGGCCAAAGAGGTCTCCGAAGTCGCCCCCGATGATATGGTTTTCGCCACTAATACCTCCTCCCTCAGCATCGCCGAAATCGCCTCAGCCGCCAAACATCCGGATAGAGTCGTCGGTACCCACTATTTCAATCCCCCGTCCTTCATGCCCTTGCTTGAAATTGTGCACGGCAAAATGACCAGCGCCGATGCCATTCAGGTCGCTGAAACCGCAGCCAAGGCCATGAGACGTACCGTTATCCACGTTGTGGATGTTCCCGGTTTTGTCGCCAACCGCATCTTCTGCGTCATGAGCAACGAATCCGATTGGGCCATCGCCCACAATGAAGCCAAAACTGCCCTTGAAGTGGATTCCGCCCTGAAGTACAAATTAGGCCTGCCGATGGGCTTGCTGGAACTGGAAGATACCCTGACCAACGGTGTTATTGACGTCGAATACCACGTCATGGAATATTTCGCCGAGACGCTGGACCCGAGCTACAAACCCGCACCGCTGCTCGAATCCCTCTATAAATCCAAAAATTACGGCAGGAAAACCGGCAAGGGCTATTACGATTGGACCGACGGCAAAACCAATGAAATCCCGATGAACGCCGGCGCCAACTTCGACCCGATTTGTGTCCTCGCCTGCGGCGTCAACGAAAGCGCCAAGCTGCTCGAAATCAAAGCCACCACCCGCGATGAAGTTGACATCGCCGTTCAGCTCGGTCTGAACTTCCCCCGCGGCATCCTTCGCATGGCCGATAGCGAAGGCATTGATAACATCGTCAACGAACTCAACCGCCTGTATACCACTTATAAAGATGAAAGATACAAACCGTCCCCGGTCCTCACTAAAATGGTCGCCGAAAACAAACTCGGTCGCAAGACCGGTGAAGGGTTCTATTCTTACGGCTTCGGTAAATTTGAATTCGTCAAATATACCACCAACAAAGAAACCAAAGTTACCAGACTGGTACTGAACCGTCCCGCCCGCGCCAATTCCCTGAACCTGGATTTCGTGGCGGAAATCAGCCAGGTGCTGGACGAAGTTGAGAACGACAATAATGTACGCTGTATCGTCATCTCCGGCGCCGGTTCTAATTTCTGCGGCGGTGCCGATGTCTCCGCTTTCGCTTCCGGCAAAGCCGACAATGTCCTGAAATTCAGCGATTACGGCCAGACCTTGTACACCCGCATGGAAGTTTATCCCAAACCGATTATCGCCGCGATTAACGGCGCGGCCATCGGCGGCGGGTTGGAACTGGCCCTCGCCTGTGACATCCGTATCATGAACAAGAAAGCCCTGCTGCGCTTCCCCGAACTCACCCTCGGCTTAATCCCCGGCTGGGGCGGTACCCAGCGCGCCATCCGCCTCATCGGCGGTACCCATGCCAAAGAAATGGTCTTATTGGCCGATGCCGTCACGCCGGAAAAAGCCCTGGAATGGGGTCTGGTCAACTTTGTCGCCGAACTGGATAAATTCGAAGCGATGGTAGATGAAGTCTCTAAGAAATTAGCCAACGGCGCTCCTCTGGCTCAGAAAATGGCCAAATCATTGCTCTATTACGGCGCCCAGGGCGACCAGCGGACCGGTGCTTTCATCGAAACCGAAGCCGCTGCCAGCCTCAGCCTGACCAAGGACCTTAACGAAGGTATCACTTCCCTGTTCAGCCGCCGGGCTCCCAAATTCAAAGGTCAGTAATCCCATAATCCAGCCTGATAATTTAATAAAAATTTAAGAGGGGGTGCAGTTCATGGCACCCCCTCTTCTGGTTGTTGCAGAATCCTTTTAGTTGGGACAGGCGTCCCTGCCTGTCCTTCTCCATCATGCGATATTGTTGGGTGGGCGCAGCCCACCAACCATTGCAAAGAATTTTCCCTGTCGTTCCTGCGAACGCGGGAATCTTGAGTCCGCAGGCGCAATATTTTCGACCCTAGTCGAAACGTACATCAAACCAACCTGGTCCTGATACAAACCCCGATATCTGATTTATATCCCGATTCTCTTCGAGACTCCAGACTCCCCCCTTCGCCGCTTCTCTCTCATGATAAGAGAGAGAATATAAGTGAGGTGAGACGACTTCTGCCTCATAACTCGCCACTCACTACTAGCAACTGGTAACTCACAACTCGATGACACAATATAGTATTATAATTGCTGGTATGATACTCAACAGATTTGTAACAATTCTTATCTCATTTGTCAGCGGCTACCTTATCGGTTCCATTCCCACCGCTTACCTCATCACCCGCCTGAAAACCGGCAAGGATATCCGTAAAATGGGCGGCGGCAATGTCGGCGGCCTGAATACCTATAAGGAAGTCGGCGTTATCCCGTCGCTCATCGTCACCCTGATTGATATCGGCAAGGGCGCCGCTGTCCCCGCGGTTGCCTATTGGGTGCTGCGTTTGAACGAACCATACGTTTTAATTGCCGTCGCCGCCACCGTCGTCGGTCACAGCTGGATGGTCTGGCTTAAATTCAGCGGCGGTAAAGGGATGGGAGTCGTCGCCGGTTCGCTGCTCGTCATCATGCCGGTTTACGGCTACCTACCGGAATTATGGATTATCATGGCCTTCGTCATCATTTTATTCCTGCTGACGCGTAACGTTGCCTTATCCCTCGGCCTCGGCTTGATGGCGCTGCCTTTTCTCTTCTGGTTGAGCGGACCGCATTCCGGCCTGCTTGTTATCTGGTATATCGTCGTTGCGGTCATCGCTGCCGCAAAATTCACACCCACCGCCTTAAGAGCCCTGGCCAAAAATAAAAACCTGAAAGATTATCTCAAAGGGCATTAGGTAAAATGGCTGCTTTCCTATAAAATAGCGACCGTTATTTCATTCTTCCGGAACGGGCCGGGAATCCATGGCGGATTGTATTGCGCCAACACGAAATCAGAGCCGGGCTGTAAATTGTTTTGTTTCAGCCATGCTTCCAGTTCCTCTGTTTTCTTCAGCGTATTTTTTTCGTTCGCATTGCCGGAAAATTTCAAAACCGCCGCTTTGTGCGGCGCCACCTTGTAAATCGCGATGCTTTTGTTCACCGGCTCGGGTAAATTTTCCAGGCTGTATTTGGCCGGCATCGTAAACGAAATCAGGTATTTTTTACCCCCGCCTGTTTTTACCGCGGTGACCGGCGCGGTCATTCCTATCCTTTGACTTTTTACCGCCTGTTCGGTCACCGGCACCGTCATCGCGATTCCGGTTTTCGTCCGGTTGTCCCCGAAGATATAATCGGCCAATACTCTGAACCCGTCAATTAACGCGTGCCGAAAATCGCCTTCGATTTCCACCGAAGCGTTGATGTATTCCTTGTATTCCCTGGTTTCAAACCTACCGTCTTTTTTTAGTGTTTCAAATTCAGGAGTCTCGATCGGCATTGTGACACCTCCTAATTATATTTCCGGTGAAAATAGTATACTATAATAAAATTAAATAATGTAGGACGAACTTCTCGTTAAACACAATCAATAATCGGTTATCGGGAGATTAGATGGCCGGACGTATTTGTGTAGTCACTGACAGCACCGCGGATTTACCCGTTGAACTGGCGCAGGAATACGGCATCACCGTCGTGCCGATTTACGTCCGTTTCGGCCAACACGTTTACCGCGACCGCGTTGACCTCACACCCGGCCAATTTTACCGGCAGCTGACCTCATTGGATCTTGTCCCATCCACTTCTCAACCCAGCCCGGAAGATTTCTCCAAAACATATTCTGAGCTTGCGTCTGATTCCGGCGGCATCGTTTCGATTCATCTTTCCTCGAAAATCAGCGGGACCTACAATTCGGCGTTATTGGCCAAACACCTCCTGCCTCCCAAATTTCCTATTGAAGTGATTGATTCCCGCTTAAACTCAGCCGGGTTGGCTTTAGCTGTGTTGACGGCCGCCCGCAGCGCCAACGAGGGTAAAAGTCTCCATGCAATTACCGGAGACACTTTCAAAACCCTTTCTGAAATAAAAATGTTCGGGATGTTCAGCACCGTCAAATACCTGGCCCGCAGCGGCCGCGTGAACAAGGCCATCGCTATCGCCGGCAGTATCCTGAATGTCAAACCCCTGTTGACTTTTCGTGACGGCGAAGTCGTCCGCGCCGGTTTCGTCCGCACTGTGCCGCAGGGCATTGACCGCATCATCAAATTCATCGAATCGCGCGACCCTGTCTCGGAACTGATGATTGTACACAGTGAAATTCCGGAACAGGCCGACCGCTTGAAAAAACTGGCTTCCGCCTATGTCGATCCGCGCAAAATAATCGTCAGCGAACTCGGCGCGGCCCTCGGTGTTCACGGCGGTCCAGGCGTCCTGTTAGTCGCCGTACATTGAAAACGTCTTCCTGATTTCTACCGGTAAAGCACCGGCCAGATAAAAGCGTCCATTACCGTCGTGTGGAAAGCGAAATAAAGACTGCCGCCGACGGCCAGCCAGTAAGGTACGGAAGGCTCTTTCGTGTGCAGACTTAATAGCGCCCACGCCAGGGCGCAGGATGATAAACCCACCAGGAACAGCACGATGCGGATAGCCGCCCATGTGCCCGGATGCTGTTTTGCCACATAGCTGTAAGTAAACGGCATCCATAGCGCAGAGAACAGCAGCATCCCGGTAATTGCCGCGAAGAAAACCTCGAATCCCAGTGTACCGGTAACCACTGCCTCCGCCGGCACAATTCTGAATAACAGAAAATAGGCAAAAGCAAAGTACCCCAACGCCGAAAGCAGCATCGAAACGGTGTACACCCTACGAAAAGCCCCGCTGATTTTCCCCCACAGTACATTGACGCTGCCGGGATGCGCAATCAATCCCTGCGCATAACTACCGATGACTCCTACCCCTCCCAGGAGCATTACTACCAGAAGCATTGCCTGCTGACTGCTCATCTGCTACCCCCTGAATTTATTTTTTCGACGGCCTGAATTCACCCCTATCCTATCCATTAATATCGGATAAAGTCAAGCACCAGGGTCAACCTTATCAGCTCCCAACTCTTCGATCCCTGACGGCGAAAGCTCGTAGACTGGAGGCGAACGCCGGAAGTACTAAGAAGTAATGTACACTTTGCGCAGCATGCGAAGCAAATGTACGTTATCCAGCCTCCAAACTCCTCCCGTTATAACCCCTAACTCGTTACTCGCAACTGATAATTCACAACTCGTAACTGACCGTTGATAGCTGAAAGCTTTCTCTAATCGTGGTACAATCATTGGTAAATATATTATACTGGTAGGAAAAGTGAGGTTTGAATCATCATGACAGATAAAACCAGTTCCAATTGGATTGATATTACGGTCCCCCTCAAAGAAGGCATGGCAATCTGGCCCGGCGATGTCAAAATCCAAATCGAACGCCGCCGTTCGATGGACCGCGGCGATGCCGCCAATAATTCCGCCATCTCCCTCGGCGTGCATACCGGCTCCCACATGGATGCCCCGAAGCACTTTATCAAAGACGGCCAAAGCATTGATAAATTACCCTTTTATACTTCTGTTGGACCGGCCCGAGTCATCGAAATCAAAGATAAAGTCTCAATCAAACCGGCCGAGCTCAAGCAGTGTAATATTAAAAAAGGCGAGCGGATTTTGTTCAAGACCGTGAACTCGCGGCGGTGCTGGCAGACCGACGAATTTGTTAACGATTTTGTCTATATCACCCGTGATGCCGCCCAATTTCTGGTCGATGCCGGCGTCATCCTTGTCGGTGTGGATTACCTCTCCGTCGGCAGCCCCCTGGACCCGGAAAAAGCGTTGCGTCCCGATACCCACCAGATTCTGCTCGGCGCCGGTTTGTACCTTATCGAAGGTATCAACCTGACCGCCGTCAAAGCCGGCAATTATAACCTGATTTGCCTGCCGCTCAAACTGGTAGACGCCGAAGGCTCCCCCGTCCGCGCCATCCTTCAACCTGTTTAAAGCACGGCTTGAGTTAGAGGGGCGCATCCCCTCTAAGTAACCTCCTCCCTCGCCGCAAGCGGAGAGGGAGTCAGAGGATGAGGTTGTTCTGAGAATTGAAACCATTTTAGTAATGGGAAATCATTAAAACAAATATGGAAAAACCACAAAACATTAAAATCCCATCCCGCCGCATCAGCAAACAAATCCAAATCGGCGGTGTCAAAATCGGCGGCGGCGCTCCGGTTGTCGTCCAGTCGATGACCAACACCGACACGCGCGACGTCAAGTCGACCGTCCGGCAAATCAGACAGCTCGAGCAGTACGGCTGCGAAATCATCCGCGTCGCAGTCCCCGACCTGCAGGCCGCCGCAACCATCCGGGACATTAAAAAAGGCATCCACATCCCGATAATCGCCGATATTCATTTCGATTACCGCCTGGCCCTGGCCGCGCTGGATTCAGGCGTGGACGGTTTCCGCCTCAACCCGGGAAATATCGGCGACCGCGCCCAGATTAAGCAGGTTGTCCTTGCCGCTAAAGCACGGGCCGTTCCCATCCGCATCGGCCTCAACGCCGGCAGCCTGCCACAACAAACCGGTACTGCTAAATCGGTCGTACAGCGCATGGTGGACGCCGCATTGGCGCAGGTCCGCCTGCTGGAAAGCCTCGATTTCGACCTCATCAAGGTCTCGCTCAAAGCCTTCGATGTTCCCACCACGATTGCTGCCTATCGTGATATTGCCGATAAAATTCCCTATCCCTTACACGTCGGCATCACCGAAGCCGGCACGCCCCGCACCGGCGTCATCCGCAGCAGTGTCGGTATCGGCACGCTGCTATACCTGGGCATCGGCGATACTATCCGCGTTTCCCTGACCGCCAATCCTAAAGAAGAAATCACCGCCGCTTACGAAATTCTGAAAAGCCTGAACCTGCGGCAGCATGGACCGGTGCTGGTCAGCTGCCCCACCTGCGGCCGTACCGAAGTTGACCTGGTCAAACTGGCGCAGCAGGTTGAAAAAGAACTGCATAAAATCAAGAAGCCTATCAAGGTCGCCGTCATGGGCTGCGTGGTTAACGGCCCCGGGGAAGCCGCCGACGCCGATGTCGGCATCGCCTGCGGCAAGGGCAAAGGCGTCCTCTTCCGCAGCGGTAAAAAAATCAGGGTAATTCCGGAAGAAAATTTTCTCGATGCGCTGATGGCCGAGGTCTATAAACTCTAAAATATCTCTGCCTTACCTGTTCTTTCGCCCATCCCAAACTGGCGTCTTAACCCCTGAATGTGATTTAATAATGGAAAAGAAAGTCAGGATTTAAATTTATGCGTCTCACAAAATTATTCGGTAAAACCCAGCGGGAAATTCCCGCCGAAGCAGATACCGTGAGCCACCAGTTGCTCATCCGCACCGGCATGGTCGGCCAGGTCACCGCCGGCGTTTATACCATCATGCCGCTCGCCTGGCGCAGTCTGAAAAAAATTGAGAACATCGTCCGTGACGAAATGAATCTGGCCGGCGGGCAGGAAATCACCATGCCCGTGCTCCAGCCTTTGGAACTCTGGCAAAAATCCGGCCGCGCGCAAATCATGGGTAAAACATTATTCAACCTCAACGACCGCCGTGAACACGGCCTGGTTTTAGGCCCCACTCATGAGGAAGTGGTCACGGAACTGGCGTCACATCACGTCCAGAGTTACCGCGACCTGCCGCTGCTGGTTTATCAAATCCAGGTCAAATTCCGCGATGAGCCCCGCCCCCGCGCCGGCCTGGTCCGTCTGCGCGAGTTTGTGATGAAAGACCTTTACAGCTTCGACGTCGATGATGCCGGTGTCGAAATCAGTTATCAGAAAATGCTTCATGCCTATGAAAATATTTACCGGCGCTGCGGGTTGAGAGCCGTCATTGTCGAGGCGGACGGCGGCGCTATCGGCGGCAAGTTTTCCCACGAGTTCATGCTGCCTACCGAAAGCGGCGAGGATACCGTTATTTCCTGCCCCCGGTGCGGCTATACCGCCAATGCGGAAAAAGCCGTTTTCAATAAAGGCACGGTTAAAAATGACCCGCCGCTTCCTATCACCGAAATTGCCACTCCCGGCATGAAAACCATCGAAGACCTGGCCGCTTTCCTGAAAATCCCTGCCAATCAGACTTTAAAAGCGGTTTTCTATGCTGCCGATAATAAATTTGTCTTCGTCGTCATCCGCGGCGACCTGCCAGTCAACGAAATCAAGCTGAAAAATACCCTCCACTGCCAGGAATTGCGGCTGGCCACCGACGCCGAAGTCAAAGAAAACGGCATCGTTGCCGGCTCTGCTTCGCCCGTTGGGCTTAAGAACATTATGGTGGTCGCCGATGACTCGATCACGTCCGGCAAGAATTTTGTGGCCGGCGGCAACAAACCGGACACGCACCTGCAAAATGTCAATTACCCGCGCGACTTTAAGGCGGATATCGTGACCGATATTGCCCTCGCCGCCGCCGGTGATACCTGCGCCAAATGCGGCGCGAAATTCATCTCCATGCGCGGCATCGAGGTCGGCCATATCTTCGTGCTGGGCACGCTGTACAGCAGCAAATTCGGCGCCAACTACATTGATGCTGCCGGCGTCTCGCATCCCTGTGTCATGGGGTGCTACGGCCTCGGACTGAGCCGCTTGCTGGCGGCCGCCATCGAACAGCATCATGACAACAAAGGCATCGTTTGGCCGATGCCCATCGCGCCTTTTCAGATCTATCTCTGTCCTTTATTCCGCGAAGGCACCGCGGTCGGGGAAACCGCCGAAAAATTATATCGGGAACTCGAAGCCGCCGGTATTGAGGTGCTCTTCGACGACCGCACGGAATCACCCGGCATCAAGTTCAACGACGCCGACCTGCTGGGCATACCCCTGCGCATTACCGTCAGCCCCCGGACTCTCAAAGAGAACAGCGTCGAGGTTAAATGGCGCGCCGAAAAAGAAGCTAAAATCCTTCCTCTGGAAGGCCTCTCCGCCGCCACTAAACAAATGGTCTCCGAAAAACTGTAATCGTCACATAAGCACTAATGCAGGGGAGGGTTTCAAACCTTGAGTAATTCGGCGAAATACTTTCCGAAGGTACTCAACCAAAGGTTGATTTACAACAGCAGTTGAAATGTACGCCCGCCCCGTTCACCATCCCGTTTCGGACGACGATACCTCGAACGGTATCCAGCTTGTGAATGTTCTTTTCCATATTTTTGATTTCTTCATTTGAATTTGTTTCGTATTTCGATATACGGATTTAGGATTTATTTTTGTAGGATGGGCGCAACCTGACGTTATCCAGCCGTTCTCTGCCCAAAAAAAGAAGGGGGTTGGTTCAAATTGAACCAACCCCCTTTCTCGTTCTTGATTACTGAATCTTGAATCTTATTTTTTGAGTCTTGATTATTTTTAATTTACGATGCCGGATTCAGCACTCTTCCCACAAATAATATCGCGCCCGTCTGGATATCCCGTATCATAAAAATAAACGGCTGGTCGATAGTGACGTTATTTTGGTTCATTATTGCCATGGCGCTCATCACAACGCCGGTCGCCGCGGCCGCTTCCGTCCCCTGCTCGTCCACCGCGACATAGGCCTTGTGTACCACATCCGCGATGGTTAAATCCTTATTGCCCGTCATGCCGGAAAAATCCGCCTGGTTGCTGAAAGCAATCGGCATCCCCAACGCGGACAACGCACCGTTCAGGCTGAAACTGGAATCGAAATTAAACTTCGGCATGGTCAGGTTTGTAGATTTTGTCTGCAAATTGCTGATGATAGCGGAGATGGAATCGGCCGTCATCCCGGATTCAAATTTGGTGAAATTCCCGGCGTCCGGCATGATGATGTCCATCGCCACCTGGTCGCCGCTGTAAGACAGTTCCACCGCCTGGTATCCGCTGCCTTTGGTATACCCGTAGCTCGCCTCGTTATTCATCATCAGGACGGACACGGTGCTCCCGTCCAGCAGGTTGAATGTCCCGTTTTGGGTCTTATCTGCGGAAAAAGGATTCTGCCAGGCCGCGTCGAAATAAATCGCGTTGGTCAGCACCAGCCTGGTTTGCGGTGTAATCGCCCCCGCCGGAATCAAATTGTTAATTTTGTCGTTTGTCTGGTTGCTCACCCAGTTGTTGATGATGACCCGCGACGGTTCGGGAGAATTCACGAAATCCAGTAAGTTGACGCCGGCGCCGTAGTTTTGCCCCAGTGTATTCAGAAAATCCGGCAGGAAGTTATAAGTCTTCTCGCACCATAACGCGTTGGCGATGTTCAGGGCGAAACTCTTCCCGTTGGTGCCGCTGGCGCCCTGCCCACGGCTGGCCAGTTGCAGCGCCAAATCGTTAAAGGCCGGGGGTAACTGCGCCTGCGGCAGCGTAAAATCCAGCGCCTTCGCCATCTGCGTTGCCGTATCTCCGTTCGCGCCGGCATAGGTCATCGCCAGGGCGGTGGAAATACTATACGGCGAATAGAAAATGTTCCCGCTGTTGCCCTGGGTCAGTTGCTGGTACAAATTAAAGGCGAAAGTGCTGTTCCCGCTGACCAGCGCCGCCAGTTGGCTGGCAGTCGTATCCGGTGTGGTAATCCTCGATTCGCTGGATTGCGCCACATCAAAAGATACCGGGAGCGGCGTCGTTGTCGCCTGCGAAGTGGTTACCGGTGTCGTTATCACCGGCGTTGTTGTGGTTGTGGTAGTAGCTGTTTTCGTACATCCGGCCGCACCCAGCAGCATGATTGCGGCCAATAGCGTTAAAATTATCTTTTTCATTTTAAAACCTCACTCGTTTGTTATGTTCGCTACTATTATAACGTTTGAAAACGAAAAGGGTTAGGTGCGGTTGTGTTTTGGAAATCGGGATAAATAATGTCGGCGCGCTTGAATATTATCGGACCGTCATCAGTAACGAAGTGATTATCGAATTATTGTCGATTCGGCGTCATTTCTTTTTCTTGTTCAGGTTTTCCTGAGCCCGGAATTTAACAATCTTCTTAATCCGATTCACCGGAATAGGTTCGTCCAATGGGAATCGGATTGTCCCTTTGGACGTATCGTATTGCGCTAGCTCTTTGGTAAATGCACTGACCCCGGACGATGTCGGGAAAAAGCCGATGTGGTCTTTGAAAGCCGCAAAATACACGACCATCCCGTTCTGTTTGAACGCCGGCATGCCGTAGCTGATGGTTTCCTGGGCTTCCGGCGCGGCTTCGTGTATCACCTGCCGCAGATTTTGCAGGATGGCTTGAATCTTCTCCGGGAAACCGGCTATATATTCGTCAATATTTTTATATTGTTTTTTATCCACGTTCTAGACTCCCTTTTTTTCAGGGCTCCCGAACGTAAATCTCTTAATACTCGATGGTGTACGGGTTCCATCCCATGCCCAGCGGCTGCGGATTGGCATCCAGGTCGTTAATCGCTTTCATTTCCGCCAGCGTCAGCTCGAAATCGTACAGGTTTGCATTCGCTTTAATCCGTTCCTGATGCGTCGATTTCGGGATGGTGATGATGCCGTTTTGCAGCTCCCAGCGCAGCGTCACCTGGGCCGCCGATTTACCGTATTTTTTCGCGATATTGTTCAGCACCGGGTCGTCCAGTAGTTTCCCCCCGGTCCCACCCAGCGGGCTCCAGGCTTCGCAGGCGATGCCGTGCTTCGCGCAATGCGCCGCCACCGCATGCTGGGAATAATGCGGGTGCAGCTCGATCTGATCCACCGTCGGCACGATTTTCGCGTCGGCCAGCAGCGCGTCGATGTTCTTTTCCATGAAATTGCTCACGCCGATCGCCCGTGCCCGGCCGGATTTGTATATCTCTTCCAGAATCTTCCAGGATTCCCGGTTCTTGCCGGTGTGCGGCCAGTGGATTAAATACAGGTCGATGTAATCCGTCTGCAGCAGTTTCAGGCTGGTCTCGAAGGTCTCCATTTGTGTGCTCTTTTTCATTGCATCGATGGGGAGTTTGGTCGTGATAAATATATCTTTGCGGTTGATGCCGCTCTCTTGGATGGCCTGCCCCACACTCCCCTCGTTGCGGTAAGCGGTAGCCGTATCAATGTGGCGGTACCCGGCCTCCAGCGCCCACTTTACGGATTTTACCGTATCCTCGCCGTCTTTCACCTGAAATACCCCGAATCCCAGGTACGGTATTTCCACCCCGTTATTTAACTTCTTCGTAGTTTTAATATCCATTTTCATGTTGCCCCTCCTGAACGATTTAAGGATTTCACCTTTCTTTTAACCCTTTTTGAAAGGGGGAAAGAAAGTATTTTTCCCTCCTTTGTAAGGAGGGATTTAAAGGGAGAATTACTTATCCCCTCAGCGTTGCGCCGAGTCCCGTCGCCAGCTTCTTCAATATCGCCTGCTGTACGCCGTTCACCTGCTGGTCGGTCAATGTTTTGTCCGGCGATTGGAATGTCAGCCGGTAGGCCATGGATTTCTTCCCCGCCGGTATCTGTCCGCCCGCGTACACGTCAAACAGCGCCACCTCGGTTACCAGCGAAAAGCCCTTCATCGTGTCCAGGATTTGCTGATGCGTCACGCCGCTGTCCACCACCAGCGCGATATCGCGCACCGTGGCCGGGAATTTGGGAATGGGACGATATACTTTATCTTTCATCAGCGGTAGTAATGCCGGGATGTTAATCTCGAAAAGAAATACCGGCTGCATCAATTCAAAATGTTCTTTGACCGCCGGATGCACTTCACCCACTACCCCGATCTGTTTCCCTTCGGCGGTAATCGCCGCCTGATTCAGCGGATGCAGGCTGGTATCGGCTGATTTCTCGAATTTAGCCGCGATGCCGGTCTGTTTCAACAGCACTTCCACCACACCTTTGGCATCGAAAAAGTCCACCGGCTCGCTGGCACCCTGCCACGATTGCGCGGCGCGCGGGCCGCATATTACTGCGCACAACATATCCGGCTCTTCCGGCAGGTTTTCGTTGCGGTTCAGGTAAACTTTGCCGAGTTCAAATAATCTCAGTCCTTCTTCAATGAAGGCTTTATTCAAAGTCAACGCCGCCAGCAAACCCGCTCTTAAATTCGGACGGAGGTATTCCTGTTCCAAGGAAGCCGGATTGGCGATATGCACCGGCAGCGGTTCCGGTTTCTTTCCTTCCGGCGATAATTTGACCAAAACGTCCATATTCGTCAGCGAGAACGAGACCAACTCCTGGAACCCGTATCCCGCCATCAAGTTCCGCACGCGCCGTTTCAGTGCGGTCACCGGCGCCGGTTTTTGCATCGGGATGGCCTGCGCCAGCAGTGTCGTGGGAATCTGCTCGTAGCCCTGTATTCTGGCCACTTCTTCGATGACGTCTACCGGGATGTTGATATCGCTCCGCCAGTACGGCGCCCGCACAATCACCCACACCGCAGCTTTATCCGCCTGGCAGGTGAAGCCCAGCGCCGTTAACGACGCTTCAATCTGTTCGAGGGTATATTCCACCCCCATTGTTCTTTTAAAATCCGTGGTTGTCAGGCGCAGCGGCTTGCGTTCTGTTTTGCCGAGATAAACGTCAATTATCCCCTGTGCCGTTTGCCCGCCGCCGTATTCCACCATCAACTGTATCGCCCGCTTCAACGCCGGCAATGTCAGCTCCGGACTGATACCCCTTTCAAAACGCACACAGGCCTCGCTGGGCATGTTTAGCGTTCTGCCGGTATAATGGACGCTGGTCGGTTTAAAACTGGCCGATTCCAACAGTATGGATGTTGTATTCTCGGAAACTTCGCTGTTGGCGCCGCCCATAATCCCCGCCACTGCCACCGCCCGTTCTTTATCCGCAATCACCAGCATCTCGCGGTTCAAATTCCGCTCGATGCCGTCCAGGCTGGTAATTTTTTCCCCGCTGTTCGCGCGGCGGACGATAATCCCCTGGCCCTGGATTTTTTCGTAATCGAATGCGTGCAGCGGCTGTGCGTATTCCAGCATCACGAAATTGGTGATGTCCACAATATTGTTAATCGGGTGCATCCCGTAGGAAATCAGTCTTCTTTGCATCCATTCCGGCGAAGGCCCGATTTTAATCCCCGTAATCAGGCTGGCGCAATAACGCGGGCACAAATCCGGGTCCTGGATTTCCACCGTGATTTTATCTTGTATCGAGACTTCGCTTTCCGCGTACAAGGCTTCGGGTAAATGGAACGGCGAGTTGGTCGTCGCCGCGATTTCCCGCGCCAGTCCGGTCATCCCCAGGCAGTCTGGCCGGTTCGGCGTTACTTCCAGGTTGAAAATCGCGTCGCCCAGTACTTCCGTCAAAGGCGTGCCGATGGCGGTGTCTGCCGGTAAGATGATTATCCCTTCGTGGTTCTCCGAAATCCCCAGCTCTTTTTCCGAACAACACATGCCGTTGGAAGCGACACCGCGGATTTTCGCCGGTTTCAGCACTTCTGTTTTGCCGGTGTGGCCGTCAATCATCTTCGTGCCGATGGGCGCATAAGCGATTTTCGCCCCGACGGCGACATTGGGCGCGCCGCAGACAACAATTTCGGTTCTCGTGGCTAAATCCAGTGTTACCAGGTGCAAGCGGTCCGCGTTCGGGTGCTGCTGCACTTCCAAAATCTGCCCGGCGATGATGCCTTCCCAGTTCGCCCCGATGACGTTGGTGCTCTTGACTTCGATTCCCGCCAGCGTCAGCCGGTTGGCAATCTCTGCTGCCGGTAGCTTGACGTCAACGTATTGTTTCAGCCAGTTCAGTGAAACTTTCACTTAAAGTTGCCTCAAAAAACGTAAATCGTTGCCGAAGAATAATCTTAAGTCGTCAATGCCGTAGCGCAGCATCGGTGCCCGGTCCACCCCGAAACCGAAAGCAAAACCGGTGTATTCGTTCGGGTCTATCCCGCCGCGCTCCAGCACTTTGGGGTGCACCATGCCGGCGCC
>Ga0326728_10016156_pt1 | contig 15310 bp, 9 predicted proteins | sample MB3enrmetagenome_FD_207602 | JGI IMG/M metagenome (GOLD analysis project Ga0326728, IMG submission 207602) | Lab enriched peat soil microbial communities from McLean, Ithaca, NY, United States - MB31MN | ecosystem: Environmental > Terrestrial > Soil > Wetlands > Peat | place: USA: New York...
CTCCGGAGTCCTACCAACTGCTCTCCGGCCAGCGAGGCATTACCCCCGCTTTCGGATATGGCGCCCCTCATCCGGGCACCAGAGGGACTTTAACCCTCCTGAACAACGTGCTGCTCAGCACACACTACGGCGCGATCCGACTCCTCTCCAGCGTACACGTCCGGCGTGCGGCATCGGCCTTCCCGGACCGGTCCCCCGGAGGGGACACCGAAGAGGTCTCCCGGTTCTCGTGCATGCAGTTTCTCAGCGTGCCTGGGGTCTGCGACTACGCGGGACCACCCACCGGCTCGCGATATCGTCGGCGCGTGTGTGGCCTTCCCCACCAGGTAACAGGGTCGGCATCCCGATTTAGGTTTTTCGAAGCTCGATGCCCTGCCCGCTGATACCTCTATCTACGCTTCGACGGCAGCCTCGCGACTGCCTCCGCAAGACTCGAGGCCAGGCGGTTCGCTACTCTCCAGAAACAGGTCTCTCCAGGAACAGGTCTAGGACGTGGCGGGAGCGACTTCGGTAAGGTCGTAGCCCAATTGGAGGGCTTTCTTGCGGAGAAGCCTGATCTGCTGTGCGCGATATTTCTCTTCGTAATACTGCAGGCCCTTGTCCACATACTGGTTGCCGTGTTTAAGCATTCGATAAATCAAACGCGCGAGTCGGTTGGCCATGGCCGTGATGGCTTTCGGAGCCCCCAGTCGGGTTCGCAAGCGGCGATATTGGGCTCCCAGGTAGGTTTGGCTTCGGAGCAACGTGGTGGCGGCCATGCGCAAGGCGGTGGCGATGCGGTTCACCACATGGCGGGTGGCTCGCTTCAACACTTTTCCCCCGCTGATTTCGTTGCGGGGACACAGCCCCAGCCACGAAACAAAATGGGCTTCGGTTTTCCAGCAGCTCATGTCCAAGCCCGCTTCGGTGACAACCGTTTGCGCCGTCATCAGGTCAACGCCATCGATTCTCGTCAAGTCCACCCCGGTGATGCGCTCCAGCTCGCCCGCCAAATTGAACTGGGGCAGGTTGCCGGTGGGTTTCCTTCTGGGCTTCCGCGGGTTTCCCGTGCCACCCTTCCCCTCCTTGTCCTCGAGCACGGGCGCGGTATCCCGGGCGGGCCACTGCTTTAGCTCGGTTTCCAGTTGCCGGTCACATTCCGCCACCCGCTGCCGGTAGAAATCATACAATTCCAGTTCCTGGCGGAGTGCGAAAAGCATTTCCTTGCGCCAGTTCCCCTGCAGACTCCGGGCCACTTCCTCCTCGCTGGCCTGCACTCGGTAGTTGCGAAGCTGGGCCAACCGATGGGGATCCCTCTCCCCCGCCACGATCGCCCGCACAATCGCTTGTCCGGTCGTTCCGCTTAAATCGCTGATTACGTTCGCCAGCTGCACGTTCATCTGCGTCAACACCTTCTGCATCCTCTGGACGCACTCCGCCGCCCCTTGGACCTGCTCAGCGCGATGTCGCCAATAGGTCCGCAGGGTGCGAATCTCCTCCGGTGGCCGGAAGGAGTTCCTGAGCAGCCCGTACGTGTGCAGCTTCAGCAGCCACTGACTTTCTTGCACATCGGTCTTTCGCCCGGGGAGATTCTTGGTGTGCTTGGCGTTCACCAAGTACACCTCGAGGTCGTATTCCTCCAGAATGTCGTACACCGGAATCCAGTACACTCCGGTGGACTGCATCGCCACCGTCTTCACTCCGCACTGCTGGAGCCAACGGGCCATCCGATGGAGGTCCGCAGTGAAGCAGCCAAACTCCCGCACCGGTTCTGCATCCCGTTGCGGCGATACCGCTACATAGTGGCTCGCATTGCCGATGTCGATCCCTGCCGCATCCGGATGAACCACGTCTAACCCTGGATCGTCGCTCTTCAGCCGTCGCGCCAACTCCTTGCGCTCTTTCTGACTTCCCCTCCACGTCTGGAAGCGCTTCCCGTCACCTGCCATAACCTCATCTCCTCGTCGTTTAAAGTCGACGAGGCTCGGCCCGGTTGCGATAGGTTTGAAGACTCTCTCCAACGGGGTCGATCCCGCCACCGCTACGGCCGTGGCAGACCGCCACCAATGCATATCACCGCCAACACCGGAGCCATACTCCTTTACGGGCACAAAGCGCCATTGAAGCGTCGGCCTTAGCTTGCCGTGCCTCGTCTGCTCTACACGATGCCACACCCGCCTCGCTCGTGCCAAGTTTCTGGCGCTTATTACCGCCCGTTAGGGCGGTCAGTTACTCCTTTCCTGTAAGGCTCTTTCATCCTCGACTGCATGCCGGTTTATCCCGGCGCACTGTCAGGTACCCTTTTCCGCCTAAGGGCGAACTCACGTTTGTTTGGGATAGATTCTTCGGCTGCGTACACGCGCTGTCTCCGGCGCTGGTTCCTATCGCTGGGCTATGCGCGTTAACTTGGAGGGTGTGCGCCGCATCGATAGCCGCGGCGATTGGTAGCGAAGGGACATTATCCCCCGCTTTAATAACGTGCGCCCCATGCGGCGCGACAGTGGGCATCGTAACGTTCTGCGCCGCCGATTCTGTGTACTGCAAGCCTCGCGGTGGCCCTCCGAAATAAGTGGGTTAGCCGGACGCAGGTCTGTTGCGCCGGCCGTATTGATTGCCCCGTTACGGGCAAAAAGACCAGGATGAGAGTGTCCCGCCGTAAAGGATACTTTCTATTCCCCCGGTGAGATTATTCTAAGACCTGAGGGCTGTGAGCCATGGGCAAGGGATTACGCGTTTTGAGCACAGGAGTGTTGCAGATTCTTTCGGGCGGGGGGCTGTGGCTCTTCGTTGTTCTATGTTTCACCATCCTTGCATTTTACGGCGTCCCTCCCGCGCTGCCGCTGTTTCGTCAGGTAGGAGAAGCCTTCCCACGTCCCCTTTACAGAATAACCTGCTGGACGTCGTCAATTATGTTCTTTTGCGTATATCTGGGGTGGAAAAGCAGAACAAGATTTTTTAAGAGGTTAGCAGCTCTTATCGCGGTGTATATGGCTCTGATGGGGGCCATTTCGGAATTGTTCGCGTCCGTCAATGTTTTACATCTACTCACTATGCAAATATTTATTTCGGCTTTAGTGCAAACCACTTCGGTCATTCTTCTCCTGGCCGAGGTTAGAGCCTTGCGGCTTGCGCAGAAAGCGGGGTAGCGCAGACGTAGGCGCAGTTTGCCTTCATCTGCGGCTCTTATTTTGGTGAATCCCCACTAGTTGGCTTCAAGAACAGTGACAAGGGGCGAGGGAAAGATTCAAAATTCAAGATTCAAGAGGCGCAGCCATGTTTCTCAGTCGCGAGGAACTTATCGAAGAGATTGAGTACCACATACGGAAATCCGGTGCCGGGTTTGGCGAGTGGTCCATAGGGACGGCGAAAGATTGTCGCGGGCCGTTTTTCCAACGGCATCTGGTGGCCGACCTGGGCGATGGGTTGGCCTATCGCGAAGCCTTTACCACCACCGCCGCGCAAGCCGTGGTCGACCACCTGGTGAATGATCGCGGCCTCGCACTCGAACGCGACGCCGTCCCCGCGCCCGGCCGCATTGTGTTCGTTTACCGCAAAAGCGGCGTAGCGCAGAGTTATTTTTCTCCGAGAAAAATTACTCTGCGGTACGCCATCGCATGAATTCGCTTCGGTTTGCCGGATTATCCCCCCTTCGGATTGCGCCCCGATGCATCGGGGCGCAATCCGAAAACGCCACCCTTTGGCTGAAGATGTCGAGTGAGCCGTTGTAGCGCGGACCCCCGTTCTTGGGGTCCGCGGTTCTTACTTCGGAGTTCAGCAAATGTATGTTGGCGAAGAAGTCGCCGTGGCGGGTCGGTGGGCAATGGAAATTCGCGGTTTTCGTTACGAAAGAGCCGCGGAACGAGCGGGGACAGGTGCCTGCCCCCGTCCCCCCTCCCCTTGAGACCCGGATGTCGGGACAGCCGTATCTCCGCAAATTTTTTCAACTTTTGTTACCTTTTCGCTTTTTGATGTTCCCTCTAACAGTAGACCGAGTGCCGCAGAGGTCGTGCTAGGGCAGCGATGAGGTGCGCGTGTTTTGCGCTCCTCAGCGGCTCTTCCATTCCGTGCAGGCGCGACACGTCGGCGATTATAGACCTTGAGCGCACCGAAGCAACCGAGGATTCCAATGCCGAAATTCCGGATGAAAAGCCGCTGAGGAAGACTGGGAAACGTCCAGTTCCGCACTACCCGGCTTCGCGTCCAGAAAAGAATCACACCCACGCCTTCGGACAGATTGACCAGGTAAACGGCTGTCTCCGGTTTCCCGAATCGCGCCCCCGCGTTTGCGTTCCGAACGGAAGGTGATTACAGTAGGGCGCTTTACGAACCAGCAGTCGAGGCAAGCCAGCGGAGTTCGGAACGGCAGTTCCGGACGACGTGATACGGGTCCGAATCTGCAAAGGAGCGAGCAATGAAAACCCAGAAGCAGTCCGCAGCCCAACTTCTTGCGCAAACACAACCCACCTTCAACAAGTTCGCAATAGGCGTCGCTTTGATGGTTCTGACGACGGCCGCGTGTGCCGGTCAGAGTGGCCCCACCGAATCCTCCAAGACCCACGAAATGATTCTGGCTCCCGACGCTTTCGTCGCCATCGACACCCCCAAGGGATGGGTCCGCAGCGAGGGGCCGGGTCTGGCGTATTTCCTTCGCGAGGGCGACAAACCTCGTCACGCCGATGTCTGGATCTACGTTGACTATGCCGACACCGGCCAGCACGCAAAAGACAAGGATATGAACTCCTTCATCAACTCGGATATTGCCGCCTTCAAACGCCGATTCAAGAATGGCACGGTACAGAGGGAAGACCCGCTTGCGCTACCTCGAGTGAAGTCTCAGGCCACCGTGTACAGTTTCCGGAGCGGCGAGCGCAAAAACGCCTTTGAAGAGATCGCGTACATCGGAGACGTCCGACACGTTTGGATTCTGGCCTTGAGCGCCACGAATCGAGACGCCCTTACGAGTGCCTTGCCGGCGTTCCGGGATTTCGTCCAGACCTACGGCGGGAGCATCATCATGGGAAGCCCGGACGAGAAGTGACAGGGGGAACGGGGGACTGGCCTGTCCCCACATATTCGCCAACCACAAAGAGAAACCGTCATGGTTGAAGATGTCGGCGGGGGTTGTCAAGGAACGCGCGGCATCGAGGGGTATTGCCCCGGATTTGTACTCGCGGGGATTGATGAATATGGTAATCTCGAACAAGCGCGACGGGTGTACTATAGGGCCGTTCACGAAATCAACCGAAATCAAACAGGAAATTCCAAACAGGGGGGCATTATGATTCGAGGAAGGGTGGCCATCGCGGAGACGGGGATGCCCATACCCCATGGCGAGGTTTTTCAAAGAGTGGCAAACCAAACGCGGTGCGTCATCTCTTCGCGCGCCGTGGGAAAATGGGCCACCGGACTCCTTCTGGAAAGCTACGCGACCAAGGGTTTCCATAACAAAGCCAAGAGCTGCCCGTGGGGTCCGATGGCCGGCTTCGTCATGGCCGATCCGCGATTTACCAAGAACCCTGACCTGCCGGGACAGCGCACCGATCTCGTCAAGACGGTCCGTGAGGGGGGCACGGAAATGCCGCTCTACATCACGGATGACCGCCGCAGGGCATTGGAAGGGCCTCTGAACCGCATCGCCCGCAGGGGCGGCAACATCAACGAGATGATCTATGAGGCCACATCGCCGGACGGGACGATCATGCAATTTGTGCTCCGCCGCGAGATGAATGGCCCGGGAGCAAACGGCCTGCAGCTTTGGGCCGTGCTTTACGGCGCCAAGGAAAAACGCCTTTCCAACGACCTGTTCAGCAGCAACAAGGGCGGAGCCGGGAACCTGCTGCCGGTGATGGCGATGGTTGATCCCGCTTGCAGCGCGGAGGTGCGCAAAACTTATCGTGCCGCCACCACCGGAGATTACGATCTGTTTGCGGTTTTTCCAAGTCGCGAGAGCTTTAGTCCCCAGGGTCAGGACAAACGAATGGTGCCGGGCAGCGACCGCTTCCGCGTTGGGATTCAAAGCTATATCCAGCATGAGGATCACCATCGAGGCAACCTGACTCCCCGCATTGCCGCGGTCAGAAACATGATCAATGAAGGTGTTCGCCAGGTCGGATATCGCGGGGGAGATGTGGTTCACCACAGCGACGAAGCCGGACGGCCGTTGATTACCAGCATTGATTACCCCTTCGTCGCGTTCGTCCCAGGCCAGGCGGAAGCCTACTGCGTGAGGAATACGTCGGATTTCAAGACTTTCATTGGATCTTTGATGACGGCCTATGTGATTACCCTCAACCCGGGCTGGCAGCGGCAACTCGGCATTGGGGTGAGCAAAGGGGGCAGCTACGAGGTCTAAGCAACGCAGTTGCCAGAAAGCGGCGTAGCAGAGTCATTTTTCTCCGAGAAAAATTACTCTGCGGTACGCCTTCGCATGAATTCGCTTCGCTTTGCCGGATTGCCCCCCTTCGGATTGCGCCCCGCTGCATCGGGGCGCAATCCGAAGGGGGTTCCCTCGATTCGCGCTCCTGAACCCGAGGGCAGGCGGCCGTCATTAAGATTTATCGTCTTTGCGCAGGAAGAGCCGCGGACCCCAAAATCGGGGGTCCGCGCTACCCTTCCTCGTGCCTACCTCCCGAACCTCACCAAATGAGCTTACCGGCCATGACGATGACGCGCGGGCCGGAGGGGCTGCCGCCCGTCCATTTGCCGAACGACGCGCTGCTGACGTTGGTGGTGAAGACCGACCCGGCATTCCCCGTACCTCCTGTGGTGCCCCCGCCAAAGGTGAAACTATGCCAATTCCACATATCCATGAAGTCCGCCCGGATTTGGAACTTGAGTCGCTCTTTGATCGCGAAGGTCTTTAAAAGGGAAGCATCCTGGTTGTCGTACCCCGGCTGGCGGATCGTCGGCTCGACCAACGGGCCCTGTCCCCAGTAACTTACCGTGGAGAAAGAGCTCGCCGGCTCGAAAGCACCGACGTTCAGCAGCGGTCCCTTGCCGGGATCAAAACTAGATTCCGGTTGCGCGTAGGGACTGGCGCCAGGAATCAGCCCCGGCATACAAGGGATCAGGAACGCGGAGGGAACCGAGCAGGTAACATTGACTTGCCAAGGGATGCCCGAGTGCGCGATATAGACGGTGCTCACTTCCCATCCGCCCAGGACTTGGCGGCCGAATCCGGAATGCGCAAAGGAAGCAACTTTTTCCAGGGGAAGGTGATAGACAAGTGCCAGCTTGATGTTCTGAGGAGTATCGTCGTCTTCGACTGCCCAAGCTTCCTTCCGCAAGAATTGGGAGAGATTGCCCGTAATGGAATCCGTGGCGACCTCGGAGTTATTCGCATTGTAGTCTCCCATACTCTTTTGGACGCTGTAGGAAGCCAGGAGCCACAGTCCGTGCGATGTACGCTTCTCGATCGAAAGAGCAAAACCGTTATAAAACGAGTTTCCGTCGTTTTCCATACCGGGAATGATGTTGCCGTTGTACTGCGGGTAAGGCCGCAAGGCCTGCGTGATGGTGCAGATACTACAGGAGGTGGGAGTGGCGCCCGCCAGTTGTGTGTACCAGCCGGAATAGGGAACGTTGACCCCGTCCAGAGTGGTTTGAGTGGAGCTGAAGGAGGCATTCAAATAGGGAGCAAGCGGACCGGTCAGCAACGAAGGATTCAGAATGTTGTCGCCTGTAAGAAACGCGAGCTCGTGCGTTCCCTTCGATCCCGTGTAAGAAGCTCGGACATAGAGATTGTTAGTGAAGGCGTGTTCGATGGTCAAGGTAAACTGCTGAGCATCCGGCAATTTGTCCCCTTGGGGGTTATAAGCGCTCATACCCTTGCCATTCGAGAACGTGGAGCTGATGACGGGAGGAGCGAGATAGGGGAAAACCTGCGTAGGGGTCGCGGCGCCGCAGATGGCTGCCGCCAATCCGGTCGTTACGCAGGCACCCGACTGCATCCAAATGGAGGGAGACACACTGCCCACTCCCGCCGTAGGGCCGGTAGTAACGCCGAACCCCGGCTGGTTGATACCCCCCCACTCGTACAACGGGGCGCCATAAAATATTCCATAACCCCCACGCACAACGGTCTTATGCCCCAGGTCGTAGGCAAATCCGAAGCGCGGGCCGAATCCCCCGCCCCAAAAAAGGAAGGGTGAGTTCCGCCCGAAGCTGGCCGAGCCCCAGCCCGTGCCCGCAAAGGCCAGCGTGCCGAGCAGCCCGCCCGCCGCCGTATTGACGCCGTTGGGATCGAAGAACGAAAAGTCGTTATGCGCCTCCGTAAAAGGCGTCGACCCATCCCAACGCAGGCCGTAACTCAGCGTGAGCTTGGGGGATAATTTCCAAGTGTCGCCGAAGAAACCGGCCATCTGGTGGCTCCGAGAGTAGTAAGAACAGATGTAGCAGAAGGGGACCGAGCTGGTGCCGGCGGCCCCGGTGATGAAGCTGGCAAAGGAGTTGCCGCTCGTGGAAACCCCATACGCCCCCGTCAACGCATCGGTGAAACCGAACGTCCCTCCCTTATTCGTGTCGACAAGGTAGTTGATCTCGGGAAAGCGAAAGTCCCCGCCCATCTTGAACAGGTGCTTGCCCTTCGACCAGCTCAAGACGTCATTCACGATGGAGGCCAGCCGGGCCTCATGGTTGTGGGCGGCATCGACATTGCCATTTCCAAACTGTTGATAGCTATCGGCGAAGGTGAGCGTGGGCGCAAACTGCGAGCTGGCGACGTTGGCAATCCTGGGGATCGAGCCAGCGTAGGGAGTGTCCACAGCCCGCGTACCCGTGTAGTAATCCTGGTAACCGCCGCCCAAGTGATTCACGATGTTGGAGCTAAAGGTATGGTCCCAGTTTAGCCGGTCAAAAAAGCTGTAGTTAGGGGCGCTCACCGAACTCGAGCAAATGGGCAGGGGTAACACGCACAGTGACGACGGGGAACCCGCGATCGAAGATCCCCGGTAACGCACCGAAGCCATAATATGGTCTCGGCTCCCGATATATTCATCCACGCGCGTGTCGCTCTCGTTCAGGTGAGCAAGAGTGGTGCTGGGAATGGGGGGAGCAACATAGTTGTTCACGATGGCGGAATTGGTGTTGGCGGGAAGATACTGGATCCACTTCTGCGCGAAAGCAAAGTTCGGATTGGTTGTCGGAATGATATTGCCCGGGAATTGGGTGCGAATCCAGGGTGGGTTTTTGGCGCTGGGGCTTGAGCCCGTGTAGGCAGGATTGGCAACCGTCGTCGTCGGGTCGTAAATGGGAATCATCACGCCGCTGGAATTAACCCAGTCGCTGAAATTGCCTTGCCGTTCCTGTTGGGTGGGAAGCGTTTCAATCGAGATACCGGAGCCACCGGAAATGCGATGGCCCTCCAGGACCTGGAAGAAGTAAGTCTTGTGCCGCCCGCCCCAAAAACCGGGAAGGTGCACGGGGCCGCCCAGAGTTCCTCCAAACTCGTGCTCGTTATCGTAGGGCTTGGTGGTGGCGCCCCAGGAACTGGCGTTGAGGACCCGGTTACGGCCGAACTCGAACAGGTCACCGTGGAAATCCTTCGTGCCCGATTTGGTTTCGATGGTGACCACCCCGCCCGTCGACGCACCGTATTGAACGTCAAAGTTGTTGGTGAGCACGTTGATGCTACTGATGGCGTCGGGGGTGATGGGGAAAGTGCTCAGAGGCGCCATGCCGGAAGGATGGGCTAAACCCTCCAGCATCGAACTGCCGTCGAGCACCGACTCGTCGCCCGAGGCAGGCCCCCCGGCGAAACGCATATTCGTGATGCCCGCTTGGGCGCCCGTGGGCACCCCGGGTACCAACCCGACGAACGACGCGGCATTCCGCGCGGCGCCGCTGACGGTCAGCGGAAGGTCCTCGATGGTCGAAGGCGGCACCGTCTCGGAGATGACACCGCTTTCATGGTTCAGGGGCGAAGCATCGGCGTGGACTTCTACGATTTGCGCCGGTGCTCCAACCAGCAGGCCGATGTCCTGGGTAACGCGCGCGTTCAGGTCAATCGTGATGCCCTGCTGCTCGTACTTGCGAAAGCCCTTGGCTTCGACCGTCAGGGTATAAGTGCCGCGCAGCAGATTCGGAAAAGTGTAGAGTCCGTCCGGGCCGATGGTGAAGTGCTGCGAAACTCCTGTGCCCGTGTTCTGGATGGTAACGTGGGCGCCCGGCACGGAAGCATGACTAGGGTCAGTCACCCTGCCGCTCAAGCTCCCGTTAAGGCTCTGCCCCCAGCCGGGGAGGGCCAAACCTATCAGTACTAGAAACAGACACCCCAGGGTAAGTCGTGTTCTGGTCATGAAAGCCATCGTCGATCCTCCTCGAATAATCTCGGTATGCATATCGTGGTCATGAAATCGGTGATTGCGAGGGCCGGGAAAAGGGCGACTTCACCCAAACTAAATAGACTTGCCAAGCCCGCCGGGCTTGAGCAGAGCTCCTTCGGGGGTTTACCTTAAAGTCGACAACGCTTGTATAAGAAGCCCAATCCGCTGTCAAGGTGGAAAGATGCGGCATTGAGTATGGTCATTTTGCGCCACAGGGTGAAGGCGTAAATCAAGGAATTCCAAAGGAATTGAAAAGGTTGGTGTTGACTTCCCTTGCGGGTCAAGGCATATTTGCGCAACCGCATCCAAGCCGGGCAAAGCATGAGCAGCCCGGCTCGAGGGAGCCAGCCGGTGTTCTGTCTGCCCAAAGTGGCAGTATTGTTGGAAACCTCCACCCACTACGGACGAGGGTTGCTGCGCGGGGTCATACGCTATTCCCACCTGCATGGACCCTGGTCACTTTATATCGGTGGTGGAGATATGGAGCAGGGATTACCCAAAATTGAATTTAATGCCATCATTGCCCGGGTCCACTCCGTGAAACTCGCGCGGGACATTAAGCACATTGCCATCCCTACCGTGGTATTGGAAAGCGGCACGGAGGAAGTGAAGAAGGCGAATCCCCTGGGTCGATGCAGCGAAATCCTGGCGGATTCGCCCAAGGTAGCGCGAGTGGCCGCGGACCACTTATTGGGCGCCGGTCTTCAGAGCTTTGCGTTCTGCGGGTTCGTCAACGCGCCGTGGGCACGCATCCGGGAGAGGGCCTTCATTCAGTACCTGACGGAGAAGGGATGGCCGTGCGTTAAACATTCTATCAACATCCGGAATTGGATGCGCTACGGAACATGGGCCCGAGCCTGGGGGCGCGAGCGGCGCCGTTTGGAAACCTGGCTGAAATCATTGCCCCGGCCGACAGGGCTGATGGCCTGTAATGACATGTGTGGACGCCAAGTGCTGGAGGCCTGCGCGGATGCAGGCGTGCGCGTGCCCGGACAGCTCACCGTCGTGGGAGTCGATAACGACGAACTGTTGTGCGAGCTCTGCGACCCACCACTTTCCAGCGTGGCGCTGGATGTGGAAACCGCCGGCTATGAGGCGGCTCGTCTGCTGGATCTCCAGATGTCGGGCAAAATGAAAAAGTCCCGGCGGGTCGTCCCGGTTAAGCCGCTCTGGGTGGTGGCGCGCCGCTCGAGTGAAATCATGGTTAAAGATAGCCCCTTGGTTGGCGACGCACTCCGCTTTATCGCCGACCATGTCGGGCGGGGCATCACCGTTCCGGACGTCGTGAGCGCCATGGGCACCTCACGCCGGACTCTGGAACGAAAATTCTCCCACAGTATCGGCAGATCAATCCTGACGGAGATCAACCGCTGTCGCTTGGACCGAGCCAAGCGTTTGCTGCAAGAGACCAACCTGCCCGCCTCTCGCATCGCCACCGCGGCAGGCTTTGCCAACACCCGAATGTTTAACCGCGTTTTCCGCAGCAGCGAAAACCTTCGTCCTTTGGCCTTTCGCCGGCACTTGTGAGAGCGCATGAATTCGCTTCGCTTTGCCGGATTGCCCCCCTTCGGATTGCGCCCCAATGCATCGGGGCGCAATCCGAAAGGGGGAATGGCCTGTGGGAAAAAACGGTGGTGGCTCAGCTCGGCCAATTTTCTAAAGGGGCATTTTCGTCGTGCGTCGATGTCATGCTTGACACGCAAAAGCCAAGGTATAGAATGCACACGGTGTGCGCAGGTACGCAGTTGCGTGCAGCGTGAATTACAGACAGAAATTTTCATCATTCTTGCTTAGAACCTTAAAGCAGTCGAAAAGGAAAGCCTGGCTCGCTGAATATTGGTAGGGAGTCAGTTGGGTTTGGGTCATATCATAAGAGGAGGTTATTGTCGTGGATCATAAATCGATGGATTCCTCGGGAAACGGCTCGGGCGCGCGCAAGGGCAGCGTAGACAGAAAACCTCGCATCCTAGGCCAAATAGCGACTCTCACTTTGCTCGTCCTAATGATGGGCATTCCGTTAAAAGCCCAAATTGACACGGGGAGAATTCTGGGGCGGGTCACGGACACGTCGGGTGCAGTCGTCCCCCAAGCCAAGGTGACTTTGACGAATGAGGGCACAGGTCTGACCCTCACGACGACAACGGCGTCGGACGGGAATTATATGTTCCCAACCCTCAAAATCGGCACATTTCGAGTGGAAATCGAAGCTCCGGGCTTCGAGAGATTCTTGCAGGCTGGCATCCCCTTGGATGTCCGGCAGGATGTGGTGGTCAATGCCACCCTCACCCCGGGCAAGATGACCCAAACTGTCGAGGTCAAAGGAGCGCCGCCGCTATTACAAACGCAAAACGCCGACGTCGGCCAGACGGTGGGCGGCACGGCGGTGAATGATTTACCCCTGAACGGCCGTGATTACACCACCCTTGCCGAGATCGCCACGGGAGTTACCTACGGAGAGCCCGACAACAGCCTCGGCCGAATTTTGTTTTCTGCGGACGGCCACGACATGTGGACGAATGACTACCGGCTCAACGGAATCGACAATAACGACGGTTCCACGAATCCCCGCGCTTCCATTGCCCTCCCGCCTCCGGATGCCCTGTCGGAGTTCAAGGTGGAAACCGCCAATTACAGCGCCGACCTGGGCTTCGGTGGTGGAGCGGTGGTCGACGCTACCGTAAAATCGGGGACCAATCAAGTTCACGGCGATGCCTGGGAGTACATGCGGAACAGCTATCTTGATTCCGCGAATTTTTTTGCAAATTCCACCGGTACAAAAAAAGGACTCTTCCAGCAGAGCCAATTCGGGGCAACCCTGGGGGGCCCGGTTTTTATTCCGAACGTGTATGACGGAAGAAACAAGACCTTCTTCTTCGCGGACTTTCAGGGCCTGCGCAGCAACCAAGCCACCCTTTACCTTGACACGGTCCCTACAAGCACCATGATTTCGAGCGGCTACACGAACCTCCAGGATTTGATTACCTACCAGAGCGGAACGCTGACGGATGACTTGGGGCGCGTCATGCCCTTGGGCACCGTCACGGATCCCGCCACCACCCGCTCAGTGACCAAGGGTAATGTTGACACGCTAACGGGCCTGACGGCGACGGCAAGCGGCTACGTGCGTGACCCCTTCTACAATGGAAGCGTGGCGGGGATCACGACCTTTAACACGGCAGCCGCGAAAGCGAATCTCAATCTCCTTCCTGCCGGCCGCCTTGATTCCAACGCCATTAAGCTGCTCCAGCTTTACCCCACCCCGAACCAGTCGGGCTTCATCAACGATTTCACCTACGATCCATCCCAAACGAACGACACCAACCAGGCGGACTATCGCATCGATCAAAACTTCAGTCCACAAGACCAATTGTTCTTTTACGGAAACTGGAGCCACTGGGACATCGAAGGCCCCCCGGCTATACCCAATTCCATTGGTGGGGGCGGAGACTATTACGGGCAAGGGCAGAACCTCTATGGGACGCAGGCATACGCCCTCAGCGAGACCCACACCTTTTCCCCCACCACAATCAATGAGCTTCGTCTCGGCTTCGCAAGGATGACGGGATACAAAGTGCCCCCCGTCGCAAACCAGATGGGAATCCCCGCGCAGTTTGGCATCCAGGGCATCCTGCAGGCTCCGTTAACCGGAGGCCTCCCCCAGCTTGCCATTGGGGGTCTCACCACGCTCGGGGTGGTGGGACCTATACAGCAATTTGTTAATACCGACTGGGACCTCACCGAGAACCTGACGAAAGTCTATGGCGCCCATACGCTGAAGGCCGGTTTTCAGGGAGACTTCCTGCGGTATTACCTTTATGCGCCCAACCCCGGCCCCCGCGGGTCCTTCACCTTCAGCGGCGCGTACACTACGGTCCCGACCCTGAACGCCGGGAGTACCGGTATGGCTCAGCTTCTCCTTAGCCCCATCGCTTCTTTGGTGTCCGGCGGGTTTAATAACGTCGGCGGCGCCAATTCGGTGTCGGCTTCGAACATCTATGTGACCGATGCTGCCCATTACTATTTTGGGATCTATTTCCAGGATGATTGGAAGCTGACGCCGAAACTAACCCTCAACCTCGGGGTGAGGTGGGACCACGATACGCCTGAACAGGATAGGAATGGCAGCGAAGCGGACTTTATCCCGGGTCCTTCCAACAATGGGGCCGAATACGTGATCGGGCAGCATTTGTGCAATGAATCCTGGTTTGCTCTGTCCCCGAGCTTCGTTTCGCTTATGCAAAAGGATGGAATCGCCGTGACCTGTGCACCCCTCAGCGCCTTCGGCAGCGGTCAAAAGGCCAATTTTGCCCCCCGCGTAGGCCTGGCTTACAAATTCCTTCCGCGGATGGTAGCGCGGGCCGGCTATGGCATCTTTTATGTCGATGGACAGGGAGGCGCCGCGGGCCAGGAAAACCAAGGACCGAGCAGAAACTATCCCGGCTCCTTCACCTATTCCTTCCCCAGCCCCAACCCCGCCACGCCGATCACCTATTCGAATGGCTCCATTGCGACATTAGAAAATGGCCTGTCCGCCGTCTCGTTCAATGCGGCCACGGCGAATGTCTCAGGTCTTTCCTTGATTGGACGCCAATGGAAATACGCGGCGCCCTACTATGAAGATTACAACTTCTTGATCCAGTACCAGCTCACGGCGAATCAGACATTCACTTTGGGTTATGTGGGGGATCAAGCCCACCACTTGACTCAGTCTCCGGGGTCAAATCAAGTCAGCGAGATGCTTCCGCCCACCGCCACGGCCCAGACTTACGTGCCCTACCCGGACTTCGCACGCGGCGCACTCTACCAAGGTACCAGCGGCAACACCTATTACCATTCCCTCCAAGCAACCTTTGAGCGCAAGTTTGGCCATGGTACGAGCCTTAATGCCAACTACACATTTTCAAAGTGCCGCTCAGACTATCGCAACCCTCTAAGCGATGAAACCATGCCGGGGTTCCGCGCACCCTACTTGTCCGGCTTCGGAATCAAGGCTGATTATTCTCCCTGTG
>Ga0326728_10016157_pt1 | contig 15309 bp, 14 predicted proteins | sample MB3enrmetagenome_FD_207602 | JGI IMG/M metagenome (GOLD analysis project Ga0326728, IMG submission 207602) | Lab enriched peat soil microbial communities from McLean, Ithaca, NY, United States - MB31MN | ecosystem: Environmental > Terrestrial > Soil > Wetlands > Peat | place: USA: New York...
TCAAAGACCGCGGCCCGCAGATGTAGCCGCCGGAAGAACCGAGGGCTTTGCCAAGCGTCCCCATCTGGATTTCAATTTTTTGGGCGACTCCGAGTTCTTCAGCCAAACCGCGCCGCGCGCTCCCATAAAGGCCGGTGGCGTGCGCTTCATCGACCATGAGCCACGCGCCAAATTGTTCCTTCAACCCCACCATCTCGCGCAACGGCGCATGGTCGCCGTCCATCGAAAAAACGCTTTCCGTGACAATCAGCGTGCGCGGTTTGCGCTCCGTCTGGACAACGGCGGGCGCGGCATGGCGGCTGTCGGCCCAGCGCAGGATTTTCTCCAAATCATTCAGATTATTGTGGCCGAAGACACGCACCTTCGCCCCGCAGAGCCGCGCGGCGTCCACAATGCTGGCATGCACCAGTTTATCCAGCACGATGACATCATTGCTGTCCAGCAACGCGCCAATCATCCCCGTCACAGCGGCATAGCCGGATGAAAACGCCAGGGCGGCTTGGGTGCCCTTGAAGGCGGCGAGCGCCTCATCCAACTCATGGTGCGGTCCCAGCGAACCGCAGATCAGGCGCGAGGCCCCGGCGCCGGCCCCAAATCTCCCGATGGCCTCGATGGCCGCCTCCTTCAGGGCGGGTTCATTGGCCAGTCCCAAATAATCATTGGACGAAAAGTTGAGAAATGTTTTGCCGTCGATGGACAGGCGCGGTGACTGGGGCGAATCGACGCGCCGCAATTCGCGAAACAGATTCTGTTGGCGAAGGTCGCTCAAACGTGAAATCAATTCTTCATTGAACGCGTTCATCCACCACAAATGACACAACGGGGGAAAGTTGGCGAGCGTTCAATTTCCATGAAACGAATCAACGCAATACGCTTTTGCATTTTGGCCTCTTGCCTATAATGGGCCGGCATGGAAGAACTCTTTCCGCTTGAGTCATCGTGGATCGTTGCCCTGGCAGCGGGCGCTCTCGCGCTCCTCATGCTCCTGCGACTGGCCCGCTCGCTGCCCGGCCAGAATATCGCGTTGATCGCGGCCGGCCTGCTGGCCGGCGAAGGGTTGATCGATTTTTTTCTGGCCAAATACGGATGGGTTGACGTGGCAGGCCCGATGTGGTGTTACCTGGCCGGCGCTGCATTGCTATGGATGGCGGTTGTCCTTTCTCTCCGGAGAGTGGCGCAATTCATCCTGCGCCCGTGGCGGGGGGGCAGATTCTATGGGATCTGGGTCGTCGGCATGAGCGCCGTGTTCACGGCGGCGTTTCAGTTTGGCTGGCCGTGCCTTCTCGTTCTGGATCCCGACGTGATTCCCATCGAATCGGACAGAGCGGCGATCATGGCGGGCATTCGCGGCGTGGCCACGGCGGTGTTTTTGGCCGGCCTCGCGCCTTGGTTTATTCACAAGCGGCCCGTCTCACGGGCGGCCCGGTCAGAACTTGCGCAACAACCAGAGAATGAAGCTCAGTAAAACGCTCACGAGCAGGCAGGTCGTCAGCGGGAAATAAAAACTGGCATCGCCTTTGGTGTAATGGATGTCACCCGGCAGGTGGCCCAGCCAGCCGCGGCCGACACCCGCCCAGAGCAGCGCCCCCGCCGCCGCCATGACCAGACCCATCACCACCAAAAATTTTCCAAGTTCAGGCATGAACAACTTACTTTTTGGTTACAAGGAGGCCATCTGTCAAGCCGGGACCGCGGGGCAGACCGCGCGCCTCTCCACGTCCGGGACGGACAAAGCCCGGGCCGCAGTTCGAGATCCGTCGCCGCTGTTCGGTTGCTTGACTCTTTCAGTCTGGTGTGGTCAATTATGTTTGAATTAAGTGAGGTCAAGCTGAAAGCACTCCCGCCAATCCTGTTGGGCATTTGCCTGATGGCCTGCTCCCCGGCTCAGGCTGAACAGAAATTCAAGGTTAGCGAAGTCGCCGGCCAAAGCTCGGAATTGATGGTTTGCGATCTGGACGGCGACGGCCTGAAGGATCTTGTGTTGATGGACGACCTCAATCTCTCCATTTTTTATCAGGATCGCACACAAGGGTTCACACGCGAACCGCAACAAACCTATCTTCTCGATCATCGGCCGTGCGTTGTCTGGGCGGCCAAACTGGGCCGGCAGGCCGGGAGTTTGCTCGTCATGACCAGCGACGGAGTGACCGAGATTGACTTTGCCAATCGAACCGGTCCTCCCGCCCTCCGGCAAATCATCCGGCAACGCACGATCGTTCCGGAGGCGGCGGAAGACACCAACGCGATGTGCCTCCCCCTGTCGGTGGAGACAGGCCGCCAGTGGCCGCTGCTGCTGGTGCCGGCGGCGGACGGAATTCACGTCTGGCAACACCGCGAGGACTGGGTCCAGGCCCAATTGATTGGCCATTCCATTGATGCTGGCCTGTGGCCGTCACGGACCAATCCCGGATATGCCACGTCGTATGGATTGGACTTGAGCGTAGGCGACGTCAATGGCGACGGACGGGATGATCTGATGGTGGGACGCCCTGTTGGCCGAAGCAAGACCTACAGCCTTTATCTTCAGCAGAGCAATGGCCTGTTCGCCCTTGAACCGGCGTTAACCTATACGGACAAGGTGGAACCGTTCTCCTGGCTTTGCTGGGCCGATCTCAACCGCGACGGCAAAGTGGATCTGATCAAAAGCGTCTGGCTGAACGAGCCTTCATTCGTGCCGGGGATCCCTTCCGGCAAAGTGCTGGTGGGCATTTATATGGCCGACGAGCACGGCAGGATTCCGGCTGAACCGCAACAGGTCTTTCGCAAAAACGATTGGACGGCGGCGTTGCCGGTGGTGGACGTGGACGGCGATGGTTTTCCAGACCTGGTTTTGGGCTACAGTCACATCGAGGACAAGGAGGGCTTGAGCAAGATGATCACCGCCAAAAAGCTCGATTACAGTCTCCGGTTTTACTTCCACCGGCCGGGAGCCGGCTTTCCAAAAGAGGCGGACTGTCAATGCGACGTTGTCATCCATTTGGATCGACCCGAGATGCACCATGACCTCCCTCAATATTTCGGGCGCTACGTCAAGCTCGGCGGCGATTTTAACGGGGATGGCAAAACGGATTTGCTGGTGCGGGACCGAAGTGACGACATCTCGGTTTACTCTTTCGTTTCGCGAGAGAAAGGGTTCAGCCTGAAACCGGACCTGCGCTTCAGTTGCCCGGGGCCGATTGACGGATGGGAGGTCCAGGATCTGAACAACGATGGCGTCAGTGATCTGATTGTGAAACTGGCGAAACAAAACGGCTATCGAATCTTCATCAGCCAGAAATAACCCATGTTTTTCCCGCCACAACTTGGAGCCAGCTCCGGTGCCCGCCTGCTTCCGGCGCGCGGCGCCATGCTGTTGATGTTCCTTGCGGTGAATGGGGGTTGGGCCGGCCCTGTTGAACTGTCGCGTCAGACGATCACACTCCCGGCCAACGCCGGTGAGCCGCTTTTTGCCGATATTGAAGGGAACGGCCGCTGCAATCTGCTCGTGATTGATCCGGTGGAGAAAAGGCTTTTGAACTATCGCCAACGCCCGGATGGCTTCAGCAACTTGCCTGATCAGGCCATTGCCCTGCCGCCGCAAACCGCCTGGGTCGCCCCGTGCGACGTGGAGGCGCATCCGGGTCTTGAACTGCTGTTCTCCACCGCCACCGGGCTGGTGTATTCCCGGCAGAACGCCGGCCTGTTTGAATCGGAACGACACACGCTCATTGAAACGAGCCAGGCATTCACCGGCTTCGATTTCCCAATCCTGACCCGTCTGAGCACGAACACAGCCGGAACGAACGGGTTGATCCCGGTGATTGCCGCGGGGCAGGCCGTGCTCTACCAGCGGAACAGTGCTGATGAGTGGAGTCCCGGACCGCCGCTGGTTCTCGACGCGGAACAAACGGCCTGGCAAATCGACCCCGCCTCGTGGCGCGACTCGTGGGCGTTGGGCCCAAATCCCGCGCACAGCCTGAACGTTGAACAATCTTTTCGGGCCAAACCGGATCTGAAACAGGACAAAGAGCCGGAGAATGAAGCCGTCCAGAAGATCATGGATGACCTGAAGCAACGGGCGGACGCCTGGCCGCCAAGAAGCGTCCGCTTGGACGTGGATGGCGATGGCCGGGAAGATCTGGTGCTGTGGCAGGTCGGCTTCAAGGTGGACGCCAAAACTGACATCTATATCTTTCTGCGCGGCACGGACCAAAAGCTGCCGGAGCGGCCGACGCAAATTCTGCACTGTCGCGGGTTCCCGATTCCAACAGGCTCGGCGTCAAAGGTGTCGCCTGTGATTGATCTGAAAGGGGATGGCCAGTGTGAACTGGTTCTGCTCGAACTGAAGACCGCCCTTATCTCCGAAAGCGGACTGCTGGAAACGGCGCTCTCGCACGGATTTGATTGGGCGCTCACGATCCGGCCATTTCAGCACGGCGTCTTTTCCCGCAGCCCGGCCGCGTCCGTGCCGGTGAGGACGAGCTTGCTGTCGGAATTTTCGTTGGAGTGGCCGGTCTTTATTCAAGGAGACTTCAATGGCGACGGTCGCCCTGATCTTTTGGTCAGAGGCTTGGGGACTCGCTGGAATATATTCCTCAGCACGACCGACGGACGCTGGTTCGCGCCGCAACCCGCGATGACTTTCGACGCGCCAGGGCACGGCTATTTTGAAATCAACGACCTGAACGGCGATGGGTTGGCGGATATCATCTGGCACGAGCCGGCTGAGCACCGCCTTTCTATTTTCATGTCGCCATCCCGTCCGGCAAAGGGTAGGAACCCATGATGGAATCTCCGCCAGCACTGGCTTTGGAAGACGTGTCCAAGAACTTTGGACGCATCCAGGCGGTGGACCATCTTTCCCTTGAGATTGAACCCGGCCAGATGGCCGGGTTTCTCGGACCGAACGGAGCGGGCAAGAGCACCACGCTTTATATGATCCCCCGGCTGGTGCGGCCCACCAACGGGCGCATCAGCATCTTTGGCGTGGATATCTGGAAGGATTACAAAAAAGCTATCCGCTCCGTGGGCATCACCGTGGAGTCGCCGGCTTTTTATGAGTACCTGTCGGGCCGGAAGAACCTCGAACTCGCCGCCCGTTTGCTTGACGACGTTTCCCCGCGTGAGATCGACCAAATCCTGGAACGGATCGGCCTGGCGGAGCGGCAGCATGACTGCGTGCGGGTTTATTCCACCGGCATGAAACAGCGCCTGGGCATCGGCAGGGTGATGTTGGGCCGGCCACGCCTCCTGATCCTGGACGAGCCGACCAACGGGTTGGATCCCGAGGGCACACACGAAATTCTTTCGTTCCTGCGCGAGCAAGTCAGGCAGGAGGGTCTCACCCTTTTTGTCTCCAGCCATCTGATGACGGAGGTCGAGGAGTTCTGCGACACGGTATTTGTCATCGATAGCGGGCATCTGGTTGCTTCCGGCCGGGTGAAGGAGCTGTTGAAACCGCACGAACGGATTGTGCGGGTCACGTTTCAGGGCAGGATTCCCGATGGCGATTTCATTTCGCGCCATGCCCAAATCCGGAAAGCGGAGCCCGTGACGGCGGACACCCTGGAGATCACCCTGGCTCAGGACGATTCTGCGTGGCTGAACCATTGTCTGCAGCAGGCGGGGTTCAGCGTTTCGGCCATTGCGCCCAAACAAAAGACGTTGAAAGAGTTTTTCCTGTCCATCACGGGCCTTGGCCGCGCCGAAGCGCCCTCTTCGATCAACCAGACCCCGTCCGCGCCGGCGGGAGACAAACCCCATGCCTAGCCAATTCGTGCCATTGCTGCGAAACGAAGTTGCGAAGGCAGTGCGCCGCAAGCTGTCGTGGTTCGGCATTTTCGCCGTGGGGCTGGCGTGTATGATCGTTTATTTTGTCGGCGGCCAGTTCAGCAACGCGGCCACGGTGAACGCCTGGGGCTATGTTGGCTTTTCGATGCAAATAGTTTTTTCGGACGTTGGCCCGGTTTTTGTCATCGTGTTCGCGGCCATGTTGGTGGCGGAGGAAACGGGCGCCGGCACGATCCGTTCCGCGCTGGCTGCGCCCGTGTATCGTTGGGAGTTGTACCTGGCCAAGGCTGCCACCGGGTTGCTTTACATGATGGTCTTCTCAGCCGCCGCTCTGCTGTTCTCCGCGGCGCTGGCCGGCGTCCATTACCACTTTGGCGCCGTGGGCGATTCCTCCGGAGTTGTGTATAGCCGGAACCAGGCGATGCAGGAGCTGTTGGCGGGTTACGCGCTGAGTTGGATTCCGCTGGGCGCCCTCGTGATGTACGGGCTTCTGATCTCCACCCTGGTTCGCACTCCGGGAGCGGCCGCGGCGGTGGGCATCACCACCTTGTTCCTCATTGATTTCACCAAGCACCTGGTGGGACTCGATCCCTACATCTTCACCCGCTACATCAATTACTCCTGGCTGATCCTCCAGCAGATCGCCCAGGGATTGGATTACCAATGGCGTCCGGAAGTCTGGAGGATGATCCTTTTGTGCGGAGTGTCCGCCGTTGTCACCTTTGGCGCCGGCCTGGTCCTTTTTGTGAGGGAAGACCTCAACAATTAAAAAACCGGGATGCGCCCCATTTATTCCAGCACCGCAATCTTTGCAAAACTCTCCTCAATGAAGGTGGTGTTTTGGATTCTCGACAAGCGGGCGTAAAGGCCGTTTTGTTCGACCAATTCCTGGTGCGTGCCCCGTTCGACTATCTCCCCATGCAGCAGGACCAGGATTTGATCGGCGTTGACAATGGTGCTCAGACGATGGGCGATGACAAAACTGGTCCGATTGGCCATCAGCCGTTCCAACGCCTCCTGGATCAGCTTTTCCGTGGCGGTATCCACGCTGGCCGTGGCTTCGTCCAGAATCAGTATCGGCGCGTTTTTCAACAGCGCCCGGGCAATGCTCACCCGTTGTTTCTCCCCCACACTGAGTTTGACGCCGCGCTCGCCCACGCGCGAATTATAACCCTCCGGCAGCCGCTCAATAAATTCATGGCAATTGGCCGCCCGCGCCGCGGCCACCCACTCCTCCTCCGTGGCGTCGAGCCGCCCGTAGCGGATATTTTCGCCGACGGTGCCATTGAACAAAAACGCCTCCTGGCTGACCACGCTGATCTGCGCCCGCAATGAGGCCAGCGAAACCCCGGCGATGTCCTGCCCGTCAATCGTGATGCGGCCCGCGCTGGCTTCATAAAACGCCGGAAGCAAATTGACGAGGGTGGATTTGCCGGAGCCGGTCGGGCCGACCAGGGCGATCATCTGGCCGGGAGACGCCTCGAGCGAAATATTTTTCAGCGCCGTTCGTCCGCCGCCGTAACCGAAATGAACGCCTTCATAACTCACCGCCCCGCGCACCGGTTCGGCCAGCGCCCCCACGCGGGGGCGGCCCCGCCCTTCCTCCGTGGCATCGAGAATATCGAAGACCCGCTCCCCCGCCGCGCGCGCCGCCTGCAACATTTGATTCAGGCCGTGCAAACCCCGCAGCGGCTCGTAGAACAGAGACAGGTATAAAATAAACCCGACCAACTGGCCGGCGGTCAGGTTATGCGCCGCGCCGAACCAGAGCACCAGAACGACCCCCAGGGAGTTGGCAAAGGTCATGGCGGGCGAATAGATGGCCCACACCCGCATCACGCCCAGCGTGCCGTGGCGCAGTTCATCTGCGCGCCTGGCGAAACGCTCGTCTTCGTGGTCCTGCCGCCCGAAAGCCTTGATCTGACGAATGCCCTGCAGATTATCCAGGAGCAGGGCGTTCATGGCGCTGGCCGCACGGCGCTGCGCCCGGTAACGGCGGTGCGCGGTTAGCGTGTACCACAATGTGCCGCCAGCCAAAATGGGAATGGGGACCAGCGCTATGGCCGCCAGCACCGGATTCTTGCGAAACAAAATGCCCAGCACCACCACCACACTCAGCGTGGCGGTCGTGACCTGTTCCGTGCCGTCAATCAAAACCCGCTCCACAGCGTTGACGTCCTCCACCACCCGGGTCATCAAATCGCCGGAGGCGCGCTGATCGAAGTAGCCGATGGGCAGCCTTTGCAGGTGTTTGAAAACATCGCGGCGCATGTCATAGATGACATTCTGCTCGAAGACATTATTGACACGAATGCGGAGGCTGTTGAAGGCATCGCGCAGGAAGAAGGCGCCGGCCAGCCCGGTGATCAGCCAGAGATAGCCGGTCGTTTTGCCTTGAACAACGTCGTCGATGATCAATTGGACGAACTGCGGAAAGGCCAGGGAAAACCCCAGGGAAATCAACGCGCAAGCCATGTTGGCCAGCGCCAGGCCGCGGTAAGGCCGCAGATAGACCGCGACCCGGCGCACGATTTCAAGCGTCGAGCGCGACCGGGCGCGCAATGTGGCATCCTCTTCCAAGTATGACTGCCGGTGCATCGGCTCGATTTTAAAGGGTCTGGAGTTGAAGACGATTGAAAAATCTTTTCCAATCGGCGATTATGCGGGCCGGGACCGGGTTCTCGAATGAACATGAAATTCAAATTGGCCGCGTATGCCGTGCTGCTCCTTCTGGTGGCAGGGTTTGGATGGGGCTTTTACGCCAATTATACCACCATGGCGCGAGAGTCGGCGGCGGCCCGCACTAATGACACCTCCTCCGCGCTGGCTCATAACCCGGTTGTGGACACAAACACCTCCGGCCAAAGCAACGTCGACACCTCCAACACTGTCGCGGCCCCGACCAACCAGGAAGCCAGGACCTCCGCTCCGCCCGTCCTCACAAACGTCGCGGCAGGAGCGGCGGCGCCCGCCCCCCCGCCAGCGCAGACCGGCCAGGGGACGACGGTCGCGTACCTGGCGGCATTGGTTGGGGCGCTCATCGCATTGGGATTGCTGATTACGCACGACGTCACCCAATACGTTGGCGGCGTGACGGTCGGCGCTCTGCTGGATGACAAAGGCGAAGCGATGCAGGATCCGGAATACGAAAAAGCCGAGCAGGCCTGGGCACATGGCAAGTATTTGGACGCCATTGAGATGATGCGCGATTTCCTCAAAAAAAATCCGCGCCAACAATACGCCGCCCTGCGCATCGCGGAAATCTACGAGAAAGACCTGCACAATCCCCTGGCGGCGGCTCTGGAATACGAGGAGGTGCTCAAACAGAAATTGTCGGCGGAGCGCTGGGGTTGGGCGGCGGTGCATCTGTGCAATCTTTACTCCAAATTAGGCCAGCAGGACAAGGCAAAGGACCTGCTCCAGCGCATCGCGGACGAATATCCGCAGACCGCCGCGGCCAAAAAAGCCCGAAGCCACCTCGGTTTGCCCGAACCGGAACCGGAACCGATCCCCGAGCACGAGAGCACCGAGACGACCGCCGAACCCGGCGAAAGCTTGACACCCCCCGGAAAACAACAGCCGGCGCCTGCGCCTCCCGCGCCTCCCGCGCCTCCCGCGCCGCCGCCCAAATCCAACCTGCCCCCGGGCTTCCGGCCAAAATGAAGTTATGAATTAAGAAGGCAGAATTCGGGAAAGTAAGAATTAAGAAGTAAGAAGTCGGCAAAGACCTGCGGGGAGATCTATTTCTTCCTTCATAATTCTTAATTCTTACTTCTTAATTTCCCCGGTCCTTGGCAGGGTGAAAAAAAAGGCCGCTCCCTTTTGCAGTTCGCTTTTGGCCCAGGCCTCGCCGCCGTGCGCCTGAACAATATGCTTGACAATAGCCAGCCCCAGGCCCGTGCCCCCGCTTTCCCGCGAGCGCGCCCGGTCCACCCGGTAGAACCGCTCAAATATCCGGTCCATCGCCTCGGGCGGTATCCCCGGACCGTCATCGGCCACAAATATCTCCAGTTTGTCGGATTGGCTCCCGCCGGCCCCGACGGTGACGCAGCCCCCTTTTCGTCCATATTTGATCGCGTTTTCGATCAGGTTGAACAGCACTTGCTGAACACGGTCCGCGTCGGCCCAGATGACGGTTTGCGGGGGAATTTTATTTTCGAGGACGGTTTTGCGGGCGGCGGCGCGCGCGCCCAGGTCTTCCAGGACGCGCCGGGCCAGGTCGTGCAAATCAACCGCCTGGGGATTCAGGGCGGCGTGGCCGGATTCCAATCGGGAAATGGCCAGCAAATCTTCGATGAGAAAAAGGAGGCGGTCGGAATGTTTGTCGATTTTTTGCAGGAACCGCGCCGCCTGCGCGGGATCATCCTTGGCCCCGTCCAGCAGGGTCTGCGCGAAACCCTTGATGAGGGAAAGCGGGGTGCGCAATTCGTGGCTGACATTGCCCACAAATTCCTGGCGGATATTTTCCAACTCCTTCAGGCGGGTCACATCGTGGAAAACGAACAACTGGCCCGGCCCGGCCCCCGCGTGGCCGTGGACGACCGAGGCGTTGACCTGCAGGGATCGGCGGGTGACGCGGTGTATTTCCAGCTCGGCCCCGGAAATGTTTTTTTCCGCCGGCAACCGCGCGGCCAGCGCGGCCAGTTCGTGCCAGCGAAAGGCTTCCATGATCGTCTGGCCGCGGATGTCGGTGGCAATGCCGAAAAATTTGCGGAGCGATTCGTTGACCATCTGCACCCGGCCCTGCTCGTCTAGGAGAAGGACCCCTTCGATCATGCCGTTAAACAGGGTCTGCAGGCGGACTTGGAATTGGGCATGAAGTTGCTGCTGTTCCTGGCGGCTCTGCTCGTTGTGCTGGCGTTGCAGAGCGGCGCCCCATTGCCGCTGGCGGCGGGCCTGCCACCGCCACAGCGCCAGCATCAGCGCCAGACTTCCCGCAATAATCAGCCAGTACCGCATTTCGGGGATGGGATTGATTTATTCTTCGTGGAACCGGTAGCCGACGCCGCGCACGGTGTCCAGATATTTGGCCGCCCCGCCCAGCTTGTCGCGCAGGCGGCGCATGTGCGTGTCGATCGTGCGGGTGTCAATCAAACTGTTATAGCCCCAGACATCCTTCAAAAGTTGCTCGCGCGACTGCACCCGGCCCTTGCGCCCGGCCAGCACCGTCACCAGTTTGAATTCCGTCGCCGTCAGCTCCAATGCTTTGCCCAGGTAGGTGATTTTGTGCCGCGACGGGTCGATCACCAGGCCCCCGATCTGAATCCGCTCGCCGCCGCCCGGTTCGGCCGCGGCGCGCCTGAGCACATTTTTGACGCGCAGAATCAGTTCGCGCGGGCTGAACGGCTTGGTGATGTAATCGTCGGCCCCCAACTCCAGCCCGAGCACCCGGTCGATCTCCGCCGTGCGCGCCGTCAGCATGATGATCGGCAGGAACGATGTCGCGGCATCGCGGCGCAGAGCCTTGCAGACTTCTAGGCCGTCCATTTCCGGCAGCATGATGTCCAGCAGAATCAAATCCGGCATGGTGGCGCGCGCCTTTTGCAACGCCTCCCTGCCATCGGCGGCGATGATCACTTCGTAGCCGGCGCTTTTCAAGTTGACCTCGATGAGTTCCAGCGCATCCGGCTCGTCATCGGCGGCGAGAATTTTAGCTTTCATGGTTTGCGCATTTCACCCCATTCCAGCGCATAATTCGCCGGAATGAAATAAAAAACCGCCGCGCCGGGAAAGTCCGGGCAACATGTGGAAAAAAGAGAACGCCCGCTTTCGCGGGCGTCCAACTTTGGTTATTCCAGGGTGGCTATTTAGAAAGCCTTCCGACGGAACCAACGGCCATCCGTTGGCCTCGCAGTGGGGTCCCCGACCGGGACATGATTCACCACTTGAAAAACTATTGAGTTGAAACCAAAGCTGGACTTCCTGTCCTTGAAATTGGCGGCATTGAACGCCAAGACGCTTTCGATCCGTAAAAGCACGCTTTGTCTATCCATGGCAACTCTTTTTTGCTCACGCTCAAAACTTCGCGTGTCTTATTGTACTGTCGGGCAATATTAAGCAAAGCTTATGCCACCGGGAGAAGACATTGGAAGAACCTCCATCTGCCATTTGTCCGATGTTATTGAATTTAAATGTGTTACGATGTGACCGGCGCGATTGATTTAAACGTCAAGCATTTTCATTCCTGCAATTCTCAGCGGCAAAAGTGTAAAGAAAAACCCGTGAAAAAAGGAAAATAAGCTGGCAGCGGTCTTATAAATAGTGTATAAACATCTGATTTTAAAACAGTTGCACATATCACAATCTGGGATTTTGAAAGTGTAAAATTCCCCGACACGCCAAAGCCTACAATTTACAGGGCTTTGGAGCGGTTTCTTCCTGCATCAGCCCCCAAAAGGGGTCCCTGCTTCAGCCTTTGACTCAGTTTCTTCCCCCGTTTCAGCGTTTTTGTAAATACTAGTTTCAGCCTTCTTTTGTAAACACCTTGCTGACAACATGTTGTGACTTTGCAAAATGTTGAAATTTTCACTGTTTTTTTCGGGGCGGCATGGCTCAACGCAAGTTGCTTGAGAAAATTAAAGGCTTTCAAACTGAAAGGCAAAATTGCTTGCGCATGCAAAATGCAAGGTGCGGGTTGCATCCGGGCGGGGTCTGTTATTTTTCGTTGGGCATTTGGAATGAGGCGTGCGTATCCTCTTGCCATGCGAACCGCTATTTATCCCGGCAGCTTTGATCCGCTCACCAATGGTCACTTGGATTTGGTCCACCGCGCCGCCAAGCTTTTTGACCGTGTCATCGTCGCCGTGGCGCGCAATGAGGGCAAAAAGGGGCTGTTCACCTTGAAGGAGCGGCTGGCGCTGGTGCGCGTGGCAGTCGCCAATATTCCGAAGGTGGAGGCGGATTCGTTTGACGGGTTGCTGGTCAATTACGTGGAAAAACGGAAGGGCCAGGCGATTATCCGGGGCTTGCGCGCGGTGTCGGATTTTGAGTTTGAATTTCAACTCGCTTTGATGAATCGTAAATTGAACGAACGGGTGGAGACGATTTTTATGATGCCCAAGGCAAGTTACACCTTTCTCAGTTCGCGCCTCGTCAAGGAAATCGCCGCCTTGGGCGGGAATGTGGATTGTTTTGTGCCGGAACATGTCCGGATGGCGTTGGCGCGCAAGTTGCGCAAATGAACAGGAGCGGCTGAAGGTTTCCCGACCGGCCGCGTTACGATCATGTCCTTGAAAGTGAACATCCGGCATTTGGAAGCGGGCGACGTTCTGTTGCGCGGAGAACTGTCGGTGGCGGAGGCCGGCCTGGATTTCCCGGATGAATTGGTCCATGCCCGGCAGCCGGTGCGGTATGATTTGACGGCGCAAAAGTCGGGGCGGAATGTCCTGGTGCAGGGGAGGGTCGCGCTGGTGTTGGATTGCGAGTGCGCCCGGTGTCTGAAAGCCTTCCAGCAGCGGGTGGAATTGGAGCATTGGACGGCGCTCGTGCCGTTGGCAGGACCGGAAAAGGCCGCGATTAAAGACGATGGCGTGGACTTGACGCCTTTCTTGCGGGAAGATATTCTCCTGGAGTTTCCGCAACATCCGTTGTGTGAAGCCGATTGCGCCGGTCTGCCCAATCGGGCGGAGAAAAATGCCAGACCAACAAAAGGCGCCAGCCAGACGCCAGGTTCGTCTGTCTGGTCAGAATTAAACAAACTGAAGTTTTGAAAGACAAAAAGTATGGGAGTACCCAAACGCAAGCCTTCGCACAGCCGTCAACGCATGCGGCGCGCCTACAACAGCAACCTGACCCTGCCGCAACTGAGCGCCTGCCCGCAATGCGCCGCCCCCTATGTCCCTCACCGGGTCTGTCCCGCGTGCGGCTTTTACAAAGGGCGCCAGGTCATCACAGTCAAAGCGGCGGCTTAGAAGCCCCTTCAGGAGCGTGGAAGACTGGTTCTTTCGCGCTCTTTTATTTATGCGAATGGTTGTGGATGTCATGGGCGGGGATCACGGGCCGGGGGTTGTCATTGATGGCGCGCGCCTGGCCCTGCGATCCCACTCCTCCATCAGTGAGTTGTATCTGGTGGGGCGGGAAGAGGAGATCCAGGCCGGGATGACCCGCGCCGGCCTGCGCGACCCGCGCGTGAAAATCGTTCACGCCGGCGAAACGTTGACCATGGACGACAAACCCGTGGAGGGATTGCGCCGGAAAAAGGATTGCTCCATACTGCGCGCGGTGGACTTGCTCAAGGAAGGCAAAGCCGATGCGTTGATCTCCCCCGGCAACACCGGCGGCATAGTGGCGGCGAGCACCATCCGGCTCCGGCCGCTGGAGGGTCTGGACCGGCCGGGCATCGCCACGGTGATTCCCGCGCCAAAGAATGAGTTCGTCCTGCTGGATGCCGGGGCCAGCGTGGAATGCCGGCCCACTCATCTCTTGCACTTTGCCATCATGGGGAGTATTTACTCGCGGGAAATCCTGGGCTGTAACGACCCGCGGGTGGGCATATTATGCAACGGCACCGAAGCCAACAAAGGCACCGAAATGACCCAGGAAGCCTTCAGGCTGTGCAAAATGGTTGACCTGAATTTTATTGGCAACGTCGAAGGACATGATTTGTTTCATGATCGCGTCGATGTCGTCGTGTGCGACGGTTTTATCGGCAATATCGTGTTAAAGACCCTGGAGAGTTTTGCCAGGGGCCTGGCCTCGTGGCTCAAGGACGAAATCTCCGTGAATCCCAAACGAATGCTGGGCGCGCTGCTCGTCAAAGGCGCCTTGCATACCATCAAGCGCCGGACGGACCCCGACATGCGGGGCGGAGCGCCGTTGCTCGGCCTCAACGGCATCGTCTTCAAAGCGCACGGCTCGGCCCGCGAACGGGCCATCATGAACGGCATCGGCCAGGCCGTCCAGGCGGTGGAACATCACATCAACGACATCATCCGCAGCGAAGTGGCCCGGGCCAACCAACGCGTGGCGGAAGCCAGGGCCCGCGAGGAAGCCCAATTAAAAGCCGAACAGGAACGCGTGGCGGCAGAAGCGTCCAAACCATGAAATCATCGCCAAAAAAGTTTAACAACCCGCGCGCCAGGCATAATTTCCAGGGCCGCACCTGCTCCATCCTGGCCGTCGGCTCCTATGTCCCCGAACGGGTGCTTTCCAACGCCCACTTTGCGCAATTGGTCAACACGTCCGACGAATGGATCACCACCCGGACCGGGATCAAGGAGCGGCGCATCGCCGCCAAAAACGAATGCACGTCCGATCTGGCCGCCAAGGCCGCCTTGCGCGCCATGCAACGCGCCGGCATCACCCCCGATCAAATAGACTTGATCGTGCTGGCCACCATTACGCCCGACATGCCGTTTCCATCCACGGCCTGCCTGGTCCAGGAAAAAATTGGCGCCCGTCGCGCCGTCGCCTTTGACATCCAGGCGGCCTGTTCGGGTTTCATTTTCGGATTGGAGGTCGGGCAGCAATTCATCATGTCGCGCACCTATGACACCGCCCTGGTCATCGGCGCGGAGAAACTTTCCTCCATCGTCAATTGGA
>Ga0326728_10016159_pt1 | contig 15308 bp, 12 predicted proteins | sample MB3enrmetagenome_FD_207602 | JGI IMG/M metagenome (GOLD analysis project Ga0326728, IMG submission 207602) | Lab enriched peat soil microbial communities from McLean, Ithaca, NY, United States - MB31MN | ecosystem: Environmental > Terrestrial > Soil > Wetlands > Peat | place: USA: New York...
ACCGCTGTCATGAACGTTGTTGCCGAGCATTGTCAAGTTGGCGATACTGATTCCCTGGACGCAGGCGGCCGAGCCGATTCCGTTGGGGCAGGAGAAGTCATTGCCCACGAGCCGCCAGCCGTAGGCATCATCCAGGGAAAGCGCGCTGGCATTTCCTGAAACCGTCAAGCCGGCAAGGACCCATTGATTGGCGGAAGACAGGATGCCATAAGGCTGGCCGCTGGCCGATCCGACGGTCACTTGAGCGCCCGGGTAAGCCACTAGCGCAATGGGCAAGCCGGATGAACCGTTGCTGGCAATGGCCAACGAGGCGGAAGCGACGTCCAGTCCGGTCTGCGTAACGCCATCCATCGCATAGGCGATATCTCCCGCAGACAGGGCGTTCGCTGCCTTGAGCAGCGTGAGCCAGGGGCTGGAGTAACTTCCGTTGTTGGCATCGTTGCCGCCAGGGGATACGAAATAAATATTTCCGCTGCGTACGATAAATGGAATGGCGTTCGAACCGTTGCCGGCGACGTTAATCACAATATTGCCGCTGGTTGCCGCCGGTCCCATTTGAAAAGAAACTTTTGTATCCGACCAGGCCAGATAATTTGCGGCCGCGGCTCCCCCGACAGTCACCGTCGAAGTACTCTGCGTTGGGCCGAAGCCCTGTCCATAAATCGTGACGATCGCGCCCAGGCCATTCTGGCCACCTGTATTAGGGCCGCTCTGCAGATCGCTGAAGAAAATGCGCGGTGCCGAATATTGCGCATTGGCAGCGGTTAGAAGCAGGAGAATGGTGGCCATGACGAACAGCGAACGGTTTCCCGCCGCCGTGCCGGTGTGGACCGGTTGACTCGCAGATTGACCCAATGCGTCCTCCCGCATGCAGGGAACTGAGAATTTGAAGGGGCCCGGGTACTGAACGTCCGATCAATCAACAAATTTATGGATTGCCTGCATATTAAAGCAGTTGGCCATCCGTGGCTATGGGGTATTTTGCTTAGTTTTGCGGAGCCTTGGGTTCAGGTCGTTGGTCACGAGCGTCAGTCGCAAGAATCTGCCAAAGGAAAAAGGTTGAGCGGCCCCGGGTGAAAGGGCGGTTCTTGGGGATGGTCAAGCGCCCATGAACGTGCATAGTTCCCGGGGACATCTCCGTTACGGTGTCAGGTCATGGCGTAGGCACTACGGCGACAGTTTGAGAAGAATATGCACTCTGTTGGCCGGTATTGCCCACTGCGGTTACGACGTAGTAGCAGGTGGCGCCTGAGACCACGAAAAAATCCGTGTAGGTCAAAGTTGTTATGGGGGCCGCGGTGATTTGTGTGTATGGTCCTCCGGAACGTGTTCCACGATACACCAAGTATCCGACGACGTTGCTCGAAACGCTCTCATTCCAGGCCAGAGTGACCGAATGCGTCCCGCGAGTCGCTCCGGTTCCGCTCAGGGCAATGGCGAGATCAGCGTTGGAAGCATTGCTCACCAGGGAGAGGCCTCCCGTGTCGCTAATGGCTGCCGTGGGAGCGAACTGCACGGTGAACGAGGCCGTCTTTCCGGCGGCCAGCGTCAGCGGCAGGGTGGGGCCGGTGAAGGAGAAGCCGGTTCCGGTCAGAATGGCCTGGGAGATGATAACGGTGGCGGCGCCAGCCGTTACCGTGACCGTCTGCGAAGAACTAGTGCCGGTGGCGACATTGCCAAAGTTGAGCGCCGCGGGGCTGGCTGTCAGCTGACTGGTAGGATTCGCGCCGGCTCCCGTCAGCGACACCGTCAGCGTATCGGAGGAGTTGCTGACCAGAGAAAAGGTTCCGTTGACGTTGGCGGCGGTGGCAGGAGCGAACTGCACGGTGAACGAGGCCGTTTTTCCGGCGGCCAGCGTCAGCGGCAGGGTGGGGGCGGTGAAGGAGAAGCCGGTTCCGGTAAGGCTGGCCTGGGAGATGATAACGCTGGTGGCGCCCGCCGTCACGGTGATCGCTTGTGAGCTGCTGCTGCCGATGTTGACAGTGCCAAAGCTGAGCGCTGCGGGGCTGACTGTCAACTGACCGGCAGGATTTGCACCGGCTCCCGTCAGCGATACCGTCAGCGCACTGGAGGAGTTGCTGACCAGAGAAAAGCTTCCGGTAACGCTGGCGGCCGTCGTGGGAGCAAAGGTCAGAGTAAAAGAGGCGGTTTTTCCGGCGGTTAGGGTCAGCGGCAGGGTGGGGCCGGTGAAGGAGAAGCCGGTTCCGGTGAGGCTGGCCTGGGAGATGGTAACGCTGGCGGTGCTGGCCGTCACGGTGACCGTTTGCGAAGAACTGGTGCCGGTGGTGACACTGCCAAAGCTGAGCGATGCCGGGCTGGCCACCAGCTGGCCTCCGGGAGTCACCCCGGCTCCCGTCAGCGATACCGTCAGCGCACTGGAGGAGTTGCTGACCAGAGAAAAGCTTCCGGTGGCGCTGGCGGCCGTCGTGGGCGCAAAGGTCAGAGTAAAAGAGGCGGTTTTTCCGGCGGCCAGGGTCAGCGGCAGGGTAGGGCCGGTGAAGGAGAAGCCGGTTCCGGTGAGGCTGGCCTGCGAGATGGTGACGCTGGTGGCGCTGGCGGTCACCGTGACCGTTTGCGAAGAACCAGTGCCGGTGGTGACACTGCCAAAGCTGAGCGATGCCGGGCTGACCGTCAACTGGCCCACAGGCTCGACCCCGGTTCCCGAAAACACAACTGCCGTAGGAGAATTGCTGGCGTTGCTGTTTAATGACTCGGTGGCGCTAACGGTTCCTGCCGTCGTGGGAGCAAACGTGACCGTATAAGAGGCCGATGTTTCCGGCGCTAAAGCAAGGGGGAGTGTCAGCCCGTTGATGGTGAAGGCGGAGCTGACAAACACTTCCGAAAGCGTGACCGTGGTGGTGCCCGTGTTGGAAATGGCGATGGCCTGAGTGCTGGAGGAGCCAATGTATACGTTCCCAAAATTCACCGTGGTGGGACTGGCAACGATCAGGCCTGTACCGGCTACGCTGTATTCATAAGCGCCGATATCGTAAGCGATGCCTTGCGGCCGGGGCACGCCATTGAAGTCCCATGTGGCAATGTCAGGCACTCCCGCGTCAATGGCCGGACTGTCAGCCTGCAACTGAAAATTGGAGCTGGCAGGAGCGACAAAATCAGGGTTGCCAATGACGGTAGCGGAAAGATATGCAGGAGCGGCGCCGCCGCCGTACAGCAGGTTGTGGTTGCCGCTGATGCCACCAGACATACTGCTGGTGGAGAAGTAACTCTCGCCGGACAGCACATCAAGAATGTTGTCCGTGAGCACGAACGGCGCGGAGGCTGCAACGGCGCCTGAGGTGGCGTTCGCGCGGGCGCCGCAATCGTACATCGTATTGTTGGCCAGGACGATGTCGCTGGCCGAGGAGCCTCCCGCACTGATACAGGCATAAGCATCGGCTTCGACGCCGCCGGGAGCCGGTCCCGTTCCGACGTGGGAAATCACGTTATTGTAGGCCGTGACAGCGCCCGCCGATGCGTCTACATTGGCAAAACTGATGCCCGAGCACACCGCATCCTGGATGAGGTTATCGTGCACGTTGAGCAGAGATAGGCCGGCGCCGGCGGAATAGAATTGCAGGGCGCGGCAGGAGCGGGTACGGACAATGCTGTTCCAGCCTACTTCCAGATTTTGCGACGCGCCGGTAAAAGCAACGCTGTCGTAGGTCTCAACATCGGCGCTGAGGGTTGAACCATTGTCGTGAATTTTATTGCCCAGCAGTTTGATGCCTTCGACGTCGGTCCCCTGTACGCAGGAGGCCGGGCCGTTTCCGTTCGGGCAGGAAAAATCGTTGCCCACGAGGCGCCAGTCACTGCTATCGAGCAGTATCAGGGCACTGGTGCCTCCCGAAATGGTCAAGCCGGCAATAACCCAGTGATTGGCGAAAGCCTGGATGCCATAAGGTTCTCCGGTGGCCGATCCTACCGTCACCTGGGCGCCCGGGTACGCCACGATCGCTTCCGGCATGCCGGTCGAACCGCTGCCGGCAATGGCCAGGGAAGTGAAGTTGACGTTCAGTCCGGTCTGCGTGACGCCGTTCATTGCGTACGCGATGTCGCCGGGGACCATGATGTTCGCCGCATTGATCAGGGTGAACCAGGGATGAGAATAACTTCCGTTGTTCGAGTCGTTGCCGTTGACGGACACGAAATAGATATTTCCGCTGCGTACGGTAAAGGGGACTGCGTTCGAACTTTTTCCGGCAACATTGATCACCAGATTGCCGCTGGTTGCCGCCGGCCCTGGCTGAAACGAGACTTTGGTGTCCGACCAAGCCAGGTAACTCGCGGCCGCCGCTCCGCCCACGCTCACGGTCGAACTGCCTTGAGTGGCGCCGAAGCCCTGTCCGTAAATCGTAACGATTGCGCCCAGGTTGTTCTGGCCGCCGGTATTGGGGCCACTCTGAAGATCGCTAAAGAAGATGCGTGGCGCCGAGTACTGCGCATTGGCGGCTAGGGTAAAAAGCAAGACAAATGCAGCGATGATGAATAAGGCACGGCTCTCTCGCGCCGCGTCCGTTTGGACTGGATGAGACATAGGCTGGCCTACTGCGTCCTCCCGCATTTTCGAAATCTAAACATCGAAGGGGCCCGGGCACTACCTAACCAACAAAAAACAGATGGATAGCATGCATGCTAGGACAGCCAGCCGCCGGTGGCTATGAGTCGTATTGCTTAGTCGATTCGGAGGATTCACCCCAGGCGGGGATTAGGTTATATAAGGTCAACCCAGCGCCAACCGCAATTGCTCTTGCCAGTCGGGGAGGGCGATACCGAAGGTTTCCTGGATTTTCCGGTTACTAAGCAAGGAGTAGGCCGGGCGTTTAGCCGATGTAGGATATTCGCTGGTTGTAATGGCCTGGATTTGCCTGGTGTGAAGCGGCGTCCCCGAATGCATGCGGCCATACTCGGAAGCCGGGTACTGATCGAGGATGGCCTGGGCAAAACCCGCCCACGAAGTTTGTCCCGCCGCGGTCAAGTGGTACAGCCCGGAATACTGTGCCGGACCGGATTGCACTGCCGGTTGCGCCAGAATGGCAGCGGTGGCTGCGGCCACCATCCGTGCCCAGGTTGGAGCGCCGATTTGATCGCCCACAATCCGCAGTTCCGGGCGTTCCTGGGCGAGGCGCAGGATGGTCAGTAAAAAGTTCTTTCCCCGGGTGCCATACAGCCAGGAAGTCCGAAAGACCAGGAACGGGGCTCCACTGGCGGCCAACCGTTGCTCGCCTTCCAGTTTGGTCCGCCCATAAGTATTGAGCGGTTGCGGAGTCGCGGTTTCCGGATAGGGTTCGCCGGCGGCGCCATCGAAAACGTAGTCGGTGGAATAGTGGACCACACCCGCGCCGATCTGTTTTGCTTCTTCCCCAATCACTCCGGGAGCAACGGCGTTGATGGCCTGGGCCAAGGCGGGCTGGCTTTCGGCGGCATCGACCGCCGTATAGGCGGCGGCATTCACAATCCAGGCGGGGCGGACCGAGCGGATCATGGTTCGAATCTCGTTCGGGCGGGCGAGATCGATGCGGTCCTGATCGACCGCGGTGACCGCGCCGAGCACGCTTAAATGCCTCTCCAACTCGTATCCGAGTTGCCCCATCCACCCGATCAGCAGGATGCCACGATCCATCGTACTAGTCATAAACTTCGGCCTGGTTGAGCCGCGCGCCCTGGCGGTCCTTTTCCGAAAGAATCGGATCGCCGCACGCCGGCCAGGCAATCGCCAGATCGGGATCGTTCCAGAGCAGCGAACGCTCGCATTGCGGCGCGTAATATTCGGTGACCTTGTAGAACACTTCGGCAAATTCGGAGAGCACCAGAAAGCCGTGGGCGAATCCTTCCGGAATCCAAAGCATGCGCTTGTTTTCCGCCGAGAGCGAAACGCCGACCCAACGCCCGAAGGAAGGCGAAGAGCGCCGGAGATCGACGGCGACATCGTAAATCTCGCCGCTCAGGATGCGGACCAGTTTCCCTTGCGCCCGTGGAATCTGGTAATGCAACCCGCGCAGCACGCCGCGCCGCGAACGGGAATGATTATCCTGCACAAAATCGCGATCCAGACCGGCCTGGGCAAGCGCGCGGCGATTGAAACTTTCCAGGAAAAAACCCCGCTCGTCGCCAAACACCACGGGTTCGACGATGCGGACGTCGGGGATGGCGGTGGGCGTGATCTTCATACATTCATGCCCAGCGGGATGCGCTCCCGGGCGAGCCGGGCGAGGTATGTCCCATAGTCGTTGGGAAACGAAGAAGCCAGCGCGGACAGCTGGCCGGCATCAATATATCCCATGCGATAGGCCACTTCTTCCGGGCTGGCAATCTGCAAGCCTTGCCGCTTCTCCAGCGTCTGAATGAACTGCGCGGCTTCGAGCAGGGCGTCATGGGTTCCGGTGTCCAGCCAGGCCACGCCGCGTCCGAAGAGCTGTACCTGCAGGCTGCCCTGCTCCATATAAAGCTTGTTCAAATCCGTAATTTCCAGTTCGCCGCGGCGCGAAGGACGCAACCGCTTGGCGAGACGCACTACATCGCGGTCATAAAAGTACAGTCCAGTGACGGCGTAATTGGACCTGGGAGCGGCGGGTTTTTCCTCGAGGCTGAGGGCCTTGCCGTTCTCGTCCAGTTCGACAACTCCGTAGCGCTGTGGGTCGGTTACCGGATAGCCGAACACAATGGCGCCCGTCTGCAACTGTGCGGCTTCCTGCAGTTTTACCGACAAGTCCTGGCCATAAAAGATGTTGTCGCCCAGGATCAGGGCACAGGGCTCCCGGCCCACGAAATCCTCGCCTACGAGGAACGCTTGCGCCAGTCCTCCGGGCTTGGGCTGGGCCACGTATTGCAGCCGCAGTCCCCAACGCGTGCCGTCGCCGAGCAGCGCCTCGAAACGTGGGATGTCGTGCGGCGTGGAGATGATGAGAATCTCACGGATGCCCGCCAGCATGAGCGTGGTCAGGGGATAGTAAATCATCGGTTTGTCGTAGACTGGCAATAACTGCTTGGATACGACATGGGTGGCCGGATATAGCCGGGTGCCCGAACCGCCGGCGAGAATCAGTCCTCTCATACGCTTGCCTTCTGCGAATGGTCTTGATCGGAGCCGTGGGCCTCGCGCGTCACTTGCTTCACCCAGTCCTGGTGGTCGAGGTACCATTGAACGGTCTTGCGGATGCCGGTCTCGAAGCTCTCCGCCGGCCGCCAACCGAGTTCCTGGTGAATTTTTGCCGTATCGGTGGCATAACGGAAATCGTGTCCGAGCCGGTCGGTCACAAATTGAATCTGCGCCGCGTAGGAACCTTGCGGCTTGGGCCGGAGCTCATCGAGCACCCGGCACAGGGTGTTGACCACATCGAGATTGGCGAGTTCGCAGCAGCCGCCAATGTTATAGCATTGTCCGGTTTGCCCCCGCGCCAGCACCGTGCGGATGCCGTCGCAGTGGTCCTGCACGAACAGCCAATCACGGATGTTGCGGCCATTGCCATAAACCGGCAAGGGCTTGCCTTGCAGCGCGTTGCAGATCACCAGCGGGATCAGCTTCTCCGGAAACTGATATGGCCCGTAATTGTTGGAGCAATGGGTGGTCAGCACCGGCAAGCCGAACGTCCGGTTATAGGCCCGGACCATGTGGTCGGATGAGGCCTTAGATGCCGCATAGGGACTGTTAGGCAGATAACGGCTCTGTTCGGTGAAGCCGGGCGCATCCGCCGTCAAGGCTCCGAACACTTCGTCGGTGGAAACGTGCAGAAAGCGAAAGGCCTTGGCCTCGGGGGCGGGCAGGCTGCGCCAATACTCGCAAGCTTCCACCAGAAGGTGGAAGGTGCCTACGATGTTGGTTGCGACAAAAGCCTCCGGGCCCGCAATCGAACGATCGACGTGAGTTTCGGCAGCGAAGTGAACGATGGCCAGGGGACGGTGCTGTTGCAACAACTGGCGGATGGTTTCGCGATCGGCGATATCGGCCTGATGAAAAATGTGACGCGGATTCCCGGCCAGCGGTTCCAGATTGTGCAGGCTTCCCGCATAGGTAAGCTTGTCGACGTTGACGACGGTCCAGCCGTGCTGGCTGACGGCATCGACCACAAAGTTGGAGCCGACGAAGCCCGCGCCGCCGGTCACCAGGACCGACGCGGAATCTACTGGAGAGCTCATATTTTGGGCACCCGAGCGAATTACCTTTAACACCAGCTTACCATTTGTACCGGCCTCATTTCCTGGCCGTGCACCAGTGCCGCCAAGATGGAAATCCGCGGGATGATCATCGTTTTTACGCGTTTATTGCCCAAGGGGATCATCAATGCAATCGTTTGACGTTTGTCGTTTCACGTTGCGAAACAAAAAGCCCTGCCAACAGTGGGAGCAAGTGAGTCCAGGCGACTGCGGCGCCGGCAACTTCGCAGGTTAGATTCTGCGGCGGAATGGTGCGGAAGGCAATAGTGTGGAAACAGGTTATTGGGGGATGAGAGCTAGCCAGACGCCTCTCGGCCCTTCCGCGGCAGTCGTCGCGCCGCGGCCTTTGTCTTTGCCCAGGGGCGCTTGCACATATTACAATCCTGCGAATAACTGGTAAAGCAAAGGAACGCATCCTGGTTGCCGCGGTGGTTGAGTTCGCCGGAAGTGGATTCCATTGAACTGAGACCGGCACGATAGCCAGGCGGCGGCTTTGCCCGGGGCCCCATCAAGCCCCACTGTTGGGCGGGACCGGACCGGACGACAATCTTCGCGTAGGTACGGACAAGAGCCATGAGTGAACAGATCAGCGTTGGCGTGAAGGTGAAGCAGTTGAGGGAGTCCCGCTCCTTGAGCCGGGAACAAATGGCGGAGCGTAGTTTGCTGCCGCTGCAACTCATCGAACAGATCGAGACCGGGGGACTGATTCCGGGCCTTGCTCCGCTGCTCAAGATCGCTCGGGCGCTCGGTGTGCGTCTGGGCACATTCCTGGATGGCGAGGAGCAGACGGGCCCCGTCATCTCTCGCAAGCATAGCCTTGCCAAGGCGCCGCGCTTCGCGGGCGGTACGCGGGCGGATCGCGCGGGCATGGACTTCCACGCGCTTGCGCCGGGCAAGACCGGACGTCACATGGAGCCTTTCATCGTGGACGCCCATCCCACGGCGGACGTACAGCTCTCCACCCATGAGGGCGAGGAACTGCTCTATATTCTCGAAGGCCGCGTGGAGTTGCTGTACGGCAAGGAGTCCTACAAGCTGGAGGTGGGGGACAGCGTCTACTACGATTCGGTGGTGCCTCACCAGGTTCGTGCCGTCGAGGAACCCGCAAGGCTCTTGGCCGTGGTTTACGCACCCTTCTGATTGCGGAGAATTCATGCCGGAATTTATCGAACAGACGCTTGGCGGTTTGCTGGAAACCGAGACGCAACAACATCCCGGCCGCGAATTCATCGTCTACGCGGATCGCGACCTGCGCTGGACCTACAAGACCTTCAACGCCCGCGTGGACGCCATGGCCAAGGGATTCTTGGCCATGGGACTGAAGAAGGGCGATCACGTTGGCATCTGGGCCACCAACGTGCCGGACTGGTTCACCGTGTTCTTCGCCACGGCGAAGATCGGAGTGGTTGCCGTCACCATCAACACCAACTACAAGCTGCACGAGCTGGAATACCTGGTGAAGCAGTCGGACATCACCACGCTGTGCCTGGTGGATGGCTTCAAGGACAGTGATTACGTGCAGATGATTTACGAACTGGTGCCCGAGCTGAAGGATTCGCAGCGCGGCCAGTTGCAGAGCGCGAAGTTCCCCTGCCTGAAAAACGTGGTCTTCCTGGGGCCGCAAAAGCATCGCGGCATGTTCAATACGGCCGAGGTGCTGCTGCTGGGGGAGAACGCGGACGGCGCCGCCCTGGAAGCCATTCGACCCACGCTGCACTGCCACGAAGTCATCAACATGCAGTACACGTCGGGCACCACGGGCTTCCCCAAGGGCGTGATGCTCACGCACTACAACATTCTGAACAACGGTTTTTCGATCGGCGAGTGCATGAAGTTCACGGGGGACGACCGGCTCTGCCTGACGGTGCCGCTCTTCCACTGCTTTGGCATGGTGCTGGCCCTGCTGGCCATCATCAGCCATGGCGCCACCATGGTGGTCTGCGAGCAATTTGATCCGCTGCTGGTGCTGGCTTCGGTGCATAAGGAACGCTGTACGGCCCTGCACGGCGTGCCCACCATGTTTATCGCCGAGCTGAACCATCCCATGTTCAAGATGTTCGACCTCACTTCGCTGCGGACGGGCATCATGGCGGGCTCCGTCTGTCCCATCGAGGTCATGCGCCGCGTGGTGAACGAGATGCACATGCACGAAATCACAATCGTGTATGGCCTCACGGAGACCTCTCCGGGCATGACGCAATCCCGCGCCGACGACCCCCTGGAAGTCAAGGTGGGCACCGTGGGCCGCGAGCTGCCGGGCATCGAGGTGAAAGTCTGGAACCCCGAGACGCGTCAGGAGTGCGTGGTCGGCCAGCCGGGTGAGATGTGCTGCCGGGGATACAACGTCATGAAGGGGTATTACAAGCAGCCCGAAGCCACCGCCGAAGTGCTCGATGCCGATGGCTGGCTGCACTCCGGCGACGTGGGGATCAAGGACGAGAACGGCAATTACCGCATCACGGGACGCATCAAGGACGTGATCATCCGCGGGGGCGAGAACATCTACCCCAAGGAAATTGAGGACTACCTCTACCAGATGCCCCAGATCAAGGATGTGCAGGTGGCGGGCGTGCCTTCCGAGAAATACGGGGAGGAGGTCGGCGCCTTCGTCATCCTGAAGGATGGCACGCAGCTCACCAGCGAGGAAATCCGCGATTTCTGCCGCGGTCAGATCGCACGGTTCAAGATTCCGAAATATGTCTTCTTCGTGGATAGCTTCCCCATCACCGGCAGCGGCAAGATCCAGAAGTTCAAACTGCGCGAGATGAGTCTGGCGCTGTTGGAGAAATACGGCTACACGCGGACCTAGGCTGCCTTCCTATCTCCACTCGCCCTGAGCTGCCCGGTGACGGGGGCCGCGGCAACGTATGGGAAGTCAGGGCGAAGTGAACCGGTAGCGTCACTGGCCTGCAAGCCGTCGGACAATGCCGAGTTGGTGACAATTGAAAACATTACCTCGGGTGCATTGTCGGAGAGCGCCCTGCCGTTGCGTTTCGCAAATCCGTAAACCGCAGGCGTACCGGTCTTATAATGCAGGATGTCCGGAAAACAGAGCTCGGAAACGAGTTTGCCGTAGCTTTGGGCGTCGGCGGCTGTACCCATCGCGGTAACCACGCCGGCAACGAGTCTGCTGACGAGTGGTCCGTACAATGCCGGGTCCTCCGCCGGCTGGCTGGTGTTATAGGTGCTGGCCCGTTCGCTGTCATCCGGGTTAAAGATTGGCTGAATCATCGGCTTCCCGGCCCGGTTGATCTGCCGCCATCCGCCAGAGTCGGTGGCGAGCACGGTGACGCCCCAGAAGCCAATCCTCCTGGTGGCAAACGCCTCATTGGGAACTTCGAGAACAATCGAGCTGACGGTGGTGTTGGCGAAGGCATTGACCGCCTTTTCCTTGCTCCATCCGGTGAGATCGACGGCAGTGCCGCTGGCTACCGCCTTGCGGATGGCGCCGAGCACGGCCGGCTCGATGTAAAAGGGCTCTCCCGCCAATCCCGCCCAGATGCGCGCGCCACCCTGGCAAGTGATCTCATTTTCCGTGAGGCCCTGCCCCAACAGTACTCCTTCCGCGGTGCGGTCGCGCGAGGCTTGGCCGTCCAGTCGCCGCACCTCAACGGCTTGCCCGCCGCCGGCCGCGCCATGCCCAAAGGAGACGCGGAAGGTCACATCTTCGAGAGCGTCTTCATCGGTGTCCACCTTGAACTCATATAGCGCTTCCGGGTGGAAACGCTCAGGGTAATTATTCCCGGCGATTGAGGAGTTGGTGTTCATCACGAAGACGGTTCCTGAGTTGCCTTGGAAGAGGTACACATCAGTGATGTCAAGACGAGTGTCCTGGCGGGCGAGTGGTGAATCGAGATGATGCGACATAGCTATGGTCTCCTTTCCGGGAAGAACGTTGCGGTGCGAAATCGGAATGGACGGGGTTTTTCTCCGCCACGAAGAAAAAGCACCCGATGCCGGTAACTGCATTGAAGCTTGGACCCGGGTGTGGAGTTGCCCGGACGGGTTGGGCCCGCCGCCGGGGCGGAAGCGCTACGCCATTCCTTCACCCGCCGCTGCGTGATATTGTTTTTGCAATGTCATTGCCGAGGTTCAAAGATGACCAAAGTCGAGAAGGCGGTTGCCCTGTTCGAGAAATTCAATTGCGCGCAAGCGGTTTTTGCCGGGGCTGGTCCGCATGAGGGACTGAGCGAGCAGATGTGTCTAACTGTGGCGGGTCCGTTTGGGGCGGGCATGGGCCGCCAGGGAGAAGTCTGCGGGGCGGTGACCGGAGCATTGATGGTCCTGGGCGTTCGCTACGGGCAAGATATGGCGACGGAGCCGGCACAGGCCCGCGGACCTCTCTACCAGCGGGTCAATGCGTTCATGGATGCTTTCCAGAAGCAAAACGGAAGCCTGTTATGTCGCGAGCTTACGGGTTGCGATATGCGCACGCCCGAGGGCCAGGAGCGATTCAAAACCTGCGATCTTCACCACACGCTCTGCCGCAAGCTGGTGGCGGGCGCCGTGGAGTTACTGGAACGGGAGTAACGCTTTAAGCCCCGCCGCCCAGTACCCGGCTGGCGATCTTCATGGCCGCGGAAACCGAGGTGCCACGCAAGGGCGCGCCACCTTCGGTGGTTCCGGGACGGGTAAGCCGCCGGACGGTGGCGATCCGCTTGGCGGCCTCGGGCAATCCGGTTTGATGCTTGCCGTCCGCGCCTTCCGCCAACGCTGACAATCTGCCGGCCGGTTCGCAGTCCGCGGGCACTCGCGAGGACTCGTACTGCTGGTGGGACAACGTCAGATAAGGCGGACCCTCCAGGTAGAAGCCGAACCGCTGTTTGCGGCTCGTCAGACGGGCATAATGATAAAAATCGTCGGCCTCCACCCCGGCGCTCCGGAACTCGATGAGCACAAGTTCATAGCACCCCGGTTTCCAGAGGGCGCGGGCCTCATCTCCGCCGCCGGCACAATCGACTTGCGCTCCGCGGTCGCGGATGGCTTTGGCGCGATTGTCCCGGCTGGTGGGATCGGCATCCAGGAGCAGGATTTTTTTGACTTTTTCGGGTTCGGGCGGCGAGCTTACCAGAGTTGCTGGCTGTTCATACGACATCGTGATCCTTTCCGGCGATTTGACCGCCGGAGTAAAGACGGACTTTCAGGGACTCCTGACTCCGGCGCCAGAATGCGGGCAAGATGCTCGCACTCCGGCTCGAAAAAGGCGGGAATTCAAGGGCCGCCGATGGCAGTGGCCCCTGATCCTTCGTTACGCTTGTTCTTTGCGAAATTTCTTGCGCGCGCGCTTGCGTGCCAAGGCTTGCTTGACGCGGGCCTTTTCGCCCGGTTTCAGGTAATAGGAGTGACGCTTGACTTCGCGGATGATATCTTCCTGCTGAACCTTGCGCTTGAAACGGCGCAAAGCATTTTCCAGAGACTCACCTTCCTGCAATCTGATTTCAGCCAAAGTCTCACCCCCTATCCCGTCCTCATTGGACACCCATACAAGATTACTAGCAATGGCCACTGCTTGGCCAACTATTTCCGGAGACTTCGAACGCCGAGGACCCACGGCTAGCCGGGGCAGGCGCTAAGGACGCAGAGGAGAATTGGGAAAGAATACGGAGAAAAAACCATGGAAATCGCTTCCTCGTTCGGTTTCTCCAATCCTTTGCGTCCTCCGCGTCCTCTGCGTTCCATTGCTTCTCTTAAACGAACACCTCTCCGGGCAGCGCGAAAAGCGTGCGCGAGGGAAGCGTGTTCCGGACGGGGTGGGCCGTGCGGAACGCAACATTCGGTCCGATCTGCTTACGCTCGATACGCAGTTTCAAAACGCGCTCGATGCGCCGCAGTTCCGCCACTTCGGCGCCGGCCACCAGCGTGGAGGCCAGACCGCAAGCGCCCGCGCGCCCGGTGCGGCCCACGCGATGAATGAAGTCTTCGGGCAGCTTGGGCAGGTCATAGTTGATAACATGCGCCACGTTCTGCACGTCGAGGCCGCGGGAAGCCACGTCGGTGGCCACCAGCACCTTAAACCGGCCCTCGTCAAAGCCGTTCAACGCGCCGGTGCGTTGCGCCTGGGTGCGATCCCCGTGAATCATGGCGGCCATGAAGCCGTCGCGCACCAGATCCTTGGCCAGACGTTCGGCGCCCCGTTTGGTGCGGGCAAAAATCAGGGTTTGCCCCTCTTCGGCGTATAGAAGCTCGCGCAAAACGGTGATTTTTTCCGCCGCCGCCACTTCAAAAGCCTGGAGTTGAACGGTTTCCGCAGGCTTCAAAATCGAGCCCAGGGCAATGCGCACAGGATTCCGCAGATAGTCGTTCACCAGTCCCGCCACTGAGGCTTCCAGGGTGGCCGAGAAACACATGGTCTGACGCTGCTGCGGCAACTGCGCCGCAATGCGCCGGATGGAGGGCAGGAAGCCCATGTCGAGCATGCGGTCGGCTTCGTCCAGGACCAGGATGCTGACCTGGCGCAGATCGACCAGCTTGCGGGAAAGGAAGTCTTCCAGCCGGCCCGGAGTGGCAACGACGAGTTGCGCGCCGGCGCGGAGCGCCTGCAGTTGCTTCTTTTCCGCCGCGCCGCCAATCACCAGAGCGGCGGGTACGGAACCTTTTCCGCAAAGATCGTCGTATTGCTCGCAAACCTGCATGGCAAGTTCGCGCGTGGGCACCATAATCAGCGCCTCGACGCGGCGGGCGTTGCTGCGCGCGAGTTGTTCGATCGCAGGCACCAGGAACGCCAGCGTCTTGCCGGTTCCCGTCTGGGCCGTGGCCAGAATGTCCTTGCCGGCGAGAGCCTGGGGAATGGTTGCTTCTTGAATCGGAGTAGGGGTTACAAATTGTGTTGCCGCCAGCTTCTGCTGAAGGGCAGAAGACAGGGGCAGTTCGGAGAACTTCATCATGCGAATTTTATATGCTTTCCCGAGGGCATCTCGCGCCGCGCACTCGGGGGGAGGCGATTCGCGAATCTAAAGAGGATGCCGCTCAATTTCGGTTATGGCCGCTGAGTTGTACGGGACAGAAGGGCGGGAATCGAGTCGCGAGACCTAACTTTCGCACCACTGCAGAACCGTGGTCACTAGCTTCATCTTTTATTATACCACCGGGCCTCGGTGGCGTGGGTTGAGGCCTCAGAAGTCACTGAAATCCAAGGCCATTGGTTGACCGTCTTCGTC
>Ga0326728_10016160_pt1 | contig 15308 bp, 16 predicted proteins | sample MB3enrmetagenome_FD_207602 | JGI IMG/M metagenome (GOLD analysis project Ga0326728, IMG submission 207602) | Lab enriched peat soil microbial communities from McLean, Ithaca, NY, United States - MB31MN | ecosystem: Environmental > Terrestrial > Soil > Wetlands > Peat | place: USA: New York...
GCGCGCGCACTACCGCCGCCGTCGGCATCATCTCTCGTCGGCATCGCAGGTGTGCGGCGACGCTCGCCCTGGCGATGCCGAGGTGGTTGTCCAGCAGCACGCACGCACAGAGCCCGACCGATTCTTCGCCGACCATAGGAATCTACCTATGGGACTACCCGGTTGACGCCCTCAGCTGTCATCGCCGAGGTCCTCATCGTCCTCGTCCGAGAATCCCTCGGCCATGGCCAGGGTCTCGTAGACCGCCTCGACGATGTCCTCGTCCTCAGAGTCCAGGAGGTCACCCAGGATCTCCGCCGCGTCGTGCGGACGGATGCTGCCTACGGCTTCGATGGCTGCCAGCAGCAGGGGCTTGTCCGTTTCACCCGAAGTGACGAGAGCGGCGACGTGCGGCCAGGCCGCGTCCACCCCCCAATTGCCGGCCGCCAGGACCGCCTCGTGGTGAATGTCCGGGTGCTGGCTTTTCAACGCCTCGAGAATTTGTTCCTCGAATCCGCGAATGAAACGCATGCAGAAGACGGCGGTGAGCCTCCAGGCTTCATCGTTGCCGGAATACGCGGCGCGGACCGCGCCCTGGTGCCAATTTTGCGGCGCTCGCACCGACGCTTCGAGTATCCGCCGGCGCACTTCCTTGGGAACGCCGGCGTCCACGTAGAGCTTGTACAGCGACTCCTGGATCTCACGGAACGTGCGCTCTGCGATCGGGACCGCTTCGGGATCCTCGAACTCCTCCATGTCGGCATGCTCCAGGACTGGCCCCAAGGAGATCGCCGCCCTGCCGCGCACCTCTTCGGATTCATCCCCGCTGCGCAGGATTGAGAGCAGAGCATCGACCAACTCGTCGTTGATGACAGTGAAGTCCCCCGCCAGCTCGGTGGCCAGGAGACGCTCGCTCTCCGTAGCCTCGCGATCGCGAAGGACGCCGAGCAACGCCTCGCTGGTGCCTTCCGGCCAGTCCCAAGGGGGCAGTTCCGTCAACGCCTTCAAGTTCATCCGCTTCCCTCCCAAGCTCCACGTATCCCGGGTGCTCGTATCGAGCAAGCCGAAGTGGCACTGGATCAGACTTGGCGACCGATACCCCAGCCGGGCTTGACTTCGCGACACCGTTCCCGTATTTCGAAAAGCATCGAAATGAAAATCACCGCTGCGCATCACGACGTGTCCCGCGCTTTCCGGGCGCTCGCCCACCCCAATCGGCTGGCCATCTTCGAGCGCATTCACGAGGACGGACTGTGTTGCCACACCGACCGCAAGGGCAACACCGTGTGTGCCATTGCCGAGGACTTCCAGCTGGCGCTGTCGACGGTGTCGCACCATCTCAAGGAGCTGCGCGCTGCCGGGCTGATCACCTGCGAACGCCGGGGCCAGCAGATAACGTGCACCATCAATCAGGCCACGCTCGGCCGCGTGCTGGCGCTGCTCCGCCGCAGCGCCGGAGCGGGCAGATCACCACGCCGGCGTAAGAGGCGGTAGGCGTGCATTTCCTGTTCATCATCGATCCGCTCGAGACGCTGAACTTGGCGACCGAGACCTCGCTGCTGCTGATCGAGGAGATGGCCCGCCGGGGCCATCATGCCTCGGTGGCACTGCTCTCCGATCTCTACCTCAGCGAGCGCGGCGCCTGGGTGCGGGCACAGGGCATCACCGTGGACCTCAGCCGCCGGCCATTCTATCAGCTGGAGGCCCTGGGCGACCATGCGTTCAGCGACTTCGACCTGGTGCTGATGCGCAAAGATCCGCCGGTGGACGCCGAGTACATCTTCGCCACCTTCGTCCTGGAGCGCGCGCGCGAACAGGTGCCGGTGGTGAATGATCCGGTGAGCCTGCGGCTGGTGAACGAGAAGCTTCTGCCGCTACAGTTCCCCGAGCTCGTGCCGCCGACGCTGGTGAGCAACCAGGAGGAACGGCTGCAGTCATTTCTCGACACCCATGGGCGTATCGTGCTGAAGCCGCTGGACGACTGCAGCGGCCGTGGGATCGAGCTGCTCGATGCCCGGCAGGCAGCCCGCCTCCCCGAGTACATTGCCGTTCACGGCGGCCGACACGTGATGGCGCAGAAGTTCCTGCCCGGGGTGAGCGCGGGCGACAAGCGCATCTTGCTGCTCGAAGGTGAACCGATCGGGGCCGTGAATCGGGTGCCGCAGAGCCCTGCGCATTTGGCCAACATCCACCAAGGCGCACGCATCGAGGCTACGACCGTGACGGCACGCGAGCGGGCGATCATCGCCGCGGTCAAGCCGCTGTTGCTGCGACGCCGCCTCTGGCTCGCGGGCATCGACGTGATCGATGGCTACCTCACGGAGATCAACGTCACCAGCCCGTCGGCCGCGCGCCAGATCAATCAAGTTAACGGCAGCCACATCGAAGTGCGGATGGTGGATTCCCTCGAGCGGCTCGCACGTTCTCGGCCTTCTTGGTGCCACGACCACGTGGCGTAGGCGCAGGCTTCAACCTGCACTCTGGCGACCGCGAGCGCGGACGAAGCGCGCGAACCCGCGCCCTCGCACCCTGAAGGGTGCAGCTACACCAACTCAGCGACCACGTTCTTGGCCACGAACTCGATCTGCTTCAGATCGCGGCTGTTGGGCAGCTGGATGATGAAGAAGCTCACGCCCCGGCGGATGTAGTCGCGGAAGCGCGGCACGACGATGTCCGGTGTGCCCTGGACGAAAGTGCCCCATTGCGCCCACATGTAGCCGCGCGCCTTCGCGACCTCGAGCTGATCGCGCACCTTCTTCTCCCATTCCGCTGTGATCGTCGGCGTCATGAGCGAGCGCTCGAGGCTCTGCGGATCGCGCCCCAGATCGCGACAGTGCTGATCGAGCACCTGCGCCTTGTGCTCGTACTGCCCTAACGGCGCCGGGAAGTAATTCCAGATGTCGGCGTGGCGCGCGACGGCCCGCAGCAGCAGCTTCTCGCCACCGCCGCCGATGGTGATCGGCGGGTGCGGCCGCTGGAGCGGTTTCGGCTCGCAGATCGCATTGTCGAGACGGTAGAACTTCCCCGTCCACGTGCTGCGCTCGGCGCTCCAGAGCTGCTTGATGACCGTGAGGCCCTCTTCCATTTGGCGGATGCGGACGGGCACCGGCGGGAAATCGTAGCCGTACCCGGTGAACTCCTCCTGGTGCCAGCCGGCGCCGTACCCGAACTCCAGCCGGCCGCCGCTCAGCACGTCCAGGGTCGCCGCCATCTTCGCCAGCAAGGCGGGAGGCCGGTAGCCGTTGCAAAGCACCAGCGTGCCGAGGCGAATCGAGGACGTCGCCCCGGCCAGGACGCTCATCAGCGTCCAGGATTCCAGGACGGTGACGTTGTCAGGGACGGGGAAGTGGTAGAAGTGATCGAACAGCCACAATGAGTGATAGCCGAGCTGCTCCGCCGCCTGGGCGATCTCCCGCAGCGCGCCGAGATCGGCGCTGTCCTGCGGCAAACGAAGACCAAAGCGGAGGGCCGCGGCCATGCTGCGCTTCACTCCGTCACGGTGTCCATCACCTTGCCGCTGCCGCTGTCGACCAGCTCGACGCGAGCGGCGGCTGTGACCTTGTGTGCGTCCTTCTGTTCTTTGATCTGCGACTTGAGGCGGTCGGTGAACGTGTTCACCATTTCCGGCGGCATCTGCTCCATGGGGAAGTCACGCAGGTACACCTTCGCGCTCTCCGCTCCGGACCATTCGATGCGTTCGATCTTCGGGCCGAGGATCGGATGCTGGCGGAAGAGCGCTTCCACCCCGCCCTGGAACGTGTCCGACGCCGCGGCGAGCTTCGGCGCCTCGGCTACTGCCGGCGCGCTTTCGTCCGCGACCTCCGCCGCTGCCGCGGGCGGCGGCAGCCCTTTCACCCGTGCCATCACCTCGTCCACTCGGTTCCGGGTTTGATCGTCTTTCGCCATGGCGCGCGCCTTCTCCAGCGCCGGAATCACCTTGTCCGTGTCGCCGGCGGTCTGATATGCGATGGCGAGATTGAACTGCGCCTGGAAGAAGGATGGGTTCGCTTTGAGAACGGACTGGTATTGCTGGATCGCCTGCTCCGTCTTCCCGGCGGACAGGTACATCGTGGCGAGATCGGTCTGGACGTCGAGGTCGTCCGGCTTGAGCTTCAGGTACTTGTCGTAGAACCCGACCGCGTCGTCACTGCGGTCCTGGTCGAAGGCGATGTTCCCGAGGCCGCGCAGGACATCCGGGTTGTCGGGCTCACGCTCGAGGAGGTGGCGATAGGAAGCTTCCGCTTGCGGCAGGTAGCTCGGGGCGATCTGTCCGACGCGGTACTGCACTTCGGCCAGGTGTTTCCAGGTGTCGAGGTCATCCGGTGCTGCGTCGGCTTTCTTGGCCATGTCGCGAATCGTCTGCTTCACGTTGTCGGGAATGGCGATGGGCGGATGCCCTGCGGGCAAATCGCCGCTCATCTCGCCGGAGCTTTGCGAGCCACCGCGGCGCGGCACAGATGGAGGCGTCTTCGGATTCAGGGTGCCCACGGCAACCACGCCACCTACAACCACGACCACGGCGAGCACAACGATGACCGGAGCATAGCGCTGCAACGGCCAGGACGAGAGCCTGCCCGCCGCCGGCGCGCCGGCTTGCCGTTCGCCGCACTCGACACAGAAGTTGGAATCCGGGAGCAGCTTGGCGCCGCAGCTCGAACAAAATCGGCTTACCATTTGGACCTCGCGCCTGCCGTCACGGCTTCACTGCAGTCACCAACGCTGAGGTCAGCGGGGGCTCCAACGGGCGGTGCCCAATACTGGTGAAGCCGGCCCGCTGCAGCCATTCTCGTACCTCGTCGAAGCCGTAATCCCTGCCGCGCGCGAACAGCAGCATCTGCATCGAAAAGATCGCCCCCACCGCCGGGCTCGTCAGGTCCGCATCCAAGATGTGATCTTTGATAACGATTCGCCCGCCGGACTGCAACGCCGCGAAGACTCCGCGCAGCAGCCGTTGGTTCGCGTCTTCGTCCTCGCCATGAATGATGTTGGACAAGAAGGCCATACCGAACCCTGCCGGGAGCGGATCGCGGTTGAAATCACCGGCAACCAACTCGATGCGGTCGCGACACGGCGCCGCATCGACGAATTGCCGGGTCACCGCCAGCGTTCCCGGCAGATCGAAGATGGTCGCCCGCAAGTGTGGATGCTTCAGACAGAAGCGGATGGGATACGTGCCTGGCCCCGAGCCGATGTCCAGCAGCCGCTCGACACCGTCCAGCTCGAGGGAATCAACGATGATGTCCGCGTCGCCCCGCGCCATCACCAGGCTGTGCATGGCGCGGATGAAGCGCTCGGTGTCCTGTGGCTGGTCCTGGAACATGTCCGGCCGGCGTACCGGCTGTCCGGTGCGCACCGCCTCCGGGAGGTGGCCCCAGCCTTCCCACAACGCGGCATCGAAGCGGATCAATCCCGTCAATGAGTGCGGCGCATCGGAGCGCAGATACGTCTCGGCAGCGGGCGTCAAGCGAAACAGCCCCTGGTGCTTGAGCAGCAGGCCCATGGCAACCAACGCGTTCATCAGCAGGCCGGTGGCCCGCGGGTCGGTGTCGAGCCGTGCTGCAACCGCCTCGGCGGTGGCGCTGTCGTCTACCGCATCGAATATTCCCAGGAGCACTGCCGTCTGAAGGATTCGTGACTCAATAAACGCACCGTTGATGCGCGTAATCTCGGCAAAGTCCATCCGCATCGACGGTAGCAATGTTCAGGTGGGGCCGCCAGCGTGGGAGCGACGCGTTGCCGGCTGCTGTTTGACGTCGAAATAGGCTATACTATGCGCCACTTTGCGCGAGTCAGGAGAAGGAAGGATGCGGTACGTCAGCGTTGTGGCAAGCGGATTGGTCTTCGGGGCCGCGGTGTTCAGCTCGTGCACCTGCCATAAGCAGGTAAGTCAGCCCCCGACATTTCACGAGCCTCCCAGTGGCTTTCATATCGCAGGTCCTAAAGTCACACCGCAGATGCGGGCGCAGGCGCCGACTGTGACGCCGGCAAGGCGGTTCGGGCCGCAGGTCGCTGCCGGTCCGAGTCCGACCCCGCCCGCGGGCGTACCGGACAATTGGCCCAAGGACGTGCCCATCTACAAGGACGCGGCGCTGAGCCAGGTGCAGAACCTGGCCAACAATGCACACAACGTGATCTTCAGCACGTCGGATCAGATTTCCAATGTCACGAGCTTCTACCAGGACAAGATGACCGACGCCGGTTGGAAGGTTACGGAGCAGTTCGAGCACGGGGACCACGCCTTCTACAAGTTCGAGAAGGGCCAGATGGTGGCTAATCTCACGGTCGCCGACGACGCGCAGAATCCCGGCAAGAAGATCATCGCGATCATGTACGAGGAGCAACAGCCGCTCCCGTTTGACGAGTTTTGACAACGTCCTCACCCATCGGCTTCCGCTTCCACGAACGCATGAGCGGCCCCGTCGCCGCCGGCATCGATGACCCGGCCGCGGGCGCCGCACGCGGCCGGACGGGGCACACGGGGTTCGTTGCCGACCTGCAGGTGTCCATCGACGATCTCGCCGCCTGCATTCGTGACCCGCAACACACGGCTCGCCTGGATGGCGCGGTCACCTTTCCCGGTCTGGCAACAACGCAGCCGATTCGCGACGGGCAGCTGCTGCTCTACGTTCCCGAACCGGCGAGCCGTGTTAAGCTCATGCACTACCGTTTCGGCTTCCGCGGCGACGCGGGTGGTGAGTACTTCCTCGACGGCACCAAGGTACTGCACACGCCGGGCGCGTCGGTGCGGGAGCAGGTGACCTTGTACGCGCGGATCCACGCTGGCGGTCCGGACGGCCCAGTATGGGGTGCCGGGGTTCTGGTGTTCCACTTGCGCGACCTGCCGGCGTTTCTGCTGTCCATGCGCGCGGTCGGCGCTTCGCGGCTCCACGGGCTGCGGACGTTTCTTGGCTTTGCCCGCCGCGAGCTGGCGACGCCGGTTGCGGTGGCGTAGAGGTCAGAGGCAGTCGACAGTTTACAGTTGAAGACCCGAGGCTGACTGCTTGCCGTCGTACGTGTCTAACATCGCCGGGTATCCGGTGCGTCCGGTGACGTTCGATTTCGACGGTCTGCAGGTGCGACTGCTCGTGATCAAGCGGCTGGAGGACTACGTCGACACCGAGGCGCTGCTGCGCGATCCGGATGCGCCGGAGCCACCGTACTGGGCCCACGTGTGGCCCGGCAGTCGCACCTTGGCGCAACGGATGTTGCAGGCCGCCTGTGCCCGGCAGCGCGTAGTCGAGATCGGTTGCGGGTTGGGCCTGGCGGGGATCGTCGCGGCCTTGCGCGGGGCGGCGGTCACGCTGTTCGACGTCGCGCCTGCAGGCGTGCAGTTCGCCCGCGCCAACGCCGCCTTGAACGGCTGTGGCGTCAGAGTGGTGCAGACGGACATCCGGTGTCCCGGCATTCGGGGTCTGTTCGACCACTGTTTGGCGGCGGATGTCACCTACGACCCCGCATTGCAGCGCGCGGTCGCCAGCTTCGTTGCAGCCCACCTCGCGCCCGCAGGTCGCGCCTGGTGCGCCGAGTCGGTACGCACTCTCGACCAGGGATTCCGGTGCGCCTGCGAAGCACACGGGCTGCGGGTCAGCGAGTGCGAGGCCCGCGAATTCGACGAAGGCCGTGAGGTCCCGGTGCGCCTCACGGAAGTGTGCCGGCGTTGAAGCAGCTTCGCTCTGGAACCTGTGCTGCGGTGAGATCGATTCCGCTGATTTGCATTTGCCCCGACACTGTGGGAAGCGGCTCGACGCGGAGGGTGGAGCGGTGTCTGTCACGTATCACGATGCGGGGGTGAGCATTGCCGCCGGCGACCAAGCGGTCGCAGCGGCCAAAGCGGCGGCACGCATGACGGCGCGGCCGGAGGTCGTCGCCGGGGTCGGCGGGTTCGGCGCGCTGTTTCGCATCCCGCGTGGCTATCGCAAGCCCCTGCTGGTTGCCTCCGCCGATGGCGTGGGCACGAAACTGCGGATCGCGCTGATGATGAAGCGCCACCACACCGTCGGCATAGATCTGGTCGCGATGAACGTGAATGACATTCTCACGCTTGGCGCCGAGCCGCTGGCCTTCCTGGACTATTACGTCACCGACAAGCTGCAACCGCGCATCGCCGCCGCCGTGTTGAAGGGCATCGCCCGCGGGTGTCGGCTGGCGAGATGCAGCTTGATCGGCGGAGAAACGGCAGAGCATCCGGGCTGCTTCATGCCGGGTGAGTACGACCTCGCCGGCTTCACTGTCGGTGTGGTCGAAGAGGATGAGGTCATTGACGGACGGGGCATCGTGCCGGGCGACATCATCATTGGCCTCCGCTCGAGCGGGCTGCACAGCAACGGCTACTCGCTCGTGCGCCACCTCTGTTTCGAGAAGGCGCGGCTGTCTTTGCGTGCCAGGCCAAAGGAGCTGAGCGTTCCACTCGGCGAAGAACTGCTGCGGCCGACGCGGATCTACGTGCCGCTCGTGCGCCGGGTCTCGCGCCGCGCCATCAAAGGCATGGCTCACATCACTGGGGGTGGCATCACCGAGAATCTGCCACGAATCCTCCCGCGCGGGTGCCAGGCCCGCATCCGCCTCGGCTCGTGGCCGGTCCCCGGCATCTTCCACCTGCTGCAGCGGCTCGGCTCGGTGCAGCGCAACGAGATGTTCCGCACCTTCAACATGGGCATCGGCTTCATCCTGGTGGTCGGCAAGCGCGACGCCGACGCCGTCCTGACATCGCTCAAACGCCAGCGTGAGCGAGCCTACGTGATCGGCGAGATCGGAGGTGCGGGCCGTGGGGCAGGTACGAGGGTAGTGCTGGAAGGATAGAAGGACGAATGAGAGACCGGAAACCCGGGATGAGAAATTGGAAACCGATCAATCGAAGACGGTTGACCGGTTTTCGGTTTCCCGTTTCGTGTTTCCAGTTTTTCATTCTCCCGCTGAGGCGGTGAAGTGAAGCCGGCGGTACCCTTCGATCTCGCCCCGCCCGACGCTCCCGGTGGCTGGATCGGGACCGATGAGGCCGGCAAGGGTGACTACTTCGGCCCGCTGGTGGTGGCCGGCGTCTACGCCACCGAGCAGACGGCCATCCTGCTGCGGCAGATCGGCGTGCGCGACAGCAAAACCCTCTCCGACAAGCGCATCGCCGCCATGAGCATCGAGATCCGCCGGACGTGCCCCGTCGAGGTCGTCGCCATCGGTCCAGAGCGCTACAACCAGTTGTACGCGAAAATCCGCAACCTCAACCGGCTGCTCGCCTGGGCACATGCCCGCGTGATCGAAAACCTGCTCCAAAAGGTCACCTGTGAGCGTGCCGTCTCGGACCAGTTCGGTGACGAGCAGTACTTGCAGCGCGCCCTGATGGAGAAGGGCAAGCGCATCCAGCTCGTCCAGCGTCACCGGGCCGAGGACGATCTGGCGGTAGGCGCCGCGTCCATCATTGCGCGCGGCCAGTTCGTGCGTCGCTTGCAGCAACTCAGTCAATCCGTGGGTGTCGAGCTCGCCAAAGGCGCGGGCCCGCCGGTGCTCGTCTCCGCGCGTCGTTTCGTCGAGCAGCACGGCCGCGACGCGCTGGGCACGGTGGCCAAGTTGCACTTCAAGACCACGCAGCAGATACCTGGCTGAGCGCATCACTGCCTTGCCAGGCTCCTGAGGCTTGCATTCCCGCGCGTGACGCGCCAAGTTTCAGCTCGGCCTGGGGGTTAACGAGTGAGCAGCAGCTACCACACGAAATACTATGCTCATGCTCTCCTGAGACGCAGTGCCTCTGACAGTTTGGACAAGTTAGGGCAATCGCTGCTGAACGCTACCGTTGATCTGAACCCCCACCAAATCGAGGCGGCGCTCTTCGCCTTTCGATCCCCGCTCTCGCGGGGCGCCGTTTTGGCCGACGAGGTTGGTCTCGGAAAGACCATTGAGGCCGGCTTGATCATTAGCCAGCTCTGGGCGGAACGGCGGCGAAAGGTGCTGGTGATTGTTCCGACGACGCTACGGAAGCAATGGGCGCAGGAACTGTCGGAGAAGTTTTTTCTGCCCGTCGAAGTGTTTGACGCTCGGGCGCTCAATGCGCGGAAGAAGGCGGGGCCGCCAAATCCATTCGCGCAGTCGGGCGGCATCATCATCTGTTCCTACCACTTCGCCCGTGCGCAGCAGGAGCTGCTCCGCGAAACCGCATGGGACCTAGTCGTAATCGACGAAGCCCACCACCTGCGGAACGTGTACAAGACGAGCAACAAGATCGCCCGTGCGATCAAGGGTGCAGTGCAGACCCGCGCCAAGGTGCTCCTGACCGCGACACCGCTGCAGAACTCGCTGCTCGAACTCTACGGGCTCGTCGGCTTCCTCGATGAGCATCTCTTCGGGGATCTCGCTTCGTTCCGTAGCCAGTACCTCCGCGGCCCGTTGGGGCAGAAGCAGTTCGACGACCTCAGGCGCCGACTACGGCCGGTCTGTCAGCGCACGTTGCGGCGGCAAGTGGTTGAGTACGTGCGTTACACGAACCGCATCCCAATCACTCAGGACTTCACCCCGACCGCCGAAGAGCAGCGACTTTACGACGTTGTCAGCGAATATCTGCGTCGCGACCAGCTCTACGCGCTGCCCTCCAGCCAGCGCAAGTTGATGACCTTGGTTCTTCGCAAGCTGCTCGCCTCTTCGACCTTCGCCATCGCCGGCACGCTCCATTCACTCGCGAAGCGGCTGGCAGCGTCCCGCGCCCAGGCGCGGCCACCCGAAGTCGGTGTTGGCGATGACTTCGAGAGCTTCGAGGAACTCGCCGAGGAATGGGCCGAAGACGAGCCAGGTATCGTGCAGGAGCGATCCGACTCCCTCAGCAGGACGCTGGCTGCGATCGACCAGGAAATCCGCGAGCTGACCCAGTACCACGACTTGGCCACGTCGATCACGCTCAACGCCAAGGGGCAGGCACTACTCCACGCACTCAGGTTGGGCTTCGAGAAGCTCGAAGCGCTCGGCGCGAACCGAAAGGCGGTGATCTTCACCGAATCGCGCCGCACACAGGAGTACTTGCTCCAACTGCTCGAGTCGAATGGCTACGCTGGCCGGGTGATGACCTTCAACGGGACAAACACCGACAAGCGGTCAGCGGCGATCTATGAGGCCTGGCGACAAGGCCACGCCGGCAAGGACATTGTTACGGGTTCGAAGCCCGTCGACATCCGCGCCGCGCTCATCGAGCATTTCCGTGACCAGGCGGCGATCATGGTGGCAACCGAAGCCGCTGCGGAAGGAGTGAATCTGCAATTCTGCTCGTTGGTGGTGAACTACGACTTGCCCTGGAACCCGCAGCGCATCGAACAGCGCATCGGCCGTTGCCACCGGTACGGGCAGAAGCACGACGTGGTTGTCATCAATTTCCTGAACCGCAGCAACGAAGCTGATCTGCGCGTCTTCCAGATCCTCTTCGAGAAGTTTCGGCTGTTCGATGGCGTCTTCGGAGCTTCCGATGAGGTGCTCGGTGCGCTCGAATCTGGGGTCGACTTCGAGAAACGCATCGCTGAGATCTACCAGGCCTGCCGTACGCCGGCCGAGATCGACGCGGCCTTTGACATGTTGCAGCGCGAGTTGGAAGAGCAGATCACGGTGCGCATGGCCTCGGCGCGCGCGTCGCTCCTTGAGAACTTTGACGAAGAGGTTCACGCACGCCTGCGCCTGAACCTCCAAGAGACCAGCGCCCATCTTGACCGCCTGAGCCGATAGCTGTGGGAGCTGACGCGACACGAGCTGCGGTCGTCGGCTCGCTTCGCCGACGAAGAGTTCCACTTTCAGCTTGCTAGCGTCCCGCTCGGCTGCCCGCCCGTGCCCACAGGCGGCTACCAGCTCGTTACACGCGGGGTAGAGCGGGACGGGCAGCACGCCTACCGTCCAGGGCATCCGCTCGCCGAGTTTCTCATCCACAGGGCGGCGGGCCGGAAGCTCGATCCCGCCGCGGTCGTGTTCAACTACGGCGCGCACCCAACCAAGCTGTCGGTGGTGGAGGCGCTCCGGGGACATCGCGGTTACCTGTCGCTGACTCGGGTTTCTATCGAGTCTCTCGAACGTGAGGATCACCTCGTCTTCGCCGCAGTGGACGATTCGGGCACAGCGCTCGACCAGGAAACCTGCGACAAGCTCTTTCTTGTTGACGGGGAGATCTCAGGCACGACAAGCGTCCCCCTGCAGATCGGCGAGCAGCTCGCTGAAAGCTGTGAGGCGGCGAAGGCGGTCGTGCTTGTTGCGGTTGCGGACCGCAACCACCACTTTTTCGATCAGGAAATCGAGAAGCTGGAGCGCTGGGCGGAAGACTTGAAGGAAGGGCTGGAGCAGGAGTTGAAGGAGCTGGATGCAGAGATCAAAGGGCTGAAGAAGCAGGCCAAACTGCAGCTGGATCTGGAAGCAAAGCTGGCGTTGCACCGCCAAGCAAAGGAGCGGGAAGCCGAGCGCTCGCGCAAGCGCCGCGCACTGTACGACGCCCAGGACGAGATCGAAAGCAAGAAGGAGTCGCTGATCAGCGACGTAGAGGCGAAGTTGCAGCAGCGGATCACGGCTGAGGAGCTATTCGCTATCCGGTGGGAGGTGCGATGAAGCAGGTGCTGACCCGGAAAGCAGCCCCTGGAGTTGCGTCGTACGCGAAGCTGCTCGGTGGTGTGGTCGACCTTTTGGAGCAAGCGCGGCGAGCGGCAGCGCGTTCTGTCAATGCTGTCATGACGGCGACCTACTGGGAGATCGGCCGGAGGATCGTGGAGTTCGAGCAAGGTGGGAGAGGGCGTGCGGAATATGGCGAAGCGCTGCTGGAGCGGCTCTCCCGTGATCTGGTCACCAGGTTGGGGCGCGGGTTCTCCGAGCGCAACCTGCGCCAAATGCGGCTCTTCTACCTGGGCTGGCCAATTCGGCAGACAGTGTCTGCCAAATCTCGAACCGCGTCGATGCCTCAACCGCCAACGCAGAAACGGCAGACACCGTCTGCCAGATCTCTTGTGCGGTTTCATGCGGCGTGTGATGAACTGCATTCAAGTAAAGCCGCGACACTGTCGCGTAACTTCGACCCGGCCGATCTTGCGCGCGCTTTTCCACTTCCGTGGTCGCACTACGTCCGGCTGCTCTCAGTCGACAGCCCGGAGGCACGCGCGTTCTACGAGACCGAGGCGCTGCGGGGTGGCTGGTCGGTGCGGCAGCTCGATCGCCAGATCGCGACGCGGTTCTACGAGCGGACTGCGCTGTCGCGAGACAAGGCTTCCATGCTCACGAAGGGGGCCAAGCCAAAGCCGGGTGAGGACCTGGCTGCGGAAGAGGAGATCAAAGATCCGTTCGTGCTGGAGTTCCTCGGGTTGAAGGACGAGTACTCCGAAAGCGCGCTCGAAGAGGCGCTGATCCGGCACCTCGAGCACTTCCTGCTGGAGCTGGGCAACGACTTCGCATTCGTGGCGCGGCAGAGGCGACTGCGCGTCGGCAATGAGTGGTACCGCATCGATCTGCTCTTCTTCCACCGCCGGCTGCGCTGCCTGATCGTCATCGATCTCAAGGTCGGGAAGTTCACCCACGCCGACGCCGGGCAGATGAACCTGTACCTCAATTACGCCCGCGAGCACTGGACGCAGTCCGGCGAGAACCCGCCGGTGGGCTTGATCCTGTGCGCCGAGAAGGATACCGCCGTGGCGCACTACGCGCTCGGCAACCTGCGCAACACCGTCCTCGCTCGCGAGTACTGGCTAGCTTTGCCTGAGGAGCGGCGGCTGGTCGAGGAGTTGAACAAGTCGCGACGGATGATTGAACGAGGAAGGGCATTCACTCAGGGCGGCCGTTGACGATTCGCTCGGAGGTGACATGACGGCTGGTCGGCAGCGTGGTCAGAACGAAATATGAAGCAGAAACCAGATGAACAGCTAGCGATGGAGATCGTCGCAGAAATCGGAAAGGCAAAACTGCTACCGGCCGACAAGCTCGGCGAAGTCTCAAGCAAGCTCGCCGCTGGTCAGCTTACCATCGAGGACTGGACGTTGCTCGCGGAACTCGCCGAGGACAAGGCGCCGGGGGGAAGTCATGGCGACTCGCATTGAGAGCGTCCGGCTTGAGGCCTTCAGGGGAGCAACGGCGCCCGTGAGCATCGAATTCGACACGTCCAAGCCGATCGCGCTGATCTTTGGCGAGAATGGCAGCGGCAAGTCGACAATCGTTGATGCCATCGACTTCGTTTGCAACGAGAAGTACGGCTCACTTTCTGACCGAAGCTCGGCCAATCCGAAGACGCATCTTCACTCGTTTGGGCGAGCACCCAACGACCTCACGGTCTCAGTCAAGGCAGCAGGTAAGACGTGGACCGGGCGCCTGCAGACTCAAGGCCCTCAAGCCAGCGGTCCCGCTGATCGACCAGCCGCGACTGAGAACATGCTCATCCATGGCGACAATCTCCTCGCGCTCAAGGCGCTGGAGCAGGATTTCGCCGGCCGGATCAAATGCATCTACATTGATCCGCCGTTCAATACAGGGCAGGCGTTCGAGCACTACGACGATGGGCTGGAGCACTCGATCTGGCTTACGATGATGCGAGACCGCCTTGTGCTTCTGCGAGCATTGCTGCGTCCTGAAGGGACCATCTTTGTTCACATCGATGACAATGAACTCGGCTACCTGCTGGCACTGATGGACGAGATCTTTGGTCGCCGCAACTTTGTGGCGGCGTGCACCTTCAAGCAAGGCGCTGCGACCGGCCACAAGGCGATCAACCCCGGGTTGGTCACTGTTACGAACTTCGTGCTCGTGTACGCGAAGGACAAGTCGCGATGGCAGTGCAACCGTCTTTTCATAAGCCGCGAACGTGATAGGCGCTACACGCAGTTCATCCTGAATCGCAACGCACCCTATCCTGAATGGGCGTTTACGACCCTTCGGAGGGCGTTCGCCCAATCCCTGGGCTTGCCTGAGCGCGAGGCCAAGAATCAGCTCGGGGCCGACTACGAAGAGCGGCTAGAGGGGTTTGTCCTCCAGAACGCAGCCTCGGTGATTCGTACCGCTCGGCCCGACTACGAGGGTGTCGGAGAGGCGGCGCGTGCCATGATTGACCGGTCGAAGGGCGAGCCGACCAAGGTGCTCTTGTTGCAACGAGACGCGTACCCAGACATGTACTTTCTGGGCGGCGAACGTATTCTGTTTTACGCAGACAAGCTCAAGAAGATTGATGGCCAGCTGGTCCCAGGCGAGCCACTCACGACTCTTTGGGACGATGTGCTCTCGAACAACCTGCACAACGAGGGCGGCGTCGACTTAAACAGGACGACATAAGTAATTGCGCATCGTGAGGGATCATGGTTTACTCCGGATATGAAGCGACTGGTGGTGGCGGATGCGGAGACGATGGTGCT
>Ga0326728_10016162_pt1 | contig 15307 bp, 26 predicted proteins | sample MB3enrmetagenome_FD_207602 | JGI IMG/M metagenome (GOLD analysis project Ga0326728, IMG submission 207602) | Lab enriched peat soil microbial communities from McLean, Ithaca, NY, United States - MB31MN | ecosystem: Environmental > Terrestrial > Soil > Wetlands > Peat | place: USA: New York...
ATCCTGCAATAGCCATCAGCTCTCAGCCGGGGCCGAAAGAGAAGCTGAGAGCCGACGGCTGAAAGCTAGAAGAGGAACGATGCTGCATCAGAAAATAAGAATTCGGTTGAAGGCTTACGATCACAGGATCCTTGATCAATCTGCGGCGGAGATCGTGTCGACTGCCAAGCGCACGGGTGCACAGGTGGCGGGACCTATTCCTCTGCCTACCATTAAGAATAAGTATTGCGTGCTGCGCTCGCCTCATACGGATAAGAAATCGCGCGAGCAGTTCGAAATCCGCACGCACAAGCGGCTGGTGGATATCTTGGAGCCGACTTCCAACACCATCGAGGCTTTGACGAAATTGGATCTGCCTTCGGGCGTGGACATCGAAATCAAGGCGTTTGGGAAGGAACACACCAAGTAAAGACGTCCGTTGTTCGTTGTAGCGGGTGAATCGACGACGGACAACGGACGACGGACAAGTGACGAACATGGTTAAGGCGATACTCGGCAAAAAGTTGGGTATGACGCAGGTCTTTGGAGAGAATGGAGACGTCACGCCCGTGACTGTTTTGAAGGCGGGGCCATGCATTGTTGTCCAGCGGAAGACCGCCGGGCGAGAAGGCTATGAGGCAGCTCAGTTGGGGCTGGTGGAGTTGCCGCCTCCGAAGCGCGTCAATAGGTCTCGAGAGGGGCATTTCAAGAAGGCCGGGGCGAATCCCGTGCGTTTTCTGCGCGAAGTTCGATTGGGCGCGGACGCGGGGGAAGTCAACGTGGGAGACAAGGTCCTGGCGGATGTCTTCTCTGTGAACGACTACGTGGACGTGACGGGAGTGTCCAAAGGTCGGGGCTTCGCGGGTTTCCACAAGCGTCACCACTTCGGCGGCGGAGGCGCGTCGCACGGCTCCATGTTCCATCGTGCCCCTGGCTCGATTGGGTCTTCAGCATGGCCCTCGCGGGTGCTCAAGGGCATGAAAGCGGCAGGCCATATGGGGCATGCGCGGGCGACGGTGCGAAATCTACGCGTGGTTCAGGTACTGGCGGAGGAAAACACATTGTTAGTCGAGGGTGCCGTGCCGGGTCCTCAAGGCAGTTACGTAGTTGTTCACCAGGCCAAGGCGCCGCACAAGTAAGGAAGCCATCAGCTCTGAGTCGTCAGCTGTCAGCGAGCGGCTTTTTCGACAGCAGGGGGTAGGTAACGGCTGGGGCTTGAACTGAGAAAAGGATGATGGGATCAAATATCAGCGCGGGCTGTCAGCAAGCGAGGTTGTATCGCTGAAAGCTGATAGCTGACGGCTGAGGGCTTACTACTATGGCGACAGTCGAAGTCAGAAACATGGACGGAGCGACCGTGAAGCAGCTCGAGCTTGCGGATGAGGTATTCGCGGTGAAACCGAACCAGAGCCTCCTGTGGGAGGCCGTGAAGCAATATCGAGCGAGCCAGCGTCGTGGCACACATTCCACCAAGAGCCGGGGGGAGGTTCGCGGCGGGGGCAAGAAGCCCTGGAGGCAGAAGGGCACGGGAAGGGCGCGTGTCGGGAGCATTCGGAGTTCGTTGTGGCGCCACGGGTCGATAGCCCACGGGCCCACTCCCCGCGATTACTCCTATGCGATTCCGGAAAAGATGCTCCGAGGGGCGCTACGTTCGGCTCTGGCGGCGAAATTCCTGGAACACAAGCTGACAGTGGTCGACCAATTGAGCCTGGGTGAAGCGAAGGCCAAATTGTTCGCCGGGGCACTCAAGAAGTTGGGCGTGGAAAAGACTGTGCTGGTCGTGCACGATGCGGCGGACCGCAACCTCGAACTCTCTTCTCGAAATGTCGAGGGATGCGACCTTGTTCGCCACCACAGTTTGCACCCCTACCAGGTTCTGAGTCACGACCAGTTGCTGATCTCGGAAGGCGCGCTCACCCGGCTCCAGGAGTCGCTACGATGAAGAGCCCCTACGAGATTCTGCAAAAGCCGATCGTTACCGAAAAGAGCCTGGACGTCAAAGAGCGTTATCAGACGCTTTGTTTTCGGGTGCACCCGGAGGCCTCCAAGATCGAAATCAAGGAGGCCGTGCAGACGCTATTTAAAGTCAAGGTGGCGTCCGTGCACACCTCTGGTTACTTGGGTAAGATGCGGCGCCGGGGTAGAACCTTGGGCTACCGGCCCGACTGGAAAAAGGCGTATGTAAAGTTGAAGGCCGGGGAGAAGGTTCCGGAGTACGTCGAGAGTGAGTAGATGAGTTGGAGCGGCGGAGTGGTTCGCTGCAGAAGACGAAGGCTATGGGAATCAAAACCTACAGACCCTACACCGAGACGCGAAGGTTTCAAACTGGCTTGACCTTCGAGGAAATTACCAGCGCCAAGCCCTACAAGCCCCTTTTGGAGCCCAAATCGCGCATCTCGGGGCGCAACAACCACGGTGAATTGACGATTTGGCACCGCGGCGGCGGCCACAAGCGGCATTATCGGGTGGTCGATTTCAAACGCGACAAGAGGGGAATTCCCGCCCGTGTGGCAACCATTGAATACGACCCTAACCGCTCTGCTTTCATCGCCCTCTTGCATTACGCCGACGGAGAAAAACGTTACATCCTTGCCCCCACCGGCCTAAAGGTAGGGGACAAGGTCGTTTCCGGACCCGAGGCGGATATTGTCACGGGCAACGCTTTGCCGCTCAAGAGTATTCCCGCTGGCACCCTCATCCACAACATCGAATTGCGACCGGGGAAGGGCGGGCAGATGGTGCGCAGCGCCGGGAGCTCCGCGCAGTTGCTGGCCAAAGAAGGGGAATACGCTCAGATTCGTCTCCCGTCCGGCGAAGTGCGCAAAGTTCTCATGGACTGCGTGGCCACTATCGGACAGGTGGGAAATCTCGAGCACGAAAACATTTCAATCGGGAAGGCAGGCCGCAAGCGGTGGATGGGGATTCGGCCAACCGTACGTGGCGTGGCCATGAATCCTGTCGATCATCCGCTGGGGGGCGGAGAAGGGAAGACCTCTGGAGGGCGGAATCCCGTAACCCCTTGGGGTCAACCAACTCGCGGTTATAAGACACGTAATAACAAGTTAACGGAGCGGTTTATTGTGAAGCATCGAGAAAAGAAATAGAGGGAGGAAGCCTTGGGGAGGTCGCTGAAGAAGGGTCCTTTTGTGGACCACCACTTAATGAAGAAGGTCGAGCTGCTCAACCGGCGGTTCGAAAAAAAAGTGGTGAAAACCTGGTCGCGGCGTTCCACCATTGTTCCCGAGATGGTGGGGCATACGATTGCGGTTCACAACGGCAAGAAGTTTATACCCGTGTACATCACGGAGAACATGGTTGGCCATAAACTAGGTGAATTCTCACCGACGCGCACCTTCAAGGGCCACAGCATGAAGGTGGCGACGGAAAAGGCCGCCGTCGCCGCTCCGCCGCCCGTGGGAGGTGCAAGAGCGCCGGCGACCCCAGCGGCTGGAGCCGCCAGTTCAGCGTGAGTCGCGGAGAAACGAGAATCACTTCCTTCTTTACCCCCGCGAATGCGTGGGCCTACGTAAGTTAGGAAGGATTGGATTCCCGCTCAGGCGGGAATGACGACGGATATTGAGGGCCTGGACAGAGCTATGGAAGCACGAGCCACACAAAAATACATTCGAGTTTCACCCCAGAAGGCGCGCTTGGTGGTGGATCTGATTCGCGGTAAGAACGTAGGCGATGCGCTGAGTACCCTGACCTACACCAAGAAACGGGTGACGCAGGCGGTGGAGAAGGTTCTGCGTTCGGCCATCGCCAATGCGGAGGAGAAAGCTGAGCACGTGGATGTGGACCAGTTGGTGGTGGCGGAGGCCTACGTCAACGAGGGGCCACGCTCGAAGCGGATTCGTCCCGCGCCCATGGGCCGTGCTTACCGTTACCAGCGGCGTACCAGCCATCTCACCATCGTGGTCGAGTCGCCGGAAGGCAGGGATTAGGGGCTAGGGATTGGCCCGGATCGCCAATCCCTAATCCCTGATCCATAACTGAAGGAGGATTGATGGGCCAGAAAGTACATCCTTACGGGTTCCGTCTTGGTTACAACAAGACCTGGAGGTCGCGCTGGTTTGCGAAGAAGGACTACTCGGATTTCCTCCATGAAGACCTCAAGCTCAAGAAGCGACTGAAGGATCAACTCCAGGCGGCGGGAGTGGCGGCCATCGAAGTCGAGCGACCGGGCAACAAGTTGAAGATCACGATCCATACCGCGCGGCCAGGGATCATCATCGGGCGCAAGGGGGCGGAGATCGATCGTCTTCGGCAGGAGATCCAGAAACGCACAGGACGCGAGGTTCTACCCATCAACATCCAGGAGGTTCACCGGCCGGAGTTAAATGCCCAACTGGTGGCGGAGGCAATTTGCCTTCAGCTTGAAAAGCGTGTGGCATTTCGGCGAGCGATGAGAAAAGCGGTCGATTCCGCCTTACGCTTCGGCTGCAAGGGAATCAAGATTCGGTGCGGAGGTCGGCTGAACGGAGCGGAGATCGCGCGTTCGGAATGGTACCTTCAGGGACGCTTGCCGCTCCACACCTTGCGCGCGGACATTGATTATGGAATGGCGGAAGCGATGACCACCTATGGGGTGATTGGTGTGAAGTGCTGGATTTACAACGGCGAGATCTTGGAACACAAACGGCGGCCGGAAAAGGCATTGGAAGCCCCCCCGCCCGTGGAGGCAGCGCCGGCAGTCTAGAAAGCCGAGAAGTCAAGAAGTTGAGAAATCGAAGAGCCGAGCAGTTGCTTTTAACTTCTCGACTCCTTACCTTCTCGACTTCCGACGGTGAGCCGATTCTATGTTAATGCCGAGCAAGGTGAAGTACCGCAAGCAGCAGCGAGGGCGGACACGCGGCAAGGCGTGGCGGGGATCCCGCCTGTCGTTCGGTGATTACGGCCTCAAGGTGCTGGAGCCGGGGTGGATCACGGACCGTCAGATCGAAGCTAGTCGCGTGGCCATCATGCGCTTCATTAAGCGAGGCGGCAAGCTCTGGATCCGCATTTTCCCGGATAAGCCGGTGACCAAGAAGCCGGCGGAAACTCGTATGGGGAAGGGTAAAGGCGCTCCTGAGTTTTGGGTCGCGGTGGTAAAGCCGGGACGAATCCTGTTCGAGATGGAAGGTGTCCCTGAATCGGAGGCGCGCGAAGCGTTGCGTTTGGCGGGCCATAAGCTGGCGTTGGCCACGCAATTTGTGACCCGTAAACTCGCCGGGTAGCGCGCACTGGCACAGGGACTTTGGCCTATGCTTATCGGAGCAATGCATCGCTCCCAGGCACAGGTAAGAGCGCCTGGGCCCATATGCGCTGCCCGATTCGGGGCTCAAAAGAGGATGCCATGAAGCTGGAAAAGGACAAGAAGTGGAAGTGGCCGGCCGAGAAAATGCGCGAGTGGACGGACGACGAGCTCTCGGCGCGGGAACGCGAGTTTGTCGGCCAACTGGGGCGGCTGAGGTTCCGAATGGCCAGCGGGCAGACCGAGAGCTTGGAAACCTTGCGCGCGTTGCGGAAAGGGATCGCCAAGGTGAAGACAATTGCACGCGAGCGACAACTGAAGGTGAAAGAGGCGTAGGCGGGGTGGTAGGGAATTATGCAGAAAAAGCGACAGGAAAAAGTCGGACTCGTAACCGGTAACAAGATGCAGAAGACGGTTGTTGTCACCGTGGAGCGGCAGATCATTCAACCGTTTTACAAACGGGTGGTTCGGCACTCGAAAAGGTTTCTGGCCCACGATGAAAAGAACGAGTGCCGGCCGGGTGATAGGGTACGAATTCAGGAGACGCGGCCACTCAGCCGGAGAAAGCGCTGGCGGGTGGTGGAAATCGTCACCAAGGCTGTGGAAGTGGCTCCGCTTCCGGAGGCGACCGTATGATCGGGATGAGGACCATTCTGCATGTTGCAGACAACTCGGGAGCGCGCCGGTTGTCGTGCATTCTACCCCTGGGAGGGGACGTGGGATTGCAAGCGGGGCTGGGTGATGTAGTGACCGCTTCGGTGAAGGAGGCGGCGCCGGATAGCGCCATTCCCAAGGGCAAGGTGGTCAAGTGCGTGATTGTGAGGATGCGCAAGGAGCAGAGGCGGCGAGATGGCAGCTACATTCGCTTCGATGAAAATGCTGCCGTGCTCATCAACGAGGCAAACGAGCCGGTGGGGACGCGCGTCTTTGGGCCGGTGGCGCGGGAACTCCGCGAGAAGAAGTTTTTGAAAATAGTTTCGCTCGCACCAGAGGTTTTGTGATGGGACTCGGATTGGATATCCACAAGAATGACGAAGTGAAGGTGATTGCCGGCCGGGACAAGGGCAAGGTGGGCAGGGTTCTGGAGGTTGAACCCAGCAAGCAGCGGCTTTACGTCGAGCATGTTAACATGATCAAACGCCACACGCGCCCCAATCCAGGCAAGCAAATCCGTGGCGGGATCTTGGAGAAGGAAGGGCCGATCCACGTTTCCAACGTGGCTTTGGTTTGCAGCGAATGTGGGCCTACTCGCATCCAGCACCGGGAAATGGCCGGGGGTAAGAAGGTCCGGATTTGTGCGAAATGCGAGAAGTCCCTGGATAAGTAAGCCTGGCGCAGACCTGCCTTTTAGGTCTGCGGCTCTTAGCGGTAGGGTAGCGCGGACCTGTGCCTCTGAGGTCCACGGCCCTCCCGGGAGGATGTAGAGGGAACATGGCGCCGCGGTTGAGAGAGAAGTACAAAAACGAAGTCGTGCCGGCCTTGGTGAAGGAGTTCAAATACCCTAACAGTATGGGTGCCCCTCGTCTCAGAAAGATCGTGTTGAACATGGGATTGGGCGAAGCCATACAGAACGCCAAGCTGCTGGACTCCGGCACCGCCGAACTGGGTCTGATCAGCGGGCAAAAGCCGGTGATCACGCGGGCGCGAAAATCGATAGCGAATTTCAAACTCCGCAAGAATATGCCGATTGGGGTGATGGTTACATTGCGGGGCGACCGGATGTATGAATTCTTCGACCGCCTCACCAGCGTTGCGTTGCCCCGCGTACGCGATTTCAGAGGGCTTTCGACTCGCGCCTTCGACGGCCGTGGCAACTATACCCTGGGTCTTCGCGACCAGTTGGTTTTCCCCGAAGTAGACTATGCAAAAGTGGAAAAGGTGAAGGGGTTGAACATTTCAATCGTGACTGATGCTCGGTCTGACGCCGAAGCTCTGGCATTACTCCGGCAGTTGGGGATGCCCTTCCGGACGGAGGCCCAGCGGCGAAGAGCGGCGACGAGTGACGAAAAAGCAGTGACGAGTGACAAGTGACGAGACGAAGGACAGAATTGGGATTAATAGTAGCGCGCGGCGACTTGCTCGCCACTTGTCACTCGTCACTGTACTGAGGAGGTAATCCGTGGCTCGATCCTCAATGATGGCTAAATTGCGCAAGAAGCCGAAATTCAAGATTCGGCATCGGAATCGCTGCCTGATTTGTGGCCGGCCACGCGGTTACCTGGGCAAGTTCAAGATGTGCCGTTTGTGTTTCCGGCAACTGGCGCTCAGGGGCGACATTCCCGGAGTGGTCAAGTCAAGCTGGTAGGGGGCGTTACCGGGACCCCATTCGCTGTCGTCCTGAGCGCAGCGAAGGATCTCTGAAGTCGTGGGAGTTTTATGGCAGCCGTGACAGATTCTATTGCGGACATGTTTACGCGCATTCGAAACGGGATTCAAGCCCGGCACCAGCGAGTGGACATGCCCTCCTCGAAATTGAAAGTCGAAGTGGCGCGCATCTTGAAAGACGAGGGTTACATCAGCAGCTACAAGGTGACTGAGGAGGGCAAGAAGAAGGTCTTGAGAATCATCCTCCGTTACGGGGCCGACGGGGAGAACGTCATCACCACACTGGATCGAGTCTCGAGGCCGGGACGGAGGGTCTATGCCGGGGCGCGAGAAATCCCCAGGGTGCAGGGAGGTTTGGGGGTGAACATCCTCACGACCCCTCGTGGAGTGATGACCGGAAAACAAGCCCGTCGATCCGGCATAGGCGGCGAGATTTTAGGTGTCGTATCCTAGGGTAGCCGCTGAAGTGAGGCGGGCATTCCTGCCTGTCTCGCCAGTAGCACAAGCAAGAGTGCCAGTGCTACGGAGCAATGGAATAAACTATATGTCAAGAATCGGAACCAAGCCCGTGCAGATACCTTCCGCAGTGACGGTGGTGGCGGAGGGGGGAGCGATGGTGGTCAAGGGGCCGAAAGGGACCCTCAGGGTGCCCGTACCGCCGGGTGTCCACATTGAGAAGCAGGACGGCCATTACGTGGTGACGCGGGAGGGCAAGGAGCAGGCTGCATTGCACGGCTTGGCGCGTAGCCTTCTGGCCAACGCGGTACGGGGTGTTGTGCAAGGTTTTGAAAGGCACTTGGACATTGTGGGAATCGGGTACCGGGCGGAGGTAAAAGGCAATTCGGTAGTATTTACCCTTGGTTATTCGCATCCCATCGAGATGCCAATTCCCGAAGGACTGACCATCACCGTCGAAAAGCAGACTCATGTGGTGGTCAGGGGCGCAGACAAACAGCGAGTAGGACAGATGGCGGCAGAGATCCGCGGCTTGCGCCCCCCCGACCCGTACAAAAACAAGGGTGTCCGCTACACTGGCGAGCGGCTAAAGAAGAAGGTGGGCAAGGCAGCAGCGGCAGCGGGGGGAACTGCGAAGACTGGTCAATGACCACTGCCGTTCCGAGCGGAGCGAGGAATCTTGCTCTGCATCCGGGCGGGATGCGGAGGAAGTAAGCAAAGCAAGATTCCTCGCTCCGCTCGGAATGACGGCAGTGGGTGAGGTTTCTGGAGAGAGCGCAACATGTTGCAACTCGTTTCCAAGGACACGGCGCGGAGGCGGATTCACGTCCGAATTCGAACGCGGCTGTCGGGCCGGGCGCAACTTCCACGGCTTAGTGTATTCCGCTCCATCAATCATATCTATGCGCAGATAGTTGATGACACGCGGGGACAGACGCTGGTGTCCGCTTCCACTCGGGACAAGGAAGTCCGGACGACGCTGAAGACGGGTGGAAATGTCGCCGCGGCAAAAGTGGTAGGACAAGCGCTGGCGAAGCGCGCCAGTGCCGCAGGAATCTCGCGCGTGGTGTTCGACCGTGGTGGGTACGCCTACCACGGGCGGGTAAAGGCCCTGGCGGATGCGGCGCGCGAAGCGGGACTGAAGTTTTAGTTTGTAGCGGCTGTCGTAAGGGTGGCTTGGGTGGCCGCTCTCGGGCAACCACAAGGGTTGCTTCTACAGGAAGGGGAGAGAAGTGTTGGCAAATCGGATTGATCCGAACGCGCTGCAACTCAAGGATCAGGTGGTTTCTATCAATCGGGTCACCAAAGTGGTTAAGGGTGGCAAGAACCTGAGCTTTTCAGCGTTGGTAGTGGTGGGCGACGGGGCGGGAACGGTAGGGTATGGATCGGGAAAGGCTCGCGAGGTGCCCATGGCCATTCGCAAAGGCATCGAAGCTGCCAAGAAGGCGTTGGTCAGAATTCATGTCACGAGGCTCTCGATCCCGCATACGGTTATTGGTCACTACGGCGCCGGCAAGGTGCTGCTGAAGCCGGCCCCGGCGGGAACCGGAGTGATCGCGGGTGGGGCGGTGCGGGCCGTGGTTGAGGCAGCGGGTATCCAGAACGTATTGACGAAGTCGCTGGGGACGACCAATCCTTACAATGTCGTAAAGGCGACTATGGACGGCCTGCTGCAGCTTCGTGGCGCAGAGGAAGTGGCCGCCATGCGGGGCAAGACCGCGCAAGAACTTTAGGTCTTGTAGGGGGATGGCTTGCTGTCCCCTGGCGGTTAGGCGTTCAAAGACCGGGTAGGGCGAGTCCTACCCCTACAGAGGTCAAGCAACCGTGTCAGATAAGGCTCAAAGGACCGTCCGAATCAAATGGGTTCGCAGCGGGATAGGCTTTGACTATCACCAGAAGCGAATTGTTCGAAGTCTGGGGTTAAAGAAGTTGAATCAGGAGGTCGAAAGGCCGGACACACCTCAGATTCGCGGCTTGGTGGCGAAGGTTCCCCATCTGGTCGAAATCGTGGAAGCAGTTTCAAAACCGGCCTGGACCTTCGTCCCGGAGTACACTATTTACCCGCCGGAAGCTGTGTCATCGAAGGCGGCCGAAACGGCACTCGAGGCTCCGGCGGTCGAAACGGCACTCGAGGCTCCAGCGGCCGAAACTGAGAAGGCCGAGGCGCTCGTCTCCCCGCCTCGTGCTCCCCATGTTAGCCTGGAGGATGAACCAGAGGCAGCAGCGACGGGGGATGTGACGGCCCTCCCAGGTAAGAGCGGGATTGAGCGCCATGCGGAGATTCTTCGCTCCGCTCAGAATGGCAGTGCGGCTCGGGGTCAGGGCGAAGCTGGTCCTGCAGAAGTTGCGGCGGATGCCTCCCGTGATCGGGCGATCCCAAACGTAAGTCAGCCGGCAACCCCTGGCGGAGAGGGGAGCGCTTCCACGGCTGAAGAGGCTTCGCCAAGCGAAGGTCAGCCTAAAGATTGAACGAAGCAGGCAACAACTCTATGGCAACGCACATCGGAACAATTCGCCCACCTCGGGGCGCCAGCAAACGCCCCAAACGGATCGGACAGGGGATGGGCTCAGGGCACGGGAAGACCGCTACTCGCGGGTCAAAGGGGCAGCGGTCGAGGAGCGGGGCGAGGATGCGCCCTGGATTTGAGGGCGGGCAGATGCCCCTCCATCGGCGGCTTCCCAAGCGCGGCTTTACGAACATATTTAAAAAGCAGTTCGCGCTTGTGAACTTGAGGGACCTGAAGGACTTCACCCCGGAGGAGACGATTACTCCTGAACTCCTCATTCAACGTGGCTACATCAAGGACCTTCGCGACGGCTTGAAGGTCCTGGGTGACGGTGACTTGAAAGCCGCCCTGAAAATTACGGCCCACCACTTTTCCAAGTCCGCACGGGAAAAGATCCAAAAGGCGGGGGGTATGGCGGAGGTTATTTCCGCATGATCGAGTCTATTAAGAGCATCACTGAGATTCCGGACCTCCGCCGGCGGATCCTTTTTACTCTCGCCATGCTGGCCGTGTATCGCCTGGGCGCCGTCATCCCCACTCCCGGAATCAACGCCGAGGCCTTCGAGCAACTGTTTAATCAGTCGTTGGGAGGTGGCCTTTTCGGATTGTTGGCCATGTTTTCCGGCGGCAGCCTGAAACGCATGACGGTGTTCGCCCTGGGAATCATGCCCTATATCACGGCGTCGATTATCCTCCAGTTGTTAGGTGTGGTTTCACCTACCCTGGAAAAGCTGAAGAAGGAAGGCGAACTGGGACGGCGAAAGATCACGGAGTACACGCGCTGGCTCACCGTGGCATTGAGCGCGTTTCAGGGATTTGGCATCGCGGCCGCTTTACAACGGCAAGGCTCTCAGTTGGTGGCGCACCCCGGACCGGGATTTATTCTGGCCACGGTGCTGACGCTGACCACGGGCGCCGTCTTCGTCATGTGGCTGGGCGAGCAGATCACCTCGCGGGGAATTGGTAACGGCATGTCGCTGCTCATTTTCACCGGCATCGTGGCGGGTCTGCCGCGCGGCGTAGCTGACCTTTATGAAAAGGTCTTCGTCACGCACGTTTGGAGTTTTCCGGTTCTGCTCGCCCTCTTGGTCTTCATGGTGTCGATTGTTGCCTTTATTGTCCTTGTAGAACGAGGTGAACGGCGCGTTCCGATCCAGTACGCGAAGCGCATCGTGGGCCGAAAAGTAATGGGGGGTGTATCAACCCACCTTCCGCTGAAAGTGAACAGCGGCGGCGTGATGCCTATTATCTTCGCCGTCTCGATCCTGACCTTCCCGCAGACGGTGGGTTTGTTCATGTCGAAGACTAGTCTGGTGGGGCACCTTATCGACAAGTTCGTCAAACTGTTTGCATGGGGTGAGCCGCTCTACACGTTCAGCTACGTCATATTAATCATGTTCTTTGCTCACTTTTACCTTTCGATTGTTTATAACCCGGATGAGGTGGCCGACAACGTCCGGAAGCAAGGGGGTTTCATTCCCGGCATTCGCCCCGGCAAGCGCACCGCCGATCATCTGGATGATGTGCTCACGAAGATTACCTGGGTGGGGGGGCTGTATTTAGCCTTGGTCGCATTGATCCCGGAGATTATGCTCGCGGGCCTGCGTGTCAACCACTTGCCTGTTTGGTTGGGAGGAGCGTGGTTTGACGCCAACCTTCCCGCCTGGCTATTGCACGGGCTGAATGTGAACTTCTACTTCGGTGGAACTTCTCTATTGATCGTTGTGGGCGTGGCCATGGACACTGTTCAACAGGTCGAGGCGCAGTTGATTATGCGCCACTACGAAGGCTTCCTAAAGAAGGGAAGGGTTCGAGGACGGAGGGCTTACTGAGTGAGATCGCAAGCCCTGATATTTCTGGGTGCTCCTGGTGCAGGAAAAGGCACTCAAGCGCGCGAAGTCTCCCAACACTTTTCGATTCCGCAGATTTCCACTGGGGATATACTGCGAGAGGCAGTGCGAAACGAGACCCCCTTGGGACTCGCCGCCAAGGCTGAAATGGAAGCCGGGGAGCTGGTTCCCGACGAAGTAGTCTGTGGCATTGTGGAGCAAAGGATCGCACAGGCCGACTGCCAGAGAGGGTTCATCCTGGATGGGTTTCCCCGCACCCTCGCGCAGGCGCAGTTCGTGGATCGCATATTACAAGCAAAAGGCAGGGGAAATCCTCTCGTCCTTGACATCCAAGTGGACCCTGAGGTGCTCTTCAAGCGCCTGACCGGTCGCCGCACCTGCGTGCTTGGCGGGGAGATTTACAACATTTACTTTAACCCACCGCGTGTCGAGGGCATCTGTGACAAGGATGGGGGAAAGCTCCTGCAGCGCGCAGATGACAGCGAGGAAACTATTCGCCAACGGCTGGCGGCCTACGAACAACAGACTAGACCGTTGATCGACTATTACCGAAACAAAGGGGTTCTTCAAGAGGTGGATGGCAACCGTAGACCGGAGGCCATCGCCACGGAGCTGATCGATTTTTTGGGGAAAGCATGATCATCTGTAGATCAGCGGCTGAAATTGAAAGGCTTCGGCGCAGTGGCAAGATGGCCAGAGGGCTACTGTTGGAGTTACAGGAGCGGGCGCAGCCCGGAGTCAGTACGTTGGAGCTGGAGAAGTATATCGAGAAGCGCATAGCCCAATTAGGCGCAAAGCCCGCATTCAAAGGCTACAGGGGCTACCCGTGCTGTTTATGCGCCTCGGTGAATAACGAGGTCATCCACGGAATTCCCTCCGAGCGCTCCCTGAAAAAAGGCGATATACTCAGTTTAGACCTGGGCGTAGTGGTTGATGGCTATTACGGGGACTCAGCCATAACCGTGCCGGTGGGCGAAATTCCGGAGTCAACGGAAAGGCTGCTGCGAGTTACCCAGGAGGCGTTGCAGCTTGCGATTGACCAGGCAAGGCTGGGAAATCGGTTGGGCGACATCTCAGCCGCCGTCCAGCGACACGTGGAAGAGAACGGCTATTCCGTGGTAAGAGAGTTTGTGGGTCACGGTATCGGGCGCCAGCTTCATGAAGAGCCGCAAATCCCCAACTTCGGGCAGGCCGGACACGGGCCGCTACTCAAGCAAGGGATGGTGCTGGCGATCGAGCCCATGGTAAACGCCGGCGGGGCTGCAGTTCGAGTCCTGGCCGACCATTGGACTGCGGTGACGGCGGACGGGACATTGTCCGCCCACTTCGAGCACATGGTGGCCGTCAGCCGCAATGGGCCGGATATCCTGACGCTGCAATAGGTCGGGGCAACCCTTGTGGTCGCCCGGCAGGTGCAAGCGAAGAGTTGCAGGGGCACCCCTGAGATAGCCCCAGGCAGGCGCGAGGCCTGCCGCTACAGGTTGGCACGTATGGCTAAGGAAGACGCAATCGAAGTTGTGGCCACGGTCTTGGAAGCTTTGCCGAATGCCATGTTCCGCGTTGAGTTGGATAACAAGCACCAGGTCTTGGCGCACATCTCGGGCAAGATGAGGAAAAACTTCATCCGTATTCTTCCCGGTGACAAGGTCGCCGTCGAGCTTTCTCCGTACGACCTGACGCGCGGACGGATCGTCTTCCGGTACAGGTGAGCGAAGAGCGGGAATCGAAACTCGAGATTCGAAAATCGAAACTCGAAAATCGAAAGCCGGAAATCGAGACCGGGGAATCGAAACTGGGAAAGTGAATCCGCGAAATCGAGACTGGGAACGCGAAACCGGGAAATTGAAACTGGGGAAGCGAAGCTGGAAAAGCGAAAATCGAAAGTTGCAATTTGACGTTTTGAAATTTGGAATCTGAGATTTGAGATCTGAGATCGATTGGCATTTCGAGTTTCGGATTTCCATTCTCGATTTTCAAGGTGGGTGAGGGAGAGATGAAGGTTCGTTCGTCGGTCAAGAAGATCTGTTCGAAATGCAAGATCGTGCGCCGCGCCGGTGTGGTGAGGGTGATCTGCGAAAACCCGAAGCACAAACAGCGGCAAGGATAATTTGGAGTGTCGAATGAGGTGATGGATGGCAAGAATTGCAGGCATCGACTTGCCCCCTAAGAAGCGGGCGGAAATTGGTCTGACGTACATTTACGGCATCGGCCGGGCGCGCGCAATGTCCATTCTGATGCGTGCCGGAGTGAACCCGGATAAGAAAGTCAAGGACCTGAGCGAAGATGAGGTTACGCGCATCCGCTCGATTATTGAGGAAGAGGGCGGAGTAGAAGGCGACCTGCGGAAAGAGCTGGCGATGAACGTCCGAAGATTGATCGAAATCGGCTCCTACCGCGGCATGCGCCACCGGCGCAGTCTTCCAGTGCGGGGACAGCGCACGCACACCAATGCTCGAACCCGCAAGGGACCGCGCAAGGGGACCATTGCGAACAAGAAGCGCTCCATGGCCAAGACTTAAGGTGAGGAGACATGGCGAAGGCGGCAGCAAAACCTGGTAAGAAAAAGGTGTTCAAGAAGAAAGAGAAGCGGATCGTCCCGTCGGGCATCGTTCACGTTCAGGCGTCGTTCAACAATACTCTGGTAAGCATCACGGACACGGACGGGAAGTTAATCTGCTGGGCCAGCTCGGGTTCGCTGGGCTTCAAGGGTTCGCGCAAGGGGACGCCCTTCGCCGCTCAACAAGCGGCGTTGCGGGTGGCCAATGCGGCGCGCGATCACGGGATGCGGAGCGTAGAAGTCCGTGTCAAGGGGCCTGGCGCGGGCCGGGAGTCGGCCATTCGCGCCTTGGCGACTGCGGGGTTGGAGGTTCGCACCATCAAGGACGTAACACCCATACCCCATAATGGGTGCAGGCCGCCCAAGCGGCGGAGAGTGTAGGGAGGTTAGATTGGCAAGA
>Ga0326728_10016163_pt1 | contig 15305 bp, 19 predicted proteins | sample MB3enrmetagenome_FD_207602 | JGI IMG/M metagenome (GOLD analysis project Ga0326728, IMG submission 207602) | Lab enriched peat soil microbial communities from McLean, Ithaca, NY, United States - MB31MN | ecosystem: Environmental > Terrestrial > Soil > Wetlands > Peat | place: USA: New York...
CACCGCTGCGTTTGTGGTCGTGGACGTGGTTGATGTCTTTTTAGACGAACAGGCGGCCAGGCCCGGCAGTAAACCGGCTGCCAGACCGATCACCAGACAAACACCGACAATCTTTAATTGCTTTCCTTTCATGATACTCCTTCCAATTTTGAATCAACTTAAACCTGTTAATGCAATCCCACGCAATTTGTCCAGTTTTGATTATACATCCCGGTTTGCCGTTCTTCAACAAGGCCGCTTAGGGCGCATGATTCACATATATTTTAAAACATCAATATGTGGCAATGATATTTAACACCGGGCGGCCGGCGACATCAGGATATTTGCCATTCTATACACTCGAATATTTAAAATCATTCACATTTTCTTTAAAATGGAGAGCATAATTAAATATTCAGGAATTGCGTTGTGCTATACAAATGAGCCTCTTACTTTCTTGGTCGTATGGACTATTATCAAATTTTGACATTGATTTGATTACCCGGAACCCTGAATTATATAGTATGGGACTAAGGTCAAATAGGTCATATGGTCTTTGTTTGTGGATTTCTTCAGCACCATCAGCAAACTTGAATATAGTTTTTGCCTTCTTCCTATCAGGGTCATAGCTCACTTCCTGTCTAAAAGACTCTACACCAATTGTATGATTCTCTAATCTATTCCCAACGCTCGAATAGTGCTGGTGGGTATTCGAGTCAAAGACAAATAGCCCTGATTTCCGAAGCGATCTGGCTACACAATCAAACATTTTTTTCAATTCATCAGCGGTAATCAGGTAGTTCAGTGAATCAAAAGTACATGTAACAAGGTCAAACTTATGCACTACTTTGAAATCAGTCATTCTACTAACATTAAAAGATACATCAGACATACCCGATGATTTTGCTCTAGCTAAAGCAATCATCTCCGGAGAGATATCAATACCTTGGACATAATATCCTTGTTTTGCAAGAGCCAAGGCTAAAATACCTGTTCCGCAAGCAACATCCAGGATTTTAGCTCGCTTTATACCAAATTCATTAAAAAGTTGGTCTATCAAACTAATGTATTGCTTTGAAAAATTACCCCAACCTCCAATTTCATAAAACCGGGCTAAACGCTGATAATTGTTCATCGTTATTCACCTATGATTACTTCTCTCCCAATCTTTTTTTACAGTATACCATTTTCTTACATTCATATTGAGTACTTAATTATGGATAATGGAAACTAATAGAAGTACTATAGAGCAAACATCTGAAAAATCGCCGGCGAATGAAAGAGGTATGCTATCGTTATCCCAACGCTTAATTAAGATACTTTGGCATTGCGGTGTCACATTGACAACAGCCAGCCCGAGCTACTATAATCGAAACAATATCAGCTTTGATTAGGCATTCGGCACAACGCCGGTTCCGAACGTAAATTAGTTCACTGAAAATCACTAACCAGCTTTGCTTAAAAAGGAGACGATGCGATGAAAACAAGAAAACTGGGTTACACTAATCTTAATCTTTCCGTGGTCGGACTCGGCACCTGGCCGTTTTCCAATACCGACCAGTTCGGCTGGGGGCCGCAGAGTGACAAGGACACCATCGCCACGGTCCAGCGCGCCATGGAAGTGGGTGTGAACTGGATCGATTGTGCGCCGATTTACGGCCATGGCCAGTCGGAAGAAGCCGTGGGCCGGGCTTTGAAAACATTATCTAAAAAGCCGATTATTACTACCAAGGCATTATTCCAGTGGAAACCGGACGGGATGGTGCAGCTCCGCCTCGACCGGGAAAACGTGCGCAAGCAATATGAAATGAGCCTGAAAAGACTGGGCGTTGATTTCATCGATATGTATATGATTCACTGGCCATTCGCCGCCGAATACATCGAAGAAGGCTGGGCCACCCTGGCAGAGCTGGAGAAAGAAGGCAAAGTCGGCTGCATCGGCGTCTCCAATTTCTCCGTCCAACAGATGGAAATGCTCAAACCCATCCATCCCGTAGCTTTCCTGGAGCCGCCTTACAGCATGCTGGAACGCGACGCGGAAAATGGACTGCTGCAATACTGCGCGCAAAATAACATCGGCGTGATTACTTACAGCTCGCTGCAGCAGGGGCTGCTGACCGGCACGCCGCCGGATTTAAGCAAATTAACGCCGCAAGATGTCCGAAGAACCAGCGCCCGCTTTAAAGAACCGGAATACAGTCTCAATATGAAACTAGGGCCGCAACTGGAAGCTTACGCCAAAAAGTCGGGCCATACTGCGGCGCAATTAGGCATTGCCTGGAACCTGCGGCGGCCGGAATTGACTTCCGCCATCACCGGGCCGAGAATCCCGTCTCAAATCGAAGATACCGCCAAAGCCGCGGACTGGGTCCTTTCCAAAGAAGACATCGCGGAAGTTGAAAAATTACTAGCCGCCCGGGTGCAAACGCTGAAAGAATGGAAAGCCAATCTGATGGCCCTCCCGCTTTAAAAGATAAAGTAAAATGATGCCAGAAACAGCGCCGGAACCACTACAGGAACCGCTGAAGGAGACAATACCGGAAACCGGTCCGGATGTAATCCCGGAGGTGAAACCCAGGAGCCGCTGGCAGCGTTTATTGCATTGGGAGTTCCTCGGGCTTTTTCTGATTGTCCTGACGGCCCTGATTTTTCATATCGTCTCGATTGACCGGCCGCCGTCGATTGTCTGGGACGAGGTCTGGTATGTCGGGGATGCCCGTTCAATTTTCAGCGGGACCGGCGAACTGCGCCCCGAACACCCTCCCCTGGCCAAACTGTTTATCGTGGCCGGGGATTATATTTTCAACGGCTTTAAAACCCCGGAATTAGACAGCGGCGTGCAGAACAGCGCATATATCAGCGGCGACAGCACCAACGGTATTTTAATACCGGTCACGAATGCCGCCAGATTTACCGTCGGGCAGACGATTCTGATTAATGCCGAGCAGATGAATGTCACCGGCGTGAACCTGGCGCTAAACAACATCACCGTCGAACGCGGCGCCGGCGGCTCGACTGTCATCGCCCATATGCCGGGGCAGGAAATCAATATCTTCACGGATACAGCTTTCGGGTGGAGGTTCTTTTCGATAATCTTCGGGATCCTCGGCATCATTATCTTCTATTTCATCTGCCGCAAACTCAAATTTCCCTGGAAAGCCACAATGCTGGCGACTTTCCTCTTCGCCTTTGAAGACATGACCTTCCTGCATTCCGGGCTGGCTTTGCTGGACGTTTACATGGTCACTTTCCTGCTCGCGGCGGTACTGGCCTACCTGGACGAGAAATACATCTGGATGGGCATCCTGGTGGCGCTGAGCGCCCTCTGCAAGATGGACGGCGTGCTGATATTTATCGCCATTTTTATCCACTGGGCGGTATTCCGCAAAGACAAATGGAAAGAATTCACTTTCGGGCTGGTCACCGCGGCCGTGGCCTTCGTGGTGCTGCTGGTCTTTTTCGATTTCTTTATCAAAGGCGGGATTGAAAACCCCATCACGCGCATCAATTCCATGCTGAGCAGCACCGCCGCCAACCGGTTCACCGTCCCGAAACTTTCGATATCGAGCCGCCCCTGGGTCTGGTTATACCCGCAGTTTATCAACCCGGATTACAATTCGCCGGTAATTATTTATTCCTTTAACCCGCAGTACATTTCGTTCATCAGCAGCACGATACAAATCCTGATAATCCCCACAATCGGGTACATGATTTACAAGGCCATTAAAAAGAGCGAAGCCGCCGCCTTTGTTTTGCTGTGGTTCATCGCAACCTACCTGGTCTGGATTCCGATTAACCTGGCGACGAACCGGGTCACCTTCGTGTTTTATTTCCTGTCCACGACGCCGGCCATTTGCATCGGACTGGGGATGGCGATTTCGGACTGGCTGGACTATTTGAAAAAGCGGCGGGCAAAACTGGAACGGTTAAGCACCGGCGTGGCGCTGTCTTACGGCGCGATTGCTCTTTACCTGCTAATCCATCTGGCGATTTTTGTGATTCTTAACCCGGCGATTCCGCCGATTATTACGACCTGGCCACCTTTTTAACGTCCGGCAGTGGTCACCGGATATATAAAACGCCGGGGCAGAGAGACCCTAGAATCAATATTCAGGACGATAACGGAAAGGGCAAGGCTTATCGTTCTGGGCGCGGCAACCTCTTACCCCGGCTAAAAACAATGACATGGTAAGATGAGATAAGATGTATCAGGATAATAAAGATTCGAAAACCCCGCAAGCTCGACTGGAAGCCTATTTAAGGCTGCGGCGACTGGCGCACGAAACTAAACCCGATAACGTCGGGGTGACGGATGTAACAGATCCTGCGGACGCGGCCGCGCCTTTCGGGATATTGATGGACATCAGTTTACCGCAGGGCAACGCGACCATCGTGGCGTTTATCTCCGGCGATGCCAGTTTTTATACCAGCACCGGCGGCGGCGTTATCGGCGGAATCGGGCACGAAAGAGTCCGCAACGCGGCGCGTAATTTCGTCATTTCCTCGGCGAAATACCTGGACAAAATGGAAACAACGACCGCTTATCCCTTGCCCGAGCCGGGGAAAGTGCGGTTCTACGTTCTGACACCGTCAGGCATTTTTACGTACGAAGCCAACGAAGTCGATTTACGGAAAAACGCTTTTACACCGTTATATGCCGCGGGGCATCAATTACTGAACGCTTTACTGGCGGCGGCGCAGCCGAAATGAAGAATTATCCCGGAATATTCACTTTTACCCTGCATTGAATCCCCGCCCAGAGAGTTGATTCGACCGTGTAAACGGCAGCCGGCGCGATTGCTTTCAGCAGACCTTCCATCGGGTCCAGGCAATACAAATTACAGGGGTTCGGCGCACCCACTTTTTTGGCGATGGCACAAAGAGTACAACTACTTGATTGAGCCAGAAAACTTTCCGCCGAATCATTCACAATTTCCCAGCGGGCGCAGCCGAATATCTCCGACAATTTGAGAAAAACTTCTTCCGGTTTGGTAATGCCGAAGGCTGCCAGCCGTTGTTTGCCGGTAGCCAACTGTTCCAGACGCTTTCTTTCAGTAACCCGGGCTAAAACTCCCTCTTTGCTGAACTGCAGCACGGTGTCCGCCAACGCCCCGGCATAGGCCATTTGTAAAATTTGAACATGCTTCGCGGTATCCATTTCTCCTCCCCGTCATCTTTTTTCAGGGTTAAGACAACTTTCTTTATTAACTGAAATATCTTTGGAAAACCCGGCAGATTGCCAGCGAAACCCACAGCTTTTCTTCCTCGGTCTTGCTGTTCAGCGGGGATTTGTGGATTTTGGAGTAGGAAACTTTCCACAGGCCGGTCTCCATCTGGTTGGCAATGAACCAGTCCAGGGCTTTTTTAACGTCAGGGTCGGTGGGCGGGATGCCGATGAGGGAAACCGTGTCCAGCGCCGCCGCCAGGTTGTTCCACCAGAACGGGTATTCAAAACGCAGCCAGTTGTCCGGGTGGTTGTAGGAATTGTAATTGTCCGATTTGAGGAAATGGGATTTGAGCAACTGCGCGGCTTGCAGAGCTTCCGGAGATTTGCGGTATTTTGGGTAGGCGGCAAAGGCCCGCAGCACCATCCCCGTCCCCGAATGGGCGAAAGGTTGGGACTTATCGAAAGATTGCAGCGTCGGGGCATTTTTATCGGCGGTGACGGTGGCGATGTCGCTCCACTTGAAATCGGGGATACCCAGCCAGCCGGGACTGCCGATGACCCAGCCGCCGTCGTTTTGTCTCATCGCTACCAGCCACCGAAAGCCTTTTTCGATGCGCGGGTCATCTGCATAGCCGGCCTTGATTAACAGCGCCATTACGATGCCGGTATAGTACGGCGCATACTGGTTGCCGAGAAAGCCGCGGAAGTCGCCTTCGTCCGTCTGGCGGGAAAACAGGTATTCGCAGCCTGTGGCGACAGCGGGATGGCTGTTATCGAATTCGTATTGATAAACCAGCGTTTGCAGCAGTTTGAATGTCTCGACTAAATAGTAATCTTCGTCCTTGCCGAGCGCTTTCCACCAGCCGCCGGGTTCCTGCCGGCTGATAATCCGCTGCGGTATCTGTAAGGTCCAGAGTGAAGCTGAAGGCGCGGCGACGTTGCGCTGCAGTAAATCCCGCTGTGTAAAATAAAAAACCGCCGGGTTATCGGATTCGATGAGGGGTTTGACGGGGTCGTATTTAAACCTTTTAGGCCATTCCATTCCGGGGCCGTCCTTGAAGATCCATGAACCTAATTATTGAAACGATAGACATCTTTACGATGCCCGATTTTACAATCCAGATAACAAGTTCTTTATCTCGAATTTCATACATTATGCGGTAGTCGCCCTGACGGATACGATACCTTTCCTGTCCTGTCAGTTTTTCACATCCATAAGGTCGCGGTTCACTTTCCAGTAAATATACACGATTGAATATCTTTTTTAAATCATTTTGAGGAATTTGCTTTAGGTCTTTTTGGACGGATTCACGAAAATATATTTTATAAAAGGCCATCTTTTTTTAGCCTTTTGACCATTTCGTCATAGCTAATTAGGGGTTCCTTTTCTCTCACAATGAATGCGGCGTTATCCTCGGCATCTTCCGCTAAAGATTCCCGCACTGCATCGTTGATTAATTCTGTGACCGAGCGGGATGTTTCCGCGGCTTTTAAACGCAGCGCTTTATGCAATTCGGGGTCTAAATAAATCGTGGTGCGTTTGTTTTGCGTAGTCAAAATACACCTCCTGAATGATGCTACACTAACATTGTTAACATATATATGTCAATATGTTACAAACCTTAAAAAGAGGTGACACACTGCTTCCCATATCAGGGAAAACTATAACAACCCGGCGGTCATTTTACCGCAGTTGACCGCTTCGAAGGAATCGAATTGGACGTCACGCACCAAATGCATCCGGCTCCACATGATTTCATAGCCTTTGGTAAGGCGGGCTTTGGCGACATGACGGCGCCAAGCGGCAATCTCCTCGGGAGCCGCTTCACGCAGCGGTTTGACGGTACCCACCAGCCGCACTGCCGGGGGTGTAGAGAATTTACCCATGACCAGCGACTTTATCCAGAAAGGCATCCCGGCATTGACGGCGAGGATACACAGTTGAGGATTCCGGTCGAGGTTTGTTCGCGAAACGGTGCATAACTCATCGAAGAAATATCCGCTGGGATCGTCATGTAATGCCAGTGTACCGATAGGCGTGACGTGAGGGGAACCGTCGGCGTTCACCGTAGCGATAGAAACATGGCTGCAGCTTTTATTGGCTTTATCCACGACGCGGCGGATGATATTCCATTGCTGTTGAGTTATCATGGTGCCACCATCCTATCAAATCTCCCTCCTTTTTAAGGACAATGTCCCGAGTTTATCGAGGGAGGGATTAAGGGAGAATTATTCAACTGTTTCCTGCGCCTATTCTTTTTTGGGGGCGCCGATTGGCGGACGGCGCAGATAAATCGGCACGAGGGTGACGGCATCATCCACGTCGCCGGCGTCCAGGCGCTGTTTACCCAGTTCCAGCAGGAAGCTTGCGCGTTTGATATCCGGGATTTGCGGCGGGATGACGGCTTGCGCCTTTAGCAGGCTTTTGATTTGCTCTGACACTGCCGGTAGAAATTCCCCGCAAAACAACATCTTTTTGGCGATATGTTTGCAAAGGTGTTCCACGGTCACGATGTCCGCTTTACTGATTTCCTGCCATTTGCCGTATTTTTTCTGATAGGTCGCGGTCGCAATCTCATTGCGTCCAGCGTTGAAAATGGCGCAGACCGGCAGGCCGGTTTCCGCATACTGGTAGGCCGCCATTGCCAGGCTGTTGATACCGACAATCGGGATTTCCAGGCTGAAAGCCAGACCTTTGGCAGCGCTGACGCCGACTCTAAGCCCGTTAAAACTGCCCGGCCCCTGCGCGATGATTATTCCTGTCAAAGATTTTACATCCGTGCCGGTAATGCCGAACAAATAATTCAGATTCGGGAGGAGCTGGGTGGTGTGGTTCTGTTTGGAACGCCAGGTCAACTCGGCCAGCACAGTCCTGTCATGCGCCAGCGCCAGGCTCGCAGTATCGGTTGATGTATCAATTGCCAGTAACACCTGAACCCCCTCTCTCTAGCTCTCTCCCGCTATACTCGTGACTTTTGTCCTGAGTACCTCCGCGCATTTTGGTGAAATGCGCTCCGGGGGGAGAGAGAACTAATCATTCATTAGAAAACAACTGCTATTGCTTATGCCTTCTTTTGGGAACCAAATTCTTTCAGCATTTTAACGTAGCGCCCGCCGTGCGGTTCGATGGTGAAACTGCGCTCATCGCCGGACAGATAATCAATTTTAATCACCAGGTGGTCTTCCGGCAGCACCGTCATTCCTTTATTGGCCCATTCGATGACGCAAACGCCTTCCCCGAAAAGGTAATCGTCCAGGCCTAAGTCGCTGATTTCGGCGATGTTATCCAGGCGGTAAAAATCCATGTGATAGAGCGAGAGGCGGCCGTGCAGTTCCCGCATGATAACGAAGGAGGGGCTCAGCGTATATTCGTGGATATCGAGGCCGTAAGCGATGCCCTGCGTCAGGCAGGTTTTGCCGGCACCCAATTCCCCGATGAGCAGGAAGATATCGCCGGGCTGCGCCAGCTTGCCGAGCCTGGTGCCGAAGTTTTGTGTTTCTGCCGCGCTGTGAGTTTTAAAATTTAGTGTGTTCATTTTATTGTCTCTCGGGATAAGGAGATTTTCACCCGGATAGTTTCCACAAATAGTAATGTTAAACCGGTGATTTCACCGTCACCTTAATCCTCTCCCCTCAAGGGCGAGGAAACTAACCTATATTAAAATGATCCCAGCCTGTTTTTTTAATTGTAAAGGGTTTTCCCTTTTTTCCCACCAGTTTTACTTTGCCGGTATTTTCCGTGGTGATTTCCCCGACGACCGTCACCGGGCACGGCATCACTTTGATTACCTTATTCATTATTTGAGGTCCGGCCGTAAAAAGCAATTCGTAGTCTTCGCCTCCGGTCAGGGCCATTTCCAATCCCCTTTCTCCGAAGCAGGCGGTCGCGGCGGGAGAGACCGGCACCGAATCGACATTAATCCGGGCGCCGATTTTGCTTTCCGCGCAGATGTGGCCCAGATCGCCGATTAAGCCGTCGCTGACGTCCATGCCGCATCTGACGCCTTTCGCAACCAGCAGTTGACCTTCAGAAACACGTGGGTTTGGTAAAAGATGCGCCTGCCGCAGTTGTTTGGCATATTGGGGGCTGAATTTCAGTCCTTCCTGCAGCATTTTGAGCCCGCCGGCGGACGCCCCCAGTGCATTGGTGACGGCGATTTTATCGCCGGGTTTGGCCGCCGACCGCCGCAGCATGCCCCTTTTCCTATCCCCGGCGCTGCCGATGACCGTGACGCTGACAAAAACCAACGGTGCACTGACCGTATCGCCGCCGACAATTGCCAGTCCGAATTTACCGGCGATGTCGAACATTCCCCGGTACAGGTCAATCACACTCTCCACTTCGGCATCGGGCGGCAAGCCCAGAGAGACCAGGGCATAACGCGGGAAACCGCCCATGGCGGCGATATCGCTGAGATTGACCGCGATGGATTTCCAGCCCAGTTCCTGCCAGGACATGTAAGACAGCGAGAAATGGACGTCCTGTACCATTGAATCAACGGTGGCCAGTTGGATTTCATTGTCCGGGAAGTAAGCCGCGGCGTCGTCGCCGATGCCGACCAGCAGCTGCTGTAACGCAGTCGTATCTTTACCGGCGGATTTTTGCGCCATTTTAGCGAGGCGCGCAATCAGCCCGAATTCCCCGATTTCTGAGACCTTCATAGCGGAATTATAGCATAGCGGAGGCTCAAGGAAAAAAATATGCGTTTATGTCAGTCTTCTCGCCCCACCGTGGGAGAGAGTTAGAGAGAGGGGATTAAATGATTGCTGTAAAAAGATGGAGCGGAAGACGAGACTCGAACTCGCGACATCCTCCTTGGCAAGGAGGCATTCTACCACTGAATTACTTCCGCCCGCCGGTGCCGAGGCCCGGAATCGGACCGGGGACACGTAGATTTTCAGTCTACTGCTCTACCGACTGAGCTACCTCGGCAACAAACTTTATTGTATCTGTTGACGGTAAAGAGTGTCAAGCCGAAGGCTCAAAATTTAAATTCTAAATACTAAATCCGAAATACTAAACAAAATCATAATATCAAAATGCCTGATTGAGGTACAAGTTATGAGTTGCGAGTGATGAGTTTTAAGTAACCGTGAGAAATTTAAGGTCTTCATAGATATCTTTGAGATTATCTTTAAGTCCATCGAGAGTTACACCCTGCGTCCGGTAGTGAGGATATTCTTCGAGGCAGCCGACCCAAAATTCATTTTCCTGATAATAAGTAAATTTAATTTTTTCCATTTTCAGATTCCTGCCTATCGTCCCAATCGGCAGAATTATACAACAATCATGCGAAGATTGCCTGTAAATTGATTGCAATATACTACTTTGGAATCAATGAGAACATCACCGCATCGTGGATTTTGCCGTGCAGCAGCAGCCGGTTCCGCAGGATTCCTTCCCGCACGGCGCCGACTTTAGCGGCCACCCGCTGCGAGGCCAAATTATCAACGGCCACCAGGATTTCGATGCGGTTCAACTTGAGTTCTTTGAAACCGTAATCGGCCAGTAATAACGCGGCAGCGGTGCAGATGCCCTGTTTCGTGCGGCTGGTCCTGACCCAGTAGCCGAGATTGGCGGTTTTATCCGACTTTCTGATGTCGTTGAGGCCGCAATCGCCTAAAATCTTGCCATCCCGGGCATCGGTAATCGCAAAGTCGTAAATCGTGCCGTCTTTCCGGCCTTTTTTGCACATCTTTATCCAGTTTTTACTTTCCCCGGGGGTATAATTCGCATGGCACCACGGCATCCAGGCACCGACCTCAACTATTGATTCCTGCACCGCGCCGAACATTTCTTTCGCGTCTTTCATCTCGGCCGGACGCAGCAATACTTTACCATCCGTCAGCTGTATTTTATTCATGGCCCGCCCCCGTTATAATCAAACGAATAAGGCACATTTTACCGAAATAATGATGTATAGTCAAGATTCATATATCCGGTTAATTACGCGGCAGAACATTTAGTCTGGATGGGATAATTAGGGAGTGATATAATAACATCAAAAATTACCTAATAGGTACCGGCAGGAGAGCAGTCATGATGCCAAATGAAATCAAAGTGGATTGCGAAATCGAAAAAGACGATATTATTGCATGGCATAATTTTTATACGCACAATGCGCCGAAAGTGAACCAATTTATTAAAAAGATACGGCTAATTGGTTTACCGACGATGTTTATTGTGCTATCACTGGGACTTTTTTTCATTTTCAGTGGTAATTCCATCGGCTTAACTGATACCGAGAAGGCATTCTTCGGAATAGTTTTTATCTTATGGGGGTTTTTAGGATGTTGTTATTTCTTATTCCTCGTTAAAATAATACAATTTACGACAGGTAGAAGTATTAGAAAAAATTACAAAAAAGGACAAAACCTCACATTGGGCGTTCATAATTATTCGATTTCAGCAGAAGGGATAAACGACATCACCGAGTTTTCCAGTACCAAGATGAAATGGGCAGCAATCGAAGATATCTGGGAAGCTGACAAATATTTGTTTATCCATATTCGTCCGAACGCCGGTTACACAATACCGAAAAGGGCTTTCCCTGATGAAGCGACAGCAATTCAGTTTACAAAAGACTTAAAAGCGTTGTTTCAAGCAGCGAAAACAGCAAGTTAGTGGTATTTTTTTATCTCACAGCGTCGTTGGCGAGTTTATAGGGCTTTTTAATAATGTATAAATATCTTTTCCCCGGGTCATAATCCGGCTGCTTGCGGTAATTGAGGTCGGCAAATGATTCCGCCATCAGGTTCTTCCAGATGAAAATATTGCCCTCCGCGGCGAAAGCTAGCTCCAGTTCCTTTGCGACCTGATGTTTTAAAAGCATGTGCTGAACGTGCTCCGTGCTTAAATCGTAAACCTGATAAGCTAAATCATTAGCGGCCAGGGCTTGCAAGAAATCATTTTCCTGATAATTTCCGTTGAAAACCGCTATTCTGCCGCCTGGTTTGAGCAGCCGGTTCAAGCCGGAAATCGTGGCTGCCATGTTGCGGCCAAAAAAGATGGTATCCACCGCGATGACGGCGTCAAACGCTTCCGGCGCAAAATCCAAAAACTCAAGATTCGCGACCATAAAATCCAAACGGTTTCGCTTATTTTGGGTGCGCATGGTCGCCCGCTCTATCGCCTCCGGAATATAATCGATGCCGGTGACAGAAGCCTGAGTTAAATTGGAAATGTATTCGGCCATTTTTCCGTTGCCGCAGCCGATATCCAGCACCATTGCTGATTTATCTAATTGCAGCAAATCCAGCATCTTTTGCATTTGGCTTATATCGCTGAAACCGTGCTGGCCTAAGTTGGCACCGAAAACACGCCGGCTGTATTCATCAAACGCCCGGCTGGTTTCGACGGCGGAATAAAAATCCCGATACCAGTAATAAATCGGCGGTCTTAATATGCGCAGTTCATCGGCGATTTTTTTACCCGCTTGAGTTAGAGTCAACTCGCCGTTTGTTTCGCGTATAAGCTCCTTTGTTTTCAACGTTTGAAAAGCCGGCGTCAAATCCAGCGCAAACCGGCGGAAATAAGTTTGGGCTTCATTGATATTTTTCGGGGCGCGCACGTGCGGCGCATCATTCGGATTATTGAAAGGAGCGGCAATTTCGTCAAAAGCAATCAAGGCCTGGATTTCAGCTTCAGTGTAGTTATCGGTCAACATACCGATTCATCTTATATTATTAAGATATAAATTACAAATATGCCTGAAAATTACTGGCTTACTACCGCTAGCTTTTTTGCGTTTCTAATTGTGATTGTAGGATTAGCACTGGTTTGGGGGATCGCGAATATTTGTTCTTTGAGTAACGCGACATGTTCTTCAATGCCCCATTTTGCTTTGTAAAGACAGTCTTCTACCGAATTGCCGGCGCCGGTAAACCCTCAAGATCCGGGGAGTAAAAAGTAAAAAATGTAGGGTCTTCAGTCGCCTCGATAACCAACGAATATTTTAAATCTATCATTTCATTTCAAGCGAGTGTTAAACCTAGACTCCCCCTCACCTTAATCCTCTCCCTCAATGGGCGAGGAAACTATCCTATTTTTACTATCTCACCGCGTCGTTGGCGAGTTGGTCGGCTTCAGCATTGAGCTCGCGGGGGACATGCTTTAAAGACACGGTTTCGAACTTCGTCAATAACTGCGTCGCCTCGATGTACAGCGGTTTGAGGCCCTCGGACTTGATTTTATAACGGCCGTTGAGCTGCCGTATCATCAGTTCGGAATCGGCACGGATTTCCAGCTGCGTCCCGCCCATTTTTTTAGCCTGCTGCAGGGCGGCAATCAAAGCCTTGTATTCCGCCACGTTGTTGGTCGTAATCCCGATGCGTTTGGAAATCGCCGCCAGTGTTTTGCCCCGTTCGTCTTTGATGGTGGCACCGATGGCCGCGGTGCCGGGGTTGCCTTTGGACAGGCCGTCGGTATTGATGATTAGTTTCATGTTATTTCAGGCGAGAAAGATAATCCGGCCGCAGCTGCTGCAGCGCACTACACCGCCGCCCTTCGCCCGCTGCAGGTCGGTATTCGGCAGGGTAATACGGCATCCCTGGCAGATGCCCTGCTCCACTTTCGCGACCGCCACTCCCTTCCTTTTTCTGAGTTCCTGATATGTCGCCAGCGCTTCGGCGTCAATCAGCGCCGTGATTTGCTGCCGGTTGGTCTCGTGGACCGCCTGGGCCGCTTTGAGCTGCATCAATTCCACGACGAATTGCTTCTGCTGCGCCTGCCACTGCGCCTGCAGTTTGGCCAGTTCTTCTTTACTGAAGTCAATCGCTTTGCGGAGCGCTTCCAGTTCGTCCATCAGCCCAAGCGATTTGTCTTCCAACCCGGAACGCCGTTTTTTGAGTTCGTCCGTTTCCTGCTGCAGACTGCCCAATTCTTTGGAATTGAAAATTTTGCCGCCGTAGAGTTTTTTCTCGGTGTCTTTAATTTTGGCCGTCAGGTCGTCAATTTCCCACTCGGTGGATTTCTGCTGCGCGGCCAGTCTTTCCAGGTTTTTCAGTTCCTCGTCCAGTTTGGCTTTGGCTTTGAGTACAAGCTGGCTTTCCCCGATTTGCGCGGACACTTTTTTTTGCGCTTGCAGGTTGGCTTCAAGCGCCGTGTCGACTCCCTGGAGTTGGTATAAATCTCTGGCGATACTCATTTCAGAGCCTTATTGTATACTGTCCGGCAAAACTTAGCAACGATTCCACTGAAAGAGCCAAGATTCAAGGGGCAAGCAAAGAATAAATCCTAAATACTAATATCGAAATCCTAAACAAATCTAAAACACCAAATACAAAAATAACACATAAAAACCGCCGGATATCATCATTGTTGCAATGTCTTCAGTTCACAAAACCCTATCCCCTTGCCCCTTCCCAATATGGAAAGGGGATTTTATTTATTCACAGAGGGGCTCAACGCCTACATTTGCTGCGCAAAGTACCATGGCCTCCAGGACTCCCTTAGGCAGAGCAGGATTCACCTTACAGTTTTATTAGCCTTTCATCGCTTTGCAAAATGGTCCTTGCTCCATTCTTCCCAGTCCGGGACTTTTTCTCCGACGACATAGAGGAAATAGTAAGCGCCCATTTCGCCGAGGAATTTGAAGTTCTTGCGCAAATCTTTGACCAACTCCTCGTAGCTGCCGAAAGACCGCAAATATTTCTTGAAGCCTTTGTATTGTTTATCCAGTTCGAGCATGCTGCGGGCGTTAAAGACCACCGCCTCCAGCTTGAGATGGTTGCGGATAACGCGGTCGTCTTCCAATAAATCGGCCATTTTGGTGCCGGTGTACGTCGCAATCACCGCCGGGTCGAAATTATCGAAGGCTTCTTTGATGCCCGGCCATTTGCTTTCCACCACCTGCCAGGATATCCCCGCCTGAAAAGCAGCCTTGCTAATCACTTCCAGGTAATCGGCCAAACTCTTAGGGTTGATTTGTTTCGGGGCTGCCACATGTGTCCTCATACATCCTCCTCTCTCTGCCGGATTTTGTCTTCAGTATAAAGAGACAAATGACAAGTTTCAAGGACAAGGTTTTATTGGTTCTCTCCGCGCGTAGGGGCGGGTTTAAAACAAACCGCCGTCGCCTGCTGCTGAAAGCTGACCGCTGTTCACTAAAGGGGGGTGACAAAAACCGCTTTACAATAATAGAACATATGTTCTATTATT
>Ga0326728_10016164_pt1 | contig 15304 bp, 13 predicted proteins | sample MB3enrmetagenome_FD_207602 | JGI IMG/M metagenome (GOLD analysis project Ga0326728, IMG submission 207602) | Lab enriched peat soil microbial communities from McLean, Ithaca, NY, United States - MB31MN | ecosystem: Environmental > Terrestrial > Soil > Wetlands > Peat | place: USA: New York...
AGAACCCGTGAAGATCCCGGAAGAGAAATTTGCGATGCACCCCGTCTCCAGAATCACATTGCGCGGTCGCAAATTCTTGTTTTTTTAGCAAGTTTTTCCGCCCTGCTGTTTCTTGAATTTTGAATCTCGAATCTGGATTGCGGTCGCAGGCCGCCCTGCGCTACCCTTCCAAGCGGACCCTTTGCGAAACACGGGAGAGCCATGCGACCTCGATCGCGGATTAGCCCTCCGAATCTCCGCTAAACACAAGGCGACAGGGCAGGAGTTGTTTCCTCGAACCCCGTATCTCGGGAGTTTGAACGTACGGGGCACCTCTACGGTTTGCCGACACTCGTCCATAATCGGTCTAACGCTCCGCCGAGCGATGGGGACCTGGACCAGTCGCCAGATCGGCCGACGAATCTCCTGCAGGGTGATCCTGGGCTCGTAAATACAGGAGGGGATCTTCATTCCGCTGTCATCTCCTCTGTGGCCCGTCAGGCGCCAGGACCTAAACGACTAGTTTGGACCATGGGCCAATACAGACCCAGGTTGGAGAGGGCTCGCGCGAAAGAAGCCCCCCAGCATCGCCACGGGTTTCCGAATCAGGTCAGTCGGTAGGAGACGGCAATTTCCGGCGCTTTGACCAGAGTCTGATACACAACGCAGTAGCGTTCTGTCAGTCGTACTAATGACGCGAGCTGTTGCTCGGTGGCGTCGCTTTCCAAATCGAACCTCAGGCGAATATGCTTAAAGCCCACGGGCGCATCTTTCGCGACCGCGAGGGTGCCTCTAAAATCCAGGTCGCCTTCGGCGCTGATTGTTGCATCACGAAGCTCAATCCCGGTGGCGATTGAAACAGCTCGTAAGGTGACACCTGCACAGGCAACCAGGGCTTCCAACAACATGTCTCCGGAACAAACGGAGAGGCCGTCGCCGCCAGTGGCGGGATGAAGGCCGGCCTCAACCAGCGCCTTGCCGGCTTTGACCTTGCAGGTTATCCCCTCGCCGATGCGCGCTTGTGCCTTCAGCGTTATCAGCGCTGATTCGGGCTGTTCTCTGTACTTTTGCTTGAAAGGGGCTTGAAGCGCCTTGAACCGCTCTGTGTCCATGACTGCCTCCCACTTGTGGTGAACGGCTGCTCTAGACTCTCCCTGCTCGGTGGTTCCGTCTCGGGAGCCGCGGGCGCGGAGACCCAGGTCTGCGCTGCCTGCGACCGACGCGCTTCGTTGGGACGAACCCACTTTCGTCGAGATGAGATTGACCGGCCGGGACCGCCGGCCGGTCAACGAGGGAAGCGCGATCAGGCGGGCCGAATGTTCTGGTTCACCCGGAAGAAGTTAGTGGGGTCGTACATCTTCTTGATGCCCGCTAGGCGGTCATAGTTGTCGCGGAAGGAAGCCTTCACGCGTTCCTGGCCCTCCTCCATCATAAAATTAACGTAGGCCCCCCCTGCTGAATACGGGTGCAAGGCGTCGAAGTACTCCTTGGTCCACTGTGTGATCTTTTCTTTGTTCTTTGGGTCGGGGTCGATGCCTACAATGACGCCCGCCAGCAAACAGTCGCGATAGCTGAAGGCTGTGTCGCCGTTGGCCACGCGGTGAACCGCACCGTTGATGGGATACAGGTGCATCTGGGAAAGGCCGGCGGGAAGCTTCTGGGCGTACTCGAGGTGCGGGGCGATGGACGCGTCGCTGATGTCCTTGAAGAAATCCGCCCGCCAGTACCACTGCAATCCGGGCGGGAGGAGGGGGTCGAAAAGGCTCTGCAGCGCCGGGAAAGGCATCGGGCCCACGTGATCGAGCGCCGGCTTGCCGACCGTGCGCATGGGCTTGGTTACCTTGTCCGCCTTCTCCGGCTCTGCTGTCGAGCACCAGATGATTGTGCACATCTTCTTGTTGTGCAGATCGGGCGGGAAAAGCGGCACGGGTGGCACGGTGAGAAAGGCGAAGAAGCCGCTTATATCCTCCGGTGCCTGAGTGATGAATTCACGGTAAGCTTTCATCACCTGGGGGGCCTGGTCGAGCGGCCAGAAAGTGGGTCCCGCGCTCACCATTTTCACCGGATGCAGTCGGTAAAGGAACGATGTGACCACGCCGAAGTTGCCTCCGCCGCCTCGTACGGCCCAGTAGAGATCCTGATTCTCCTCAGCGCTGGCGGTGACGAGGCGGCCATCGGCGAGCACCACGTCCACGGCCAGAAGGTTGTCGATGCTGAGCCCGAAGGGCCGGCTCAAGTGGCCGATCCCGCCGCCCAGGGTCAGGCCCGCGATGCCGGTTGTGGAAACGGTACCGGTCGGCGTCGCCAATCCAAAAGCGTGCGTGGCGTGATCCACATCGCCCCCGGTGCAGCCGCCCTCGGCCCTCGCCGTCCGCGCTGCAGGATTAACGCGCACGCTCCGCATCAAGGAAAGGTCAATGACCAGGCCCCCCTCACAGATCCCGAGCCCGCCAGCGTTGTGTCCGCCACCGCGGATGGCCACCAGGATGTCGTTGTCGCGGGCGAAGTGGACAGAAGCGATCACGTCGGCAACGTTAAAACACCGCGCGATCCAGCGCGGCCGCCGGTCGATCATTCCGTTGTAGACCTTGCGGGCGGTCTCGTAACCTTCATCGTCGGGACGGAGAAGCTGTCCCCGTAACCTCGATTTGAATTCACCAACTGCTGCATCAGTAACCATCGCTCCACACCCCCTCTTTTGCGTTGTTGATTTGAGAACATCCCCAGGTAATTCTTATAATGTACCTGAACTTAGCCTACCCCTGGGCCGAAAGGAGTGCACACACCCCGCTTCACGCCGCGATCGCGTCCCCGCCTGTGCGTGCGCCCATGTTGTCGACGTAAAGCCCATGCTACTACAAGCCTACATCAAGCAGGAACATTTTGTCATTGGGAATCTCCGTTTTGCGTTTCCGATCAACCCGTCACGTACCGCTCAATAGTCGAAGGCACCTAGGTCCATTGCTTCGAGGTACAGGCGCGGGTCATAGGCGTCCGTGCAAATGATCACGGGAACCTTTGAACCATGTCGAGCGGTGACCTTGAGAAGGTCGCGAACGGCCCCGTCGCTGGAACTGGCTTGACATATCACTAGCGCTGTATCCTTTCGCGCAATTAGAGATTCCGCTTCGTTGAGCGAGGCAGAGAGGATGGGCTCTAACTGCTTCTGCCTCAATAGGCTGATGAGGCCCTCCAGGGCCTGAAAATCAGTGCTAGCCGTGATCCGTGTCGATCAGACCATCGTGGAGCGCACACAATACTAGCTCGAATCGGTTCGAGACTCCAAGCGCGGCCATAATATGCCTAAGGTGGTGTCTTACTCTCTGCTCGCTGAGGCCAATTCTCTCTCCGCTCTCCTTGATGGTACAGCCCGTTAGGGCTAATGCGACGACCTGTTTTTCGAGGGGGGTGAATCCGCGGTCCTTCCCGTTCACGCCGGCAGAAACCTGTCTTGCGATCGCCATTGTCCTTCTCCTCCGAATCACACGACTCATCGTTGCAAGATGGGTGCCAGCCATAACGTAGTCGGCCAATACCGACTCCCAACCTGGTCTGCCTCGACCGCTTCCCTTAGCCTCCGATAGTGCAGCCGCTTAGCAGCCGAGTTGGCAGGGATACGGGAATCATGCGCAAATGGAATTCGAACTATCGCAGCCGGAGGACTGCCTCAAATGAGACAGCAGGAACGAGGAACAGGGCGAATGGGAGCCCGGCGGCCGGAGCGATCAGAGTTTGGGAGACTTTAAGGCGCCGTCAAGATGCTTGGCGCTCCTGTGGTCGCTCAGTTCCCTGTCTTTTCATCCTGTAAATACTCGGATCTTCCTGAAGAAGTGCTCCACCAGCTCCGGGAGATTGCTCACGCGTTCCCAGAGGGGCGGCAGCATAGGTGGAATCACGGCAAGGCGGGTGCCATAGTTGACTGCCCAACTGAACACACGAAGACCAAGAATAATCAACCCCCCGGGCAAAACCAGCATCAACAGGACACATGCTGTCCGCTTGCACCATAGCTTTAGAAGCCTGCCGAACAGGCCCGCTGCCGGCCCGACTTTGTTTTGAGGCACCATCGAATCGTGATGAGACAGCCCCTCGATTGCGTGCGGCGCGGGAAGCTCGGTCTTGATGGGGTCGCCGGAGTCATTCGAATTCTCTTGAGCCTTCATCGCGACCTCGTTATAGATCGTTTTGAGTCCCTGGGTGCCGGGGCTCACGCCGTTGGCTTCATATGTCTCGCTTGCTGTCGTTTGAGGAGCTTGTTCCTCAGGCTCGCCCAAGAAAAAACAGCACTCCCCACAAAGCCTGCCGCGCTGAGGCCGCGGGGGCTTGCCCCAATCACCCGGCTCGAGTTGCCCAGAGGCGCAATCAGTACTGAACGCTAGAATTCCCTCACCTGCCAAATGACGATACCGGGGGCAATACTTCCGGACTTCCTTGTGAATCGTGAACACCATGGCGTGATACTCTTTCTCGATCCGGCGCTGGAACTGGCCCTCGGGCGTTCCCTGGAGTAAAAGCGAAAAGGGATCAATCTTTCCGGCAAGCTTCACCAAGGCGCTGTTTTCATCCCTCAGCACCTCAGCAAGTTGGATGAGAGCAATCGTCTTGCCCTTAGACAGACCTCTCTGATCCTTTTCGGAGTCGTGTGTTCGCAGCACAAACCAGCTCTCTCGCAAAACGTGGAGAATGCTCAATAATTGCCTCCCTTACCGTGTTCGTGAGTGCCACGCCCACCAAACTAGGCAGACCAGCAAAGCCACGTACACAATCAGAAAGCCAAAAACAAAGATCTGCAGGAAGACGTTGGCCATTGATTACTCGGCGCCTCGCAACGTTATCCTCTTTTCGTGAATCACGAGACTTGTTCTCGCACGCCGCATGCCGGCCATGATTTAGACAGCCACATCGGCTCTCAACGCGGTTTACCTCGACTGATTCCTCCCAACCTGCGCTAGCGCAGCCAATTACAGGTCCCGCCGACAGGGATCCGGAAATCAGGGATAAACGGAATTCGAACGAATGGGTTAGCGGACTGCCTCAAATGAGGCAGGAGTGGAGGGGCACGGAGCGAATCGGGCCCCGGCAATTGGAGCCGTCAGAGCTTCGTGGGCTTTAAGGTGCCGTCAAGAGGCTTGACCCTCCTGTGGTCTCTGGATTCCATGTCTTTCCATCCTGTAAATCAGCGTCTTGCGGCTAATATCGAGATAACGAGCGGCGTGGGTCTGGTTCCAATGGCACTTTTCCAGCGCTTTCAAAATGAGCTCTTTTTCGATCGCCTCCAGGCTGACACCCTGAGGTGGTAGGTCTATTTCCAGGGCATCGGCGCCGGCTCTTTCTCGCCGCAGGAATTCCGGCAGGTCGTGGACGGTCACCTCTTTACCCCGAGCCAGGACGGCGATCCGCTCCACTACATTCTGCAACTCGCGCACATTGCCCGCCCAGCGATAGCGGGTGAAATAAGGCATGAGGGTCGGAGGTAGGGTGAGGTCAGATCTCCCAATCTTCTCTTGGGCTTTCCCGAAAAAGTGCTCCACCAGTTCAGGGAGATCTTCCACGCGTTCGCGGAGGGGCGGCAGCATCAGCGGAATCACGGCGAGGCGGTAATACAGGTCCTCGCGAAACGTGCCATCCTCAATCATAGCTTGCAGATCCCGATGGGTTGCCGCGATGATGCGGACATCGACTTGATTCTTCACCTCGGAACCGACCTTCTCGATCTCACCCTCTTGTATGAGGCGGAGCAATTTGACTTGCAGTTCCAATGGCATCTCGCCGATCTCGTCCAGAAAGAGGGTTCCTTGGTCAGCCATCTCGATCTTCCCTCTTTTGTCGGTGAAGGCGCCCGTAAACGCGCCTTTCCTGTGGCCGAAGAGTTCAGATTCGAGAAGTTCCTTGGGAATCGCACTGCAGTTGATCGTGATGAGCGGCTTGTCTTTGCGGGCGCTGTTGAAGTGGATCGCCCGCGCCAGCAACTCCTTCCCGGTGCCCGTCTCGCCTCGAATCAGAACGGTGGAATTGGTGCGCGCAGCCCTCGCCGCAGTGTCCAAGACCTGGAGTAGGGTGGCGGAGCGTCCCAGAATGTTCTCAAACCCGTACTTTTCATTCAGGCTGGCACGAAGGGTGTGGACTTCCTCGACCAGTCGAAGATGCTCCAGCGCTCGGGCTACCACCAGTGATAGCTCCTCGGGATGCACCGGCTTAGTGAGATACTCAAAGGCGCCGACCTTCATGGCCTCGACGGCAGTCTCTACGGTTCCAAAAGCGGTCAGAATAACAACGATAGTCTCTGGGTATTGCGACCGGACCTGCTTGAGCAGCTCTATCCCCGACTGTTCCGGCATCTTCAGATCAGTGATCACGAGATCGTAGGATCGAAGTTGAAGCATGGACAGCGCCTGCCGCACCGACGCTGCCGAGCCTACGAAGTAGTCCTCCTGCTCCAACTGGACTTGCAGCACTCTTCGCAGGCTGTCGTCGTCATCGACCACGAGGATTTGACTCTTAATCATGAGCCGCTCGATTTGCCGGGAAGCGAAACTCGAACCGTCAACCCTGCGAGTGAATTCTGCACGATCTTGAGTGTCCCCCTGTGCTGGCTTACGATCTGGTGGGCTACCGACAGTCCTAATCCCGACCCAGTCTGTTTGGTGGTGAAGAAGGGGTCGAAGATCCGGTCCAGACTTCCGTTACTGATCCCGCATCCTTGGTCCTGAACATCGATAGCAATCCCGGTCTCCTGTCGCTGCGCCGCAAGCACCACGCGCCCGCCTTCCGGCATGGCTTGGATGGCGTTCATCACCAGATTGAGAAGGACCTGCTTCATCTGCTCCGGGTCGCACTGCAGCGTGACCAGACCCGGCTGGATTTCCTTTCTCAGTTCCAGCGTGCTGTTCGCGCCCGCGTGTCGCGCGAGTCCAATCACCGACTCAAACAGACTATCGATTTCAACCGTCTGCAAGTCGGGCTGCTTGGGTTTGGCGAAATCGAGAAAGCTGGTGAGCATGCGGTTCAGCCGCCGACTCTCTTTCTGAATAATGTCAAGGAACTCGCGACGCCTCTCTTCGTTGTCACCCTCGCGCTGCATGACCGCAGCGGCCCCTTCTATGCTCGCCAGGGGATTGCGAATCTCGTGGGCGAGTCCGGCAGACAATTGCCCCAGAGCAGAAAGTCGCTCCGCCCGTTTCATTCCCTCGAAGTTCTTTTGCAATTCCTGATGCGCTCGACGCAATTCCTCGGTGGTCTGCCGGAGGGCCTGATCCTGCTTCCTTCTCCGATCCGTCAGCAGTCCTGCTACCCCGCCTACGAGACAGAAGACACAAACTTCCAGGCACTGGTCAAGCACATCGACCTTCGATACGGTCCAAATGGATGGTGTGCCAACCATAAAGGCGATGCCCGACAGCAGGGCGACGGCCAAGCCGCCGCGGAGGCCCATGTCCAAGCCTGCCAGGACGATGGGGACGTAGTAGAGCCTTTGTAAGATATAGATCCAGTGGGCCGCGCTTATAGGGGTCAAGAAATGGAGAACGCCGATCACTGCCACCGCCACCAGAATCAGGCCTCGTCGCGGCCAATCCACCAGCGTCCGCGGCGCACCGTTGCCGGGGGCATTCAACTTGGCGAAAGTGGGTATGATCTGGCCTTCTACCGTTGCGTCAGATGTGGTGCTGGGATGCGTTGCCATTGTCGATCACCCCTGAGGGTACGCCGATTTCTTCCCATGTTCAACACAACACATCAGCCCGGCGTGCCCTGCTTTGGCCCTACGACGCCTTTTGAGTGGGAGCACCGACGTCGTGCCGACTCGGCCCACAAAGTGCAATCAGGGCTCCATTCGAGCGGTTTCCACCGGAGGACGAAAAAGCCGGCCGGGGCATGTGTGCTGCCAAGTTAGAGCGAAGTCCTACCCCTCTCATTAACCGAGCTTGCCGGGCAACCAAATGGCCGCCTGCCCGAATTGCGGCAAAAGTGCCCCTTTTGAGGCACTAGTCGAAGCCGTCATTGCTCCGTCTGGGCCCTCGCCGCGGCCATTTATCAGACGCCAAGTCAGGGTCTAAAAGAGCTGCGGATTCTGGTTGTTGCTGAGGGAAGCCCCGATTCCGAAATTGAGTCGCAGTGCTTGGTCCTAATCAGTCTAATCAGTTTAGATTGCAATGGGTTGAGAAAAAACCGACGAGGGATAAAACAGGGCGCCGCACAATTATCCCACCCAGGGGCGAAGAGAATGCGGAGTTATGAGAGACAAAGCAGCCGGTGACGCCTTGAGAAGGATTGGTGGTGTTCGTGCAATTCCTGTGTAAGGTCGAGTTCCTAAATGTGGCGGAGAAGCATTTGCCCCAGGTCTGGACGTCGCCCAATGCCATCGACCCGGTGCAGACCTTTTTGGCCTTTCTGGCCTCGGTGTCAACGGGATTGCGGCACTTGGGTGTAGTTGTGTCCAGTGCCTGGACTCTGGCGGCGTCTTGGACACGAGGACCGCGAAACCCCACCCAACCCACGGAAAGGCATCATTAATCTCTCAATGGTCTGAGGGGAGGAGATCATGTCAAGCCACAGGGTGCTTTCGAGCCTGGTTATGACGTGGGCCGTCGTGCCGAGCTTGGTCATACTTCTGGGTGTTGGTCAGGGCAGGGCCCAAACCAACTCCGCTAATTACACGTTCCTGGTGGCTTCAGGGTTTCTTTGCGATTCCGGTGACTCCACCACTTGCCCGGCGGTGGTCAAGTCCGCCAACGGGGACAGTTACGAGATGGGCGGAGCAGGCACGTTCTCCTCGGAAAGCAAGTTGGTTACGGCAGCCGGAACTTTCACCCACAAGTCCGCCGATGGAACAGTGCTCGAGACGGGTGTCTGGACGGCGAGTGAACTGGTTAGCTTTGATTCCTACGGGATCGTGCCGGGGGCGCTCATGGGTGGGGGACGGACCTTGGGCCCCCCACAGCTCGGTCCCATGCGTTCGCGGATGTTCTCTGGCCCCATGGCGGCGGGCGGTCTCGCCGTTTTCCCCGTCCGGCTCTTGCCGATGCGGGGGCGATCGAGAATCGCTATGCTGCAAGTGAACTGTGCTCTCGGCAAGGTGCCCGCCGAGCACCAAATGGAAGGCATAAGGCTGGCTTTCGAGGGAGGCGGGGTCGCATTCGACGAGGAAGTCAGCGGGCGCGCCCTGTTCCTCTTGACGAGGGCTGGGGCCAGCGCTGCGGTGAAAGCGCCGGCTCCAGAGGCTGATACAAACCCCGCGCCCACCGAGGTCCGGCAGTGATTCAATATGTGGGGAACAAAACAGAAGCCAATAGAACCAAGTCAGGGTGGAATTAAGCCAATTCCTTCGGCGCCAGAAATCCACCCTGACTCCGATGGAAATTTGGTCTGCTGCGGGAAGCCGATGAAACCCCAGTTCAAGCACGCCCGTGATCGTTCCGGGCAGATGGTGTTCGTTGCCGTTTGGCGGTGCTCCGGTTGCGGTCGGATTACTTTCTAAGTGGGCGACAGTCGTGTCTTCCGCCCACTGCCTTTCATCTGGCTCCGAACTTCGAATCCCAGACACATGGCACCCGACGCCCGACAGCTGTTGTTACGGTGGGAACTTCATGCGGCGCAGGATGTTTTGGAAGCGGGGGTCGGAGCGAACTGAGTCCCACTCACGGAGTGTTTTCAATTGGACCATTTGCCAATCGTGTTGCTGGTAGGCTTTTTCCAGCCAGGCAACTGTCTGACCTGCATTGCCGAGGTGGGCATAAACCAGCGCGATTTCATAGGGGGCGTTGCGCCGTTTGGCCTCCGATAGTTGCCACATCCAGTAACCTTCGGGTCCCGATCGTTGGTAAGCGTGTTGGAGGCCGGCCAGTTTCTCGGCAGGGTCTCGCCGCAATGCCACCACTTTTTGAAGTTCCGCAATGGCTTCTTCGTACATCTGCTTTTGTTCGTAAATCGTGGTCAGGAACACGTGGGCTCTGGAATCGTCAGGCTCCAGTTCGGCAGTGCGTCGCAACTGCGCGATGGCCCGGTCGTCCTGGTGCGCTAGGAAGCAGACACTGCCCAAGGCGAGATTGGCCGAAACCGAAAGGGGATCGCGCTCAACTGCGCGCTGTGCCTCGGACACCGCGGCGGGGAAGCGGCCCATGGAGGACAAAAACCAGGCGTATTCGAAACGCGCCTCGACGAGGTTCGGATCGAGCGTCAGGGCGCGTTGAAATTCCCGGTCCGCCTCCTCCCAGTCCCAGCGGTAGTAGAAGGCGCTCGCGGCCAGGGTGTAACGCACCTCAGGAACCGAGTCGTCAATGGCGAGCGCTGTTTTCAGTGCTGCCTCGAATCGAGGGAGCGCTTCCTGGGGTGGTAAAGCGCCCTCAATCCAAAGCCAACCGTAGGTGGTGGCTAGCCCCGCGTAAGGCTCAGCCCAACCCGGATCGGCTTCGACCGCCTTTTGGAAGTACTCGACTGCGGTTCGAAAACCCTCGGGCGTCCACTTGTAATAGTGATAGCGCCCCTTCAAGTAGAGTTCGTAGGCCGCGGGGTTGACCGGGCGCACCTTGGCCAAGCCCCTGGACTCTGCCGGGGAAATCGCAACCTTGATCTCCCGCGCCACGGCCTGGGCCACCTCACTCTGTAGCGTAAGAACATCGCCCAGGTCGCGTTCGTAGCTTTCGGCCCACAGGTGCCGGTCGGTCGATGCGTGGAGTAGGTTCGCCGTAACTCGGACTCGGTTGCCCGAGCGCAACACCGTGCCTTCCACAATTGCGTCCACGCTCAGTTCTTTAGCAATCTCCGGCAGCGGTTTCTTCGTGCCCTTGTAGCGCATCACCGAGGTCCGCGAAATCACCCGCAAAGCACCGATCTTGCCCAGGTTGGTGATCAGCTCTTCCGTCATACCGTCCGCGAAATATTCTTGCTGCGGATCACCGGAGAGGTTCTCGAGCGGGAGCACGGCGATGGATTGGATCTGTAGGGGCGGTTCGCGAACCGCTCTTACGGCACGCAAGGTCCGTTCACGCAGGCCGACCACGTTGAGTGCCAAAAGCGCGGCGACGACGGCGACCAACCCTGCACCTGCCAGCACGACCCGCTTCCAATTGTGGTGGCGGCCGACGCCTGCCTCGTCGTCGCGCGGGACCGCCGTTTTTGTCGGCGATGGAGACAGCGCCGCTACAGAAACCCCCGGTGAGGACACCGGCGCTACAGCCTCCACCGGCCCAATAAAGCGATAGCCGCGCCGAGGCAGCGTCTCGATGTAGCGGGGATGTTCGGTGTCGTCGCCGAGCGCTTCGCGCAAACGCTTTACTGCCGTGTTGATGCTGTGTTCGAAATCAACGAAGGTATCCTCGGGCCAGAGCTTCTCTCGGATCTCTTCCCGTGTCACCGGCTCCCCAGGACGCTCCAGCAGCATGGCGAGGATTTGAATGGGCTGGCCGTGCAGTTTGACCTTCAGCCCCTGCTTGCGCAATTCTGCCGTGTGAAGGTCAACTTCGAAAACACCGAAACGCCACAGGCGCGGTCGGGCGTTGCTGTCGTTCATGGGGCCAACTACCATCAGGTGAGGGCAAGTATACCACTCCAGAAGCTCCCTTGAAAGGCAAGCCACTCAAAGTACTTCATGGGGCAAGTCTTCTCTGCTCAGGAAGTTAGCCATGTACAAACATTTCACCTCGCCGTCACCCGCCGTGCATTGACGCTCGCGAGCGCTGCGTGCGATCCTCGGCCACGCATAGCGGGCGATTTAAGCCCGAAGCGACTTTCCCAGAACAAGAGAGGACAGAAATCATGACGAAATGGCTTATTCGCATCTTTGCACCAATCGTTATCGCCGCCTCGGTGGTCGTACTCGTCGCCACCACGCGCGCTCAAATGTCACATCAACGCTTGCCCCAGTATCCTTCCGAGACGCCGGAGGTGGCTGCCAGCACAAAAGCGCATCCGTGCTCCATCGCGACCATCGCCGGAGCCTGGGCGTTCACTACTACCGACATAATGTACAACTCGGACGGGACGGTGGCTGGCACCGCTTTGGGAGCCTTCAACATTGATACCAATGGCAACTTGACGGGCACGTATGACTCGTCGTTTCTGGGGCCCGGCGACAATTTCTACCCCGCGACTAATTATGTCGGAACGGTGAGCGTGAATCCCAACTGCATGGGTACCCTTAGCTTCCACGATGTCGGAAGCACCGACATGGTCGTGCAAAGCATAGTCATCGCTCGTAGCGGTCAGGAAATCTTGGGCATGTTCCAGCATCCTTCAGACGCTCTGGGAACCTTTAGGTGTGAGAGGGTCAGCGAAGCGTTCTGACTGAGCCGTGCGGGGGCACGGCTGTGGCTGAGCCTTACAGCGAACTTCAGCGACACGACACTAGTGATCTAGGCAAGTCGGATCGTGATCAGCAATTCCCGCGGTTGCCAACGGGATTGGCATTTCAGGTCGGGGCCTGACATGAGCCCATCCCAGCCGGCAACCTTCATCATCATTTGGAGGTGAATCTATGCGTAAATCATTCAGCATTCTGGCTTCGTCGGTTTTGCTGCTACTCGGCAGCGCGCAAGGGATCTGGGCTCAGAACGTTGGCCAGTATCCGTTTGGAACCTGGGCCTCGTTGTACGACGTTAACGACTCGGGAGTGGCCATGGGCTGGGGCGATGTCAATGGTGATACCCGGATCGTCGGGGTAGCGCTCCTTGGTCCCAACGCCGGCGAATGGTTCAAAACCGGTGTCAGCAGCAATGACGACTGGAACGGTGAGGGTGGGGGAATAGCCAGTAATGGTATGATCGTGGCAAGCATCACGGGCAATAATGGGTACGCAAGAGCCTACGCCTGGACGGCCGGCTACCGCGCCGGGATCGACCTGGGCACTCTTCGGGGTGATAGCGGCAGCGCAGCAATCGCTGTCAACCACGGCGGAACTCTTATCGTCGGTCTGAGCTACGGGGATTCGGGGTCAACTCCCGTTGCGTGGACGCTAGAGGTTGAATCGAATTACGGCAAGCCTGTCACAACCTGGAAGATCCAAAGGCTTCCCACTGGGGGTCTGGATCAACTCGGGCAGGTTTGGCAGGGTGTGACTCTGAACTGGTGGGGCGGCTGGGGAGTCAATGATCTCGGTCAGATCGTCGGGGACGCCTGGAGCGACAACTCTGACGAGATTGCCGTGATCTGGAATCCCCTCCCAAGAGGGCAAGGATGGACAATCCAGCAGCTTCCCCATCAATCGACCGTCGGGGTCCACAAGTACACCGAGGCTCTTGCCATTAACAATCAGGGCGATATAGCGGGTGACGTGAACCTTGGAGAGGGCTGGTGCGATGATGTATGCACCGATCTTCCCGCCCTCTGGAGGATGGGATCGCCGCAGGCGAATACATGGAAGCTGATTGAACTTACCACCCTTTCGGGAGCGCAGGAAGGATGGAATACGGCGTTAGGCATCAATGACGTCGGCGACGTGGTGGGGATCAGCGTCGATGCCGACGGAAATTCCCATGCCACGCGCTGGGTGGTTACGAATCCCAGCAAGCCCAAGGTGATTGGCTTCCCGGGGGATTGGAGCCAAGCTTATCAAGTGAACAAATCTCGAATCGCCGTGGGTTCGTATAGCAGTGGCGGTGGCCCATACCAACCGGCGGCGGTGGCGATCCACTGATCGGCAAACCGGATCGCACGGTCGGGCTCCAGAAACCGTAGATGTCGCTGCAAAAGTAGAGGTGTGTTCAGATCCACGGGGGAGGAGATCATGACAAGCCTGAGAATGTTTTCGAGGCTGGCTATCGTCGGGGTCGCGGCGCCGAGCTTGGTCATACTTCTGGGCGCAAATCCGGCCACGACCCAAAGCAGTTCCGCTAATTACACCTTCGTGGTGGCTGCGGGGTTCCTTTGTGATTCCGGTGACTCTGCCACCTGCCCGGCGGTGGTCAAGGCCGCCGACGGCTCTAGCTACGAGATGACCGGGGTGGGGACGTTCAATACAAAAAGCAAGCTGGTTGCGGCAGCAGGGACGTTCACGCACAAGTCCTCCAATGGAAACTCCCTGGAAACGGGCATCTGGATTGCGAATGAACTTGTCAGTTTTGACTCCTACGGCATCGCTCCGGCCGCCCGCATGCAGGCAGGGTCGGTATTCGGCCCTCCACAGTTCGGGCCCCGGCGGATGCCCATGCTCTCCGGCTCGATGCCTGCCGGGGGCTTGGCCGTAATCCGCATTCGCCTCTTGCAGATGTGGGGGCCATCGAGAAACGCGGTGCTGCAAGTGAACTGCGCCCTCGGCAAGGTGCCTGACGAACGTCCAACAGAAGGAATAAGGCTGGCCTTCGAGGGACGCGGGACCGAATTCGATGAGGAAGTCAGCGGGCGTGCCCTGTTCCTCTTAACCAGGCCCGGAGCCAGCGCTGCTGCGAAAGCGGCAGTTCCGGATGTCGATACAAGCCCTGCGCCCACTGAGGTCCAGCAGTGAGTGAAAAATGTGGGGAATTAAACGGAAGCCAATAGAAACAGGTCGGGGTGGAACCAAGCCAATTCTTTCGGCGCCGAAAATCCACCCTAACCTCGATGGGAGTCTGACCTGCTGCGGGAAGCCGATGAAGCCCCAGTTCAGGCATGTCCGCGACCGTGACGGACAGATGATGTTTGTTGCCGTTTGGCGCTGCTCCGGCTGCGGTCGGATCACTCTCTAAGTGCGACGCTCGTGTCTCCTGCCTGTGCTCAACAGGATTGGGACAGCAGGCCGAAGCTGAGCCCGGGTGACGCTCTCAATCTTCTAAGGTAGGAGAAACTCCTTGGCATCGGTCAGAATAGGATGAAGAGGAGGCGAGATCTTAGGGGGGCGGGCGTTGAGTATCCGAGAGCACCAGCCTGGGCGCTGGTGTCGGCAGGCAGATTTGTGTGACGATCATCGTTTCCTTCAGCCCAAGTTTCAGTGTTACCTTCGGAGAAGTCCCGGTCCAAGTTCGGTTCCCTGAAATCTGCCGCCAACATGGACCTTGACGGCGAAGTTTTGACTGATAGTGTTCTCCCGATCCCCGATGATAAGTTCGCATCCGACCAGTGACTTTTAGGCAATTGACAGCGCTGCGAGCGGATTGGGAATGATAAGTCGGCTTCCTGGAAAATGGCCGCCAAGCGCTTTAGACCCTCTGTGACGGCGTAGTGTTGGCTCAAGCGACCAACGCCCTTGTGGTCGGCCATCTGGAAGTAATCCCACGTCGAAAGATCGGTGGCCACACGTCCATCAAGTCCCGTCGATGCTGCCGCAACAGCACTGAACGGGCGTCGGCAGTCGTAGCACAAAAGACGGTCTTGGAGACCCAAACCTCGTGGCCCGGACGAGCGCCCCAGCACGAGCAGC
>Ga0326728_10016168_pt1 | contig 15302 bp, 14 predicted proteins | sample MB3enrmetagenome_FD_207602 | JGI IMG/M metagenome (GOLD analysis project Ga0326728, IMG submission 207602) | Lab enriched peat soil microbial communities from McLean, Ithaca, NY, United States - MB31MN | ecosystem: Environmental > Terrestrial > Soil > Wetlands > Peat | place: USA: New York...
GCCTGCGCAGGCTCTGTGCTCCCCACCTGCCCTCCTTGGCGAACTTGTGGACCTTGGGGTAAGGTATCCCGACTATCCCGACCTCGGCCAGCGCGAAGAAGGCCGACATGGCCAGCAGCAATATGAGACCAGGGAAGTATATTATGTCAATCATGCTTTATCAGCTTCAATTCCTTTTGAAAGGTTAAAAATGGTGCTGGAGGAGTGCAATCCCGCCTGCCTGACTTGAACAAGCAACCTGTCGGTATCTACTGATAACACAGTAGTGAAGCCCCAGAACGGGGCCGGACCAAGCTACAGCCGACCGCTCTACCATTGAGCTAAGGCGGGGATGGAACATGAAAGTGGTGAGAAGTCCTTATAAATATCTCGCTCACTGGCCGCCCTCCCCTACCATGGTGCCGAGCAGCATCTTGCGCATCTCGATGGGCTCCAGCTCTTCAAGGGCCTTGAGCGCGAAATCAAGGCCGGTCTCGCTGTCCGCGTATATCGTGAACAGGTCGTCCCCGGCGTTTATCCGGTCGCCCCTGAGCTTGTAGAGGTCGATGCCAGCGCCCTGGTCCCTGGGCGCGCCCGCTATCCTGGCTATCTTGGACATCGTGTGGTTGTCGATGTGGAATATGCTGCCCCCCTGCTCGGCCTTGACCGTGAACTTGTAGTGGCCGATGGGCATGTCCGAGGATTTCACCTTCGGATCCCCGCCCTGGAGCTCGATTATCTCCCGCATCTTGGCAAGCGCCTTGCCGGACTTCAAGAGAGTCTCCGCAGCGGCGTAGCCCGCGTCTTTTTCCACCTTGCCGCAGAGCTCCATGAGCTTGCCTGACATGAGCAGGGACTTGTGCCTCAGATCCTCGGGCCCGCCGCCTTCGAGCACCTGGAACACGTCCCGGCATTCGAGCGCAGGCCCTATCCCATTGCCCACCGGCTCTGCGCCGTCCGTTATCAGCGCCTCGATGCCCATATTGAGCGACTTGCCTATCGTGAGGAAGTGCTTGGCCAAGTCGCGCGCTTTCTCCACGTAGGGTACCTTGACCCCGCGGCCGACCGGTATGTCTATCACGATGTACTGCGCGCCCACGGACTTCTTCTTGCCGAGTATGGACGCGAGCAGCATGCCCTCCGGGTCCAGGCTCAGGGGGTGCCTTATCTTGATGAGCTTGTCGTCTACCGGAGCCAGGTTCATGCCTCCGCCCCACACCACCGCGCCCTTGGCCTTGAGGACGATGGACTTCATCTCGTCTATCTTGAAGTCCACGTCGCAGAGCACCTCCATGGTGTCCGCGGTGCCGGATGCCGAGGTTATGGACCTGCTGGAGGTCTTCGGTATGTAAAGCCCTGCAGCGGCTATTATGGGGACCAGGATCATGGTGGTCCGGTTCCCTGCGACTCCTCCAATACAATGTTTATCCAGCACCGGCTTGACGCCCAAATCTAGCGATTCGCCGGAGTCCACCGTGGCGTTGGTGAGCGCGATTATCTCGCTGTCTGCGAGCCCGTTCACGTAGGTGCCCGTTATCCAGGCCGAGGTCTCGACGTCGTTCAGCTTGCCGTCCATGACCTCCTGCACCACGGTCTTTATCTGCTCTGTGGAGAGCGTCCCGTTGTCGAGCTTCTTCTTGATGTACTCTATCGACGCTGGCCTGTCCATGTGGACTATCTCCACGCTTTCGCCGTCTTTCAGGCCATAGGCGTCGGCGATGTCCTTGTACACGCCCACCTCGCCCGGCTTCACCAGCGCGTCGCTCACATCCACCACGGCGATGACGTTCTTCTTCCCGAAGTGCATCTCGGTGCGGTAGCCGCTGTAGATGTCGTGCTGCTTGGCCTCCGCCGTGTTGAGCACGATGATGTTCATGGTTGTCAATATGTTGACTATCTTTGCCCTGCAGATGTACTTCTTGTACCTCCACACGTCGACCTTCTTTATCTCCTTCTCCACGAACATGGGCTCTTTCTCCTCTTCCTTTTCGTCTTTCTTCGCCATGTGAACACCTCAGATGTCTATCCCGAGCTTCTGCGCAGCAACATTGAAAAACGACTGGGCCGGTATCACGCCCATCTCCGTCACGTATCCGCTTATGTAGGACGAAGCGGTGACGTCGAAGGCCGGGTTCCTTATCTTCACCCCGCGAGGGGGCCGGTCCCACACCTCGGCGTGGTCCCGCTCCTCTATCTTCTCACGCTCCCCGTACATGGTGAAGCGGCTGAACTTCGAGAGCTCGGCCGCAGAGAAGAACGACACGTCATGCATCCTCGCCAGGTGCGCTATCATGCTGGTCCCCACCTTGTTTATCAGGTCGCCCTTGGACGTGATGGAATCCGCGCCCACCAGGCACAGGTCAGCCTTCTTCATCATCATGTTCGCGGCGCCATCCACCACGAGCGTCACATCTATGCCTGCCTTGGCGAGCTCGGCCGCGGTGATCCTTCCCTGCCACCTCGGCCTGGTCTCGCACGCGACGACGCTGAACCTCTTCCCATCGATCTTGGCCCTTTTGAGTATTCCGGTCACGGTGGAGGAGTGGCAGTGGGTGAGCACGACCGCGTTGTCGGGTATGAGCCCGGAGCCGTACTCGGTCAATCTCTCGAACTCCCTGACCATGCGCTCGAGCTGGGCGTTCTCGCGCGCGGCGAAAGCTGTCTTAAGTCGTTTGACATCCTGTTTCTTGGCTTCCCCTGCGAGATACCGGTTCGCGTCCTCGATCGCGTTCCTCATCATGGGCTCGGTGGGCCTTGAAGCGGCGAGCGTGTCGCCAGCGAGTTTCATCTCCCGGACCAGCGCATCGGAGGTCTTCGCCTTGGACTCCTTGGCCTCTATGATCAGCGCGCCTATGGCTGAGCGGGCGATGTTCCTCGCGCCCTGTATCCTGAGCGCCTTTATGTCACTAACTATGCGTCGGACCCTGGTCTGCATGAGCGAGATTCGGAGGGTAGTAATAAATAGCTTGCTTTACTTCCTGCGCAGCATCTTCTTCGCGAGCGCGATGAGCTTCCTCACCTTGGACTGTTTGCCCTTTCCGCTCGCGCCCCTGCCGCCCTTCCTGTTCGGGCCGGGTTTCGCTTTCTTCACCTTGGGAGAAGATCTCTTCGTTTTCTTAGCCATCGCACACACCTAAACATGATCCTCGGGGCTCCGTTATCTGGACTCGGTGAAAGAGTTCCCCGAGCGATTGCGAATATCAATCTTAACCCGATTCGCTCGTTCTAGGGGTGATCTCTTTCGGAACGCCGGAAGCATGACAAGCCGGGGTTTCGTGTGGTGAGTTATAGTCCAGTCACCGCATTAATGGCCGATCGCTTGACAGAGGCTGAAGCGTATCCATCCTTTTCAGGACAACCGAAATGTCCTCCTCAGAGCCCTTTGGAGGCGGGAAGGTATACTTCCCCAACATTTATAAATTTTTTGGCGAGCATCACGTTGGATGCCGTTATGGATCATCCGCACGCTTATGCATCGCGGGAAACCCCTGCTCGCCGCGCGCTATCCTCTGCGCGTTCTCGTATATCCTGGTTATGTTCTTCCAGTGCGAGCCTTCCCAGTAGGCCTTGTTGCATTTCCTGCATAAGTAGAACTTCTCATACTCATCGAGCAGATTCGGCTGCACCAGATCCTTGACCTGGTTGGGCAGCACAGACTCCAGAGGGGTGTTGCACGCCGGGCACCTGGTCTTCTCCGGGAACGTGAACCGGAGGGCGAGCCCGTTCTTCATCTCCGCTATCTGCTCCTCGATGGCGTCGCTCTTCACGAAGAAGCCCCTGACTCCGGATTTGAGGCATCTCGAATAGAGCTCCGCGTCCCGAGTAACCAGCACGGCGCCTGAGCCCCTGGCCAATTCAAGGAGTTCGCTATCGTTCCTGCCTTCGGCGAACTCCGCGTCCATGCCGAAAATACGCAGTAACTTAACCGCTTTCTTGAGCATCTCGTCCAGAAGTAGTTTCATGATATCGATATCTTCACGAACACGTTGGTCGGGACCTTTATCCTGAGTATCTGCTTTATGTACTTCTCGTCGCCCTCGATGTCCACGAGCCGCTTGGAGACGCGCTTCTCCCATATCTCGTAGGTGTCCGAGCCGTCTCCGCAGGGCGTGCGCCTGCACGCGATGTTGAGGCGCCTTACCGGCATCCTCACCGGGCCGTGGAATTTCATCTGGAGCGCGGTGGAGAGCTCCCTGACCTGGCCTATGACGGATTCCAGGGCCTTGGGGTCCTCGCCGCTCAAAGTTATCCTTACCTTTGTCATCATATCAACTCTATGAGAATTACGTAGAGATGAGATTTGGGCGCAAACATATTTAAACGTTCGGGGGTTGACTTTTAAGCGGTTGGGGGGATAACATCTCTAGAATGCGATGAGGGACGATAGCTATGAACGTGTTAACCATCCGGGACATGCCCGAAGACTTCATGAGGGAGGTGGTCGACCTCGCGATGCAGCTCAAGGAGGAGGATGACAGGGCGCGGGACGACCTGAGGGGCAAGGTCCTGATATCGCTATACGAGAAGCCCTCCACGCGCACGCGGCTCTCCTTCGAGACCGCGATGGCGAACCTGGGGGGCCAGTCCATAGTCATGGATTTCAACAGCTCCCAGATAAGCAGGGGCGAGACGCTCGCCGACACCGCCCGCGTGCTCTCCCGCTACTGCCATGCCATCAGCGCAAGGCTTTCCAAGCACTCGGACCTGGAGGAGCTGGCGAAGCACTCGACCGTACCGGTGATAAACGCGCTCACGGACCTGGAGCATCCCTGCCAGGCGCTAGCCGACATGCAGACCATAATCGAGCACGGCAAGGACAAGGGCAAGCTGGTCTTCATAGGGGATGCCGGGGACAACGTTGCGACCTCCCTTATGCACATAGCCGCGCGCTATGGCATGCACGTCGTGCTCTGCGGCCCGAAAGGATATCTCCCCAAGGGCGAGAGCCTCGAGTCCGCATGGAAATCCGGGGCCAAGGTGGAGATCACCAGCGACCCGGTTCATGCGGCCAAGGACGCAGACGTGATATACACCGACGTCTGGGTCTCCATGGGAGAGGAGGCCGCCAAGGCAGAGCGCATCGAGAAGCTCACTCCGTACCAGGTCAACGACGAGCTGTTGAAGCTCGCGAAGCCCGACTGCATAGTCATGCACTGCCTGCCCGCGCACAGGGGCCAGGAGATAACGGATTCTGTGCTGGACGGCGCGAGCGCCACTGCGGTATGGGACCAGGCCGAGAACAGGATGTGGGCGCAGGAGGCGCTGCTGCTCAAGCTGCTCGGTCCCGGAACGAAGCGCAAACAAAGGGAAAAGCCGAAGAAAGAGGCGAAGCCGTTCTGGAACCTCGGCCTTGGCAACGAATCCGTGGAGAGTGAAGCCAAGGAGGAACCGATTGAGGAGGAGAAGGAAGAGCCTGAAGAGAAAGAGCCAGAAGAGCCGGAAACCAAGAAAAAGGCGAAGAAAGAAAGCAAACCGTTCTGGAAGGGCTTCGGCGATGAATCCGAGGGGAGCGAAGCCGAGCCCGCTGAAGAGAGGAAGGAAGCTCCTGAGGAGAGGAAACCCGAGCCTAAATCCAGGAAAAAGCAGAAGAAAGAGGGGAAGCCCTTCTGGGACCTCGGATTCGGCGATGAATCCGAGGGAAACAAGGCCAAGAAGGAACCAGCCGAAGAGGAGAACGAGGAGCCTGAGCCGAAATCCGGGAAAAAACCGAAAAAGATCAAAGGCAAAAAGACCGTCAAAGAGGAAGAGTCAGAAGAAGGCGAGACGACCGGGGACAAGGCAGCGGGTATGGTGAAGGACCTGCTAGGGTTCTAGGCGACTAACCCATCTCCGATCCTGCTAAAATCCGCTCCCCAAGTATCTATTCCATCGTTTCGGCTTCATCCGGTTCCGGAGCGGCAGTTGGAAGCGTTGTCTGCGCCTCGGCGTCCTGCAGCTTGGGAGCTGCAACGGCGACCTCCCCCTTGACGAAATACTTGTGGAACTTGTCGGTCAGCCACAGGCTCGAGCTCCTGCCTGCCTTCTTCGGCTTCACGAACCCGGCCTCCACCAGCTCCCTTACGTCTTCGTAGATCGAGGAGCCGATGCGCCTGGCGATCTCGGATTTGAGCACCCCGTCGTGCTTGGATATGTAGGCGAGGGTGCGAAGCGCGGGCTTTGATATCTCCGTGTCCTGGGCGAACTGCTTCACCCTGCCCACGTAGTCCTGCCGCACCCGCATCTCGTACTTCCCGTCGACGCTCAGTATCTCTATGGCGCTGTTGCGCCCGGCGTATTCGGACTGCAGGTCCTCCACTACCTTGCGGAGGTAGCCCAGCGCCCCGATGCCGGTGAGCGTGCGCAGCTCCTCAAGGGCCATGGGCCTGGCTGAGATGAACAAAGCAGCCTCGATTATCCTCGTTTCCTCTTTCTCGCTCATGGTCGTAGCCCCAGGAAGGATTCCAGTTCCGATGAGTAATCTGGTGCGTCAAGCTTTTTTTTCTTTGCCTTCACGGCCTTCAGCATGATCTGCGCGGAAACCGGTGCCGTCCGCTCCGTGGTGTCGAGCTCGAGCGGCCTGATGCCGTAGACCGACTCCACCCTCTGCACGCAGTAATCGAGCATCTCGGCCTCGAGGTTCTCGTCGAGCTTCTTCCTGCCATAATGCCTCGGGGCGAGCCTCTGCCTGAGCTTCTTCGGATGGGTCCTGAGCACGAAGACGAAATCCGCGGGCAGCCTCATCTCGCAGGCGAGGTGCCCCTCCACCACATAGCCGCCTGCCCGCGCGAGGCCGGCCAGATGCGGAAGGAGCTTCCCCCTCAGCCTGTTCACATCGACCGTCTTCTCCCCCTTCTCCATCCTGAAGATATGGTTATCATCCACGAACTCCTTTATCTCGACGAGAGGGAGCCTCATCCTCTTGGCGAGCAGCCGGCTGATCCTGGTCTTGCCGGTACCTGGGGTTCCGGTTATGATAATCCGCACAATCTGCGGGTTATACTGGGAAGTGTTAAAAAACGAATGAGTTCAAAACAGTTTTATGGGAATGGAATTCGGGCTCGGCAATAAGAGGGAGGCGCTTCTGAGAGTGGAACTCGCGCGGATCCTCGCCGAAATAAAGAAACTGCACCCTGCCAAAGTGATACTGTTCGGCTCCTTGAATGAGCATAATACCAACAGGTCCAGCGACATAGACATCGCCATAATAAGGGATACCGAAAAAGGCTTCTCTGCACGGCTGGACGAGCTCTATGAAAAGGTACGCCCGAATCTCGCGGTGGATTTTTTTGTTTACACCCCCGCAGAACTTGAAAAGCTGCGCTCGTCCAGTTATTTCGTGAGAAGGATGCTTGAGAGAGGCACGGTTCTCTATGAAGCCTGAAAAACTCAAGGAGGGTATGTTGTGGCTCAGGCAGGCCGAGCAGGATATGGATGATGCGATGCTACTGGCCGAGCACAAGCGTCACAACTCAGCATGTTTCTTGGCGCAACAGGCTGCTGAAAAAGCCCTCAAGGCGTTCCTCTATGCGCAGGGTGCCGAGGATGTGTGGGGGCATTCGATAGCGGAGCTGGCTTACGACGCTGAGAAGCTGGACCGGGACTTCGCCGATCTCAGGCCCAAGGTCTCCCCTCTTGACAAATACTACATACCTACCCGTTACCCCGGCAGTCTTCCGGGAGGCAGCATCCCTTCCGAGACCTTCGACTCGGATGATGCCGAAAAGGCGATGCGCCTTGCCAAACAGACCATCAACTTCGTGAAAAGAAAACTGGGCGGGCAGCAGCCGCAAAAGTGATCACAACCTCTTCGCAAGGATCTTGAAATAGTCCCTCGCCGCCTTGAGGGTGTCGTCGCCCTTTTTCGTCATGCTGTAGTACTTCCTGCGCTCCTCGAACTCGGATTTTATCAGGCCCTCGTTCTCGAGCTTGTAGAGCACTATGTAGACCATGACCTTGGAAGGCTTGAACGCGAAGTCCTTCTCGATGCCGGCATCGAGCATGTAGGCGTACGCCCTGCCCTTCCTCTTTATGATCGAGAGGATGTAGAGCCAGAGGTTGCCGAATGTGAGCAGGTTCTGAAGCCTCCTGATGGGTTTCGTGCCTTTGGCGCCGCCTTCATGGGAGGGCATCAGGATCCCTTCTTTTTCTTGCCTGGAACGGGTTTGGATTCTTCCTCTATTGTAACCGGTTTACTAGGAGTAATCTTGGTCTCAGCTGCTTCACGCCCAGGTCTGGCTGGCGGTCCCTGCGGTTTTACCCCTCCGGGCGGCTTGAGCTCGAATTCGCGTGCTGCCACTGGAGCGGCGGTGAACGGTTCCTTGAGCTTGACTGGTTTGATATCTTCCGGGGACATCACCTTGCCCTCCGCGGGAGGTTTCCTTTCCTGTTCTTCCTTTTGGAGAGTCGCTATCGTGGAGTTGAGGATGTCCACGCCTTCCTGCGGCCTGGTCGGGCCCGTGTTCTTGGCCTCTGCCTGCGCGTATACGCCTATCTCGTGGATCCGCGTCTCCGTATCGCTCCTGGCTCCAGGCTGGAGCTCGGTCGCCGCGGCCGCCGCCATCGCCGCACCGTAGCCCCTGGTATCCGTCTTCATCTTCGCGATCTCATCGTAACTGAGGCCCTCGCTGATCTCCGGCTTGTTGACGAGCTCGGTGTATCTCGCTTCCCGCGATCCTTTCTCTTCCCTGACGGACCGCCTCGCAAACTCCTCGAATGGCTTTTCCGTGACCGGCTCCAGATACTTTTCGTATGCCGCCTCCGAGCCCATGGTCTGTTTATTCTTATCATACTGCTGGTTAGCCGCCTTGAATTCATCTGCCTTTTCCGGATAATCCTTCCGCGCCATGGCCTCTATCGCATCCGCGTGCGCTTGCTGGATTATCGTCGCGTGCACCTCGGGGTGCTCGCTGAGGTAGTCCCTCACCTTGTCCGGCGCTCCTTCGTTGGCGCTGCTTACGGCGCTGGTCACGCGGATGTCGTGCAGCTGCCTCTCGAGATTTCCGGCTTGCACCGCCATGTCACGGCTAGCCATGTGGTCTTGCACCTCAGCTGCGCCGAATGCAGCCACCTTGTCCGGTATGTATCCGGGTGCTCCCGACCCTACCTTGATACCGGTCGTGCTATCTGCCTTCAGGGACTCGCCGGTGCTCCTGTCCTTTATCGTTTTGACGTCCCCTCCGACGACCTGGAACGCCACGCCGTTTGCGTCGCCTTTGTCTCCGGGCCTTATGACCGTGTAGTCGTCCGGAGAGCCGAGCGGGTTCGTCACCACCGTGACCGCGCCGCCGTACTCATTTGAGCTGAACCTGCTTTCGATGGTCACCGCGGCAGTGAGCGTGGCAGTGATGCCAGGCATGCCCAACTCCTTCCCGGTCGCGGCCAGATCCCTGGCTCCGGTTGTGGACGTGCCCACAGACACGATCGGATCCTTATTGCTAGTATCGACCACCACTATCTTGTCATCACTGGTCTGTATGCTGAACTTACCATTAGCGACGGAATCAACGTCCGCGGCAACGACGGTCACCTTCTCCCCGCTTTCCAGCTTGATCGTCGTCTTACCGGATTTCGCGATATCTTTCATCGCGTCATCAGTCCTAAGTTTTCCCGTGATCTCGGTCATGTCGAATCTCTCGCCAACAGGGGTCGTTGGTTTGCCGTCTTTTACAAAGGTGACCCTGCCATCCGAGGTCGTCATGGTGAAACTGCCCTTGGCGCCTTTCTCATCGCTTATCGCGGATGCGCTGAACTTGCCATCCTTATCTGCAGCGACCGAGACCGTTATCTTCTCCCCGCTGCCCAGCGTGACCGTGGTTGTGCCGGTTCTCTCGAGCTCTTTTTTAGAGGCTTTATTCGCATCCACCAACTCCCTAACCTCGCTGATGCTGACCCTGTCCGTCACCGCGCTCCTGTCCCTGCCGCTCAGATTGTTCCAAGCGCTTACGACTTTGCCTTCCTCCACGTTCACTGTCTTGTTCCCGACAGTTATAGCCCCGTTGAAGCTGCCCAGGCGCAGGGACGCCTCATCCAGCGTCGCTACTACTTTCTTGCCCCCTACTGTCATCTCGACTACGACCTTGTTCACGTCCCTGCCGTCCTCTTTCACCGTCACCGTCCGGAAACCATCTATGCTCGTCTTGGCGCCTGCTTTCGCGCCTTGTTCTACATTCACGGCTTGGGACACAATCGCGCCCAGTCCCGCCTGGGTTTTCTTCGCATCATTCTTGTCCTGGGCAGACTTCAGCAATGAGACGAGGGACGCCCATGCCGCCGGGGTATACACGATGGGATTGGCAGAAGCAGCGTTCGCGTTAGCCATGTTCATAGCTCTGTTGAGATTGGCCGCGTTCCTGACGCCGCCTACGCCCTCGGAAACCATCGAGCTCTTCATGAAAGTGGCTTTAGCGCCGGTGGTGTTGCCGCTTATGAGCTGGGCGGTCCCTTTCAAGCCATAACCGACAAGGCCCAGGACCTTCCCGAAACCGCCAAACCTGGAGGCAGGGCTTGTCCCCCCGGAACTGATCACCTTGCCGCCCGGCCCCACCAGCGGCACCATGCCGCTAGCCTTCTGTCCCCCTTGCATCGCGGTGATCTGACCCGTGACAGCCGAGGCCGCGGCCGCCCCCTTTTTGCCGCCCCCTGCCATCAGCGAAGCGGCTCCGCCCGCTGCTTTCTTCAGGCCGCCCGTCGCGGCCTGCTGCCCCACCCCGTGTATCTCAGCGGTGAGATCGGTCGGCGCGCCCACCCCGAACCCCCTTCCTTTGGCCTCGTACTTTATGTGCTTCCCGGTCTTGGGCGCAGTGAAATCGAAGCCCCCGAACGGATTCTTCCCGCTGAGGAAAAGCCCTCCCCCGAGAATCGCGAATATGAGCAGCAGCGGGAAGCATATGGCCGGCACGCTGCTCACCGGGGCTGGCGGCGGGCAGTAGCTCGCGGTGTCCATGGTCGGGAGCAGGATGTAGCAGTGCGGGGTCTGCGGAGCAACGATGTTCGGGGCGTCCGATACGCTTCCCGGAGTGCATGAGACCAGGCACGAGCCCGTGCTGCACGGTATGCCCGAGTAGTTGAGGCAGTTCTGGAACCCGCAGGTGGAGGAGTCCGCGCACGCGAAGGGGCAGTACATGACCTTGAAGTCCATGCAGGCTCCGGCGTACGCCGAGAAGTCGAACACCGCGATGCCGTTCGCGTCGGTGTATATGCGGTATGTCTTGTCGACCGTGTCGTTGTACATCTCCACTATCACGGGCGCGTAAGCGAGCGCCGGCCTGGGATTCGCCTGGTCGGAGACGTTCTCGTAGAAGAAGGTGCCGACGAGGCTTTCGTTCGCGGAATTCACGCTGAGGAACATCTGCGCCTGAGGCACTCCGTTGGTCTCGCTGCACGCGGGGCAGTCCGTGCCCGGGGCGGCGCACTGGGCGATCACCGGCCGAGCCAGCGCTACGAAAGCCAGCAATGCCAGAAAAAGCAGTCTCGCTCGCATAATGAACTATCAGGACCAAGCATTTTAATCATTACCATGGAGATGCTAGCATGCGTCCGTTCAGGCACCTATTGCTATTGCTAAGCGTGCTCGGAATCGCATTCGCGGCGGGCCCGGACTTCACTTCCATAGTGCCGATCACGGCCGTGCTGGTGGCCATCTTCCTCGCATTGATGAGCATGCTCGCAACCTCCATATCATCCCCCCAGCTGGAGGCATGGTCGAAGAACGAGCTCCGCGAACTAGTCGCGGGCGCGATACTCGCGGCGCTCATATACGCGTTCTTCATCGGCGCCACGGGCGTGACGCAGACACTGACCGGCCAGTCAGACTACCTGACCGCGTCGCAGAACATCATAACCAACCTGATGACCAACCAGACGACGGGGCTGGACCGGTCGTTCGACGACATCGTACGCGCAGCGACCTACATGAAGGCAGCCGCGACCTACTCGCCATACATCAGCGTGCCCCTTTACGTCATAGGCCTGACATACTCGACGTCACCCCTGGGCGGGGTGTACCCGCTCTTCTCCTCGCTAGCGTCCGCCACCAGCGGCATCGCTAACAGCATCTTCATCTACGAGGGCCTGCTGTTCCTCCTGAAGTTCTGCGCCACCGCGGTGCCCGCGGTGCTGCTGCCGATCTCGCTCTCCCTCCGCATGATCCCGTTCACGCGGAAGATCGGGAACACTCTGATCGCCATCTGCCTGGCAGGCATGGTGCTCGTGCCGTTCTCGGTCATCCTGATCGGCATGATGAACAGCGTCATCAACTACCCGCAGGCCTTCCTGACGAGCTCGGATCTGGACCAGCTGGACCCGGGCACCTGGGCGATGACCATCGCGCAGCCGTTCTGCGAGCTCATGCCGGTGCGCATGCTCCTCTCGCTCGACGACGTCACGTTCTCCCTGGTGGTATGCCTGCCGCTCCTCTCCAACCCCTTCACAGCCGGGCTTTTCGTGCCCTGCCTGCCACTGGTGCAGGTCATCTATCATCTCTTCATGATAGGCGTGCAGGTCGCCTACGACACCGCCCTGGGGTCCTGGATCGCGTTCGCCGGGGAGGGCGTCGGCTACACAAACCAGGCATTCGGAGTGCTCGTAACGTTCCTGAGCAATGTGAACGACGTCATCCTGCTAAGCTACCTGGACACGATAATAATAGGGATAATAACCATCTCTGGGGCGCGCAGCATCTCGACCGCGCTCGGCGGCGAATGGTATCTGGCCGGGATACAGAGGTTCGTATGACATGAAGCGCCTATTGCTGCTCCTGCTCATCCTGGTGCCCGCGGTGTTCTCCGCATCATCCTGCATAGGCAACGCCACCCAGGCGATACTGGACCCGGTGAACGGGCAGGGGGCGGCGATAGTCGCGGCGTTCAGCCTCACCGTGATGGTCATCGCGGTCGCCTACGCGGGCGGCAGCATCACGAGCAACGCGGGGCTCACCGTGCTCGCCAAGGACGAGCTCTACCACCTCTTCTTCTCGATCATGCTGCTCATCGGGTTCTCCGGCATACTGCTCGTCTCCTGCCAGACCATGAACTATTTCTTCGATTCCACCATGTCCCAGATGGGGAACCTCTCATGCTACGTGCCAGGAGACATGAACGCGACCTCCATGTGCTACATAAACATGGCGCAGGGCGACGCGAACAACATCGCCCAGTACTACATCAACCAGAACATACAGCTGATGATGCAATCCACGTTCTCATTCACCGCCCAGATCCCGCTGACGGACGCGTTCAGCGTGGTGGCGGACAGCTATCTGAAGGTCCAGGCCCAGCAGTACGACATGGTGATGAACGCCTTCGTGCTGCCGGCGCTCATCAGCATCAACATGCAGAAGCTGGTCCTGGAATTCATAAACGACAACGTGATAACCTGGGTGCTGCCCATAGCGTTCCTCTTCAGGGTGATACCCCCGTTCCGCAACATGGGCAACATGCTGATCGCGGTGGCGGTCGGGCTCTACGTCCTCATCCCGTTCATGTACGCGTTCAACCTGTCGATGTACGACATAATGGGCCAGAGCTGCGGCACGTTCTCCAGCGTCGTGAACGACTTCGTGTTCGGCCCGGGCTGCGGGACCTACGGGTTCTGGAACGTGGGCAGGCTGATACCGCAGGCGTTCTTCCTGCCGAACCTCACGATGGCAATGTTCATAACCTTCATCGCTGCAACTAACAAGGCATTGCGTGCGCTAGGGTGACATGATGAAGCACAGACTCACGCTGACGATCGTCCTTCTGCTGCTCTCAGCCACGGCGCTCGCACAGAACGTCACCCAGGTCGTGCAGCAGGCCCCGTCCAACTCCGCGTTCGAGCTGTTCAACAACTGGCAGTCCATCGCGGTGATCGCGCTCGTGATATCCGTCGTCCTCGTGGGCATCGGTTACATGGTGGGAATAGGCTTCGACCTGCCGGAGATGCAGGCCTGGGCCAGGAGCGAACTGGGCCAGGTGTTCGCCAACGCTATCATCATAATAGCGCTCATAGGGTTCGTAGCGCTCCTGGACGTCGCGACCATGTCCATGGTGAACGCCTCGGGCATAGGCGGCCTCCACTGCAGCCCCGGCGAGAACTGCCTGAACAAGACCGCGAACGCCTACCTGGGCGATTACATAGGCCTCGCGCAGGACGGGGCGAAGAACGTCCTCCAACAGGACCTGGTGGCGACCGCCTGGGCGAACAGGCGCTTCGGGATCTACTGCTATTCGCTGTGGTGCGGGGAAGCAGGGGTCTCCTGGTCGCTCTGGGCCAATTACATACTGGATGCCGACAGGTACGGCATAGTCTTCGAGTACTACCAGGGCGTGCTCTCCTCGCTCTACTCCCAGGTGTTCTTCGTGAGCGAGATATGCTTCAAGGTCGCGCCGCTCCTGCTCGCGCTTGGGATAGTGGCGCGGTCGTTCTTCGTGACGCGCAAGGTAGGCGGCCTCCTGATAGCCATCGCAGTCGCAGTGATGTTCTTCTTCCCCGCCATGTACATCTTCGACTGGATGAGCCTCGACATGACCATAACCGGGGACACGAGTTCGTCATTGCCCGCCATCTGCCCGGCGGAATGCAGCTACACGCCCCCGATCGCCTATTACGACCAGGGTTCCAGCTTCGTTGCCCTGAACACGACCACGCAGGTATACGCGATGTTCGACGACTCCCAGACCGACGCCGTCAGGGACCTCATCCTCGGCACCACCCATTCCATGCTCACCGACTCGGGCACCAACGTGACCTCATGCGAGAACTGGACCGTGCACATTACCGACCCGAGCTGCGGAGGGAACGGGCAGTGCGACGTGGCGTGCGACCCGTCCTGCAGGGAGCTCCCCTACCCGGCCAGCTCGAGCTTCTGCGCGAACTATACGCAGCAGCTCGCATGCGCAGAGCTTCCAGCAGAATGCAAGGTGACGCGCATAGTGGCGGACATCAACACCACCGAGGAGGCGGTATGCCCCACGGAGTGCAAGATGGTCCCGCCGCTCAGAAGCGACTGCGACCTGGACGCCACGAACAACAGCCAGCCCGGAGGCGACTGCCTGCAGTCCAGGTTCGACTGCAGGGTGGCGGAAGTGAGCGACCTGAACTGGAGGCCCTCGGTGAGCCCGACCGTCGCGAACGCCAGCCTCTGCAACACGTACCCCAAGGACTGCATCGCGAGCCTGGACGCGAACGACAGCTGCGTCTGGGTGATGCCGCAGTTCGGCTCGTGCGACGACCTGTGCACCGGGTGCCCGGAGGAGTGCAGGATAAGCAACGGCACATCGAACACGTCGGGAATCCTCCCCGAATACTGCAGCAACGACAGCGAGGACGGCCCGGCGTGCCAGCAATGCCCTGACACGTGCAAGGTG
>Ga0326728_10016170_pt1 | contig 15295 bp, 12 predicted proteins | sample MB3enrmetagenome_FD_207602 | JGI IMG/M metagenome (GOLD analysis project Ga0326728, IMG submission 207602) | Lab enriched peat soil microbial communities from McLean, Ithaca, NY, United States - MB31MN | ecosystem: Environmental > Terrestrial > Soil > Wetlands > Peat | place: USA: New York...
GGGGCGGCCAGGAACTCCTCCGCTGACGCAAAAGTCTTCGCCATTAGTCCAGCGGAGCGAATCAGACCTGCTAACCCTTCGCGCGCGGACGCATCGTCATCGACTACGTAAACCAAAGCTCCTGTGTCGCTCATGGGATCTCCTTGGTTTAACTGCCTTGGGTTTGGCCGTTCGGCGGTTTCCATTTCAAAGCCGCGTTGACGGCATCAAGCAATTCATCTTCACTGAATGGTTTGGTCAAGTAGGCAACCGTCCAATCCGAGGCCGCTTCCGACCTCGCACGGTCGTCGGATGCATGCGCCGTAATGAAAACAACCGGCACTTTATAATTGCGGGCCACCAGGTGGCGGTGAAGTTCGACTCCGCTCATCCCCGGCAGGCGCACGTCTAAGACGAGGCAGTCCGGCTCGCGAGGACGGGGTGGGTTCAAGAACTCTTCCGCGGAGGCGAACACTCTCGCCTCCAGGCCTGTGGACCGGATCAAGCTCTCCAGCGATTCCCGCACCGAAATGTCATCGTCGACCACTGCAACTAAGGGGACCATTGGTATTTAAATAGCAGTGGGGGAAAAAGAAATCTATTACACCTTGGTGCTATTCGTAAGCTATTGATTCTAGGCGTGGTTGGATCGCTTAAGCGAGCGGATCCCCAGGTTCTCCGCCATCCGCACCAGATCCGCCACAGAATCGGCACGCATTTTCCGCATGACGTGTCCGCGATGAATCTTCACCGTGAACTCAGTTATGTCCAGTTCGGCCGCAATTTGCTTGTTCAGCAGACCCGACACCACCTGCTGCATGACTTGCTGCTCGCGCGCGGTCAACGATTCGTACCGGCCCCGCAACTCACGCATCTCTTCATGCTGCTGTCGGGTGCGCCGGTCGCGTTCGATGGCCTCTTGAATCGCCTGTAACAGCTCCTGTTCATCGAACGGCTTAGTCAGGAATTCAACCGCTCCCGCCTTCATGGCCTGCACCGACGCTGGGATATTGCCATGGCCGGTAAGGAAAACGATGGGGATCTCCAGCCCGGCCTGAGCCATCCGCTTTTGCAGGTCGAGCCCGCTCAGCCCCGGCAGTTGCAAGTCCAGCACCAGGCAACATGGCGCCTGGGCGCCGGGGCGGGCCAGGAATTCCTGCGCGGAGGCGAAGACTTCGACCCGCAAACCCGCAGACCGAATCAGGCTACTGAGTCCCTCCCGCGCCGAGAGGTCGTCGTCCACAACCGCGATGACTGCGTCAGCTTCCCGCGACTTCGGCATTTGATCCTTCTTCGTGGTGCTTCGGAAGCGCAAAGTGGAAGTTTGTGCCTCGGCCGTCATTGGCCGTAGCCCATATCCGGCCTCCATGCGCCTGAAGGATGGAACGGCAAATGGAAAGTCCCATGCCCATGCCGCCGGGCTTGGTCGTGTAGAAAGAGTCGAAGATCCTGTCTATGGTCTGGGGGTCGATACCTTTCCCCGAGTCTTGAACCGTCACTTGCACCTGGTCAGGGTCGACGTTCCGCGTGGTGATCGCCAGTTCTCGTGCCCGCTCATCGATAGCGCTCATCGCTTCGATAGCATTCATAATGAGATTCAGCACAACCTGCTGCAACTGAACCCGATCGCCTGAAACAGGCGAAAGGTCATCCGCAAACTGGGTTCGGATGATCACGCTCTTTCTTCTCGCTTCGTCCCCCATAAGCGCCAGGACTTCGCCAATTGTCTCATTCAGATCCAGCTTCTCTGTAGGCGTCGCAGCCTTTCTTGTCAGCGCCCGAATTCGGGCGATCACTTCGCCGGCCCGTTTCCCGTCGCGGACGATGCGGCGGAGACCTTCCCGCGCCTCCTCCAGGTTAGGCACGTCTCCGGCCAGCCAGCGCAGGCCGGCGCTGGCGTTACTCACGACTCCCGACAGCGGTTGGTTGACTTCATGCGCGACCGAGGCGGCCAGTTCCCCCATCATGCTCACCCGGTTGATGTGCGCGAGATCCGCCTCGAGTTGCCGCATCCTGTCGCGCTGTTCTTCGGCCCGCAAGCGGTCACTGATGTCCCGGGCAATCTTCAGCAGGAAACGGCGCCCGCGATGCCCGAAGACGCTGGTCTGAACTTCCACTGGGAACAGCGTCCCGTCCTTTCGCCGATGCCAGTGTCTGTCGAACAACACCGTCTCGCCCGCCGCTGTCCGCTCCGCCATGGATTCGAGGGTCGCTCGATCCAGATCCACGTCGAAGTCCATCGGGTTCATCCCGATCAGTTCCTCCCGGGTATAGCCAAGGCTCTCGCAGGCGCACCGGTTCACATCGATAATGGTTCCTCGCTCGAAATCCAGCATGAAAAAGGCATCCGCCGCGTGGTCCACAAAGGTGCGGAACCGCGTCTCGCTCTCGCGCAACTCTTCCTCGGCGCGCTTGCGCTCGGTGATGTCGCGAGCGGCGGCAAATACACCCGAGACTTGGTCCGATTCGTCCCGATAGACCGAGGCATTGTACAACACCGACATCACACGCCCGTCCCGATGCCGCAGCTCCAAGGGATAATCTCGCACCAGACCTTCCCGGAACACCTGCTCGTAACCGGCACGGGCTTGAGCAGGCTCGGTGAAGTAATCGCAGAAATCGGTCCCGATGAGTTCGCTGCGTGAGCGGCCCGTGGCCGCCTCGGTCGCGGCATTGACGTCGGTGACCTTCCCATCCGGCCCGATCGTCACCAACGGATCGAGGCTGGTTTCAATGAGTCTGCGGTTATAGGCGTTGGACAGCCGCAGGGCTTCTTCAGCGCGCTTGCGTTCCGTCATATCGATCACCGTACCCACCAGCTCAACGACGTCTCCCGCATCATTCCTGACAGGGTGCCGGATCGCCTGAATATGTTTGACCGTTCCGCCGGGCAGTATGATCCTGAACTCGCTCGAGGCATCTACTCTTTCGCGCAGCACCTTGTCAAAGTCCACCCGCACCCTGTCCCAATCGTCTGGGTGGATAAGTCGGGAAATCGCTTGCCTGTCCGGTAGACCCTCTTGTGCATCCATTTCAAGAATTCGGAAGCATTCCTCCGAAACGTAGATGTACTGGTTGCTGGCCAAATCGAAAGCAAAGCTGCCTGTGTGGGTCAGCCGTTGCGTTTCCGCCAGGTACGCCTCACTCTGCCGCAAAGCCTCTTCGGCGCGCTTGCGCTCGGTGATGTCCCGTGCCAAACACAGGCTGAGTCGGCGACCGCCGCGCCACAACGGGCGCGCACGAACCTCAACCGGGAACAGGGTCCCATCCTTTCGCCGATGGTGAGTCTCGAAGGTGCAGTCCACCCCGGTATCGAGCCGGCCGCCGATCCATTGCAGGAATACGTCCTCCGCATTCGCGTCGAACTCACGGGTCGTGATCCCGATCAGTTCCTCACGAGTGTAGCCGAGGCTTTCGCATGCCTGCCGGTTCACGTCAAGAACCCCTCCGTGGTCGCCGATCAAGAAGAAGGCGTCGGTCGCGTGGTCCACAAAGGTGCGGAACCTCGTCTCGCTCTCGCGCAGCGCTTCCTCGGCGCGCTTGCGTTCGGTGATGTCGCGAGCGGCGGCAAATACACCCGAGACTTGGTCCGATTCGTCCCGATAGATCGAGGCATTGTACAACACCGACATCACACGCCCGTCCCGATGCCGCAGCTCCAAGGGATAATCCCGCACCAGACCTTCCCGGAACGCCTGCTGGTAACCGGCACGGGCCTCTGCAGGCTCGGTGAAGTAATCGCAGAAATCGGTCCCGATGAGTTCGCTGCGTGAGCGGCCCGTGGCCGCCTCGGTCGCGGCATTGACGTCGGTGATCTTCCCATCCGGTCCGATCGTCACCAATGGATCGAGGTTGATTTCAATGAGGCTGCGGTTATAGGCGTTGGACAGCCGCAGAGCCTCTTCGGCGCGCTTGCGCTCGGTGATGTCCTGCACGGTGCCAATTCCTCTGACTGCGTTCCCCTGCGCATCGAATTCGACTTCAGCCCTCTCCCGAACCCATTTCAATTCGTCCCCAACCAAAATGCGGTGCTCGATGTCATAGGGCGCTCCTTGGAGGGCAGCCGCCCACGCGCGATCGAGACGTTCCCGGTCTTCGGAATAGACCATATCGAGAAAAGCTTCATAAGTAAGAGCTTCGTCTCTCGGTCTGCCAAACATACGATATACTTCGTTTGACCAGGTGAGTTGGTTGCGGGCGGTGTCGAGATGCCAGCTCCCGATGTGCGCGATCTCCTGCGCCCGATTGAGATTGCCTTCGCTATCCTGCAAGGCCTGCTCTGCCCGCTTGCGTTCCGTAATATCGACCGAGCTGCCCACCAATTGAACGGCATCTCCCCCATCATTCAGGACAGGGTGCCGGATCGTGTGAATATACTTGACCGTCCCGTCGGGCAGCACGATCCTGTACTCATCGGAGCTATCTACTTTTTCGCGGACCGACTTCTCAAAATTCTCCTTCCACTGGTTCCGATCCTCTGGGTGGATTCGTCGGAGAAGCGTTTCCCTGGTCGGAAAACCCTCTTGCGGATCGAATCCAAAGACCCGGAAGGTTTCCTCTGAAATGTAGACGTACTTGGCACTGGCCAGGTCGAGAGCCCAGCTGCCTGTATGGGTCAGCCTCTGCGCTTCCGCCAGGTAAGCTTCGCTCTGCCGCAGAGCTTGCTCGCTTTCACGCAGACTGCGGAGCATCAGCAGGCCGGTGAGCGAGTCCGTCACCCGCCGGGCGATCTCCTCCAGCAGCTTCTTTTCGTCTGGCGTCCAGACGCGCGGGTAAGAGTACTGGTGCATCGTTAACACCCACGGCTTGCCGGTTTTCGGATACAAGGCGATCCCAATTGAAGACTTGTGGCCGAAACGCTCCACGAAGTCTCCTATCAGGGGGTGGTCGCACCCGGGACCGAATGTTACAACTCCCTCTGACGCGCGGACTATTTGAAAGCCCCTGGCCGTATCCGGAGTCATGGGAAGCACGCCTCTTGCTCCCGGATACTCCCCTCGGGTCCGATCCATGACCACCTCAAATGAAGGGGCATTAGGATCGCACGGGTAGTACAGAAAGGCCCGTTCGCTATCGAAAATGGACAGCATGGCCTCGACGACATCGCCCGTCATCTGCTCGAGGTCATTCGTCCCCTGCATGGCCCGGTTGATCCTGTCCATGCTTTCCAGGAACCAGACCTGCGCCTGGCGCTCCTCCTCGGCTCGCTTGCGGTCTTCTATATCGGTCGCCGTGAGATACCAGCGCATGACGCGTCCCTGTTCGTCGCGCAGGGGATTATCGCGGAACAAGAACCATCGATACACTCCATCCCTTCTCCGCAGGCGTGCTTCGAATTCGTGCGGAACGTCGCTAGCGGGTCCGGTGTACACATCTCTCGCAACGCGTTCCCGGTCATCCGCATGAAAAAACCAGAAACGATCGGGGATACTCCGCCATTCCTCAAGGCCTACACCGAAGTAATCGAGGGCGGGCCGGTTGGCATAGAGCCGCTTCCTGTCGGTCCCAAACACTGCGACCAACTGCGGCGTAAGATCCTGGATCTGCTGCAGTTCGATCTGCTGCTGCTGAATTCTCTCTTCGGCCCGCTTGCGCTCAGTGATGTCGTTGCTGGTCTCCAGGATGGCGACTGGCGCACCCCGCTCGCCTCGCTGCAAAGCCCAGCGGCTCGCCACCACCAACTGGGTTCCGTCTTTTTTTGTGTGCAGAAGCTCGCCTTCCCAGCGGCCGGTACGCGTCACCTTCGCTTTGATCTCCTCAAGCGGCTCCGGGAAGACTGTCTTGAGCAGGTCGTGAACACCTCTGCCCATCGCTTGCTCTGCGGTCCAGCCGTACCGTTCCTCGGCGCCCCGATTCCAGTACTTGATAACCCCCTCCATATCCATCACAAGAACTGTGTCGTGCGTGAGATTGAGGAGAGCTGCCTGCTCGCGCAGATCTGCCTCGACGCGACGCCGGATCGTGCCGAACCAGGACAGCAGCGCAGCGAAGGATACAAAAACGATGAAATACGGGATCTCGGACGAGTAGATGTGGATGGTGCGGACCGGCTCCACGAAGTACCAGTAGAAGGCGATTATGGACAGGATCGCCGCCAACACGGCAGGCCCTCGCCCTCCGTGCCAGGAACTCAGGGCCACCGCAAACAGCAGCAGAAGTGCCGAAGGGACGCGGAAGTGGAAGTACTCGAGGAGTAACGCCACCCCCAATGCAATGCCGACGGAAAGAACCGCAAGCCCATAGCGTTGAAGATTGGTCAAGCGCAACGGCCTCAATGGTAGATAGGCCGCGGACTCGTTCGCATCGAGAGGCGGCGGCTTCATCTGGGTTCTCCGGGCAACGATTTTAACCGGGATTTCCCTTGCTCTTCCGGTTGAGAACCAGCATACATTGATTCCAATGGTGGGCGCGACAGGACTCGAACCTGTGACCTCCTGCGTGTGAAGCACTGCCTCCTCTTCCATTTTATTGATTGCACAGGCATTTCCAGACACGTCCTTGCCGTAATCATCGTATAAAACGCCAAGTTTCCGCCCAAAACGCCGCCCAAAAAGGTTTGGGCGGAAAACCGATGCACACCGCCGCAATGCACATCGCAGGTAGCGCGAGATGACCGTGCTAGGTCATGGGGCAGCAGCGATGCCTCCTTTGGGCGCGCATTGCGGTTGCTTCCGGTGAGTCTGCCTGGATTTGACAGCCAGAAGGCAAAAGCGGCCGAAATGAAGAGGAACGGAACCCTGTCCACAGATCTCAATTGTAAGCCCAAAAAAACGACCCGCCGCCCGCCGATTGCCGCCGCCGTACCCGGCGAACACGGTCCCGACAGCACTTTCAGCCGTGTTCACTGGGGTGCGCCAGCGACGATGAAACGCCGCATTCGGACGTACCGCCGCAACGACAGCACCGGCGCTGATCCGGGAGGCAAACATTCTCGGAATATCCAACCTGCATCGCCGGTCTGGATCGGAGTGATTCCAGCAACAGCGAGCCCGATTTGCCGACCTATGCCGGAGCCCTCTTCCTCGGCGTTATGGCGTGGATCCCAACGACCAAATCACGGAGTTGTCTCGAGGGCAGACTTGCCATGGATGGCCATGTTGATGCGAAACGCGGCAGTATGGCCAGCACCGGCGTGAACTGACCAACTATTCCCCGCTCTTCATTCGATAACGCAAGTACAGGTGGTCGCCTCTGTACTTGGCGCTCACCAACTTGAACCAGGGCGCCCCTTCCGGCAGGAATGCCACACCAGCCACCATGCCGGGTCGCGGGCGCTCGCTCGTGCGACCGGCGATCTGCGGAGCCGGGGTGAGGAAGACCTCGTCGACCAGACCTTGCGCCATGAAGTGCCCGAAGAGAGTCGCGCCCCCTTCATGCAGCACGATTCGCACGCCGTATTCATCATGCAGAAGCGTAAGGACCGCAGAAGGGAGGATCAAACCGCCGGTTTCGTCGAGTGCGACCACTTTCGTTGAATCAAGTGCGCCTGCGCCAGCACTCGCCAGTTCCTAACTGCCAACTTTCGTGGTGACGTTCAAGACTCTGGCGCCGGGCGCGTGGAAGATGGCTCTCCTCAAGTCCAGTCTGCCGCGTCCGCTGACAACGACGAGCAGCGGGCACCCCGCCTCTTTAAGGGACCTTTGCCTGTAGCCGGCATAGGAATCTTTGGCCTTGGGGTAGATGGATTCCGCGATCCAAAGGTGGTTTGGGCTTACCTGGCTGACGGTTCCCGCAGCGACGACGACGGCATCCACCGAGGCTCGGAGCAATCCCATGACGAAACTATCGGCTTTGTCAGAACCGCTGATTGTGCCCCCGCCCGAATGGCCAGGGACCTCAAAGCTGATGACTCCGTCGAGAGTCGACACGAAGTTCCCGACCACTTATGGGCACCGGGCCGAGGATGCCTGGAACCTCAGATCGCCGCCATACAGTACTCTGAGATCATCGGGCAGCGATGGTCCTGGTGAGGTGTCCTGCTGGTCAATGAGTGTTCTTGTCGCTTCCATGAGCAGGCTCAGCGTAGCACTTGACGGACGCCCGGCGTCCTAAGACCAGTGCCGTCAGCCCACCCACATTGTATCGTTCGCCTAAACTCTATGATGAAGAGGACAGCACTGAGGAGGTCCGATAAACTGCGATGATCGGGGAGAGCGTGCCTGTTACCCGGCCGACGGTTTTCACTATCGGCCATTCGACGAGAGCTCTTGACACCTTCATCCAAATGCTCCGCGTTCACGGCGTGACGCACCTGGTGGATGTGCGGACCATCCCGCGCTCTCGTCACAACCCGCAGTTTAATCGTGACACCCTGCCGGAAGGACTTCGGCTCGCGGGAATCGCCTATACCCACATGGAGCAGCTAGGCGGACTGCGCCATGCACGCCCAGACTCCCCGAACACCGGCTGGCACAACTCCTCGTTCCGGGGTTTCGCCGATTACATGCAAACGCCGGAATTCGAGGCCGGTCTGGAGAGGCTCATTCAACTCGCGTTATGCGAGCAAGTCGTAATTATGTGCGCCGAGGCAGTACCCTGGCGCTGTCATCGGTCACTGATAGCGGACGCACTGAAGGTACGTGGCATGCAGGTCCAGAATATCATGAGCGCAGGCCGGACACAGCTGCACTTGCTTACTCCCTTCGCAAAGGTCTCGGGCATCCATATCACCTATCCTCCCGAGACAAGGTGACGTCAGGAAATGCCGCTCTGAGCCAGCTCGATCGCTTTTCGGCTTGGTCACCCCACTTGGGACTGCGGACTAAGCAGGGAGTTCAGGTGCTCTTCCGGAATTCCAGACCGTTCACGCGCTACCTCGCGAATCGTGCGGCCGGTGGCATAGGCTTCTTTCACGAGAGCGGCGGCCTTTTCGTAGCCAATCTCGCGAGTCAGGGCTGTGCCCAGCGCGAGCGACTGTTCGACAAAGCCCTCGGCATGTGGCCGGTCGGCCTCCAATCCGTCTACGAGTTTTTCTGCGAAGTTTCTGGTACCAGCGGCGAGCAGTTCGATGGAATCGAGCAGGTCATATGCCATCACGGGCATCATCGCGTTGAGCTCGAGATTCCCCGCCGCGGAACACCACGCGATCGCGGCGTCATAGCCGATCACCTGCGCGCAGATCATCAGTAGGCTCTCGGCGATTACCGGGTTGACTTTGCCCGGCATTATGCTCGATCCGGGCTGGACTGCTGGCAGCTTCAATTCTCCCAATCCACAGCGTGGCCCGGAACCAAGCCAACGGATATCGTTCGCAATCTTGGTCAGAGCAACTGCGTAGGTGCGCAGGGCGCCGCTCAGGAAGCAGGCTGCATCGCGTGCGGCCTGCGCTTCGAAGTGGTTGCGCGCTTCGACGAATGGCAGTCCGGTACGTCGCGCGATCTCCGCAATCGCACCTTGGGCGAACCCAGGCGGCGCATTCAAGCCGGTGCCCACGGCGGTTCCTCCGAGAGGCAGTTCATAAACGCCGGGCAACGCTGCTTCGATACGTCCACACGCTGCTTCCACCTGACGGGCATAGCCGCTGAATTCCTGACCCATACGGATCGGTACGGCATCCTGCAAGTGAGTTCGCCCGATCTTGATGATGTCGTGGAACTCCGCAGCCTTACGTTCCAACGATGCACCGAGTTGACGCATGGCCGGCAGCAACCGTGCGACCAGAGATTCTGCGGCGGCGATGTGCATGGCGGTGGGGACGACATCGTTGCTCGATTGCCCTCGATTCACGTGATCGTTCGGGTGAGCGCCGGCGAGATGGCCGATCACCTCATTGGCATTCATGTTCGTGGAAGTGCCGCTGCCGGTTTGGTAGATGTCGATCGGGAATTCATCGTCGTATCGCCCTTCCAAGACCTGTTCTGCCGCGACTTCGATAGATGCCGCCACAGCCGGCGGCAGGTCACCCATGCGGCCGTTCATGGTTGCGGCGGCGCTTTTGATCATTCCCAACGCACGGATAAACGAGCGCGGGAAGCGCTTACCGCTAATTGGGAAATTCTGGACAGCTCTCGCTGTCTGCGGCCCGTAGAGTGCCGAGGCGGGCACCTGCATGTCCCCCATCGTGTCGCGTTCGATTCGGAAGGAGTCGCTCATGATTCTATTGTGAGGCCTTGCAGGGGTCTTGCGGGCTCGAACTACCGAGTGACAGTACGTCACAGGCCGGCCGTGTTGCGCCTGACTGTCACCGAAGAGATCGCCGTGCTCGACGACCATAACAGACGTTCCGGGTCGCATGACAAACAGATCATTGCGGTCCCCACCGAAACGTTCAGTATGGAAAGTAGAGGAGGGAACTATGTCTACCGCCGCGAACTCGCCCGGACACATGCTGAAATTGATTAGCCGTCGCGAGGTTGCGGACCGCACGCTGGCCTTCGAATTCGACAAGCCGTCCGGGTTTGTGTTCAAAGCGGGCCAGTTTGCGGAAATCGCCTGGGTCGATCCTCCGGAAACCGACGCCGAGGGAAACGCACGCGCATTTTCCATTGCGAGTGCTCCTCACGAAGAGCCCCTGGTGTTTACTACCCGCCTGCGGGACACAGCTTTCAAACGCGTGCTGCAGAAAACGCCGATTGGAACCCTCGCGAAGTTGGAAGGACCCTTCGGCGATCTGACACTCCACAACAACGTGAGCCGTCCCGCGATCCTGATGGCCGGGGGCATTGGAATTACTCCGCTTCGCAGCATCATCCGGCGCGCTGCGCACGAAAAGCTGGCGCATAAGATCTTCCTCTTCTATGCCAACAGACGGCCGGAAGACGCACCATTTCTGAAAGAATTGAGCGCCATCGAGAGGGAGAATGCCAATTTCACTTTTGTGCCGACGATGACGGCAGTGAGCCGTCTTCAGCGTAAGTGGCCCGGAGAGACCGGACGCTTTAGCGCGGAGATGCTCACGCGGCACATGAAGAAGATTGCCTCTCCGGAGTTCTACATCGCAGGTCCCGTCTATTACGTTGCTGGGCCACCCGCGATGGTAAAGGGGGTACGCACCATGCTCAACGCTGCAGGCATCGATGATGATGACATCCGCACGGAGGAGTTCGGAGGCTATTAAGGACTGCTCCTGCCCGGCTGAGCGTTGGCGCCGATGTCTTCGCTTCTGCCTGCTGCTGACGTGCGGGAGAGGTTCTCTGGAATTGCAGCGCCGCGTGACTATAGTCACTGATAAGGCCCGGCGGTAGGTTCATCATCAAGTCAGAAGGAAGGAAACATCAATGACAACAACCGCAACTCTGGCCGATGTGGCCGCCACCTCGCTCAGCGCCGTGCGCACTCTGGAGGGTCACGGGCTGGACTATTGCTGCGGTGGGAAGCAATTGTTCGACGAGGCGTGTGCCGCCAAAGGACTCAAACCGGAATCCGTCATGCAGGAGATCGAGCGGGCTCAAGGGCCCGGTGGGTCGGAACGAGACTGCCAGACTGCGCCGCTAGATGAAATCGTGAAGCACATCGTCGGCACGCACCACGAGTACCTTAAGCTCGAACTGCCAGCCCTGGGCAACCGCATGAACAAGGTGCTCGCCGTCCATGGCCCCAAAGATCAGCAGACGCTCAGCCGATTGGCGGACGTGTTCGGCTCTCTGCGCGCCGAGATGGAGATGCACATGCACAAGGAAGAATTGATGCTCTTCCCCTTCCTGGAGCAGTACGGCCGCGCCGAAACCTTGGGTCGACCTCTACCGCCGGTCCCCTTCGGATCCGTCGCCAACCCCATCGGGGTGATGGAACGCGAGCACGAGGGCGCTGGCGGGGCGCTCCTGGAGATCCGCGAGCTCACTCGCGACTTTGAATATCCGTCATACGCCTGCAGCACTGTCCGCGCGCTTTTCGATGGACTGAAGGCGTTGGAGGCGGACTTGCATGTGCACATTCACCTCGAGAACAACATCCTGTTTCCGCGTGCTATCGCGTTGGAGCAAAAATAGAGGCTACACATCCTCCGATTGACCACCCGCGCTGAAACGGAGGGCTATGTTTCATGGCCGACACGAGTCTGGCAGCGACCGAAATCGCATTACAGCGGCTTCTGACAACCTACGTCTTCACTGGCCTGCTATTCCTGTTGCTGCCAGGGACCTTTCTGGGAGTCTGGAATCTGGTTTCGATCAGCGGCCGGCATTCCCTCGCGGGCCTTTCACCGGCTTGGCTCCAGGCCCACGGGCACGCCCAGATATTCGGCTCGATTGGCACATTCATCATCGGGATCGGCTATTACTCCTTGGCGAAGATGGGCCGGCTCAGGCCTTTTGCCCTCAGCCGAGGCTGGGCAAGTTGGGCTCTGTGGACCGCTGGCGTTACCCTGCGATGGGTCACCAACATCAGCGAGTGGAACTGGCGCGTCCTGCTGCCGGCATCGGCAGCACTCCAACTGATAGGATGCCTGATTTTTTTCGCGACCGTGAGTGGCCATCAGTCCAGACCCACTTCGGAGGCTGACAGAGCCGCGTCAACGCCTCGAACCGGGATCGAGGCGTGGATGAAGCTCGTCATCGCTTCCACCGTCGGTTTCTTGCTTGCGCTGCTGATGAACCAGTTCGAGACCATCCATCTGGCTGTTACCAGCACACATCCGGAGATACCGCACTGGCTGGACCAGCGCTACCTGTTCCTCGTTGCCTGGGGGTTCCCTATCCTGGCGGTGTGGGGCTTCAATGCCAGGTGGTTGCCCGTCTTTCTGGGCCTTCGCAAGCCCTCCGGGAGTGGCCTGATGGCGGCGCTATGCGCTTGCGGTTGCGGCATCACAGCGGCACTTTTCGGACAGTTTCGGCTGGCCACAGCCATGTTGCTTGCCGCCTGCATCGTCGCCTCGATCGCCTTGAGAGTCTTCCAACGGTCGGAAAAGCCGGCGAAGACTCGAGGGGTCTCCGCATCTTTTCCGTATTTCGTGCGTGGCGCCTACGTCTGGCTTCTTGTCGCGGCCGCCCTCGGCGTTTACGCGGCGGAATTCGATGCGAACGGCGGCATCTGGGGAGCGTCGCGCCACGCTCTGACGGTCGGGTTCCTGGCCACCATGGTATTTGCGATCGGCCAGAGAGTATTGCCAGCGTTCAGTGGAATGCGGTTACTCTTCAGCAGGAAGCTGATGTTCGCGTCGTTGGCCTTCCTGAATTTTGGCTGCCTGCTTCGCGTGGCCTCTGAGATCCCAGCTTACGAGGCGAATCTGCATGCAGCGTGGACAACTCTGCCGATTTCGGCTTTGACCGAATTGACAGCGGTGACTCTATTCGCTCTCAATCTCGGCGTTACGTTGGTGCGGCCACCCCCGTACCCTGCTGTTTTGACACAAAGCCCATAGCTGCGTCACTCCGAACCGGGGACAAACGCGAGGCCGGAGCATCCTACTCGCGCGGGGCGCTATCGTTTTTACGCCCTTCGGAACGCACTATTCTCTCAATGCAGGTGTTACCCCGGCAATGTTGTTCAAGGCCTCCGTTCCTGGCCAGGCGGCGTGCTGGCCGGCTGCGATCAAGCCAGACGGAGACGCGGCCAGGCAGGCATATCATCCGGATGCCTCCTTGCGTGTGGGGTTGTGCCAACCACCGTCCGAAGCGATAATCGCGTCAGCCTCTTTCGGCCCCCAACTTTGGCGCCTGTAGGGGCGAGCCTTGTGGTGCTCCTTAAGGACTGGGTCGACCACCGCCCAGGCGGCTTCCACCGCCTCCTCACGAGTGAAGAGGGCTCCATCGCCGGCCAGGGCGTCGCCCAAGAGCCGCTCGTAGGGCGCTTCCTCTCCCGCCTGTTCCTCAAACAGGTAGAGCTCGCGCTGCTCCCCGACGAACTCCTTCCCGGCGAGTTTGACGCGAGCCGCGATGGCGATGGCTGAGTCGGGGGAGACTCGGAAGCGCAGGTAGTTGGCCGGGCCAGCGGGCGCTGAGTCGGCGAATAGCCTCTGCGGCGGCGGCTTCAGCTCCACCAGGACCTCGGTAGCGGTTTCGGCGAGGTACTTGCCGGAGCGCAGGTACCAAGGCACTCCCTCCCAGCGCCACGAGTCAATAAAGAGCCGCATGGCGCAGAAGGTTTCGACGTCGGAGTTCTTCGCCACGCCCTGCTCCTTCCGGTAGCCAGCGTACTGGCCGCGCACCAGGTCGTCGCGCTTGAGAGGGCGCATGGCTCGAAAGACCTTGGCTTTTTCGGTTTGTACGGCTCCAAAGTCCCTATCCGACGGCGGCTCCATGGCGAGCAGCGCGACGACCTGGAAGAGGTGGTTCTCGACCACGTCGCGCAGACAGCCGGCAGTTTCGTAAAATGACCCACGGCTCCCGACGCCGAAATCCTCGGATAGGGTTATCTGGACGCTGGCCACGTAGTTGCGGTTCCAGATCGGCTCCAGGAACGAATTGGCGAAACGGAAATAGAGGATATTCATGATTGCCTCCTTTCCGAGGAAATGGTCGATGCGGAAGATCGAGTCTTCCGGGAACACCGTCCGCGCGACGCGATTGAGTTCCCGCGCGGAGGCCAGGTCGCGTCCGAACGGCTTTTCGACAATGACGCGCGCATGCGCGGCCAGGTTCGCAGCACCGAGTCCTTTGATCACCATCTCGAAGAGCGAGGGCGGAATAGCGAGGTAGTGCGCCGGGCGCCGGGCGCTACCCAGAGCGCGCTTTATCGCCGTGAACGTCTTCGGATCATCATAATCCCCGCTCACGTACTTGAGTAGGGATAGAAGATGGTGGAGGGCGGTCTGGTTGTCGACCCCGCCCGATCGTTCTATGCTGTCCGTCACGCGCTTGTGCAGACGGGCCAGGCTCCACTTCGGGAGGGCGACGCCGATTACCGGGACCTTCGGGGTGCCGCGCTTCACCATCGCATAAAGCGCCGGAAAAATCATCTTGTGGGCGAGATCGCCCGTCACCCCGAAGAGTACCAGCGCGTCCGAATGGGGAGCTTTCATCAGTCATCTCCTTCTCTTGGCGGCGGGCTTTTTCTCATTGCCACCGAACGGCTGGGTCCTCTTCTCCCAGAGGCGAGAGCCGCCCACAAACGCGTTCCGGTTGTCGCCCATGCGAGTGTCCGGCGGCAGATCCTTGATGTGTCTGGCATTTCCTCCACCCAACACTACGTATTCGGCCTCCAGAGCATTCTTGAGACGTTCCACCACATCGGCCACGTGGCGGCGCCAGTTCTTCTTCCCAAGTCGCTTCAGACCGCGAATACCAACGTAGTCCTCATATGTTTTCCCGTTTCTGTAAGGAAGATGAGCCAATTCCATCGGCTCGAGTATCCCGTCAACGATCATGGCCGACCCGAGCCCCGCGCCGAGGCCCAAAAACAGCATCCGGCCTCCTTGGTAGCTTCCGAGAGCCTGCATAGC
>Ga0326728_10016173_pt1 | contig 15294 bp, 5 predicted proteins | sample MB3enrmetagenome_FD_207602 | JGI IMG/M metagenome (GOLD analysis project Ga0326728, IMG submission 207602) | Lab enriched peat soil microbial communities from McLean, Ithaca, NY, United States - MB31MN | ecosystem: Environmental > Terrestrial > Soil > Wetlands > Peat | place: USA: New York...
GCGTTCTCCAGCACCGTCCGGTTCGTCGCCCAAGTGATCACCGGCGCGTGCGCTATCTGCGCCACTGCCAGTGTGAAGCTGTTCGTATAACTATTCACCCCACCGTTGGTCACCACCCCGCTGTCGGTCATGATCACCGTCACCTGGTTCGTCCCATAGGAGTGCGCCACCAAGCCGAAGGTTAGCGTCCCATTGGTCGCCACCGCCGGCAGCACCGCAAAGTGCGCGTTGGTCGAGGCGTAGTTCGTCGTGGTCAAGGCTCGGAACGACCACGTCAACCCCGCCACATTCCCCGCCCCCACATTGATCGCCGTCACAAAATTCGTGTTGGTCAGGCTGCCGCTCTCTTCCGCCACCGTCAGCAGATTCGTCATGCCAAAGCTCGGCGGCTGGCTCACCGGCAACACCGTCAGCGTGAAGCTGTTGGTCGACGCCAGCACGTTCGTCGTCAGCGTCGTATCCGCATTCGACACCACACTCACTTCGCTCGCCACCAATTGAATCGTCGCCGGCCCAAAAGCATTCGTCACCGGCGCAAACGCCAGTCCAAAGACCGAGTTCGTCGCACTCGCCACATTTGTCGTCGTCACGCTTACCCCCGCGATATTCGTGGTTGTGGACACCGCCGTCAGCAGCAGATTGCTCCCCGCCTGATCATAGTCCCACACATTGATCGACCCCGTCAGGCTCGCGTTCTCCAGCACGGTCCGGTTCGTCGCCCACGTGATCACCGGCGCGTGCGCTATCTGCGCCACCGCCAGCGTGAAGCTGTTCGTGTAACTGTTCACGCCCCCGTTGGTCAGCACTCCGCTGTCGGTCATAATCACCGTCACCGGGTTCGTGCCATAGGAATGGGCCAACAGACCAAAGGTCAATGTCCCGTTGGTCGCCACCGCCGGCAGCACCGTAAAGTGCGCATTGGTCGAGGCGTAGTTCGTCGTGGTCAAGGCCCGGAACGACCACGTCAACCCCGCCACATTCCCCGCCCCCACATTGATCGCCGTCACAAAATTCGTGTTGGTCAGGCTGCCGCTCTCTTCCGCCACCGTCAGCAAGTTCGTCATCACAAAGCTCGGCGGCTGGCTCACCGGCAACACCGTCAAGGTGAAGCTGTTGGTCGACGCCAGCACATTCGTCGTCAGCGTCGTATCCGCATTCGACACCACACTCACCTCGCTCGCCACCAATTGAATCGTCGCCGGCCCAAACGCATTCGTCACCGGCCCAAACGCCAACCCAAACACCGAGTTCGTCGCGCTCGCCACGTTCGTCGTCGTCACGCTCACACCGGCGATATTGGTCGTCGTGGACACCGCGCTCAGCAGCAGATTGCTCCCCGCCTGGTCATAATCCCATACATTGATCGATCCCGTCAGGCTCGCGTTCTCCAGCACCGTCCGGTTCGTCGCCCACGTGATCACCGGCGCGTGCGCAATCTGTGTCACCGCCAGCGTAAAGCTGTTCGTGTAACTGTTCACGCCCCCGTTGGCCGTGGAACCGCTCGTCGTCATCACCACCGTCACCTGGTTCGTCCCATACGAATGCGCCGCCACCGCAAAGGTCAGCGTCCCGTTGGTCGCCACCGCCGGCAGCACGCCAAAGTGCGCGTTGGTCGAGGCGTAGTTCGTCGTGGTCAACGCCCGGAACGACCAGGTTTGCCCGGCCTGGCCAGCCGGTCCCACGCTGATCGCCGTCACAAAATTCGTGTTCGTCAAACTGCCCGCTTCTTCCGCCACGGTCAGCAGGTTCGTCATGGCAAAACTCGGCGGCTGGTTGACGGAGGAGACGGCCAGCGTGAGTGAATTGGTCAGGCTGTTCCGGCCGCCGTTGGTGGTGCTGCCCGAATTAAAGAGAATGAACGTAATGGCATTGGTTCCGAACTGGTTGGAAACCACTTGAAACGAAAGCTGGCCATTGGTGGGATTCAATGTGGGCGCCTGGGCAAAAAAGTTTGTGGTATAATTCACCACAAAATAGTTGCTTTCACTGGCCTGGCTGGCCGGCCCGCTGGAGATGTTGGAGATTAAATCAAGATTCGTCACCTGCGCGAAGTTCTCCGCGAAGGACAGGCGATTGGTGCTCAGGGTGAAAGTCGGCGGTTGATTTACCGAAAAGACATCCACGGTGAAATTGTTAGTGGCCGTGGGGCCGGCGGGACTGGCGACCACCAGTTCGATGAGCGTCGTCCCGCTCTGATTGGTGGCGGGGGTCAAGGACAGCGTGCGGTTGGTGCCGGTCCCGGAAAGCACCAAGTCGTTGGTGGGGAACAGAGTTCCATTCGTGGAGGTAACGGTGGCCGTAAGGTTGGAGGCGGCATGGCCGATATCAGAAATCAAAAAGGCCAAATTGGTTTTGGCCGCATTCTCGTTTTCAGTCAGATTGCCTATGGCTTGGGAAAAGACCGGCGGATAGTTGGACTGGACGATGTTGAGGGTGAAAGAGTTGGTGGTGCTGATGGGCTGTTGATCGGTGGCGATGATCGTAATCGTATTCGTGCCAAAGGCATGCAGGCTGGGCCGGAGGGCGAGCAAGCGATTCGTGCCGGCACCATTGAACGCCAGGCTGGCATTGCTGATTAAATTGGTGTTGGAGGACTTGGCGGTGGTGGTCACCGTAAAAATGGCAACATCGCTGTCGGCAACCAGAAAGCCCAGATTGGTCGTGGTGTCTTCGCCCATCGTCACACTGGCGGGCACGGTCAACACGGGCCCGGCACCCGGCGTCCCCAGGCAGTTCATGGCCCAGAGGCACAATACGACCGTCAATTGCCGCCAAAAAAGGGATGCCGCGACACGTTCAGAGCCGGGAAGCCCATTGCTGGGAGATAATCTGGTTTTCATAATATGACCTGCGTATGACCTGCGAACATCAAAAACACGGATTGTCTCCGGCACTTCTGAATCGCTGTTGCCTTATCGGTCGTTACCAACAGAACTTTAGGCCAACGGAGGTGATTATTTTAGATCCCGGCCCAAATGGGTAGATGCAGGCGGAAAAATGAGGTAAGTGTTTGCAAATCAACGAGAGTATTGTCCTGTTTCTCACCGCCGGCCATTGCCGCCCGAAAGTGTCGGCCGGATATTTTCGGCGGCGGTTGGGCGGGCCGTTTTAGTATGAATTGGCGATCCAACTGGCGATGGAAACACCGGCCCGCGCCCGGGCGTCAGCTTTTGCCCACGCGCTCGGCGATGTTCACGCCGGAAACGATGGAATCGCCCAGGGAAACACCGTCGCGATAATGACCGGCAAAGTAGAGGCCGCCGGCGGCCGTCTCCACCTCGGTGAGCAACTGGCGATATTTGCCGTAACCCAGGTTGTACTGCGGAATGGCCCGCGGATAGGTGGTGATTTGCGAAAACACCGGCCGGCCCCGCACGCCCAGCAGCACGCGCAAATCCTCCAGCGTGGCGGCCGTCAACTGCTCCGGCGTCAACCGCGCGAGATCCGGGTAGCGCGCCCCGCCGAGATAACTTGTCAGCGTCAAATGGCCGGCCGGCGCGCGGTTGGGGAACAGGGCCGAGGAAAAAATGGTGCCGAGAATCTTGAATCCCTCGATCTTGGGAATGAGCATGCCGAAACCCTGGCAGGGATGGGCCACGTCCTCGCGCCGAAAGCCCAGCACCACACTGGCGACCGGCGGATAGCTGATTTCCGCGAGGGCGCGCAGCGGCCGCGAGTCCTGGCTCCGGTCCGCACCGGCGGCCGGCAGACCGTCGATGGGCAATTCGGCGAGCTGATACGCCGTGCCGCACCAAATGACCGCGCCAAACTCGGCGCCGCCGCCGGCGGTGAGCACGCGCCAGCCTTGGGCCACCCGGGCCAGCCCGGTGACTGGCGTGTTTAATTTCAAGGCTTCCCCCAGCGCCGCCGCCAGTGTATCCGGCAACACCTGCAAGCCCTCGTCGAAAGAAAGCTTGGCCGCGCGGTCTTTGGCCACCTCGCCGGATTTCCGGCGAGCGCGCGCGCCCAAAATCTGGCCCTTGATGAGCGAGCCATACTGGTCCTCGATCGCCTTGAGTCGCGGAAAGGCATGCGGGAGTGACAACTGGTTGGGATCGCCGGCATAAACGCCGGCCACCAAGGCATCAATCGCCTGATCCAGAAATTCCCGGTTGAACCGCCGTAACACGAACTGGCCGATGGATTCCTCCACGCCGTCGCGGCGCGGCGGAATGAACGGCTCGCGCAAGACAGCCAGCTTGGCTCCGAAGGTAAACAGCTTGGTGGTGAGGAACCCAGCCGGGGAGGCAGGCATGGCGATCGGCCGCCGATACCGCACCACATAGCGCGCCTCCGCCGCGGGATCGCTCGCCAGCCGGCGATCGGCCAGCCCCGCATCGCGAACCAATTGCGCGATTTTGGGCGAGGTTTCCAGAATGGTGTTCGGGCCAAATTCGGCCAGAAAACCATCCCGGCGCAGTGACTGGATGACGCCGCCGGGACGCGCGCCGGCTTCAAACACGGTCACCGGCACGCCCGCGCGCCGCAGATAAAACGCGGCGGTCAAACCGGTGATGCCCGCGCCAATGACAGCAACGGATTTCATCGTCCAGGAGTGAGCGCTCCCCCGCGCCGCCCGGCCGGGGCCGACCTGCTTGGGAAATGGTTGTTGTTCACATCAAATAAAACGGTGCCGCCAAATTGGCCGATCGACGCGGTTTTGACCTGACCTTGCGTAACTTAACTTTGGAGACGGATGAAAACAACCTTGTTGTATACAAACTCGTTGGGCGAGGCCACCCATGGCCGGAAAACAAAAACGCCCCGCCGTTACGGCAGGGCGCGTCTGGTCTGGCCGGTTTGCACCGGCCGCCAAAAAGGTCTTACTGTGCGTGAACCCGATAGAAGGTGCCCGGGTTCGCGGGGGCAATCAGGCAATTGGTGGCCCCGGTCGAACTGCCAACATTTTGCCAACCGACACCGAGATTGGTGGTGCTTTGAAGCTGGTAAGGCGGAGTTCCACCAGACCAGCCCAAAAACAGATTGGTGCCCGCCGCCGAGATATTCATGACCACCACCGGCAGAATCAAGCCGCCGGACGCATTCACGGTGAGGGTCATCATGCCCACGCCGGCCAGGTCTTGGGAATCCACGACCAGAACCATGAAACTCTCCGTGCCCACGTCGGCGCTGGCGGGGGTGCCGGACAACGTGCCGTCGTCCGCCACACTGAGCCAGGCCGGGCCGGTGATCTTGTAAAACTGAAGCGCATCGCCGGCAGCCAGGTCCGGGTCAACGGCGTTGGTGGCGATGGATCCGGAATACGCGACGCCCACGGTGGCCGCCGGTTTGACGAAGTCGGCCGGCGAAAACATCGGCGCGCTGTTGACATAAATGGTCATGGTGGTGGTACTTGAGGAACCGCCCAGATCCGTGACGCTGACCACGAACAGGTTGGTGCCGGCGTACACCTCGTCCGGCGTGCCCGAAACCAGACCGTCGGCCGCCACACTGAGCCACGCCGGGCCGGCGATTTTGGCGAAGGTGAGGACGTCTCCCGCCGAGAGATAGGGTGCCGTGGCGTTGGTGGCGATGTCGGCCACATAACTTTCATCCACACTGGCCCAGGGTTCGGCAAAGGGACTTTCCACGAAGGAGGGCGGCGGATCGGCCACCACCACGAGGCTCATATTGGCGTCGGCCGACACGCCGTTGGTATCGGTCAAGCTGATCACAAACCAATTGGTGCCGATGTCGGAGTTGGTGGGCGTGCCGCTCAACGCGCCGTTGGTAGCCACGGTCAACCATGCCGGACCGCTGACCTTGGCAAAACTGAGGGTATCACCGGCCGGAGCCACGGTTTTGCCGGTGATGGCGCCCGCATAAGGCAGGCAGGCGATGGCGGACGTGGTCGCAAAGGAACTATTGATAAACACCGGCACCGTCAGCCGGTAAATCAAGCCATAGCCGCCCCCGGCCGAGGCATTGAAGCCCGTGCCGCCAAATGGCGTCGTGCCGTAGAGATTGCCATCCGTCGCCTGCACCAGGGCGGAATCGGGATTGGCGCCATTGACGCCATCAAACCACAAGAGCGTCGTCAGCACACCGTTGGTGGTGATCTTGAAGGCGGTGCCTTGCCCGCCCACTCCACCGGATGAACAGGTGCCGTAGAGATTGCCATCGGTGGCCTGTACCAGCGCCGCGGTGGGATTACTTCCGTTGGTATTACCAAAGGAGAAGAGCGTGGTGAGCGTACCTTTGGTGGTCACGCAGAACACCGTACCGTAACCGTTGGCCCCGCCTTCGACCGTTGTTCCATAAAGATTCCCATCCGCGCCCTGAATCACGCCGGCTTCCGGGAGGGAGCCGTTGGCATAAGTGAACGACGCCAGGTTCGTGAAGGTGCCGTTGCTGGAAATGCGGAAGACCGTGCCGTATCCACCCGCCCCGCCCTCCGCGGTGGTACCATAATAATAGCCGTCCTTGCCCCGCACCAGATCCGAGAGCGGATACGCGCCATCAGTGCCGCCGGTGAAGGCGTACAACGCGGTCACCGCGCCGGCGGGGGTGACCCGGTAAACCGAGCCGTACGAATCCGCGCCCCCGTCCGTGGAAACGCCGTACAAATCCCCATCGGTTCCCACCGCCAGGCCCGTCTCCGGTTCGGCACCGTCAGCACCATCGCCGAATGAATAGATTCCGGCAACCGCCCCGCCCAAGGTCATGCGGAACACAGTCCCATAAGAGTTGGTACCCCCAGCCGTCGTGGTGCCGTAAAAATAGCCGGTGCTGGCCTGCACCAGCCGCGCATACGGGCTGGCGCCGTCGTTGCCGTCGGAGAAGCTAAAGACGTTGACCAATCCGCCCGAGAGATACGCCCGGAAGACATTGCCATAATAGTGCGAACCACCGCTGGCGCACGTGCCATAAAGGTTGCCGTCCTTGCCCTGCATGAGCCCGGCATGCGGAAAAGCGCCGTCGACCCCACCGGTAAAGGCGCGCAATTGGGAGCTGGCCGCCGACAGCCCCGTCGCCGGGATTACGGTCAGCGACGCTACGGCACTCGAGACGGAGAAGATGGCGTTGCTGACCACCACGGAATAGGTGCCGGTGTTGGCCAAGACCACACTGGTGAGGGTCAGCGTGCTGGTGGCGGAGCCCGCCACATTGCCGCCATCCATCAGATTGGTCCCATTTTCCTGCCATTGATAGGTCATCGGCTGGTCGCCCGTGGCGGTCACCGAGAAGGTGGCAGTGGCGCCCGCCACACAAGTCTGGCTGACCGGCTGGGCGGTGATTTGCGGGGGTGAAAAGACCACCGCCAGCGTGGCGTAATCGCTGACCAGCGAATTGGAGGCACTGCTCACCACCACGGAGTAGGCGGCCACATCCGCCAAATCCACATTCGTGATGGTCAACGTGGCGGTCCGGGATCCGGAAAAATCACCACCATCCGTCAAGGCCACACCATCCTGCTGCCATTGGTAGGTCACCGGTGCACCGCCGGAAGTGGCCACGGCAAAGACCGCCGTGCCGCCCTCGGAGGCCGAAGCGTCCGCCGGTTGTCCCGTGATTTGGAGTGGCCCGCTGAGGCCGATTTTGAACAGCGTCCCCTCGGCACCTGAGCCGCCTTGCAAGGTGGTGCCGTACAAATTGCCGTCCGTCGCCTGGATCATGGCCGCGGCGGGATTGGCGCCATTATAGCTTTCGAACTGCGCCAGGGTGTTCAAGAACCCCGTCGGCGAGAGCTGGAACACGGTGCCAAAACCGTACGTGCCACCCGCTTCTGTGGTGCCGTATAAGTTGCCGTCACGCGCCTGCACGAGGCCGCCCACCGGATACTCGCCATCCGCACCGCCGGTAAACGCATAAAGCGTGGTGATGACTCCTTCAGGGGTAATCTTAAAAACGGTGCCCACCCCATTGGTGCCGCCCGCTTCCGCCACCCCATAGAAATCTCCATCCACGCCTTGGACCAAACCGGCAATGGGGAAAGCACCGTCATTGCCGTCCGTGAAGGAATAGAGGTCCGTCAAGACGCCGGCCGTGGTGATTTTGAAAACGGTACCCGCACCGTACGTGCCACCCTCTTCGGTAGTGCCATAGAGGCTTCCATCGTTGCCCTTCACCAGCACCGGGGAGGGATAAGCACCATCCGTGAAGTCAAAGGCCGCCAGGGTGCTCAACGTGCCGGCATTCGTCATCCGATACACGGTGCCATAACCATAGGCTCCGCCCTCGAGCGCCGTGCCGTATAGGTAGCCGCCGTTCACCTGCACCAAGCCGGCCGCCGGCACCTCGCCGTTGACGCCATCGAACGACGTCAAGGTCGAAAACCCGCCGCTGGAGCTGATCCGGAACGTGGTGCCGTCCCCGTAAGTGCCGCCAAAATAAGTGGTTCCATAGAAGAAATTATCAGCGGCCAGACACAAACCGCCGTAAGGTAAGGCGCCGTCGCTATAATCAAATGAATGCAGCGTGGACAGCGACCCGTTCGTGGTGCACTTAAAGATCGAGCCGTCACCGTCGCTTCCCTCTTCAAAAGCGGTGCCGTATAAATAGCCGTCCCGGCCCTGGACCAGCGGGCTGTAGAGATAGCCCCCCGTATTGTCGTTAAGGGAGTACAAGGAGGACATGGTGACGCCACTGGCGGTGACGGAGATGGCGGACAGCACGGCGCCGGTGCTGGTGACCGACCCGAGCGTATTGCCGACCACCACCGAATAGACACCCGTGCAGGCGGAGGAGACATTACTGACCACCAGCGTGCTCGCGGTGGCGCCACCAAAATTGGCATTGTTGGCCAGATTGGTGCCATTCAATTGCCAGTGGTAGGTATACGGCGTATTGCCAACCGCGGCGACCGTGAACGTGGCCGGCGCATCCGGCAACACGATTTCATTGGTCGGCTCCAGCACAATGACCGGGGCCGACGGCACGATGGTAAGCGAGGCGCTGGAACTCGCCAGCACACCGGCAGCATTGCTCAGGATTACGGAATAGGCCCCGGCGTTGAGTGCCTTGACGTTGGTGATCGTCAACGTGCTGGTGGCGGAACCCGAGATCTGGCCGCCGTCGGTCAGATTGGTGCCGTTGAGCTGCCACTGGTAAAACATCAAGGAGTCAGGGGCAATGCCGACGCTGAAATTCCCGGTCATGCCGATCAGCAAGGCTTCGTTGGTCGGCTGCTCAGTGATGACCGGCGGAGTAACCACATCCAGGACGGCTTGGCGCGTCTGCACGAAAGCGTCGGTGAGATTGGTAAACCAGAGGGTGGTCGCATAGCTCCCGGCCGGCAGATTCGTGTCGCCGGGTGCGAGACTGATCGAGACGGTGGTGGCGGCTTTGCCGCGGATGAGGCTGCCGCTGGTCGGGGATGCATTAAACCAGACGGAAGTATTGGCCAGAGTCCAAGCCAGGGTTCCGCTGCCATTGTTGGTGAGCGTGTAGGTTTGGGTCGCTGGCGTAAACGGTCCGCCCACGGGACCGGTGACGATCACGTTACCGCCCGGCGCAATGCGGAGCGGTTCAGGCAGCGCCAGTGCGGAGATCAAATTGCTGCCCGTGGGCGTTCCCCAACCCGTGCAAAGATCATAGCCCGGCGCCGCCGGAAACCGGTTGGGACTGCGGGGAGCATAGTTATTTCCCGTGGTGGTGTCGTGGAAGAGGGACGTATAACTCAGGGCATTGGAGCCTTTGCCCATGGCATAGACCAGGGGGTTGATGAATCCGACCACCGGCTCGCCGTTGGCCAACGCCAGTTGGTTGGCCAGCGCCATGAATGCCGCCCACAGCGGGGTGGCGCAACTGGTGCCGCCAAACGCACCGCTCTGGCCGTTATCGTAAATGACGTAAACATTTTCCGCGGTAAGCGCCACGTCGGGCAGATTCCGCATCGTCGTGGAACCCAGGTTGGCGGACATGTTGATGCCCTTTTGCCAGCTCGGAATCGTGTACCGGGTGCTGATGCCGCCGCTGCTGCCGACACCGTTATCCCGGTTCCAAACCGTCTCGGAAACATAGGCGCCGCCCGGACCGGACGTCGTCAGCGTGGTGCCGCCCACGACCGTGACGTTGGGATCATCGGAGGGGCTCATCACCTCGCCGCTGTATGCATCACTGTCACCCGAAGCGTTGAAGAAAGATTGTCCCTGGGCCGCGAACTCCTGAAAAATCTGTTCACTGGTGCTGTCGATGTCATAACCCCACGAGGCGCCGATTTGCTTGGCCAAGTCGTCGGTGGCCATCCGGTTCAAGATGTCATCGGTGGTGGAGCCTTCATAAACGATGATTTCCTTCAGCCCCGGTGCCAGCGAAACAGCCATCTCAATATCCAGTGACACCTCGTCGTTACCGTCGCCGGGCCCGCCGCCGTAACCGTCCAACAGCACGGGCGTTACCGGCACGTTGGGCAGGCCGGCCAGCTTTTCATACGCGGTGATGTCGTTCTGGAAATAGCCGGAATCGAATTCCAGCAGACCGACGATCTGACCGGTGCCGGTCAACGGCGTGCCCGGCACATAGGCGGCGCGGAAATCATTTCCCAAATAGGCGCCATCGGGCCCGGAGCCGGTCAGCTGGGGTTGGCCTTGTCGGGCGGGCGACGGTTTGAGGCAGGGACGGGGGAGGACATAATTGTCCAGCCCGGCGACGCTTTGCAACGGCACCGCCAGTTGCACGGAGGGTTCGCGATCCGCTGCGAAGAAGGTCCGCGATTCCCGGGGATGCTGATATTGGTTCAGGGTTACATGGAACGTCCGTTCCACGTCGCCCACGGAGCCTCGCACGCTGACCAACATTCGATTCGCGTGCTGCGCGGTCACGGCCAAGCCGTTGCGTTTCGCAAAATTCACCACCGCGGCGTAATCCGCTTCGGTGGGGCCGAACTGCTCGGTAAATTCCTGCGGCGTAAGGAAGTGATGAAAATTAGTGCTCGCCGGATCGTAGAGTTGCTGGAGTAGATTGGTAAGTCCCTCGCGGTTTCGCAGCGGCAAGCCGATGGCCAGATTCAGCCGTTCCCAGCGTGCACTGTGCCGGATCGGCGTGAGATTAGTCACCACCTGGGACCGGTCGGTGTGGATGACTTGTAAGTCAGCCGCCCGGCCCGCAAACGCCGAGGCCAGCAGCAAGCCGGCGCACCCCAGCGAAATCCGGCCCGTGGCGCCCGTAATCGACACAATACGATTGGTAAAGAACGCAAAAAATTTCTTTTTCATGATAGTGCCCTGAATAATCCGAATTATGGTGATTGCTCCACTTATACATACAGTTCCCAGCCCGAATCGTTACGCCAAAAAATTAAATTTCTTTCATCCTGCCCCCATCCCTTCGCTTCCGGGTGACAAAACGTCGAAGTGCCCTATTTTGGGTCAGCGGTCAGCGAAAGGAAGATTTCCTCCAAAGCGTCGGAGGCGCCGCTCTGCCGGCGCAACTCGTCGCGGGTGCCCACCGCGATCAGCCGTCCCCCCAGAATAATCCCGATCCGATCCGCCATCTCCTCCGCAATGCTGAGTTGATGAGTGGAGACCAGCACCGTGGTGCCGGCCAGCGACCGTTCCTTGAGCACATCCTTGACGACGCGCGCGTGCTGGGGATCCAGTCCCACCATCGGTTCATCCACGATAAACACTTCGGGATCGTGCAACAGGGCCGAGACGATCGCAATCCGCTGCCGCGTGCCGTGCGACAACTCCTCCAAAGTGCGATCCACAAATTCCTCGAGATGAAAACGCTCCACCAACTCCCCGGCGTTTTTTTGGATCCGTGCCGGATCCAGCCGGAACATTTCGCCGGTAAAGCGGAAGAACTCCCACGCCGTCAACTTGTCATAGAGAAAGGGGAAATCGGGGACATAGGCCAGACATTGACGCGCCTGCAGGGGCTGGGATTGCACGTCAAAACCGCAAATCCGGGCGCGGCCCGACGTCGGCTTGATCAAGCCGGTGATCATCTTGATGGTGGTGGTCTTGCCGGCGGCGTTGGGTCCCAGCATGGCAAAGAACTCGCCCCGCCCGATCTTGAGCGTGAGGTCATTCACGGCCACCAGGTCGCCGAATTTTTTTACGAGCCGGTCGAGTTCTATCATGGTTTGCTCCACTCGTCCACGCGGGCACTGATGTCACCAGGCAGGTCCACCCGCAGGATTTCCCCCAGCGTGCTGACATCCACGACGACCGGATGACCAAGCACACTGGTCTCCAGGCGGTAGACCGGCACCGATTCGGCGCCGATCTTGGCGCGTGTGCGCCGGGCATCCCACTGCAGCGGGTGTTCGCCCCCGCCGGGCAGGATATCGGCCGGGTCCGTCGAACTCAGAAAATCGCCCAGCATATTGCCCCCGATCAGCCGGAGGATTCCGCCCGGGCTTTCCAGATCGGTCAAGGGCATATCCCGCTCCAGCATCGTGGAGCCCTCGGCGCTCATTTTGACATGGACGGTCTGATTGGTAGCCAGGGAGGAGACTTCGATGCCACCCGTGCGGGACGTGATCCGGAAATTGACCTCCTTCCACTCCTGAGAGCGGCTTAAACGTATCCGGCCGTCGAACTTGAAGCGGTTGGTAAAATCGCCGAGCGAGACGTTGCCCGCCACATGGAGCAGATAATCGGCATGCGGAGCCAAGCCTTCCGGCGGCAGCTTGCCTTCGTCGTAGGTGGCCATTTCCTGGCCAACCCCGGTGGAAAATTCGCAGTACCCCATCCGTTCGCTTTTTTGATAAACGCTCAGCGAGGACGCGTCCGGTGCCGTCAAAATCTTGTGCCAGACCAGTGGCACCGGCACCTCCGTATCGCCGCCGCGGGAACCGAACTCAAGCTGCCAGAGCAGCACATTCATCGTCACCCAGAAGGCCGCCACCCCCAGAAATGTCAGGCGTGCGAACATGCAGTCGGCTCATTGCAGGGGCAGGTTCAGCACCTGGCCGGCCTTGAGCTTCTTGGGGTTTACCGTTGGATTGACCTTTTCCAAAAGACTGAGCGGCACACCTTGCTTGCGCGCAATGCTCGCCAACGTCTCGCCCTTGAGCACCACATGGGTGTGGATCGGTGTGGTGGCCGCCCTGGCATTGGACGCCACCGTGCCCCGGTGCGTCACGACGGCACCCGTGCCGGTGGCGACGGTCGTGGCCGTGGCGCCAGCCGGCCCGGTCGTGTTGCCAACCACGGGATTGGTGGGCGGCGTCTGGGCGCTGTAGGCGGGCTGGGACGGGTAATTGTTCGGTGCGACCGGCGGATTGGTCTTGGCGGCCAATTGCGTGGCATACCACGTTTGCAACTCCGTTAACTGGTCGTGCAGCCGCCGGTTTTCCTCGGTCAACTTTTCGATCTGCTGCTGGGCGGCGGGCGAACTGGGCATTTCCAGCGTATCCTTGGCCAGTTGCTGCCGGCAACTGGTGATGCGTTGCGCGATGATGTCGGCCTTTTCGGTCTTGGGATCGAATTTGAGGAATTCCTGGTAATGATAAATGGCCGCCGCCGGATCGGCCAGCTGGTTTTCAAACAGCATGGCCATTTGAAAATGGGCCGGCGCGGAATGCGGGTTGGCCTCGAGCGACTCTTCAAACGCGCTGATGGCGCCCGGATAATCCATGGCCTCAACCCGGCTCAGGCCCAGCACATAATGCGGTTCCTTTTCCTCATCCATCGGCCCGGAATCCGCCGGGGAACAGCCGTTCCCCACCGCCAACAGCATGACGGTGAGTCCGACCAGGTTCCATTTGCCAAAAAACGACATGACGGGAAATTAAACGAACGGCACCCTCCGTGCAATGTTGGGTTGTGCCGAGTCTGGGCGGTCAAACGCATCACCCCCCACCCCTTTCCCCGCCTTGCCATCGTCCCCGTTGTACGTCAAGATAGTCATTTAACGATGAGTAAACGGTTTTATATCACCACCGCCATTGACTACGTCAACGGCCAGCCGCACCTGGGTCACGCCTATGAGAAGGTCGTGGCCGACGTCATTGCGCGCTCACGGCGGAGCCTCGGGCAGGAAGTTTTCTTTCTCACGGGCCTGGATGAACACGGCCAGAAGGTCCAGCAGGTGGCCCTCGCCCAGGGCAAAAGCCCGCAGGTTTACTGCGATGAACTCGCCGCCGACTGGCAGGCGTTCATCAAAAAGCTGGAGCTGACCAATGATGATTTCGTGCGCACCACCCAGCCGCGCCACAAGGAGTTTGTCCAAGCCGGCCTCACCAAGGTGATGGCCGCCGGCAAGGTTTACAAAAAAACCTACGCGGGCTTTTATTCCGCCCGGGAAGAAACCTTTCTCACCGAGAAAGACCGCCGTCCCGACGGCACCTTCGATCCCTCCTGGGGCGAGGTGACCGAACTGCAGGAGGAGAACTATTTCTTCAAACTGAACGAGCAGCAGAACTGGCTGATCGACTATATCGAGGCCAATCCCAATTTCATTGCGCCGACCTATCGGCGGAATGAAGTGCTGGGGTTCCTCAAAAACAACGTCCTCGAGGATCTCTGCATTTCGCGACCGGCCGCGCGGCTCAACTGGGGCATCCCCCTCCCGTTCGATCCGGCCTACGTCACCTACGTCTGGTTCGATGCCCTGGTGAATTACGCCAGCGTCGCCTTTGCCCATCCCGAACTCGAACTCTGGCCGGCGGACATCCATCTGATCGGCAAGGACATCGTGAAATTTCATGCGGTGTACTGGCCCATCATGCTCAAGGCCATGGACCTGCCGCTGCCGAAACAGATCCTGGTGCACGGCTGGTGGCAGAAGGACGGCGCGCGCATGAGCAAGAGCACCGGCAACGTCTTGGACCCCGTGGCGATCATCGACGAATGGGGTCTGGATGCGTTCCGCTACTACGTGTTGCGGGAACTGGATATTGGCGCGGACGGCAACTGGACTGACACTGGTTTCAAATCCCGCTATCAGGCGGAACTGGCCAACGGCTTGGGCAATCTGCTCAACCGTTCGCTCTCGATGCTCAAAAAGTATCGCGGCGGCATCGTGCCGGCACGGTCGGATGAATTGGCGGCCGACGCCGCCAAGGCCGCCGACGAGACCCGGGCTTTGCTCAAGCAATGCCAACTGCAAGCCGCCCTGCAAAGCATTTGGGGCCTGGTCAATCGCGCGAACCAGTACGTGGATCAGACCAAGCCGTTCAGCCTGGCCAAGAATCCCGCGCAGGCGCAGCGCCTGGATGAGGTGCTTTACAACCTCACGGAGACCTGCCGCATTCTGGCGGTATTGCTCTGGCCGTTCATACCCGGCACCGCCACGAGGATTTACGCGCAACTCGGGTTGTCCGGCGAGCCGAAATTGATGGACGCCGCGTCCTGGGGCGGCTTGACCCAGGGCCACGCCATCGGCCAGCCCACGCCGCTGTTC
>Ga0326728_10016174_pt1 | contig 15293 bp, 10 predicted proteins | sample MB3enrmetagenome_FD_207602 | JGI IMG/M metagenome (GOLD analysis project Ga0326728, IMG submission 207602) | Lab enriched peat soil microbial communities from McLean, Ithaca, NY, United States - MB31MN | ecosystem: Environmental > Terrestrial > Soil > Wetlands > Peat | place: USA: New York...
ATGCTTCCACGCAGCCTTGTCGAGGTTGACTGTTCCGTCAACGCCAATATCGCCGCGCTGGCAGCCTGGGGCGATATGGGCCTCTCGATCAAGTTGCTCGATCTGGACAAGGGCGCGGAAATCGCTGATCTGGGGGGGATCCTCGATACGCGCTCCGAAAGCTATACAGGTGACGGGATGGCTATTTCACCGGATGGGTCCAAGCTCGCGCTAGGTATTTCCAGCGGTGAAGGGAGCGTGGTGAAGTTGGTGGATACACGGACGAAAGGGTTTCTCGGGAGGCTGGCTTTGTGGGATGAGTCCTGGAAGGAGCATCGGCTTGCGTTCGCGGGAGACGGTGCACTGGTGATCGGAGAGCGGAGGTGCGACGACCGGAGCGAGAAATGCGAACTTAGGTCAGCGCCGAGAGGGCGCACGCTGCGGGTTTGGGACTTCGGCGGAAACGGCACGGTGCGAACGCTGGGATGGCCGGGGGCGGAGGCTTACGGATCCATCGGCGCCTCCGCGGATGGAAATGTGGTGTTCGGGTACACGGGAACTGGGAGCTACTGCAACTCCTGCAATGAGGGGGGCGGGGAGCTGAAGATCGACGATGCGCGGTTCACCGTGTGGGACCGCGGCTCTGGGCGTGTGGTCGCGCGGTCTCCGAGGCTCAAGGTGGAGGTGCATAGGTGTTTTCTTCAAATCATAGGGTCGTGCACCGCATACGAGCAGGAACCGGAGCTGCAGATGAGCGCGGACGGCAGGGCGGTTCTGGCTTTCTGGCCCCCTCCTGACGGCCCACCGCCCGATAAGGCCGGGGAGCTGGAAGTCTATCGCCGCCCCTGACTCGACGCCGTCGGAGCCAGAGAGCCTGAGAACCTTGGTTCCAGTACTTCGGGTCTCGCCAATATGGGAGGGATGGTATATTCCCGATGGCGGGCTGGCATCCCATACTGGACGCGATGAGACCCTACGCCGCTTTGCTCGCCATCCTGTTCGCCGCGTCGCTCCCCTTGGCGGCGGGCCCTATCGGATTGGGCGGTGATACCTACGCCTGGGTGGCTCCCGGCGAGGAGATCGACATCCAATTCGGCGTCTGGAACTACGGCCGGAACAACCCGGGGAGTTCCCCGTACCCCACCCAGATCGGCCTCCAGGTCCTGGGCCAAGCCGGGACCGGGTCGCTCTTCGAGGGCTGGCTCGAGTCGTCCGACGGCACGGTCTCGGTTCCCTTCGACGATCCGAACGCCGACCTGCTGGGCCTGCCCGCAGGCTCGCTGCTGGTCTCGCCGGGCACTTTCGCCGCCGGCGGCGGGGCGCCGTTCGACGTGGCGGTCGTCGACGGCTTCGTTTACCTGTCCGAAGCTCAGTCCCAGGCGCTGTTCGGCTCGAATATCGGGAGCTACAACGACGCCGCGCAAATCGTTCTGCTCAACATGGGTGACGGCTTCAGCCTGGGGATCGGCCCCGGCTACACGGTGCGGAATTCCGTTTCCGAGCCGGGGATCGGAGGCGACGGGCCGGTTCAAACGGCGGGCATCACGGGCCAGATCGCGACCACCGCGCCGGAGCCTGCCACCTGGCTAAGCGTAGCCGGCGCGCTGGCCGCGCTCGGACTCCTGGCGCGCCGCCGGCATCGGCTATCATAGGAACTCCAGGAGAACTCTTGAGCGCCACGGCTTCCCCCAGCACGCTACCGGAACGAAAAGCACTCAGCCGCCGCCAGTCCATTGGGCTGGTTTTTATATGCACCTTGCTCGGAGCGGCCGGGCAGATGCTCATCAAAACGGGGGCCAAAACCTCGGCCACCGCGGCGCCCTGGACCACCTTGGCCGGCGTCTGGGCCAATCTCTACGCCATGGCCATCAACCCCCACCTGATCGGCGGATACGCGCTGTACGCGCTGATGACGGTGGTGTTCGTCTTCGCCTTGCGCGACGAGGAACTTTCGGTGGTCTACCCCGTCATCTCGCTCACCTACGTGTGGGTGGCGGGCCTGTCGATATGGCTCTTCGGCGAGTCCGTGAACCTGCCCAAGATCCTGGGCGTTCTGGTCATCGTGGCCGGAGTCGCGGTGCTCGGAAAGGACGGCCGGAAATGACGGCGCCAGCGGTCGGCACTCCGCTTCAGTCCATGGTTCTGGTGGGAATTGCCTCGGTGATCGGTTCCTTTGGGGCGTTATTCCTGAAGACCGGAGCCGCCAAGCTGAACCGCGGCCTGCGCTATTTGTTCCTGAACGGCCAACTGGCGCTCGGCGTGGCGCTGTTTGTCGCGTCCTCGCTGGCCTATGTGGTCGGAATCCGGCACGGCGAGCTGAGCGTTCTCTATCCGCTGGTTTCCCTCGGCTACATCTGGGCCCTGTTGTGGGCGGCGCTGTTCCTGAAAGAGCCGATCACCCGGAACAAGGTGTACGGCCTGCTGCTGATCGTGCTGGGAATCGTGCTGATCGGCGTTGGCAAGAGCTGATCGCCCCTTGCGCCGAGCCCCTTTTTGCAGTACATTCGGCTAAGGATTCTTCGCGCCTAGAAGGAGGGCTTTCTATGCCGATTCTCACCAAGCTGCGCGAATTCCTGGATCAGAACCAGGTGGAGTATACCCATACCGCCCATCCGCTGGCCTACACCGCTCGAGAAGTGGCTTCAGCCGAGCACGTTCCGGCCCGCGAAATGGCGAAAACCGTGATCTTCCTGAGCGAGGAGGGGTACGGCATGGCGGTCCTGGCCTCCGACAGCCTGGTGGACCTCGAACAGCTCCGGCTGGACCTGGGTCTCACCCGCCTGCGGTTGGCCACCGAGACGGAACTCGGCGAGCTGTTTCCCGCCTGCGAGCTGGGCGCCATGCCGCCCTTCGGGAACCTGTTCGGCCTGCCGGTCTACGTGGATAGCCGCCTCCACGGCGAGGACACCATCACCTTCAACGCCGGGTCGCACCGCGATGTCATCCACATGCACTTCCGCGATTTCGAGCGCCTGGTGAACCCGGCCATCATCTCCTTCGCCCGGCGCGCCGGAGCGTCGGCGTAATAGGGCGGTCCTCCCGGATCGCGGCGGGGCTACCACGCCGCCCGGCCCCGGCGAGTCCCCACCGCGCGAGCCCATGAAACCTTTTTCAGTCGCAATGGCTGCAAAATAGTTTCCCTCGTGAAATCAAGGCCTTCCGGAAGTTGGCGCCCGAATCTGCCCGGTCTGTCATGGACCCTGGAGGTGAGGAGAGAACCATGGACACGACTCCAGGAACTCCACTACCGGGCCCCCGGGCGCACCCCAACGTGCATCCCCCGTGGTCCGCGTGGTCCGAAACCGAGAAGCTGCATGTGGCCTGCGCCTACAGCAATCCTTTCCGCTGGCGCACCCGCCGCCACCTCATGAACGATTTCCGGGGCCACATGAGCGCCTGCCCCAACGTCGTTCTGCACACCGGAGAACTGGCTTACGGCGAACGCCCCTTTGAAGTCACCGGAAGCGATCCGCTGGATGTCCAGCTCCGCACCGGACACGAATTGTGGCACAAGGAGAACATCCTCAACACCGTCATCTCCCGGTTCCCTCCCGGCTGGAAATACGGAGCCTACATCGACGCCGACTTCGCCATGACCCGTCGGGATTGGGCGCTGGAGGCCATCCATCTGCTCCAGCATCACGGCTTTGTACAGCTCTTCTCCAGTTACGCGGATCTTACCGCCGATCACCGCCCTTTTCGGATTCAGCCTTCTTTCGCCTACGCCCAGATCAACTACGGGAAGGATGGCGTTCCCATTACCCGGCTGACGGGCTACGACCCGAGCGAAGCGCCCCGGCCTTCCCGCTCGCGCAACACGACCCCCGGCGCCACGGGGGGCGCCTGGGCCTTCCGGCGCGACGCCCTGGACAGCGTCGGAAGCCTGCTCGATACCTGCATTCTCGGCGCCGCCGACTGGTACATGGCTTTCGGCTTCATCGGGAAAACCACCGACGGCCACCCCGAAGCCACCGGCTGCGGTGCACCATACGAAACCTCCATCCGCCACTGGCAGGAACGGGCGTTTCGGGCTCTCAAAGGCAACATCGGCTACGTGGAGAACCATGCCGTCCATCACTGGCACGGATCGAAGAACCACCGGGCCTACGGAACCCGCTGGCAGATCCTGCGCGATAACCGCTTCGATCCCCACACCGATATCTACCGCGACTGGCAGGGAGTCTGGCAGTTGACCGGGAAGAAACCGAAACTGCGCGACGATATTCGCCGCTATTTCCTTTCCCGCAGCGAAGACAACCCGGCCATCTCGCCCAGCGAAACCAGCTTGGTCTGACCGCCGCCCCGTCCCCGAGCCGCCGCGGGCGCTCCCGCCGTCTGCAAAGGACAAAAGGCTCTCAAACCGATGCCTCAGTGTGCGGATGCCGTCCGGAAAGCTACAATAGAAGTCCGTGACCCGATGTGTCGGGTCTGGGAGTCCGCTTCTTTTCGGCAGCTCTGAATACCGGAGGTCATTTGTGAAAGCGTTTCTATCGCAGCGCGCGCTGCTCGGATGTGCGCTACCGATCGTACTCGTCGCTGGCTCCGTGCCGGTCCCCAGCAGCCAGACCCATCCCGTTCCCTTCGCGCTGAAGGACTCCCGTCTCCCGGCGGCCGCGCAGCATCAACGGGTGCTCGAACGTTACGTTCAGCTTCCGTTGTACTTCGAGCCCAACCTCGGGCAAACCGGCGCACCGGTTCAGTTTCTGGCCCGCACCGGCGGCTACACGCTGTTCCTGACCCCCGGGGAAGCGGTGATGGTTTTGAGCCGCCGCCAGCAGCCGCTATTTCGCCACGCGCCACCGCCGCCAGCGGAACGGGCGGTAGTGCGCATGCGGATCGAGGGCGCCGCCGCGACGGCGCCGGTGGCGGGCCTGGAGCGGCAGCCCGGCATCAGCGCCTACTTCCTGGGCAACGATCCGGCCCGGTGGCGCCCCGAGGTGCCGCATTACGCGCGGGTTGAGTATGAGCAGGTCTATCCGGGCGTGGATCTGGTCTACTACGGCGACCACCGGCAGGTGGAATACGACTTCGTGGTCGCGCCGGGGGCGGATCCGGGGCGCATCCAACTGGCCTACCAGGGGGCGGCGCTGCGGTTGGATGCATCCGGCGACCTGGTGCTGGCGACGCCGCTGGGTGAGCTGAAGCAGCTCAAGCCGCGGGTCTGGCAGCAACTTGGCGGCAAGCGGGTGGAGGTGGCGGCCAGTTACCGCCTGGCGGGCCGGAGCGTGGGCGTCGAGGTGGCCTCCTACGACCGCCGGCAGCCGCTGGTGATCGACCCGGTGCTCAGCTACTCTACCTACCTCGGCACAATCGACTGGGCTACCGGCATCGCGGTGGATTCGGCCGGGGCGGCCTACGTGGCGGGCTACACCGACTCCGCCTATTTCCCAGTCCCCAACGGCTACCAGGCGACCGAAGGCGGAGGCGTGGATGCCTTCGTCGTCAAGCTGAACCCTAATACCGGCAACGGTGCTGTCACCCTGGCTTACTCGACTTACCTCGGCGGCAGCGCCGACGACGAGGCCCTCGCCGTCGCGGTGGATTCCTCCGGCGCGGCCTACGTGACGGGCTGGACTCTGTCCACGAACTTCCCCACGGTGAACGCCTACCAGGCCACCTTGCCCGGGGCCGAGGACGCCTTCGTAACCAAGGTGAACGCCTACAACGGCACCGGCGCTATCACCCTGGCCTACTCGACCTACTTCGGCGGCGCGACTGGCGACGTCGAGGGCGAGGCCATTGCGGTGGACGCGGCCGGGGCGGCCTACGTGGCAGGCACTACCGGTTCCCCCAACCTCCCCACCCTCAATGCCTTCCAGACGAAAGCGGGTGGAGGCCAGGATGCCTTCGTCACCAAGTTCGGTGCCTATAGCGGTACGGGCACGGTCGCGCTGGCCTACTCGACCTACCTCGGTGGCAGCGGCGACGATTACGCCTCCGGCATCGCAGTGGACTCTACCGGCGCGGCTTACGTCTCCGGCTGGACCCTGTCCACCAATTTCCCCACCGCCAACCCCTACCAGTCCAGCTTGCATGGAGACGAGGATGCCTTCGTCGCCAAGCTGAACTCTAGCGGCGGCGCGGTCTACTCCACCTACCTCGGCGGCAGCGGCGACGAGGAGGCCTACGCCATCGCGGTGGATTCCACCGGCGCGGCCTACGTGGCCGGCGAAACCGGCTCCGCCGACTTTCCTACGCTCAACGCCTACCAGGCGAGCTTGGGTGGGGGCCAGGATGCCTTCGTCACCAAGCTGAACCCCTATGGCGGCAGCGGCCCGGTCACTCTGGCCTACTCCACCTACCTCGGCGGCAGCAATGGCGACAGCGCCCTGGCCATTGCCGTGAACGCGGCGGGGGCGGCCTACGTAACGGGTTGGACTCTGTCCCCCAACTTCCCCACGGGCAACCCCTATCAGGCGAGCTTGGATGGAAGCGAGGATGCCTTCGTCACCAAGTTGAACCCCTATGGCGGCACCGGCCCGCTTACGCTGGCCTATTCGACTTACCTCGGCGGCGGCGGCGCCGACGAGGCCTTCGCCATCGCCGTCGACTCGACCAATGCGGTCTACGTGGCGGGCTCGACCGATTCCGTGGACTTCCCCATTGCCAACGCCTATCAACCCGGTTTGAGTGTGGGCCAGGATGCCTTCGTAACCAAGCTGGTCCTGGAGCCCACGCTTTCCGCCAGCGGCGTGGCCAGCGCTGCCAGCGGCGCGAATGGCAGCGTCTCCCCGGGTGAGATTATAGCCCTCTACGGCAGCGATCTCGGCCCGGCCACCGGTGTTCTTAACTCCGGATACGATCCCTCCACGGGGGCTCTGCCCACCACGCTTGGCGGGGTCGGCGTCACCTTTGACGGCTTGGCCGCTCCGTTGTTCTACGTGAGCGGCGATCAGGTCAACGTACAGGTCCCCTATGAAGTCGCGGGCGAGGCCGTGACCAGCATCGTGGTCTCCTACAATGGCATCGCCAGCTTCCCGGTGGTCGTTCCGGTCCTCACCGCGCGGCCCGGCATCTTCGGCTACAACGGCCAGGCTCTGATTCTGACCTTGAGCGGCGCCGTGGTGAATGCCGCCAATCCCGCCAGCCGGGGCCAGTCGGTCGTCCTCTTCGGCACTGGACCCGGGGTGGTGAATCCTTACGTACCCACGGGCAAGCCCGCTCCGGCATCGCCGCTCAGCCAAGCCAGCAACCCGCAGGCGCAGATCGGCGGCCAGAGCGCCACGGTAAGCTTCGCCGGGATGGCGCCCGGATTCGCCGGGCTGATGCAAATCAACTTGCAAGTGCCGCTCGCCGCCCCCACCGGCCCGAACGTTCCGCTGGCCATCTCCATCAACGGCGTCGCGGCCCAGGCTTACATCGGAGGCGCCCCAACCTCCGCCCTGACCATCGCGATTCAATAAGCGATCCCGCCGCGCCCGGAGCCATCCGCGGCCTGGGCACGGGCCGGTGGTAGTATCCTGGGTCTCAACGCAGATGGCGAGCGCCGCGCCCATCCCTCCGCAAGCCAACCGCTGGCTGATCGCCATCGCCGTCATGTCCAGCGCCGTCATGGAGGTGCTGGACACCTCGGTCGTCAATGTCAGCTTGCCGCATATAGCCGGCAGTCTTTCCGCCACCGTCGAGGAAGCCACCTGGGTTTTGACCTCCTACCTGGTGGCCAACGCGGTCGTTCTCCCGATCACCGGGTGGCTGGCCAATCTCATCGGCCGCAAGCGGCTGCTGCTGACCGTGGTCACCGGATTCACCTTGTCGAGCATGTGTTGCGCGCTGGCGCCCAACCTCCCGGCGCTGATCTTCTTCCGCGTCCTACAAGGGGCCACCGGCGGCGGACTACAGCCGCTTTCCCAGGCCGTGTTGCTCGAAGAGTTTCCCCCGCAGGAACGCGGCAAGGCGATGGCCTTCTGGGGACTGGGCATCGTCGCCGCGCCCATCCTGGGGCCCACTCTGGGCGGCTGGCTTACTGATACCTATTCCTGGCGCTGGGTCTTTTACATCAACCTGCCCATCGGCCTCGCCAGCCTGCTCATGATTTCCTTGTTCCTCCGCGACCCGCACTACATCCGCCGCGGCGCCCTGCGCGTGGATTTCTGGGGCTTGGGCATGCTGGTGGCCGGCATGGCGGCCCTCCAGATCATGCTGGACAAAGGCCAGGAAGAGGATTGGTTCGGCTCCCACTTCATCGTGACCCTGGCTCTGGTCGCCGGGATTCTGCTGCCAGCCTTCGTGATCCGGGAACTCTCGGTCGAGCATCCCATCGTCCGCTTCCGGCTGTTCAAGTACCGCAGTTTCGCCTCCGGCATCGGCCTGGTGACGGTCCTGGGATTCGTCTTGTACGGCAGTCTGGTGCTGCTGCCGCTGTTCATGCAAACCCTGCTCGGCTGGACCGCCGTTACCGCCGGCATCTGGACCAGTCCGCGGGGCATCGGCATCGCGTTTTGTATGCCGCTGGTCGGGTACCTTCTCGGCAAGGGCTGGGACGCGCGCAGGATGCTGATCTTCGGCTTCCTCGTCGCCAGCCTGGCCTTCTTCGGCTACTCGCACATGAATCTGCAATCCGGGACCTGGGACATCCTTTGGTACCAGATCAACCAGGGCCTGGGGATGGCTTTCATCTTCGTTCCGCTAACCCTGTTGACCATGCACCCCATCCCCAAGCCCGAGACCGGATTCGCCACCAGCCTTTACAGCGTGATGCGGAACATCGGCTCCAGTCTGGGGGTTTCCTTCGTGACCACCTTTGTGGCGCGCCGCAGCCAGTTTCATCAATCCGTCCTGGCTGCGCACGTCACGCCGTATAGCCAGCCCGCCCGGCAGTTTCTCGCCGCCGCCGGCCAGGCGTCTCTCCGCAGCGGTTACGACCCCACCACGGCCAGCCATCGCAGCCTGGCGATGCTCTACGGAATGGTCCAGCGGCAGGCGGCCTTGCTGAGTTTCATCGAAGCCTTCCGCATCATGGGCTTCTTGTTCCTGGCCATCGTGCCGCTGGTGCTGCTGATGCGAAGAGCGCGCCAGTCGCGCCCCAATGCCAGCGCCAGATGAAGGCCCGGGCTCCCCACGCTGGGCGACTGAGGAAATCGCCCACACCAAGCGCCGGGCGCTTCGTCCTTCTCCTGCGATTGAGGAAGTTGCTTACCTGCCGGCTTTACGCCGCAGCGTCAACAGCGCCAGCAAGCCCGCGCCAAGCAGCGAAAAGGCGCCAGGTTCCGGGACCGGACCAAGATCGTTGACCTGCGCGTTGATGCTGCCGAGGTTGCCCACGCTCGAACCGACGGAGTCGGCAACGGCCAGGTATAGGGTCGCCGTGCCAGCCGGAGCAATGAACTGCTGCGCGCTGCCCGTTCCCGTTCCGGTCAGGCCGTCGCCGATGAAGAATAGCTGATCGAGATACGGCGAGAGGGTCAGGAAGCTGTAGCCACCCGGGCCGGTGAAGTCCAAAGCCGCCGGCGTCGGCCCGGACGGCCCGCCCGCTGCCACGAAGACGCCGACCAGCGCGTCGGCCGGAAGGTGGGCCAGGCTGATACCGTTGGCGGGGCCAGACGAGAAGGAGTACTCGTCCGAATAGCACGCTCCCGCATCCGCGTTGGTATCGAAGCAGGAATCGTCGACGGAAACGCCGCCGGCCGAATCGGTGGCCGAGAACGTCAGCACATCGCCGCCATTGACGCTGACGGGGATCGGAGAGTTGGCCGGCGCGGTATCGGTTCCAAAGTATCCGCTCACGGTCGAGAGGTTCGGCTGCCCGGCCAGCCAGATGTCCGTGGTTGCGGGCACGACGACGTCGATAGTGGCGGCCTGCGCCGCGAAACTGCCCAGCGCCAGCGCCACGAGCGCGGCGGCGCGAAACATCTTGAAGAGCGAATGGCTGTTTAGATTTGGGGCTGTGTTCATTGAGGTCCTCATCTTCATGCGCGATCTATTCATTACCATGTCTCGCCGTTCCCTTTTGCCGGCGAGTCGTCTCCGCCAAACCCAACAGCCTGTCCGGCACACTCGGACACGGCCATCCCTTTTGACGCAACTTGAGGTAGTATAGCACACCCCCCCCGGTTGCCGGCGCGCAACGGGTCCACCAACGGTTCCACCAACTGGGCGTTTCCCTCGTCACCGCCTCTGGGGCGCGGTGGCGCCTGTCTTCCCCGCCCGCCCCTTGACACCTGTAGGCTGTTGGGCCAAGAATAGTGAACTTGAAGATGCGAGATCGCCGGTTCTTCCTGCTGGCCGTAATGCTGTCGGTTATGGCCTGCGGCGCACCGCCCGATGCGGAGTCCTTCGACTTGGAGATCACGCTGAACACCCCATTCAACCACGACTTCACCATGCTGACTACGGTGCGCATCGGGCAGCCGTTTGAGCTTACGGCGACCAATGGGGCCGTTACCAACCGGGTCTCCGGTACGCTTCGCGCGCCAGCCAGTGGCGCGTATCCCCTGGATTTGACCGTCTCTGAGTGGGCCTCCGAGAAGTCAAACCTGCGCGATACCACGAAGCTCACCCTTGAGTTGGGAAAGACGAGTGGTTTCGGTCCAGTTTCCTCGTTTCTCTATGTGCGTCAGGTGACTCTCCGAAGGCACGAACCACACCTCAAGCCAAAGTAAAAGCCCAGCTCAAACGCCGAACACTCAGTCTCGAAACGCTGGCCAGGCTGCCCGCCCCGATCTCCCCTACGGGATCTCCACCGCGCCGTTGGCGGCGTACATCTGATGCCCTTCGGCATCCCTCACCACCAGCCGGACCAGATAGCGCCCCGGCTTCACGTCGAAACTGGAGCTGAAGTTGACCGGCGGCGCCTGCTTCAGCCGTTCCATGGTCTCCTCGCGCAAGCGCATTTGCAGGATCTTCTGCCAGCCGGCGATGAAATTGCCGTTGTTGTCGAATAGCGACGACACCACCGTCACGTCGTTCCGGTTGCGCCCTTCCTCCTTGCGGAACTGCAACAGCTTCAGGTCCACGCTGGCCAGCACGTTCAGGGTCGCTCCGCTATCGCCGGACCTCAAGTACTGGGTGTGCAGATCCGCCGCCAGCTCGTGGATTTCCTCCCGCGAAAAGACCGCGTCGTCGATCGCTTTCTTCTCCGCCGCCGACTCGCTCTGGCTGCCCTTCGGAGCGAAGTAGCCCCGCCGCGCCTGCACGCCGAGTTTCTCCTTCGAGTTCAGGTTCACCTTCAGGGCGTGGAAGCTCCCGTCCAGCTTCAGGTTCTCCGGCTCGAAACCCAGCATGTAGATGTACTCCGGCGCGGTGGCCAGCCGCCGGAAGCCGCCCACGAAATCGTTGCTGTTCTGGACCAGGGTTCCGCCGGTTCCCGCCGTCATCTCTATAAGTACGCCCGAAGCGGCCTGGGCCTCGCTCCGGGCGTATTCCGCTTTCGCCTGGGTCACGGCGGCGGTATAGTTCTTCTGGGCGACGTCGCCGGCCGGATTGACTATATAGAGGCCGCGCGCGTCCAACGCGCTGATGACCACCTTGAAATGGACGGCGCGTTCCACCACCTCCAGTTCGTCGCTCCGCAGATCGTCGGCGCCGAAGAACCCGGGAGAGACCAGAATAACGTTCCGCCGGCCCGGCATCACCGAAATCCTGCGCACTGCGTCCTTGAGCGTCATCAGTGAAGTGCGGGTCTCGTAGCTGCCGGCCGAGATCGCCCGGTGCGCGGCCGCCTGCGCGGCATTCCGCGCCTGGGCGCCGGCAGCCGGAGGCAGGTCCAGGCAAGCCAGCGCCTCAGCGGCCGCAGCGTTCAACGCCCGCTGGTCGTCCTTGTTCACGATCAGGTCCGCCATGTAATAACTCACGTCCGGACACTCCTGCACTCCGGACCGGGCGAGTGCGTTGGGGCGCAATTTCAGCAGCGCGGCGTGCAGACTCTCGCGGCTCCCCGTAAAGTCGAGCTGGTTCCGGCCCGACGTGGTCGCAATGGCGGCGCGATCATTCGGTTGCAGCGTGTCGATGTTCCGCCCGGCCGCGTCGCGCACCTGCACGAGGTCCTCGAATTTCAGGTGGACGTCGTCGAAAAAGTACACCACGAAGTTGTCGGGCGCCGTCGCCGCCTGCTTCGCCGGGGTTTCCGTCTGGCCGCCCTCCGGCTTCACACCCTTCGCCACCGCCGCCTCGCCCCCGCTCTTCTCTACGCTGAAACTCGAGATCCGCTGCCGCTTGCCTTTGTCGAACAGCTCGAAATCGTCTTTCGTCAGCGTTCCCACGGCCTGCCCCTTCGAATCGCGCACCACCACCGGGACCACCACCAGGTTCACCTTCGACTGGAAGGTCACCGGCTGCTCGCGCGAGCTCATCTCCGGCGCACTAGCGGGAGGGGGAACCATACCGGGCGGCCCTGTCTTCGCCGTCTCCACGACCGGCGCGGCGGTCAGGGACGCCTCGGACTCTCCGATGCCCAGGGCGTCTGCCATTTCCTTCGAATCCGCCTCGTTCTCCTCGAACATCGTCGCGCCCGGTCCCTGCCGCTTCGCCTGCCGTTCTCCGGCCGGCGCACCGGCGAAGTAGCTATTGCGAGCCTGCACGCTGAGCTTGCGAGGGTCCCTCAACGTCACCTTCAGGCGATGGAGCTTTCCGTCCAGGTTCTCGCTCCCCGGCGAGAAGCCCAGCATATAGGTGCATTCCGGCGTCGCCATCCGCCGGAACGCCTCGGCCGCATCGTTGGTGCTGTCGACGGCGGCGCCACCCGTCCCCGACGCCAGCGTGTTCGATTTCGCGCGAAGCATAAGGTCCCTCTGGCGCTGGCCCTGATCATATTCCACCAACTGCTGGGCCACCGTCTTCTCCGGGGTTGGCTGGATGCCGTGCTGCTTCAGCCCGAAATCGGCGCCGGGCGCTTGCGGGCGAACACCGCGCGCATCCAGTGTATTGAAGACCACCCGGGCGCGGATGCCTTGATCGATCAGATCGAACAGGTCCGGGAAGCCACCGGTTCCATCGCCGCCGATTCCAACGTCGCCCATTCCATCGTCCAAATCGACCCCGTAGGAAACGAAAACTATGCTCCGCTCTCCCGGCAGGATTCCCATTCGCTTCACAATGGCGCTGAGCATGCGGTAGAGTCTCCTTTGCGCTCTCTCCTTGGCGCCCCGGGCCTGGTCGGAATCCGTGCCACAAGCGGCCACCGGCTTGAACCGAAGCCTCGAAACGGCTTCCCGCCACTTCGCGCGGTCGTCCGTGAAATCCAGCCAGGTCTGGCACGAGGTGGTGTAAACGGCCGCGCGGTCGCCGGGCTGCAGCGTATCCATGTACCGCAGGGCGCCATCGCGCGCCCAGGTCAGGTCGCTGAACTCGGTTAAGGCCAAGTCGTCGAAGACATAGGCGACATAGTGGTCGGGCATGGTCATCGCCGCGCCTTGCGGTTTCGCAGTCTGGACACCCGCGCCCGCGCCATTCGCTTCCGGAGCCGTTCTCTCCGCGGCCATCTGCTGGCCCGGTTTCTCCACGCTGAAGCTCGCGATCTCCCGGACTTTGCCGTTATCGAACAGCGTGAAATCTTCCTTTCGCAGATCCGATACCACCCGCCCGCTGGCGTCGCGCACCACCACGGGCACCATCACCAGATTCGCGCTGGACCTGAAAGTGACCGCGTCGTCCTTGGACTGCGCGCCCGCCGGGCCCGCCACTTGCAAACACAAAACGGCTGCGACAACAAGAGCCGCCTTCCTGCTGGCGCTCCGGCACGTTCCGATCTGAGATGTCATGGTTGCCTCACCGTCGTCGCCGGCTGCCCTGCGGGCGCCGGAGGATAGTAGCTCTCGCGGGCCTGCACGCCGAGCTTACGCGGGTCCGTCAGCTTGACCTTCAACTCATGGGCCTTCACCGCATGGGTTTTCTTGTCCACAACCGCCTCCCCGGGAGCGATGCCCAGCATATAGATCCACTCCGGCGTGGCCAGCTTCCGGAACGCCGCTTTGGCATCGTTGGTGGCCAGGTACGTGCCGCCCGTCGCGCGCGCCAGTTCCAGCATTCCCTGCGTTGACATAAGCCGGCCCCAGACCTGTCTCGGGCTGAACTCCGCCTTTCTGGGATCTTTTTCGACGTCGGCGCCGGGCGCGGTCGGGTGAACGCCCTGCGCGTTCAGTGTGTGGACGACCACCCGGTTCCGTTGGGCGAGGTCGGTCAGCTCCCGGAGGGCCCAGGGGTACATTGTTAGCCCGTACGAAATGAAGATGATGCTCCGTTGTCCGGGCAGCCTGCTCATCCGCTTCACGATTTCCCCAATACTGTTGGCCCCAAAGTACTGTACCCCTTGGTGGGCAATTGGGCCGGGGCCTCCATCCACTCCTTCCACTGGCGGGGCCATTGGCACGTTACAAAGGGAAGCGCGCGGATTGAACTGAATCTTCGACACGGCCTCCCGCAGCTTGGCACGGTCGTCCGTAAAGTCGAGCGCGGTCCGGCAGGACGTGGTGAAAACGGCCGTGCGGTCGCCGGGCAGCAGCTCATCGATGTGCTTTAAGGCGGCATCGCGCACAAACACCAGATCTTCGAACCCGGTGAGGGCCATGTCGTCGAAAAGATACGCGACAAAATGGTCTGGGACGACCATCGGCGCGCTGGCGGGCTTCTCCACAGGGCCGGCTTGGCTCGGGCCATTCGCAGCCGGAGCCGGTCTCTCCACAGCCACGAGCTGGCCCCCTCTCTCCACCGCGAAGCTCTCGATTTCCCTGCGCTTGCCGTTGTCGAACAGCGTGAAGGCCTCTTTGGGCAAGTCGGATACCGCGTGCCCGTCCACGTCGCGCACTACTACGGGCACCAGCACCAGATTCACCTTCGACCGGAAGGTTACCGGCTGCTCCCTCGGTGCGGATTGAGGCGGTGGAGGCGCGGCCGCGGGCGCAGCAGCCGTAACCGGCGCGCCAACGCTCGCCGGCGCCACGGGCTTTTCCTCCGACTGGCCGGCCGCGTTCTGAGCAGTCTCTACAACCGCCGTCTCGACGGCGGCATTCGCTACCGGAGCGGGCGCCGCCGCCTGCACTTCGGTGTGCTCTGCCGCGGGCCCCGCCGCCGGCCCCGCCGCAGACCCCGCCCCAGCCTGGTTCTCTTCCCGCGGAACGTCATCCGCCAGCAGCCTGACTTCCGCCGTGAACTTGTGGTAGTCCGTATACTCCACGGCATTCAATTCGTACACGCGGACATCGACGGCATTCGATTGATGGGGCTTTATGTTATCCGCGACCGTTATGCTCCTGATCGGGCACATCCACGCTTCCCCGCCGATATCTACCCTCCGGTACTCGACAGCCGTATCGCTCCTGCGCATTGGGAATCCAGCCGAAATGCCCACCGCCCGCTGCGTGAGGCGGAGAATGGCGCCCGAA